>JGI24024J18818_10000111_pt1 | contig 24368 bp, 24 predicted proteins | sample Cruoilmetagenom2_FD_18818 | JGI IMG/M metagenome (IMG submission 18818) | reverse complement strand
CTAGAAACAATTCTCCAGTAGAAACGACATTCCAACTAGTCGAATTAATTAAGGATGGTATTCCTGCAGCAGCTAGACGAAAAGGCGGACATCCAGCAAAACGGGTATTCCAAGCCATTCGCATTGCTGTAAACGATGAACTAGGCGCTGCTGAGGATTCCCTTCAAGATGCATTAGAAATGCTTGGAGCAGGTGGTCGCATAAGTGTTATTACTTTCCACTCTTTAGAGGATCGTATAACAAAGACTATCTTCAAGGAAGCTGCTTCCTATCCAGAATTACCACCGAACCTTCCAGTAATTCCAGAAGGCATGGAACCTAATTTTAAACTAATTACAAGAAAACCTATCCTTCCGAGTGAGGAAGAATTGCTACACAATAACCGATCAAGATCAGCAAAACTTCGGATTGCTGAAAAAATAAAGGATGAAGGAAGTGTTTAAATGGCAATGCATGCTAGAAGTCAACAAACATACATAAAACAGCCAGTCGTTAATCCGCAACCGGCTATCCAACCAGATCGAAAGCATTCGAAAAAGATATTTACAAAAGGTGAAAAAGTCTTGTTTGTCATGTTTATTACAGTTGTGGCTATATTTAGTGTCATGATTCTTCAAACCCAAGCAAGTATTCATAAAAATTCACAAGAAATTCAAACGATTGAACATCAAATTGCTGAAACAAAAAAACAGAATACGGATTTGTCCATACAAGTTAGCGAACTCTCAACATATGAACGCATTTGGGAAAAAGCAAAAGGGCTAGGCTTGGAACTGCATGAGAAAAATGTGAAAGTCGTACAGGGACAATGAAGAAAAAATTTCGATTCCAATGGGGAGCCTTTCTGATGTTTTTGTTTTATGGAGGGCTCTTTTTTGTATTGTTGTCACGGATGATTTTTATCCAAGTCACGGGAGAAGCAGAAGGTCAAGCTCTTGCAGCAAAAGCTGCAGCCAAATATGAACGAGAACAAATTCTAAATGCAAATAGAGGAGAAATTGTTGATCGTAAAGGGCAGATTATAGCAGAAGATACATTGAGTTATAGGTTAGTAGCTATTTTAAGCCCAAAAGCTACTGCAAATCCAGAGAACCCGAAACATGTAAATGACGTTGAGCAAACTGCGGACTTTTTAGCTAAACACATTCCTTTATCAAAAGAAAAAATTATGGAACGTTTATCTAAAGAAGGCGTATATCAAGTAGAATTTGGGCAGGCAGGTAGAGATATAAGCCATGAAGTCATGACAAAAATTAGTAAGCAAAAACTACCAGGTATTGTATTTGTAAGAGATTTAAAACGTTTTTATCCAAACGGAACATTTGCCTCTCATTTAATCGGATTTGCCGTTAAAGAAGAAATGCAAGACGGAAGCTTTAAAACGGTTGGAAAGATGGGGCTAGAATCGATCTATGATAAGCAATTGACAGGGAAAGACGGAAAAGTTCAATATGAAAGTGACTTATGGGGATATTTGTTACCTAACTCTGAAGAAATGGTTACTCCTGCAGAAAATGGTCACACCATTCATTTGACATTAGATAAAACTGTTCAAAACTTTTTAGAAGATGCCATGAGCAGAGTTGAAAAACAGTATTCACCTGAAAAGATAGTGGCAATGGTAGCAGATCCTAAAACTGGTAAAATATTAGCCATGAGTCAACGCCCTTCATTTGATCCAGAAACTCGTGAAGGACTTACAACCAATTGGTTGAACGAAACGATAGAAAACACAATAGAACCTGGTTCAACAATGAAAACATTTACCGTAGCGGCAGCAATGGAAGAAAATAAATGGGACCCGAATGCATTTTATAAATCAGGACAATATACTTTACTAGATCGGACCATACGGGATCACAATCGAACAGGTTGGGGTTCAATTACATTTTCAGAAGGATTCCAACGTTCATCCAACGTTGCTATGGCCTATGTACTTGAAAGACTAGGAGATAGAACCTTTTTAAACTATCTAGATGCATTTGGCTTTGGGAAACCTACTGGTATCGATTTACCTAACGAAGCTAGTGGTCAAATTATTAGCCAGTGGCCGATTGACCGACTTGTATCAACTTTTGGTCAAGGTTCCACAGTTACACCAATGCAACTTATCCAAGCAGAAACCGCAATAGCAAACGATGGAATTATGATGAAACCCTATGTTATCGATAAGATTGTGAATCCTACGACAAAAGAAGTGTTGCATGATTCTAAACCGACAGAAGCAGGTAAGCCTATATCAGCACAAACTGCGCAACGAATGAGGGATTTGCTCGCTTCGACTGTAACAGCTGATGAAGGTACAGCAAAAAGATTTAAATTATCAGACTACACAGTGGCAGGTAAAACAGGTACTGCCGAAATTCCAGATGAGTATGGACGATATCAATACGGTGTCGAAAATTATTTGTACTCATTTTTAGGGATGGCTCCTGCTGAAAATCCACAACTTATTGTTTATGTTGCGGTAAGTAAGCCTAAACTAGAAGAAACCGAAGTTGGGTCGATACCTGTATCTGAAATCTTTAGATCGGTAACTGAAAATAGTCTGAAATACATGAATATTAAACCGGCAGAGTTGAAAAAAACTCCACCTGTTCAGATAGATTCTTATAAGAATCAAGATGCAAAAAATGTTCAAGCAAAATTGGATAGCAAAAAAATAAATACGATCATCATCGGTGATGGGGAAAAAGTAATCGATCAGTACCCAGTTGGAACTACACAATTGTTGCCTGGAAGTCTAGTACTCTTAAAAACGGATGGACCAGTGAATATTCCTGATTTTACAAATTGGTCAAAACGAAACGTGCTTGTGTACCAAATGTTATCTGGCCTCTCGATCGAAGTTATTGGAGATGGATTCGTCACTTCACAGAGTATTTCTCCTGGAACGACGATGACAGACAATGGTCCTATCGTATTAAAACTTGAAACACCTGAAGAAACAAACTCTAAGGTGGAAATGCCATCAGAAAATCCTGAAGAAACGCTTCCACAAGATTAATCATTGAATAGGCATACCATTTGAGTCATACCTTGTTAAAAACAAGGTGTGGATAAAATGAAAATGGGAATGCCTTATCGATTAAAAATCAGATTACGGACAATGGTTCTTCTCTTTTTTTGCTTAACTTTAGTCTCAATAGGGAAATTAATACATGTACAATTTTTTCAATTTGATTTTCTTTCACAAAAAGCTGAAGAAAACTGGGATCGGCAAATACCTTTCTCACAAACGAGAGGAAATATTCGGGACCGCGATAGTGAATTGATTGTAGGAAGTAAATTAGCTCCAACTATTTATTTTATGCCTGTACAAAATAAAGATATTGAAAAAGCATCTCAACAATTAAGCGAAGTGTTAAATGTAGAACCTCAAATTTTATTTGAAAAATTGAATGCGAAGGAAGTTCTAGTTAAACTGGCGCCAGAAGGAAAAAACATCACCTTGGAGCAAGCCTTACATATCCAATCATTGCAAATACCGGGTGTTTATACAGGCGTAGACTATGTGCGGGATTACCCGTATGGTGATTTACTTTCCCGATTGCTTGGATTTACAGGATATGATCATCAAGGTTTAGCTGGTTTGGAATACCAATATGATAAACAACTAACTGCCGTAAAATCGAACCTTCGCTTATTTACTGATGCTAAAGGAAATACATTGCCACATGTTAATGATGATTGGAAGGAAGGAAAAGACGGGTCTACCATTGATCTAACGATTGATATCAATGTTCAAAAAATTATGGAACGAGAACTTTCGCAAGCAATGGAGAAATACGAAGCTGACCAAGCTTTGGCCATCGCAATGAATCCGAAGACCGGGGAAATACTTGGATTGTCTTCTTATCCCACTTTCCATCCTTTGGAATATGACAAAGTGAGTCCAAGCGTATATAATCAGAACTTGCCAGTATCTATGACTTTCGAGCCTGGCTCTACCTTTAAAATTATTACATTAGCTGCTGCACTAGAAGAAGGAAAGGTCGATTTACAAAAAGACTCATTCTACGATCCAGGATACAGCATTGTTGAAGGTACAAGACTTCGTTGTTGGAGAAGAGAAGGCCATAAACAACAGACCTTTTTAGAAGTTGTAGAAAATTCGTGTAATCCAGGATTTATCGAATTGGGTGCACGTGTTGGTCGTGAAAAGCTATCAAAATATATAAGAGATTTCGGTTTTGGTAGTAAAACTGGTTCTTCTATTGCGGGAGAGTCCACCGGAATTCTTTTTTCAAATGAATCTTATGGTCCAGTTGAGCACGCAACTACTTCATTTGGCCAGGGCATATCTGTAACACCTATACAACAAGTTCAAGCTGTGTCCGCTGCGGTAAATGGCGGCACATTATTTAAACCCTATGTTGTAAAACGAGTTTATAACGAAGTAACAGGTGAAATCGAGCTACAAAACGAACCGGAAGAAGTTCGGCAAGTGATATCTGAAGAAGCTTCTAAAAAAGTACGTGAGGCGCTTGAGTCTGTTGTTGCAAAAGGATCAGGCCGTCAAGCCTATCGCGACTTTATGCGCATTGGCGGGAAAACAGGTACTGCTCAAAAAGCTGTTAACGGTCGTTATGTCGAAGGACAGTACATTGTTTCATTTATTGGGTTTGCTCCAATAGATGATCCGCAAATTGTTGTTTATGTTGCAGTCGATAACCCGAAACATGCCATGCAATTCGGAGGAGTAATTGTCGCTCCCATTGTTGGTCAAATAATTGAAGATAGTGCGCCATATATTGGGTTTGAAAAAAAATCCGTCCAAATCGAGAAAGAATATCGATGGGGAGATCAGTTAGAAGCAAGAGTACCCGAACTTGTTGGAGAGAAAAAAGAAATTGTCATGGATTTGAATGAACCATTTCACATTGTATGGCATGGGTCAGGATCAACCATTGTCTCACAACTACCTAAAGGGAATAGTATGCTGTCAATTGATGGTACAATTCATCTTTATCTAAGTGATTCAACTGGAGAGTAAAGGTAATACTAGAAAAAATAATGGTTGTTTTGAAGGAGAATACATATGACACTTGCCACTACATTACTTATAGTTTCAATAGGATTTATATTAACAGTAATTTTCACCCCTCTTTTTATTCCATTACTCAAAAGAATGAAATTTGGTCAAAGTATACGAGAAGAAGGACCGAAATCCCATATGAAAAAAGCGGGAACCCCGACAATGGGTGGTGTTGTCTTTTTACTATCCATTGTCTTAACAACAATCGGTGTTTCCTTATACTTAGATATGCTAACCACTCAAACCGTTGTATTAATATTAGTACTTGTAGGTTTTGGATTAATCGGATTTCTTGATGATTTCATTAAAGTAGTCTTAAAGAGAAATTTAGGTCTCACTTCTTTACAAAAATTAGTGGGTCAAATTATTCTTGCGGTAGCATCATTTTTCTTATTACGACAAGGACCGTTTGATACAACATTAGGGATTCCATTTACAGACTGGTCTATTGACTTAGGCATTGCGTATGTTGCGTTCTTAATATTTTGGTTGGTTGGATTTTCAAATGCGATTAACTTAACTGATGGATTAGATGGACTTGTGTCTGGTACTGCTTCGATTGCTTTTACGGCATTTGGAGTACTTGCTCTTGTCTATCACCAACAAGATTTAGCCATTTTCGCTTTTGCTGTTACGGGCGCTTTACTAGGGTTTTTAATTTTCAATGCAAACCCAGCAAAAGTATTTATGGGAGACACCGGATCCCTTGCGTTAGGTGGCGCACTTGCGATTCTGTCGGTATTAGTAAAACAGGAACTTTTATTAGTTTTAATCGGAATTGTTTTTGTCGCAGAAACATTATCTGTAATCTTACAAGTCATTAGCTTTAAAACAACAGGGAAGCGAATATTCAAAATGAGTCCACTTCATCATCACTTTGAATTATCAGGATGGTCGGAATGGAAAATTGTTGTCGTGTTTTGGTCAACTGCCTTCTTAGCTGCTTTTATTGCTGTACTCATGGAGGTGTTGTAAATGAAACAAACAAGTGAATTTACATCAAAGAAGGTTCTCGTATTAGGGTTAGCCAAAAGTGGAGTAGCTGCTTCAGAACTACTTCATAAATTAGGGGCTTTTGTTACGGTCAATGATGCAAAACCGTTTGATGAGAGTCCGGATGCACAACGAGTCCTAAGTAAAGGAATAACGGTCATTTGTGGACACCATCCAGAAGATTTATTAGACGAAGGTTTTGAACTTGTGGTGAAGAATCCAGGTATTCCATACCATAATCCAATCATTTCAGATGCCATTTCAAGAGGGATTCCTGTTTGGACAGAAGTCGAACTAGCTTATCGGATTAGTGAGGCACCACTCGTTGGTATTACAGGTTCAAATGGGAAAACAACGACAACAACGCTCTTGTTCCATATGCTGAATCAAGGTGGTCAAAAGCCGTTAATCGCTGGTAATATTGGGACTGTAGCATGTACAGTTGCTGAAGAGGCGAATAAAGACAATGTGATTGTGACAGAACTTTCATCGTTCCAGTTAATGGGGACAGAAGAATTTAAACCGAGAATTTCAATTTGGACAAATTTATATGAAGCACATTTAGATTATCATGGATCATTTGATGAATACGGTGAAGCAAAATTTGCTGTAACTAAAAATCAAGATGAATCAGATACGTTTATTTATAATAGCGATCAAGAAGAAGTAGCCAAATTTGCCAAACGAACCAAAGCTCAATTATTACCTTTTTCTACAAAAGGAAAAAAACCTACAGGAATTAGTGCTGATGAAGGGTTTATTTACTGGCATGGTGAAGTATATGTAGAGCGAAATCAAATTGCTTTACCTGGTGAACATAACTTGGAAAATGTTTTAGCAGCAATTGCAGCTGCTAGGTTGTTGGATTGTCCAAAAGAAACAATTCTACATGTTTTGTCGTCCTTTACAGGTGTTAAACATCGAACTCAGTTTGTTAGGGAATGGAAGCAACGTAGGTTTTACAATGATTCTAAAGCGACCAACACGTTGGCGACGAAAAGTGCTCTAGCTGCTTTTAAAGAGCCGACGATACTCCTTGCAGGCGGTTTAGACCGAGGTCATTCTTTTGATGAGTTAAAACCATACATGATGGGTTTAAAAGCACTTGTGTCTTTCGGTGAAACGAAAGGAAGATTAAAAGAATTTGCACAAGCATGTGGAGTAGAAGAAACATTTGTTGTGAATGATGTTCAGGAGGCTGTTCGTATAGCAGCAAGTATTTCTGAACCTAACGATGTTATTTTGCTCTCTCCAGCTTGTGCAAGTTGGGATCAGTACCCTAACTTTGAANTACGTGGGGATGATTTTATTTCTGCTGTTTTTAAATTGACAGATTAAACATGACCAAACGGAAGGATGCCAAAACTGCAATCTAAACAAAGTAAATTGTTTCTGCTATTAAGTCTACTCTTAACTTGTGTTGGTTTAAGTTTCGTCTATTCAGCTGGTTCTTATTGGGGCAAAGTTCATTATCAAGAAAGTATGCCGTTTTTTTGGAAGCAAGCCATATACGGAGTTATTGGACTCATTGGGGCATGGTTTTTTTATAAATCCCCATTGACAGGCAATCCTGTGTTTTGGAAAGTTCTTTATTGGTTATCTATTCTTCTGTTATTTGCCGTTTATATTCCGGGACTTGGGGTTGTAAGAAATGGTTCGCAGAGTTGGATTCAATTAGCGGGCTTTAGTATTCAACCTGCGGAATTTGTAAAGATTAGCGTCGTTGGGTTTTTATCCACATTGTTAGCAAGAAGTACAGTGAAAAAAGAGAAGTGGAAATTGTCGCATTTACTGATTTGCTTATTTCCAGCAGGTATTATATTAGTACAACCTGACTTTGGGTCTGCTTTTTTACTCATTGTAGCTGCGTTTGCTTTGTTGTTTATTTCAGGGTATCCAATTCGTTTTTTTGTCTTTGTAGGCCTTGGTGGAATCGCATCCATTATAGGATTAATCGCATCTGCACCTTATCGTTTAAAACGTATTGAAGCATTCATTAATCCTTGGGAAGACCCACTCGGGAGTGGATTCCAAGGGATACAATCATTGTTGGCTATAGGTCCGTCTGGATTATTTGGTCATGGTTTTGGTAATAGTCGTCAAAAGTTTTTATATTTACCTGAACCTCAAAATGACTTTATTTTTTCAATCATTGTTGAAGAGATGGGTTTTATTGGTGCACTAGCTTTAATTGGAATTTTCTTTCTGTTTCTCTACACTGGTTATAGATTAGCTGTGCTTTCTTCATCTGCATTAGGGTTTATGATTGTAGCTGGTCTAGTATCTATGATTGGTAGTCAGATATTTTTAAATATTGGGGTCGTTATTGGATTATTCCCAGTGACAGGTGTGACACTGCCTTTCATTAGTTATGGCGGTTCATCTTTGTTTTCAACGTGGTTGATTGTTGGCATTATCTTACACTTTTCAAAAGATCACAAACACAAGTAAGGGAGGGAGGAAATAACGTGGAAAAAATAATTGATATCGAAGACCGTATTCCCACATTAAGAGAACGTAGAAAAAAAAGATCAAATCGCAAATTCACGTTATTACTTGTCCTTTTTCTTGTTACTTTGTTTGGTCTCCTCTACTTCCAATCTTCTTATAGTCTTGTCCAAACTATTCAAGTTCAAGGTGCAAATTTAGCTTCAAGTGATTCATACATTGATCAAAGTGGGATCCAAGTAGGACAATCGATGTGGGAAATTCGTACAAGCGTTGCTGAAAAATCAATAGAAAAAAATGAGTGGGTCCAAAATGTTGTCGTAAAACGAAGCGGCTTTACAACAGTTAACATTGAGGTTGAAGAATGGAAAAAAGCAGCATATGTTGAAACCAATGATGATTTTCAAATGGTTTTAGAGAATGGTTCTTTGTTTAAAACGGAAGAATCAAATGCAACCATTGATGCACCCCTTCTCAGTGGTTTTGAAGACAAAAAAATAAGATTACGGATGGTAAAAGAACTAGCTGATTTAAAGGGAGAGGTATTTTCAATGATCTCTCAAATTGAATCAGTTCCTTCAAAGTCTGATCCCTTACGCGTTCAGTTATTTATGAATGATGGAAATGAAGTACGTGCCATAATTCCTTCATTTGCTGAAAAAATGAATTATTACCCATCTCTCATTGCTCAACTTGGAGATAGTGATAAAGGAGTTATCGATCTTGAGGTAGGGTCCTTCTTTCAAACCTATTTAGATAAATATAATCCACAACCGAACGAGGAGGCTGAGGAAGATGAAGAAACTCCACCAGAATAAGGCNAACCGCTCAATTGTAAACAAGCGAATTATCTTTTCTATCGTCTGTTTAGTGCTCGGTTTTATACTGGCTTATTCTTATAGCTTATCTAGTTCCAAAAAATCGAGTGGACAAGCTTCTGGAAATGGATATTTTGAACAAGAAGAACGTTATAGAGAAGATTTAATCCAGCAACAAGAACGGAACAAGGAATTAGCGGCAGAATTGGCAGCAAGACAACAACAAGTACGAGAAATCGAGAAATCTTTATCGGGTAGCGAGGAACGCTATGACAGCTTAATAGACGAAGCTGAAGACCTTCGTTTGTTACTTGGTGTAATTCCTGCTGCAGGTGAAGGAGTTAAAGTTATGTTAGAGGATGCTGAGTACAATCCAGCATCAGAAAATCCGAATGAATATATTGTTCATGAAAGCCATGTTTTTAAAGTGTTAAATGAATTGAAAATTTCAGGAGCAGAAGCAATTTCTGTAAATGGCCAACGTTTACATGCAAACTCTTATATTAAGTGTAATGGTCCTGTGATAACGATTGATGGAAAACAGTTTCCTGCACCGTTTATTATTGAAGCAATTGGTGATTCAGAAGTACTCATTCCTTCTTTACAATTAACTGGAGGAGTTTTTGATCAGTTAATCAACGACAACATCGTAGTGACGATTGAAGAGAATAAAAAAATGGACATGCCTGCACTATAGAAAATTAAAGGTTATAGCAATAAACTACATACCAAAGGGGGAGCGGTTTGATGAAGCTAGGTGTTTATACACGATTCACATTTATATTGCTTATCGTGGGTTTCATGCTTGCCGTTCAATACAACACGGTCCAGCAACCAGAGGAACGTGATACTCGCGATATCTGGGAAGTTAGACAGGAATTGTCTAGAGAAAAACAGCTCCATTCTGAGTTGTTGTCAGACATTCAATCAGTCAACCAAACCATTACAAAGTATGAAAACCTTCAGAGTGAAAGTCCAGCTCAAGCCCTAAATGAAACGCTTGAAAATTTAAGGGGAAATGCTGGTTTGACCGAAGTGACAGGTCCAGGAATTGTTTTGTCCGTTGAACCATCTTTAGAGGCGCAAGTCTTGGGGCAAAATATAACAGGGATTTCACCTGATCTACTCGTTCGACTAATAAATGAAGTCAATCGATTTAATGGGCATCACATTGATGTGGATGGAAAACGTATTGTGCACTCAACGCCCATAAGAGATATTAACGGGCAAACAACTGTAAATAGTTTGAATGTCAGGACACCACCATTTAAAATTCGCATTGTAACAGATACATTAGAGGATGCAGAAATGCTTTACAACCATCTACAGTCTTCCATGATAGCGGATGATTTTTTTATTGATAATCTGTCATTAACGATTGGCGAACCAGTTAAAGAATTAAAAATTCCTGCTTTCAACCAGAAAATAGAAAATAATTACTTAAAAGAAGCTACGGAGGGTGATTAATAAATGTGGTTACCACTACTTGGTCTAATCCTTGGGATCTCCCTCGGTTTGCTCACTGACATTCAAATTCCATCAATCTATGAAAATTATTTATCAATTGCCGTACTAGCAGCCCTAGACACACTATTTGGAGGTATTCGAGCTCAACTTCAACATGTGTATGATGATAAGGTTTTCGTTTCGGGATTTTTCTTCAATATTGCTCTTGCGGCTGGTTTAGCATTCCTAGGTGTTCATCTTGGAGTTGACTTGTATTTAGCAGCTATTTTCGCTTTCGGTGTACGTCTTTTCCAAAATATTGCAGTTATCAGGCGTATTCTATTAACGAAGTGGGCAGAAAGAAAAGGGCGCGATGACCAAAAAACAGTCGAATAGAAGGAAATATTGCAACTTTTAACTATTTTACTTAGACAAGAATGCTAGAATGCAATAGAATGAGGATTAAAGAGTTGTTGAAGGAGGTGCCACGGATTGAATCAAACAGAATTATATGTTTCTCTCGATATAGGTTCTTCATCTATTAAAGTTCTTATAGGGGAAATGACAAATGGTTCCCTAAACGTAATTGGTGTGGGAAATGTAAAATCTAATGGTATTCGTAAAGGTGCGATTGTCGATATTGATGCAACCGTCCAATCGATAAAAAAAGCAATCGATCAAGCTGAACGCATGATTGGTATGTCAATAAACGAAGTGGTATTAGGAATTCCTGCTAACCAAGCGATGTTGCAACACGTTAAAGGTGTGGTGGCAGTTAATAGTGAGAATCGTGAAATTACAGATGATGATTTAGACCGCGTAATGGATTCAGCTCAAGTTATGTCCATTCCACCAGAAAGAGAATTAGTAAACTTAGTTCCCAAACAATTTGTTGTCGATCACTTGGACGAAATTAAAGATCCACGTGGAATGATTGGAATTCGTTTAGAGATGGATGGAACGATGATGACCACTTCTAAAACGATTTTGCACAATGTTTTACGTTGTGTTGAACGTGCGGGGTTACAAATACGTGAAATTTATCTTCAACCTCTGGCATCCGGTTATTTTGCTTTGTCAGAAGATGAAAAAAATCATGGAACCGCATTCATTGATATTGGTGGAGGCTCTACAACAATTGCAGTCTTCCAAGACGGTCATTTAACGCATACCTCAGTTTTACCTGTTGGTGGTGATCATGTGACGAAAGATTTATCAATCGTATTAAAAACACCAACAGAACAAGCAGAAAAAATTAAACAACAATATGGACATGCCTTTTATGATGATGCTTCAGATGATGAATTGTTTGAAGTACCTGTCATTGGTGCAGATACGAAGGAACAATATAGTCAAAGATACATATCTGAAATTATCGGTGTTCGTTTGGAAGAACTATTCGAAATGATATTAGAAGAGTTCTATCGAATGGGCATTCAGGACCTTCCGGGTGGTGTCGTCTTAACTGGCGGAGTTGGAAAACTAGAAGGACTTACACAATTAGCACGTCACATCTTGCAAACACGTGTAAGGTTATATACACCTGAATATATAGGTGTACGTGAACCCCAGTACGCGACAGCAGTTGGCTTAATACGCTACGCTTATATGGAAGATATGTTTTTTGGTCGTTTAGGCGGTAGTAGCGCACTTGTCCAATCGAGAAAGCCTGAGCAAGTTCAAAGTGCACCTAAAAAGCAAAAGCAGGTCAATGTTCAACAAGAAAACAAAGACGGTGTCATGGGGAAAGCGCGTAAATTCCTCGACAAATTTTTCGAATAAAAGACTTGGAAATATAGGAACTTAAGGAGGAAATGCGATGTTAGAATTTGACACAAATGTAGACCAACTTGCCGTCATTAAGGTCATTGGTGTTGGTGGCGGTGGTAACAACGCCGTTAACAGAATGATAGAGCATGGCGTTCAAGGGGTAGAATTTATAGCTGTTAATACAGATGCACAAGCATTAAATCTTTCAAAAGCGGAAATTAGACTTCAAATTGGAGCTAAACTTACTAGAGGACTTGGAGCAGGAGCAAATCCAGAGGTTGGTAAAAAAGCGGCAGAAGAAAGCAGAGAGCAAATTGAAGAAGCACTTCGTGGAGCAGATATGGTATTTGTTACTGCTGGTATGGGTGGAGGAACAGGTACTGGAGCAGCNCCTGTAATCGCTCAAATCGCACGTGAAATCGGCGCGCTNACTGTTGGNGTTGTTACACGTCCATTCACNTTTGAAGGTCGTAAACGTTCTACACAAGCAATTGGTGGAATTGGACAAATGAAAGAAGCAGTAGATACATTAATCGTTATTCCTAACGATCGCTTACTTGAAATCGTGGATAAAAACACACCAATGTTAGAAGCGTTCCGTGAAGCGGATAATGTATTGCGACAAGGTGTACAAGGTATTTCTGATTTAATCGCTGTGCCTGGTTTAATTAACTTGGACTTCGCCGATGTGAAAACAATTATGTCTAACAAAGGTTCAGCATTAATGGGTATCGGTATTTCTTCAGGTGAAAATCGTGCTGCAGAAGCTGCGAAAAAAGCAATTTCAAGTCCACTTCTTGAAACATCAATTGATGGAGCAAAAGGTGTATTAATGAACATTACAGGTGGCTCTAACTTGAGTCTATTTGAAGTTCAAGAAGCAGCAGACATCGTAGCATCCGCTTCTGATGAAGATGTAAACATGATTTTCGGATCTGTAATCAACGATAACTTGAAAGATGAAATCATTGTAACTGTTATCGCAACTGGATTTAATGAAGAGCCTTTAACAGCTCGTTCAGCAAGAACTGGAGGGTTTGGCGCGGGTAGACAGCAACAACAAGCAACTCAGCCTCAGGCTCCTATTCGTGAACCACGACGTGAAGAAGCAACTTCTTATCAACAAGAGCCGTTAAGAAATCAATCACAACAACATTCTTCTCAACAAGAAGATACTTTAGATATTCCAACTTTTTTACGCAACAGACAAAAACGTCAATAAGACGGTTTTTTAAGAAACTCATCTCTTGTAGCATATTGCTGCAGAAGATGGGTTTTTTTGTCGTCTAAATTTTTCGTTTGACTAACAAAAAATGACAAGTTTTGAGTACGACAAGTGTTACAGTTTTTCTAGGAGGTGAGAAAATGTATGCTGAAGTGATGATTACGTTGAACGCACTTATCAACTATTGCTTACTTTCATTTACAAATAAAATGGGCTCTTTTCAACAAAAGAAATGGCGGTTATGGGTAAGTGCGTTAGCGGGTGGAACACTGATCGTTATATTTGGCGGGGGGTTTGTATCGATTGTCATCACTTTTGTCTTAATGATAACCATTGCATTCGGTGTGAACCGGTCTAATTTAATTCTTGCAGCTTCAAATTGTTTAATAGGTGCTCTTTTTGCTGGTGGTTTATTAACAGTCATCCAACCATTATTAAAATCAGCGAATTGGTTTACATTATTGGCAGTTGGAGGCGTCGTATTGCTTGGAAGTTTAACAGGCGTGTATAAAAATTGGTTTAAAATCAATATGAAGGCAGTGAAAGAATCATATATAAGTCAATTGACTTTGCAATTATTTGATCATGACGTCACGCTGTCCTGTTACACAGACACAGGGAATCAATGCATCGAAGCGCTTTCGGGTAAACCTGTACACTTTGTTTCGGCCGCAAAGGTCGAATCCTATATCCCAAAGAACCTATGGTCCTATCTACTTCATTTTGATGGCAATGATCCTGCACAAATTCAGCAAGTTCCACAAGAGTTTCAACATCATGTTAGACTCATTCGATTAGCAACCGTACAAAATCAAAGTACATGGGCAATTGGTATAAAAGTTAATAAACTCTCAATACAAGACAATGAACAATGTTCGTTACCACCCTGTTATATCGTTCTCACGAAAAACAGCCAACATTTTCCACGTCAAACTGACGCAATTTTGCATGCATCAACATTATTTGTTCAACAATCGAGAGGAGCAGTGCTATGTTCTTGAAAATTTGGAGACGACTTGTACTTTTTTGGTCAACTTGGCGAGCGAAAGGTACTTTTTACATTGGAGGTAGTGAATCTCTGCCTGTTCCAATGAATCGAGAAGAAGAAGCATTAACGATTGAAGCATTTATGAATGGGAGTTTAACTGCAAGAGACAAATTAATTGAGCGGAATTTACGATTAGTTGTTTATATTGCGAGACGTTTTGAAAATACAGGAACAAATATTGAAGATCTAATTAGTATTGGTTCAATTGGTTTAATAAAAGCAATCGAGACATTCAACACGGAGAAAAAAATTAAACTGGCTACTTATGCTTCTCGATGTATTGAAAATGAAATACTTATGCATTTAAGAAAAACGAGCAAACTAAAATCAGAAGTGTCTTTTGACGAACCTTTAAATTCAGATGCCGATGGAAATGAATTACTACTTTCGGATATTTTAGGGACAGAAGAAGATATCATTTCGGAAGATGTAGAAAAGAAAATTGAGCGTCAGTTCATGTTTTCAGCTATTGATTTATTAGATAAACGCGAAAAATATATAATGGAATGTCGTTTTGGTCTAAATGGAAAAGAAGAAATGACACAAAAAGAAGTAGCCGACTTACTTGGTATTTCTCAGTCTTATATATCACGCTTAGAGAAAAAAATCATTCATGATTTAAGGGAAGAATTAAACCAACCAACAGCATAATGGTTGAATTTGGAGAGAAGTCCACACGCATATAATCGACCGACCCGGACAAACTGATACTATTCTCGGTGTTAAACAGTTCGGAGGAAAAGTGATGGTGCGGACAAAAGTAGAAATATGCGGAGTGGATACGTCAACGCTTCCTGTGCTTTCAAACGAAGTGATGACACAAACCTTCATACGGTTCCAAAGTGGAGATGCTGCTGCCAGAGAAGAGTTAGTCATGGGGAATTTACGTTTAGTACTTAGCTTAGTTCAACGATTTGCTTATCGAGGCGAACAAGCTGATGATTTATTCCAAGTAGGTTGTATTGGATTAATAAAGTCAATTGAAAACTTTGATTTAAAACACAATGTACGTTTTTCAACGTATGCCGTTCCTATGATAATCGGTGAAATAAGAAGACATTTACGTGATCATCATCCTGTACGCGTTTCACGCTCATTACGAGACATTGCATACAAGTCGATGAAAGCAAAAGAGCAATATGTTGTAGAACATTTACATGAACCAACAATCCAACAACTTGCTAAAATCACAGAGATTCCACATGAAGATATCTTATTTGCTTTAGATGCCATTCAAGAACCCATTTCATTACAAGAACCTATCTACCATGACGGAGGAGATCCCGTTTACATGTTGGACCAATTAAAAGATGATCATGTTTCTGAAGAACAATGGTCAACTTATGTGTTTATGAAAGAGAGCATTAGCAAACTGGATGAACGCCAACAAAAAATATTAAGTAGAAGGTACTATTACGGTGAAACCCAAACTGAAATTGCAAAAGAGCTAGGTATTTCACAGGCCCAAATTTCGAGACTTGAAAAACACGCTTTAAGTATTATACAAGAGCAGTACTATCAGGATTCGTAAAAAAACGAAAGCTTGGTTTCCAATTGGAAATCAAGCTTTTTTTTCTTTAGTTAACATAAGCTAAAGAAGGAGGGGATTTTTATGAAATTTACTGAGATTCAACAAAAAGAATTTATCGAAGCAAGTGATGGAAGAATGCTTGGTTTTGTTAGTGATGCACGGATTTCGAAAGAGAAGGGATCAATAGAGGCATTTGTGGTTGCGCAGCCCAAGAAAATGTTTGAGATTTTTTCAAATGACAATTCGTCTATTTCCATACCTATTCATGACATTCATGTTATCGGGAAAGATGTCGTGTTAGTAAAACGAAACCAACATGAACATGGATAAAACGTTGAATATTCACTGTTTGCTTGGTACAATATAGAAATAATACAGATGTCTAAACAAGTTGGGATTTTTTGAACATGAAAATTGCACACAACTATCAACATATACAAAAAAAAATTTTAAAAGCTTGTGAACGTTCAGGAAGATCTGTCTCAGATGTAAATATAGTAGCAGTTACAAAATCAGTCTCAGTTCAGCGTGCACAAGAGGCTATAAATGCAGGACTACATCATCTTGGAGAGAATCGACCTGAAGGTTTGCAAGATAAAAAAGAAGCAATTCAATCTAATGCAACTTGGCATTTTATCGGTTCTTTACAATCTAGAAAAGTGAAGCAAGTGATTGATAAGGTTGATGTGCTACATTCACTCGATCGAATTAGTTTGGCTGAAGAAATTCAAAAACGTGCAAACAAGACAGTTGATTGTTTCGTACAAGTGAATGTATCTGGGGAAGAAGCCAAGCATGGTATTTCAATTGACGATATTGATTCTTTCATAACCGCTCTAAAACCTTATGATAAAATACGTGTAATTGGATTAATGACAATGGCACCTAACACCGAAAATGAGCAAGTTGTTCGTTCTGTTTTCTCGAGATTAAAAGATGCACAACAGAACATCGCTTTAAATCAATATCCACATGCACCATGTACTGAACTATCAATGGGTATGTCTAATGATTATGTAATTGCGATTGAGGAAGGCGCTACATACGTACGAATAGGAACAGCACTAGTCGGAGATGAAAGTGGGGACTTAGGATGAGCATGAAGAATAAAATTAAAAACTTTTTCTACTTAGACGAATATGAAGAAGAAGCACCAATCGAACGTGAACGCCGTTATGAATCCCAACATACACAAACACAGCCTGCTGCTGTCAAAAAAACGTCAAAGGAAAGACGTGTTTCTTATTCTGAGGCTGCGGTGCCAAATGTTGTGAGTCTCCAAAACTTACAAAAATCTTCAAAAGTAATTTTAGTAGAACCCCGTGTGTACGCTGAGGCACAAGATATCTCAGAACACTTAAAAAATAAACGGTCTGTAGTTGTGAATCTTCAACGCATCGATAAAGATCAAGGTATACGCATTGTGGATTTCCTTAGTGGTACCGTGTATGCTTTAGGTGGAGACATTCAACGTATTGGGACAGACATCTTTTTATGTGCACCTGATACGGTTGAAGTTGCAGGGGCGATTTCAGATTATTATTACGATGACTTATAACAGTAGAGGTGTAACTAGTAAATGGATTATCTTATTTTCTTAATTTCTTCAGCAATTAGTTTGTATTCGGTTTTAATTATCGTATATATTTTTATGTCTTGGGTACCCAATATAAAAGAATCAGCAATCGGTCAATTTTTAGGGCGCATTGTTGAACCTTATTTAGAGCCATTCAGACGTATTATTCCACCATTTGGTATGATTGACGTTTCGCCAATTGTAGCAATCTTAGTTTTAAGACTTGCACAAACAGGATTAGATTACTTAAGGTTTACTTTTTAACTGATTGCCTCACTATAAAGTGGGGCTTTTTTATACTTCGAGAGGGAGAACCGAAATGGAACAAGTATTTCAACATTTTAGAAAAGACGAGCAACCATTTATCGAACAAGTGAGTGGATGGATACGCGATACAGAAGACCGTTACGCACCGAAATTAACGGATTTCTTAGATCCAAGACAACAATTTATTGTTCAGTCAATTGCTGGACAAAATGAAGATATTATCACAACAGCGTATGGAAAATTCGCGGATGCTGAACGCAAACGAATGTTGATTTCTCCATCCTATTTCGTCCCTTCAGATCAAGATTATTTAATCACCATGTTTGAGATTAACTATCCTTCAAAGTTTGTAAAACTGGAACATCCTGATATTTTAGGGTCTCTTATGTCAATTGGTCTGGATCGTTCGAAGTTCGGAGATATTCGCGTGGAAGACAATCGAATCGAAATTGCTGTTGAAAAAGAAATTGCCGATTTTGTTCGTGCAAATGTGACATCAATTGGGAAATCCAAAGTGCAATTAAAAGAATTAGACCATGATCACTTATTCTTACCAAATTCAGAAACGTGGGTTGAAGAATCTCACACGGTTAGTTCCATGAGACTTGATACCATCATTGCGTCGTTGTTTAATGTATCGAGACAAAAAGCATCTTTATTAATCCATAGTGGAAAAGTTAAGGTGAACTGGGCTTATCGAGAACAACCGTCGTTTGAATTGCACGAATCAGACCTTTTATCCATTAGAGGTTTTGGTCGAATTAAAATTGGTATAATCGAAGGGCGTACAAAAAAAGACAAGATTCGTCTTCAAATTGGTCGAATCGAGCCGAAAATGTGAAAATATTTCAAGAAATTTCGAATAATTGATGTCAACTGACACAATGAACGTTATAATAGTTTGAAACAATGCTAGAAATAAAGGGGAGATATAATCATGCCATTATCACCACTGGACATACATAACAAGGAATTCGGTAAAGGTTTCCGCGGATACAATGAAGATGAAGTAAATGAGTTTTTAGATCAAATCATCAAAGACTTTGAGTTGCTTCTAAAAGATAAAAAAGAATTAGAAGATAAATTGAAGTCCTCAAGTGAACGTGTAGGTCATTTCACAACAATCGAAACGACACTTCAAAAATCGATTGTGATTGCTCAAGAAGCAGCTGAAGAAGTTCGTCGCAATTCTCAAAAAGAAGCAAAATTAATTGTAAAAGAAGCAGAGAAAAATGCTGATCGTATCGTGAATGAAGCATTATCAAAAGCGCGTCGTATTGCACTTGAAATTGAAGAATTAAAGAAACAGTCAAAAGTCTTCCGCAATCGATTCAAGATGTTGGTTGAAGCTCAATTGGATTTAATAAATACAGATGATTGGGATCATTTAATGCAATATGAAGTGGATACATCTCAGCTTGAACGAATTGAATCAACCGAGGATTAGTAGTGGCTTGACGATTTTGTCATCAATCTTTATAATAACTACATATTCTAGTACTTAAATAACGTGTATGAAGATGCATGTATGAAACAAGTTTAAATACGTTGATAGAGACAGTAATTTGTCAAGCACAGATAAGCGATTCGAGGACGGTGTGAGCTCGAACAAGTTGCGAACAAATGAACATCACTCTTGAGTAGAATCACTGAACTGCACTTGTAAGTGATTTCGGTTTCACACCGTTAACGTGATCTAAGTTGGCATCTTTTTAAGATGCAATTAGGGTGGTACCGCGAGTATAAACTTCTCGTCCCTTCATGGGATGAGGAGTTTTTTTGTTTCTAAAAGTAACACTGAAAATAACGCTTTGCGCTTTTCTTATTATGAGGAGGTTTTTTAGATGGAATATAAAGATACGTTATTAATGCCAAAAACAGATTTTCCAATGCGTGGAGGATTACCAACGCGCGAGCCAGTTATTCAAGAAAAATGGAATGACATGAATTTGTACGGGAAAGTGATGGAACGCACGAAAGATAAACCCGCATTTATTTTACATGATGGCCCTCCTTACGCAAACGGAGATATTCATATGGGTCATGCCTTAAATAAAGTTTTAAAAGACATGATTGTCCGACACAAATCAATGACAGGGTTTTATGCACCATATGTTCCAGGTTGGGATACACATGGTCTACCAATCGAACAGGCGTTAACAAACAAAGGTGTCAATCGTAAAGAGATGACGGTAGCTGAATTCCGTCGTTTATGTGAGACATATGCTTATGAACAAATTGATGGTCAACGTGAGCAATTTAAACGCCTTGGTGTAACTGGGGATTGGGAGAATCCTTATATCACCATGAAGCCAGCATACGAATCTCGCCAAATTGAAGTTTTTGGTGCAATGGCACGTAAAGGCTACATTTACAAAGGATTAAAACCTGTTTACTGGTCTCCTTCAAGTGAGTCCGCTTTAGCTGAAGCAGAAATCGAGTACCAAGACAAAAAATCACCTTCTATTTATGTAAGCTTTGAGGTAACAGATGGTAAAGGTGTAATTGCAGAAGGTACTAAAATTATTATTTGGACGACAACTCCTTGGACAATTCCAGCTAACTTAGGTATTTCTGTACATCCAGATTTTGATTATGTAATTGCAGAAGTTGCAGGTTCTCGATATCTAGTGGCAAAAGATTTACTTGAATCAGTTGCATCTACTTTGGAATGGGAATCATATGAAATTGTTCAGACCGTTAAAGGGGAACAAATGGATCGTATGATTGCGAAACATCCTTTGTATGATCGTGACTCGCTTATCATGCTAGGTGAACACGTGACGACTGAATCTGGGACAGGATGTGTTCATACAGCTCCAGGACACGGTGAAGACGACTTCCACGTTGGGAAAGCATATGGTCTAGAAGTATTATCACCTGTAGATGACCGTGGAGTTATGACAGCCGAAGCACCAGGTTTTGAAGGTCTCTTTTATGATAAAGCCAATAAAAATATTACGGAAGCTCTCGATGCAGCTGGTGCATTAGAGAAGTTAACATTCTTTACACATTCTTATCCACATGATTGGCGTACGAAGAAACCAGTTATTTTCCGTGCGACTGCTCAGTGGTTTGCTTCAATTGAAGCATTTAGAGATCAGTTATTACAAGCGATTAAAGACACTTCTTTCACGCCTACATGGGGTGAGACACGTCTGTTCAATATGGTACGTGACCGTGGAGATTGGTGTATTTCTAGACAGCGTGCATGGGGTGTACCAATCCCTGTGTTTTATGCTGAAGACGGTGAACCAATTTTAACGGACGAAACAATTGCTCATGTTTCAAAATTGTTCCGTGAGCATGGATCAACGATTTGGTTCGAAAGAGAAGCAAAAGAATTACTACCAGAAGGATTCACGCATCCAGGAAGCCCAAATGGTCTGTTTGTTAAAGAAACAGATATTATGGATGTATGGTTTGATTCGGGATCTTCCCACCAAGCGGTTCTTGATGAACGTGAAGATTTAGTCTACCCTGCGGACCTTTACCTAGAAGGGTCGGATCAATACCGTGGATGGTTTAACTCTTCATTAACAACGAGTGTTGCCATCAATGGGCATGCTCCGTATAAAGGATTATTAAGCCATGGATTTACTTTAGATGTTGAGGGTCGCAAGATGAGTAAGTCTCTAGGTAACGTTATTGTACCTTCTAAAGTAATCAACCAATTAGGTGCTGATATTCTTCGTCTATGGGTTGCTTCTGTTGACTATACGTCAGATGTTCGTGTATCAGATAGTAACTTCAAACAAGTTGCTGAAGTTTACCGTAAGATCCGCAATACGTTCCGTTTCTTACATGGTAATGTTTCTGACTTTAATCCTGAGACAGATCGATTGGCGTTTGAAGAACTTCGTGAAGTTGATCAATACATGTATATGAAGCTTCAAGAGCTAATTACTTCGGTTCGTAAAGCTTACGACAAATATGATTTTGCGAGTGTCTATCATATGGTAAATAACTTTGTTGCATCTGATTTAAGTTCATTCTATTTAGATATTGCGAAAGACGTTGTTTATATTGAAGGGGCTAATCATGCACATCGCCGTGCTATGCAAACGGTTATGTATGATACATTATTAGCCTTATTGAAATTGACTACACCAATTCTTCCTCATACAACGGATGAGTTATGGGAATTCATGGCCTATGAAAAAGAAGAAAGTGTGCAGTTAACCGATTTCCCTGAAGCAACAACTCATGCTTCATTTGCAGACTTACGTACGAAGTATGAACAATTAATGCTCGTGCGTGATGATGTGTTAAAAGCTTTAGAAGAAGCTAGAAGTGCGAAGGTAATTGGTAAATCACTAGAAGCGAAAGTTACAGTATACGTGAAACAAGAATTACTGGAAGTGTTCGATACAAATAAAATTGACTTTGCCCAGTTCTTTATTGTTTCTGAGTTTAAACTTGCTGGAGTAAAAGCAGATGCACCGGCAGAAGCTTTAGCTCTTGATGTAGCTTCAGTTACGGTAACGAAAGCTGAAGGAGAGAAATGTGAAAGATGCTGGACAATCTCGTCTAAAGTTGGCGAAGATGCTAAGCATCCAACGTTTGTCCTCGATGTGCGGACGTTGTTGAACAGTATTACGTGTAAAAAAAGGGGCTGTCCGATTGGGCAGCTCTTTCTGTATGTTTAAGTTATGTGGTAAACTAGCTAAGATACTTTCGTAACGGAGGAACATGCGTGTATATTTATTATTTAGTAGCAATTGTCATTGTGGCAATTGATCAATGGACAAAATGGTTAGTTGTGAAAAATATGGAGCTTGGTGAACGAATACAAGTAGTAGAACCAACATTTGCGTTGCTATCTCATCGGAACCGTGGTGCTGCATGGGGAATGCTTGAAGGTCAAATGTGGTTATTTACAATTGTTACTGTACTGGTTATTACCGGAATTCTTTATTATTTTCATAAAGATGCAAAAGGTAAACCCTTATTTCAACTAAGTTTAATGATTATATTAGGTGGGGCAATTGGAAATTTCATCGATCGTTTATATCGAGGAGAAGTTGTTGATTTTATTGATGTATTAATACCCATAATAAATTATGATTTCCCGATTTTTAATATCGCAGATGCTGCTCTTACGATTGGTGTTGGCTTAGTGATCATTGTATTATTTCTAGAAGAAAAACAAGAAAAGAAAACAGGTGAGTAAATGGAAGATTTTACGTATACAATTACAGAAGAACAAAAGGGTGAACGAATTGACAAGGCTATTTCACTACTTGAATCGGATTGGTCGAGAAGCCAAATTCAAAATTGGTTAAAAGATGGAGCTGTTTTAGTAAATGGCGAACAAATTAAACCCAATTATAAAGTGAAAAAAGATGATGTAATTATCGTTTCACCTCCAGAGGCAGAACCTTTAGATATCCAGTCTGAGGATTTGAATTTAGAAATTATTTATGAAGATGCGGATGTTTTGGTTGTAAATAAACCAAGAGGGATGGTAGTGCATCCTGCTCCTGGTCATACTTCAGGAACATTAGTAAACGGTTTAATGCATCATTGTACAGACCTTTCAGGAATCAATGGTGTAATGCGTCCAGGTATCGTGCACCGTATCGATAAGGATACTTCTGGATTATTAATGGTTGCTAAAAATGATAAAGCTCATGAATCATTAGTTAATCAATTAGTGAAAAAAACTGTTACGAGAAAATATACAGCATTAGTTCATGGTCACATTCCTCATGACAAAGGTACAATCGATGCACCTTTAGGTCGTGATAAAAAAGATCGTCAGAGTATGGCAGTAGTAGATAGCGGAAAACACGCAGTAACCCATTTCCGTGTACTCGAAAGATTTGGGAAGTTCACACTTGTTGAGTGTCGCCTTGAAACTGGTCGTACGCATCAAATTCGTGTTCATATGGTCGTACGCATCAAATTCGTGTTCATATGAAATACATTGGTTTCCCTTTAGCCGGAGATCCAAAGTATGGTCCAAAGAAAACGATTGATTTTGATGGACAAGCGCTTCATGCAGGTGTACTTGGATTCATTCACCCACGAACAGAAGAATACCTTGAATTCGAATCTCCTCTTCCAAAAGAATTCGAAGAACTACTAGAAGAAATGAAAACTCATGTTGACACGAAGGAAGAGTAAATCTATAATTGGTCTAACGAATTAAATAGAACACCTTTAAAAACAGTCCAGAGAGTCTGAGAAGGTACAGTGAAACGTA
>JGI24024J18818_10000110_pt1 | contig 24594 bp, 22 predicted proteins | sample Cruoilmetagenom2_FD_18818 | JGI IMG/M metagenome (IMG submission 18818) | reverse complement strand
TAATTGAAGATGAAGACAAAAAAAAGCCTTTAACTGATGAAAAACTTGCTCTTCTACTAAAAGAAAAAGGATACCCAATTGCTAGAAGAACAGTTGCAAAGTATAGAGAGCAACTTGATATTCCGGTTGCAAGACTCAGAAAACAAATTTAAATGAGTAGGCTTTTAAAAAGCATATCGTATATTTTTCATCCTCTATTTATGCCTTTTTTTGGTGTTATTTTTTATTTTTCAAAATCTCCTCGATTTATCCCATTACCAATTATTAAGGCCAAATTATTTGCTATTGCTTTCCTTACTATTTTTCTTCCTATACTACTCTTTTTTTTACTAAAGACTTTACGGAAAGTAAATACAATACAATTATCGACTACTAAAGAAAGAATTATCCCTTTAATTTTAAATTGTATAATTATTTATTTTATTATACAACGCGTTTTACCTTCTAATGAAATTATTGAACTATACTTCTTTTTTATAGGAATATTATTATCTACACTATCATGTCTAATGTTAGCGTTGCTAAATTTTAAAACTAGTATTCATATGATTGCTTCTGCTGGAGTTTTACAGTTTTTTATAGCATTAAGTATTCATTTTAATATTAATATTAATGCTACAATAGCAGTGTTTTTTATTATAGTAGGTGCTATTGCAACATCTAGACTACATCTTAATGCTCATACTAATATTGAGTTGATTACAGGATTTTTTATTGGATTGATTCCCCAATTAATATTAGTAAATTATTGGTTATAGGAAGTTTATAATATATAAAATATTAATCCAATTTTAATGGCATTAATATCTATAGACTTACCATCAATTTTAGCTTCGTTTTTAAATATAGGGTTAAGTGCATAATATAAATAAGCATTCCAAGTGTTATAACCAACACCTAATGTTAACCCATATTGAATTTTTTCAAAATAATCAATGTTTTTAAGCTTAATATTTTCTGGAGGTCCATTAAACTTTGATGTAGATGCAAACACATAACCCAGCTTAAATCCTGAATAAATTCTCCAAAATTTGTAGGATTCAGCATTAGAAGATCTCCATCTAAATTCAAATGGAAGTTCTACAAGATGTGTCGAAAACTTATTTTTAGTAAATGAAGCGCTTTCGAGAATTTCATAAGCAAACTCACCTTGTTGATTTTTGGAAATTAAAAGGTTTTGATTGAATGAATTTGCAGAATAACCTAGCCCTAAACCAAAAGCTAAAGTTCTACTTTTGTTAATTGGCATATCTCTAATAAAACCTAAGTGAAACCCGCTTGAAAATCCATTTTGAGACATCTCTTGAGGCATTTTACCTAAAAGATTATAAGTAACCCCAAAATAAAATTGATCTTCTCTATAAAGTTTATCTGTTTCGACAGTGGTTACATCTTGACCTAATATAGATTGATAGCTTAGTAATGATAGAAATAAAACAAAAACAACTCTCATATTGTAAAGTTAATTAAATAAAAAAAAGACATTCTTAAATTGAATGTCTTTTTTTTATTTAATTCTTGAAAACTATTTCTAATTCTTCGAAATATCTCCATTTATTGCAGCATAGTTAATTTTTAATGCATTAACTTTTCTAAGCTCTTGCTTTATATCTCCAATTAAACCCATGTTGGCTTCCTTATCTACTTTTAAAGATGCCGTTAAAAATGGAATTTCTTCTTCTCTTCTTTCAGCACGTTCTGCAGCAATAAAAGCTCCTATTTCACCTACTTCTGCAAATTTATCGTTAAGTTGTATTCTAGCTTCTGTTCCATATTTTGCTTTATAACCTTTACTAGGCTTTCCTGCGTAGATATACATAACCAAATTCTTTTGCTCTAGCTTTTCAACTTGATCAGCATTTGGTAACCTATTTTCAATCATAAGAGAGCTGTCTCTCATTACGGTAGCCACCATAAAAAAGAATAATAGCATGAAAACAATATCTGGTAAAGATGCTGTATTTACTGCTGGCAAATCGCCACTTTTTTTCTTTTTAAATTTAGACATAATCTATTTTATCTATAAATTCTAAATTATTGTACTTCTGAAAGTTTTTGAGGATATTCCAATTTTATTTGATCTATTCGCTCTTTTAACTTTGTTTTATTCCCAATCCATTTTACATCTTTATAGTTCTTTTGCATTTCTATAAACGATGTCCCAAATTGTTCTTGTGCTCTTTTATTCCTTAAATCATTATATGCTCCAACAAGTTCGTTTTGAACCGAAATATAAGTAGCATAAGATGTTTCTCGTTCGTTCTTTAAAGAAATAATTGCTTTGTCTGGATTGTCTGATGATCTTGGGTTTTTACTCCCTTTACAATAATTGCAAGAACCATCTCCTCCATTATCTAAAAACTCAATAGCAGCAGCTCTTAAATCTTTAATTTGCATAAGTTCGTCTTCAACAAGCATTTGGTCTTTACCATTAATAAGAACAGTAAATATATTTTTTTGCTTGATGATTACGTCTTCCTGATCGTCTTCCTGTATTGGAGGTAACTTTCTATTAATTCCAGAATCCTTTTCCATAGTTGTTGTAACTAAAAAAAAGATTAATAACAAGAAGGCAATGTCGGCCATTGAGCCTGCATTAACTTCTGGTGCTGCCCGTTTTGCCATAATTACTTAATTAATTTTTTAACGCTAGATAATAACATAGATAAAATTGCAACTGTTCCTAGCACATAAAATGCTACCAAACCTGCTCCCACCATATGAGATTGTTTATCTGTTGCTACTCCTTCACTATAAGTATATTGTGTTGTGTCTCCACCTGTTAAAGCATATGCAATTATTAATACGGCTGCAAAAGCGCCTACACCAATAAGTGTGCTTTTTAATGAACTAGTATGTGTAACTAAATTTTGAATAACAAAAAACACTACAAACAATAAAATTAATGCTAAGGTTATATAGGCTACATAAGACATATTATCTACAGCACCTGCATCTCCTGCTTTAATGGCATCATCCCCTTTAGAGACAATCATTGCTAAAAATATTGTTCCTGCTAAACTTAAAACCGCAACAACTATTTTTAATATTTTGTGTAATTTCATAATAATATATGATTTAAATAATTACTTCTGGTTTCTTATCAATAAATCCATCAATGTAATTGATGCATCTTCCATATCGTTAACAATACTATCAATCTTGGCAACAATATAATTATAAAAAATTTGAAGTATAATCGCAACAATTAAACCAAATACAGTTGTTAAAAGTGCCACTTTAATACCTCCTGCAACAAGCGACGGTTGCATATCTCCGGCTGCTTCAATCATATCAAAGGCTTGAATCATACCAATAACAGTTCCCATGAAACCAAGCATTGGTGCTAATGCAATAAATAAAGAAATCCAAGAAACGTTTTTCTCTAATTGTCCCATTTGCACACCACCATAAGCTACAACAGCTTTTTCAGCAGCTTCTAATCCTTCGTCTGTTCTATCTAAACCTTGATAGAAAATAGAAGCAACAGGCCCTTTTGTGTTTCTGCAAACTTCTTTTGCTGCTTCAACACCACCTGAAGAAAGTGCGTCTTCAACTTCTTGAGTTAATTTTTTTGAATTTGTTGTAGAAAGGTTTAAAAAGATAATTCTTTCAATAGCAATTGCTAAACCTAGAATTAAACATAATAATACAATTCCCATGAACCCAGGTCCACCTTCAATAAATCTCTTTTTTAATTCTTGATGAAATCCAACCTCTTCAGTAGCAGCTGCTCCTTCGTCTTCGGTTTGACTTACAACTGTATTAACAATTGTGTTTGTGTTCGCATAAGTATTAGCATTTACAGTTCCGAATGCCATAATACCTGCGATAGCTAGAATAGAAAATAATCTTTTCATTGTGATTTTGATCTTAATTTTATTAGTTAAAGCGTTAAAGATATAAAAAAAATGCAATTAAAAAATAAAAATTGCAGGAGAGATAAGGATAATTAGGTTTCTTCCTTTTTCCTCTTGCAGAGAGGAAGGGATTCGAACCCTCGATACGCTTTTGGCGTATACACACTTTCCAGGCGTGCGCCTTCGACCACTCGGCCACCTCTCTAAAAATTTATCTTTTCTTACAGTGGTGGAATTAACGAAAAAAAAATCAAAGGCTGAAATTTTTAAAGTTAATTTTGCGACATTTCTCCTCTTAAAGAAGTTTCATAAACTGATTTAAAAGTTTTTGAGGATAAATTCTTACTTAATAAATACATGAGCTTCGTTACTGCGGCTTCAGTTGTAATATCTTTACCAGAAATAACACCAATCTTTTTTAATTGAGTACTAGTTTCGTATTGACCCATCATAACACTACCTCCTGAGCATTGGGTAACATTAATAATGTGTATGTCTTTTAAAATTGTTTCTTCTAGTAAATTAATAAACCAATCTTCGTTAGTGCAATTTCCAGCGCCATAAGTCTCTAAAATAATCCCTTTAAGATTAGGAGTTTTAAATATAGATTGCAATATGGATTGAGAAATACCTGGAAACAATTTTACTAAGGCAATATTAGTGTCCAATTGTTTATGAATAACTAATGGTTTTCTAGTATCTGGGTTAAGTAAATATGGATAGTTTATTTTTAAATGCACTCCCGACTCGGCTAAATCTGGATAATTTAAAGAAGCAAAGGCTTCAAAATGTTCTGCATTTATTTTAGTAGAACGATTCCCTCTATACAGTTTATATTCAAAATATAAACCTACTTCTTTAATTACTGGCTTGTTATTTTCTCTTAATGATGCCACTTGTATAGATGTAATTAAATTCTCTTTTGCATCTGTTCTTAAATCTCCTATAGGTAATTGTGAGCCTGTAAATATTACTGGTTTAGATAAATTTTCTAACATAAAACTTAATGCTGAAGCAGAATAACTCATCGTATCGCTTCCATGTAAAACAACAAAACCATCACAAGCACTATAATTACTATCAATGATTTCTGCTATTTGAATCCAATAGTCAGGATTTATTTTGGATGAATCTATGGGCTCATCAAATGAAATTGTTTCTATCGTACAATCTAAAAGCTTAAGTTCTGGGATTTTTATTAATAAGTGATCAAAATCAAAAGAATGCAAAACTCCTGTTTCAGGGTCTTTTATCATTCCTATTGTTCCTCCTGTATATATTAAAAGTATGTTTGGCTTTTGCATTATTAAACTTTAAAAATCTCTTTTGAATTTGCCGTAGTAATTTCGGCAATTTTTTCTTGAGATATCATATATATTTCTGATAATTTTTCTAACACCTTTAATATATAACTACTTTCGTTGCGTTTCCCTCTATATGGTACTGGCGATAAATAAGGTGAATCGGTTTCTAACACAATATGTTTTAGGTCTATTTGATTTAAAAATTTATCAATTTTTCCGTTTTTAAAAGTTACAACTCCTCCAATACCTAATTTCATATTATACGAAATGGCCTTATGAGCTTGTTCTAACGTTCCAGTGAAGCAATGAAAAATTCCGAATAAATCATCTGCTTTTTCTTCTTCTAAAATTTCAAATATTTCGTCAAACGCTTCTCTACAATGAATTACTATTGGCAATTTATGTTGTTTTGCAAGTTTTATTTGAATTCGAAAAGCTTCTTGCTGAATTTTTAATGTTGTTTTATCCCAATACAAATCAATTCCAATTTCGCCAATTGCTATAAAAGATCGTTTTGCTAGCATGTCATCTACATGCTTTAATTCATCTCTATAATTATCTTTAACATGAGTTGGATGCAATCCCATCATTAAAAACACATGTTCTGGAAAATCTTTTTCTAACTGAAACATTTCTTTAGTATATGTTGAATCAATTGCAGGAATAAAGAAACGTGTGATGTTTTGTGTTAAAGCGCGCTGAATCATATCATTTCTGTCATCATCAAAAGCTTCACTATATAAATGTGTATGAGTATCTGTTATAATCATGCAGTAAAAGTAAGGTATGATTCCTATATTTGAAAAAAAATAAATGACGTTACAAGAATTTCTTCTTCAACAAGGCTACATAAAAATTAAACTTAAGTTTACAAAAACTAATCATTTTGAAATTAAAGCTAATATAAATGGTGTTAAGGGTCGTTTCATTTTAGATACAGGTGCTTCAAACTCTTGTATAGGTTTTGATTCGGTTAAAGATTTTAATTTAAAAGTTGAAGATTCCGAAGTTAAGGCTGCTGGTGCTGGTGCTGTAGATATGTTAACCCAGCTTTCTAAAAAAAATGTAATTAAAATTGGGAAATGGAAAAGAGATAAAGTAGCATTAATCCTGTTTAATCTAACACATGTTAATACTGCTTTAACAAACCATGATTCAAATCCTGTCGATGGCATTATTGGAGCAGATATTTTAAAAAAAGGAAAGGCAATTATAGATTACCAAAAAAAGTATTTGTATCTTAAACTATAATATTAAATCCCTTGAATCTATTATGCAACCATCTCTTATTATTGCAGACGATCATCCTTTAGTGCTAAAAGGATTACACGACTTTTTGATTGAAAACGGAAATAATGTCATTGGAAGTGCTTCAAATGGTAAAGACGCATACGAATTAATAGTGAGGTTTAATCCTGAAATAGCCATTTTAGATATTAGAATGCCACTTATGTCTGGTATAGAAATTACAGAAAAATGTATAAGTAATAATATAAAAACTAAAATTGTGCTTATTACTTTCGAAAAAAGCGCACAATTATATCACCAAGCAAAAGCTTTAAATGTGTTTGGGTATATCCTTAAAGAATTAGCTTTAGTAGAAATTGAAAATTGTATCGTATCAATACAAAATAACATTCCATATTTTAGTCCAGAAATTGAAGAGTATATGTCTAATCAAAAAGACACTATTGACTTTAGTTCTTTAACTCCAACCGAAAAAAAGGTCTTGAAATTAATTGCTCAAAATAAAACTGCAAAAGAGATTGGTGAGATTTTATTTACTTCGAGCAGGACGGTTGAAAAACATAAAAGCCACATTATCAAAAAATTAAATATAGAATCTCATCAAAATAGCTTATTAATTTGGGCTAAAGAAAACCAAGCTTCCTTTATGTAAAAATACGTAACGTTACGTATTGTTTCATATACTTTTATTACAGATATTTACAGTGCTATTAATTAGTTATTAGGGAGAATTAGCGAAGGCTTTGGATTATTTGTTAATTCAGAGCCTTCAAATTAAAGACTCTTTTTATATTTTTTATCCAAATTTATCTATGAATGCAAATCATAGTCTTAGAAATAAAATCTTATTTATTGGATTAGTCGTTATAGTAATACTGTTTATTTCTATAAATATATTAGTTAGTTTTATATAAAAAGAAAAGCATTATTTTAAAGATGGTGCTTTTTTATTCTTTCCACTTTAAGGTTTCGATAATGTGCTGTATGTCTTCTTTTATATAATGAGCAGCTGGAAGAATAGAGTCGTAATTAGGTTTTACATAAAAGTACAGCGATCCTGTTAAAAAATGGTTGACACTATCGGTTACATAAAACTGTGATTGCGATGCTGCATTACCTTCTATTTCATAAAGCATTCCATAAACACGGTTTTCAAAATTTGCAAAAGGTTGTTTGGTTATTGCATCTGCTTTAATTGCATGAGATTGTGTCAAGTTTTGTGCATCTAATAAAAATAGTTTTAAACTTGTGGTGTCAATTTTTTTATATGTTAAAAAAATGGTTGCTTTTATTGAAGGATAGGTTATATCTATACCTAAAGTTTTTTTGTCTCTTGAAGCTTTTATTTTTCCAACATTATTAGTGATGCTATTTTTTTCGAATGAAAAAGGTAGATAAGCATTAACTTCTTGATACTCTGGTTTTGGATAATCTAACCTTAAAAATGCTTTGGGTTTAGGAATAATAGGGTCGCTACCACAAGATATACATAAAACTATCGCAAAAAGAAGTAATAAATTTTTCATTAATGTTTAATAGTGACTTTTATTTGTTTTATGCGTTTTTTATCTAAAGCCTCTATAGTAAAAACGTAATTATTAAAATTTATTTTACTGTCAATTTTAGGGAAACTTCCAGACACCTCTAATATAAATCCTGCAATAGTTTCAGCTTCTCCTTTTCGAGACTCAAAAACAGTTTCATTTTCAATCTTAACTATTTTATAAAAGTCTTTCAATGTTGTTTTTCCTTCAAATACAAAATTGCTATCATCAAGTTTAGAATACGTTAAATCATCAACATCAAATTCATCACTAATATCGCCTACAATCTCTTCAATTACATCTTCTAAAGACACTATCCCAGAAGTTCCACCATATTCATCAACTACAACAGCAAGGTGAACTTTTTTCTCTTGAAACTCAACCATTAAATCGTCTAACTTTTTATTTTCAGGAACAAAAAATGGTTCACGAAGTAAGCTATTCCAATTAAAATTTACTTTACCCAAATAAGGCAATAAATCCTTTACATATAAAATACCAAGAATTGCATCTACATTATCTTTATAAACAGGAATTCTTGAATATCCATGCTTAATTATTTTAGGAATAATTTCACTGTATTTTAAGCTCTCTTCCAAAGCAAAAATATCCATTCTTGGTTGCATAACTTGTTTAGTGTCTGTGTTTCCAAAAGATACAATCCCTTTTAATATTTTATGTTCTTCTTTAGTTGTATCATCTTCACTAGTTAATTCGAGCGCTTGTGATAATTGATCCACACTCATGTTAGATTTTTGTTTCCCAAGTTTATTCCTAATTGCTTCTGTTATTCCTTGCATTGGTAAGCTTATAGGCGAAAAAATAGTATCTAGTATTTTTAGCGGATAAGCCATAAACTTTGAAAACTTTAAATTGTTCCTGCTAGCATAAACTTTAGGTAGTATTTCGCCAAAAAGTAAAATTAACACTGTAGCAATAATAACCTTTAAAAAAAATACTAGGTTAACTTCAAAAAAATAAAAATTAATAGCAGAATTAATATTTTTGAACAAAGCATCGCTTATTGATGCAAACAAAATAACAATTGCAATATTTATAAAATTATTAGCTACTAATATAGTGGCTAATAATTTTTGAGGTTTCTTCAACAGTTTAGAAACAATCTCAATGGGTTTTGATTTTTCTTCAAGCCCTGTATCAATATCTAATTGTGTAAGCGAAAACAAAGCTACTTCTGCTCCCGAAATTAAAGCAGAGCATACTAGAAGTAAAAACAATAGGACAAAACCAGATACAACTGAGACATCAATTGCGTTAAGATAGATAATTATACTAATGGGATCAGGATCCAAATGCTATAATATTTGTTAAACAATTAGAATGGTAAATCATCTTCTTCACCTAACGATTTATTTACCACATCTTGATTATTCTGTACAGGTAATTGTGGTTCTTGAGAAGAGGTTCCAGCCTGAGCACTTTCGCTTTTTGTGGTTAAAAACGTAAAATCTTTACATTGAATTTCGGTAGAAAAACGATCCATTCCCTTATCATCTTGCCACTTTCGAGTTTTAATCCGTCCTTCAATATAAACTTTATCTCCTTTGCTTAAATATTTTTCACAAATCTCTGCACCTTTATTTCTTACAACTATATTATGCCATTCGGTATTAGAAACACGCTCATTGGTTTGTTTATTAACATAAGATTCGTTTGTTGCTAAAGGAAAACGACCTATACAACCTCCTCCTTCAAAATAATGCATTTTTACCTCATCTCCTAAATGCCCTATTAGCATAACTTTATTTAATGTTCCTGACATAATTATTAAATTTTTAATGGTACAAAATTAACTGATTTATAGTTGACTTTACTAAAAGTAGCGAAAAAATATGAACAATATCAATGCTCTAAAAAATTAAATTCATCTATAAACCTACTTATCAAAATAGGAACTGGGTATAATTTTATTTTTGATATTTCAATACCTTTTTGAGGAAGTTCGCTCGCTTTAATAATCCAAAATTTGGTATATAAATGTTGGTGAGAAAGTTTATGAAAGATTTCTTTCTCATTATAAAGGCTAAAATTATAATCCATTCCATTTAAAAACGAAACAATATCAATATTGCTATTAAACTCCTCTTCTGTTAAAGACTCCTGAGTTTCAATTAAAGGAAACTGATACAAATTTTGCCAAATACCCTTTTTCGTTCTTTGCGTTAATATAGTTGTATGCTTACCTGAAACAAATACTAAGAAATTAAAATACTTCTTCACAATTTTAGTTTTGTTAATCTTAACTGGAAGCTCCATAATTTTGTTAAGTGCTAATGCAATACATTTTTTATTTAAAGGGCATATTTCACAATTTGGTGCTTTTGGCTTGCATTGTACCGCTCCAAATTCCATAATAGCTTGATTGTAATCTCCAATATTATCTTTTGGTAGTAAAGTTTGGGCTTTAGCCTTAAATACTTTTATGCCTTGAGATGAATTTATTGGAATATCGATTCCAAAATATCGCGACAATACTCTATAAACATTTCCATCAACAACTGCAGTAGGCTCATTATAACAAATTGAAGCAATAGCGCTAGCCGTATAATCTCCTACTCCTTTAAGATTTAATAGCTCTTTGTATGTCTTTGGGAACATTCCTTGCAAGTTATCTACAATATATTTGGCAGATAAATGTAAGTTTCTTGCTCTAGAATAATAACCCAACCCTTGCCATAATTTTAATATCTGTTCTTCGTTAGCTTTTGCTAGATCAAAAACTGTAGGGAAATTAGCAACAAAATCTTCATAATATGGTAACCCTTGTTTAACTTGAGTTTGCTGCATAATAATTTCAGACAGCCATATATAATAAGGATTTAGAGTTCCTCTCCAAGGAAGATCTCTCTTATATTCTGAATACCAATGTTTTAAAGTTTTTGTGAAGTTCATTTTAAAATTTTCCTTAAAGAGCAAAAATAAACGTTTATTAGGTTAAATTTTAATGTATTAGGCTTGAAATATTGAATATAAAATACATATATTTGCATCCCTTATAATTAATAGATAACCCTTAAAAATTAACAAACAATGACTAAGGCTGATATAGTAGCAAAAATTTCCGAGAAGTTAGGAATAGAAAAAGGTGATGTTCAAGCAACAGTAGAAACATTTATGAGTGAAGTTAAAACATCGTTAGAAGGTGGTGACAACGTATATCTTAGAGGTTTCGGTAGTTTCATCATTAAAACAAGAGCAGAAAAAACAGGTAGAAATATTTCTAAAAACACAACTATCAAGATCCCAGCTCATAACATACCAGCATTTAAGCCAGCAAAAGTTTTTGTAGAAAGTGTAAAAGCTAATGTTGAAATTAAATAAAACATTAAAAAAGTATTAATTTAAAAAGTATTAATTTATGCCAAGTGGTAAAAAACGTAAAAGACACAAGGTAGCAACGCATAAGCGTAAAAAAAGACGGAGAGCTAACCGTCACAAGAAAAAATAATTCGAAAAAGTAGTTTTTTAACTACTTTTTCAATTTTATTAAATCGTTCTTTGATAATAAATTTATGATTTAATTATGCTTATACCTTAGCATAATCATGAATTTTACAGATTAAAATCCTGTGATAATCAAATAAATATGTATAATCCATCTGTACTTAATTGTATAGATAAAAATTAACTAAATGAATAAAGAATTAATAATTCGTTCTAGTTCTAACAATGTTGATTTTGCCTTATTAAAAGATGGAAAACTTATTGAATTACAAAAAGATGAAGATGGCAGTAATTTTTCGGTTGGCGATGTGTTTATGGCCAAAATTAGAAAATCTGTACCAGGTTTAAATGCCGCATTTGTTAATGTGGGTTATGAAAAAGATGCATTTTTGCATTATCATGATTTAGGCCCAAAACTCCCTTCCCTTTTAAAATTCGTAAAACGTGTAAGCACAGGTAAACTTAGAGATTATTCTTTAAAGAATTTCCCATTTGAAAAAGATATTGATAAAAACGGCAGCATTGCTGACGCCATAAAATCAAATCAATCTGCATTAGTACAAATAGTAAAAGAACCAATATCTACTAAAGGACCACGAATTAGTTCTGAGCTTTCAATAGCTGGTAGATATGTAGTTTTAGTGCCTTTTTCCGATCGTATTTCAATTTCTCAAAAAATTGAAAACAAGGAAGAAAAAGATAGACTTAAACGATTACTTAAAAGCATTACACCAAAAGGTTTTGGCGTAATAGTACGTACTGTTGCAGAAGGCAAAAAAGTAGCTGAACTAGACAGAGATTTACAAAATTTGTATGGTCGTTGGACCGCAATGTGTAAAAAGCTACAAAAAGCTCATCATCCTAGTAAAGTATTAGGAGAAATGAATAAAGCCTCATCTATTTTAAGAGACATATTTAATGACTCTTTTACATCAATAGTAATAGATGATGAAGCGCTTTATATTCAAATAAAAGATTATGTGCAAGAGATTGCACCTCAAAAAGAATCGATAGTTAAGTTGTATCAATCTACTGTTCCAATTTTTGAAAAATTTGGAATAGAGAGACAAATAAAAACATCTTTTGGCAGAACTGTTTCTATGGCAAAGGGAGCTTATATTATTATAGAACATACAGAAGCTCTCCACGTTGTAGATGTTAATAGTGGAAATCGCTCTAACAAAGCAAAAAGCCAAGAAGATACAGCATTAGAAGTAAATTTAATTTCTGCTACAGAAATAGCCCGACAATTACGCTTGCGTGATATGGGAGGAATAATTGTAGTCGATTTTATTGATATGGCAAGTGCTGAAGACAGAAGAAAGCTCTTTAATCATCTCCGTGATGAAATGAAAGATGATAGAGCCAAACACAAAATTTTGCCTCCAAGTAAATTTGGACTGATACAAATAACCAGACAAAGAGTAAGACCAGAAATGAATATTAAAACCAGAGAGGAAGATCCAAATGGTATTAATGGTCAAGAAGTTGAAGCTCCTATAGGAATCGTACAAAAGATTTCTCACGATCTGGAACAATTATTAAAAAAAGACTATAAAAAGTTGACTTTAAACACACATCCTTTTATAGCAGCCTATTTAACAAAAGGCTTTCCATCGTTACGTTCAAAATGGTTTTTTGAACATAAAAAATGGGTGAATATATTACCAAGAGATGCTTACACGTATCTAGAGTATCATTTTTTTGATAAAAATGGTAAAGAAATTAAATAATAAAAAATCCTTATTCGAAAGAGTAAGGATTTTTTTGTTTTAATAAAAGTGCAGTTCATATCTTTATGAATCTGTTTTTGCAAAAATTTTAAGGTGCTGGATTAGGTATCGCAGCATGTACTGCATTAATCTTCTCTATAATTTCATTATTTAATACTACATCAATACTTGTAATATTTTCTTTAAGTTGATCTAAATTGGTTGCCCCAATAATGTTGCTAGTAATAAATGGCTGATTATTAATAAATGCTAAAGATAACTTTGTTAGACTAATATCATAATCTTTGGCTAACTGAAGATATCTTTTTGTTGCTATTGCAGATTGATTACTTCTATATCTTTTAAAGTGAGTAAACAGATTTAACCTAGAATTAGGAGCATCTTTCCCTTCGACATATTTTCCTGTCAAAACACCATTAGCCAAAGGAGAATAGGCTAACAAACCTATATTTTCTCTTATTGAAACTTCTGCTATATCCCCTTCAAAGGTTCTGTTTAACAATGAATATGCATTTTGTATAGTAATCATTCTGGGAAGGTTATGCGTTTTATTTTCTTCTAAATAACGCATAGTCCCCCAAGCTTTTTCATTAGATAACCCTACATGACGAATTTTCCCTTCTTTAATAATATCGTCCAAAGTTTGAAGTATTTGATTAAAATTATCTTCCCAAGCATCGTTAGGATTGTGTTTATAATCTCTAACCCCAAAAGAGTTAGTTTGTCTTTCTGGCCAATGCAATTGATATAAATCTATGTAATCTGTTTGTAGTCGTTTTAATTCTTTATTTACTGCTTCATTTATAGCTTTAGGACTAAAACCAGTAGTGCGAATGTGAGCTGTATATTCTCCAGATCCAGCAATTTTACTTGCTAAAATAACGTTGTCTCTATTACTTGTTTTTTGCAACCAAGTTCCAATAATTTTGCTAGTTCTTCCACTTGTTTTAGCTTCAGCTGGAACAGGGTATAATTCGGCTGTGTCAATAAAATTCACTCCTTGATCAAAAGCATAATCTAATTGTGCATGCCCTTCAGCTTCTGTGTTTTGGTTTCCCCAAGTCATAGAACCCAAACATATTTTACTAACCTTAATATTGGTATTTGGTAGTGTTGTGTACTTCATTAAATATCATTCAAAAGTTTAGAAATCTCATCTAATTTAGGTGTTAAGATAACCTCTATACGTCTGTTTTTTGCTTTTCCTTCGGCAGTATCGTTAGTAGCTACTGGAGCATGTTCTCCACGACCAGCTGCTGTTAAGTTTTCAGGATTTATATTATTGTTTTCACTTAAAATATTAACGATAGCAGTAGCTCTTTTTGTAGATAAGTCCCAGTTACCCTTTACTTGTCCGCTTCCTGTGTATGGCACATTATCGGTATGGCCTTCGATTAAAACTGCTATGTCTGGATTGTCTCCTAATACACTCCCTAACTGTTGTACTGCTTTATGCCCTTCGATTCCTACTGCCCAACTTCCTGAGCTAAACAATAATTTATTTTCCATTGACACATACACTTTCCCATCCCGTTGTTCTATAGTTAATCCTTTCCCTTCAAAATCGGATAATGCTNTAGAAATAGCATTTTTTAAGCTGGTCATGGCAGCATCTTTTGCAGTAATAAGACTTTCTAATTCTTCAACACGTTTCGACCTGCTTTCTAATTCTCTTTTTAACGCTTCTAAACGTGCATTTTCAGATGCCAAGGCTTGCTCTTTTACTTCTAATTGCGCTAATAATTCTCTATTCTTTTTGGCATTTTCGGCAATAGAAGCCGAACTATTTTCTTCTAAAGCATCATAAGATGCCTTTAAATTATCATAATTAGATTTTGTTGCATTATAATCGCTTTGCAATTTATCACGTTGTGCAACAGCTTCATTATATTCCTCTTGAAGTTCATTTAAACTATTTTCAGCTTTATTTTTTGCGCTAGAAAGCGTTTCGTTTTCATCGGAAAGTGTTTTATTCTCCTTTTTTAAATTATTGTACTTGCTTTCTAAATCTTTGTAAACTTTTGGAGACACACAACTTGTAAATAAGATGGCTAGGAATAACAAAAGTGAAATGCTTTTTTTCATGATTGATTTGATTTTAAATTTATAAAGTTTACAGTATTTTCTTTTTTACTTTAAATTACTGATGACTGCAACTGAAAACTGGTTACTAATTTTTTATTTCTACTAAAATTGGACAATGGTCGCTATGTACAGCGTCAGACAGTATAACGGCTCTTTTTATTTTTTCTTGTAACGGATTTGCAACCATTGCATAATCTAAACGCCATCCCTTATTGTTTGCTCTGGCATTAGCACGATAACTCCACCAGCTATATTGTTGAGATTCTTTGTTTAAATGTCTAAATGAATCTATAAATCCACTATTTATAAATGTTCCAAGCCATTCTCGTTCTTCAGGCAAAAACCCAGAAACATTTTTCATTTTAGGATTATGAATATCTATTTCTTCATGACAAATATTATAATCGCCACATACAACTAAATTAGGAATACTATTTCTAAGCGTAGTAAGATATTCCTGAATTTCATCCATATAATTAAACTTAAACTCAAGTCTTTCAGAGTTTGTTCCAGATGGTAAATACATACTCATCACTGAAACCTCATCAAAATCTACTCGAAGGTTTCGCCCTTCAAAATCCATAGTCTCAATTCCAGTACCATATTCTATATGATTGGGTTCGGTTTTACACAAAACAGCAACTCCACTATATCCTTTTTTCTGAGCACTATACCAATAATTGTATTTATAACCAGCTTGTATAAATATATCTAAATCTAATTGCTCTTTTAAAGCCTTTATTTCTTGGAGACAAATCACATCTGGATTCGCGCTTTTAAGCCAATCGATAAAACCTTTGTTAAGTGCCGCTCGAATACCATTTACATTATAAGAGATAATTTTCATCTATTTGTCAACATATTATACGATTACAACCTTTAGTGAAATAACTCGCTATTTTAAAATTAGAGAGTTAATTTCAGCTAAAATAAATAATGCTTTACTTTTACACTATTAATTTAAAGTAGTTTTAACTAAAACTATTAACAAAATATTTTAGACTATTGACAGTTTAAGTATCATATGAAATTTACGTTTACTTTTTTAATTTTTTTGTTAGGGCTTTGTGCATTTTCTCAAGACCAAACTTCCAATTATAAAACTAAAAAAGTTGCTGTAAAAGATTCTATTGTTATAGATAGTGTAAGTATAAATTCTTCCAAATTTGTGCTTCGAAACAAAAATAACACAATTATAGATTCTTCATTTTATTCGGTCGATTTTACAAAGGCATTATTAACATTTAAAAAGCCTATTGAAACTGATTCTATTATCATAGAATATTTACGTTTTCCAGATTTTATTACAAAAACTTACAAGCAATTAGACAAGGCTATTATTGTAGAAAACACTAACAATTTAGACAAATTGTATAAATTATCTCAACCAAGCGATGTTAGGACATTTACTCCTTTTGATGGTTTAACAACTTCGGGAAGTATTTCTCGTGGAGTTACGGTAGGGAATAATCAAAATTCAGTTTTAAACAGTGAATTGGACTTACAAATCACTGGAAAATTAAACGATAAAGTATCGTTACGAGCCTCAATACAAGATGCTAATATTCCATTACAAGAAAGTGGTTATTCACAACGACTGGATGAATTTGATCAAGTTTTTATCGAACTATTTAGTGAAAATTGGAATATTAGAGCTGGCGATATTGACCTCTTAAATACCAACTCTTATTTTGCCAAGTTCTCCAAACGTGTACAAGGATTATCGGTAAATATAAATTTAGAGCATCCTGAATCTAAAACCAATTTGTATGCTGCTGGAGCATTGGTAAGAGGGCAATTTGAAACCAGCCAGTTCACAGCTCAAGAAGGTAATCAAGGCCCTTATAAACTTCAAGGTTCTAATGGTGAATTGTTTGTTCTTATTGTCTCAGGAAGTGAAACTGTTTATGTAAATGGTGTAGCTGTTGAGCGTGGCGAAAACAAAGATTATATTATTGATTATAATGCAGGAGAAATTATTTTTAATTCCACATTCCCAATAACTTCCGAAATGCGCATTACTGTAGATTATCAATTTAGTGAACGTAATTATTCACGTCTTGTTGCTTATGGTGGAGGGAAATATGAAAGTGATAAATTAAATATTGGCGTTTCGGTTTATTCTGAAAACGATGCTAAAAATCAGCCATTGCAACAAAATTTATCTACCGATCAAGCACAAATATTGTCTGATGCTGGAGACAATGCATCATTAATGGTTGCTCCTTCTGGAACTCCTGAAATTTTTAATGAAAATAGAATTTTATACAAAAAAGAGCTTATTGGTGATGTTGAAGCTTTTGTGTTTTCTAATAATCCCGACGACGAATTGTTTAGTGTAAAATTTTCATTAATAGGCGAAAATCAAGGAAGTTATATTTTAAGTAGCATCAATGCTATTAGTAATATATATGAATATGTTGAACCAATTGCTGGAATTCCACAAGGTAATTACGAGCCCATTGTTCAGCTTATTGCACCAACTAAACTACAAATTGCAGTAGTTAATGGGAGTTATAAACCAACTAAAAAAACGATTATTAATTTTGAAGTCGCAGGAAGCAAAAACGATTTAAACCTATTTTCATCTATAGATGATGTTAATAATGATGGTTTTGCAGGACATCTAAAAGTTGAACAAAGCCTTATTAAAACCGATAGCCTTTGGAATTTAAATGCCATACTAGATGGCGATTTTATCGACTCCGATTTTAGGACTATAGAACGTTTATACCGTGCCGAATTTAATCGCGATTGGAATATAGAAAACCCTCTTGGCAACCAGCAATTATTAACTTCAGGATTACAATTGTTTCATCCCAAAAAAGGAATAGCAAGCTATCGCTTTGAACATTTAGATTATTCTGAAAATTTTAATGGAAACCGTCATGTTGCAACCGCTAATTTACGTTTAAACAAGTTTAGTATTATATCTCACTCTAGTGTTCTAAATGCNAAATCCGATTTAAACAGTTCAACATTTNTAAGATCTTATAACCAAATNACATATAGCTTAAAAAATAGTTGGCTTGGNTCTAAACTTTCTTTAGAAGACAACGAACAAAAAAATACGTTTACTGAAGAGTTAACACCTTTAAGTCAAAAATTTACGGCCTACGAGTTTTTNATAGGTATTGGAGACAGTACCAAAGTNTTTGCTGAGATTGGTTATAAAAACAGANTAAACGACAGTATTAGAAATAATAAATTACAAAAAGTTAATACGTCTAACACCTACTATTTAAAGTCAAAAATTATNCAAAGTGAAGGCGCAAACTTGTCATTATTTGTAAATTACAGAACACTTAAAAGTGAAGGCGAAACAATAGAAGACGAGCAATCGCTAAACTCAAGATTACAATATAGCCAGCGGTTTTTTAAACAGCTTATACAATGGAATACCGTTTTCGAAACTAATTCTGGTTCTCTACCACAACAAGATTTCACCTTTGTAGAAGTGGAATCTGGGCAAGGTATTTATACTTGGAATGATTATAACGAAAATGGTATTCAAGAATTAGAAGAATTCGAAATTGCTCAATTTCAAGACCAAGGTGATTATATTAGAGTCCTGCTGCCTAATCGTGTGTTTATAAAAACACATCAAAACCGATTAAGCCAGACCTTAACCATTAATCCACAGCAGTTTTTTGGAGACGATGGTGTTAAAAAATTCTGGTCTCATTTTTACAATCAAACATCGTATTTAATAGATAGGAAAATAAAACGAGATGGTAATAATTTTAATATCAATCCTTTTGAAAATGATGTTGACAATCAGTTGGGATTACAATTAAACTTTAGAAATGTGCTGTTTTTAAACAGAGGGAAACAGCGTTATACAACATCATACACCTATTTATCTAACAAATCTCGTAACATATTAACCATCGGCTTTGTGGAAAATAATTTAACAAGCCATCAATTAGATTTTAACCACAAATTTGCAACCAGTTGGCTTATTAATTTACAATCTGGTTTTGATACCAATGAAAGTGTTAGCGAAAATTTCGTGAGTAAAAATTTTGATGTAGATGAAACGCGTTTCAATCCAAAACTGTCTTATTTGTTAAACGATAATACACGCTTTGATGTGTTTTATCAATACACAAATAAGGAAAATACTATTGGAGATTTTGAAACTTTAAAACAGCAAAAATATGGTGCTTCTTTTACTTTGTCCAATTCGCAAAAGGCTTCTATAAGTGGTGAATTTAATGTGTTTTCTAATACGTTTAATGGTAACCCAAACTCTCCTGTAGGTTACCAAATGATGGAAGGCTTGCAGCCAGGTCAAAATTTTACATGGAGTGTATTAGCACAAAAAAAGCTAACCAAATTTTTAGATCTTAACCTCACATATTTTGGCAGAAAAACCGAAACCAGCCAAACCATACATACAGGAACTGTGCAGTTAAAGGCTTATTTTTAGTAAGTTGTAACCTGTGTTACTTTAAACCTTATAAAATTTTGTAGATTTGTCCACTTTATGAATAAAATTGTAGCCATTTTATATTCGAGCTTAATACTTGTTCAAAGTTTTAACATTGATTTTGAAGATATTTCAAAGTTAAGCACCTTGTTAACACATGCCAATTATCATCAAGAAACTTATGACGATTCATTTTTCGATTTTATTGTAGAACATTATGGAGGCGCTTCTTTTCATCAAGAAGACGATCATAAAGAACATGAAGAATTACCCTTTAAACACAGTCGTCAAAACTGTCTGGATATTCATTCAATATTTACATTAAATACAAGCAATTTTATTGTAGAACATATTCATTTTATTGAAATCCCACTAAACTTCTTTTACAAAGAATCTAAATCACTTTTTGAAAAATCTTCTGTTTTTCAACCACCAAAATTGGCATAATTCATTTCTGATTTATATCATTTCTTAATAGGCTATTTATCGATAGCTTTCATCACTTTTATTATCGAATTATGTTAGAAAACATTATAAAATTCAGCTTAAAAAATAAGCTCATTATTCTTCTTTTTATTGCTTTTATTGTTGGCTTCGGAATTTTTTCTGTAGCAAAAATACCTATAGGTGCAGTACCAGATATTACAAATAATCAAGTACAAGTTATTACCACATCACGGAATTTATCAACCCAAGATGTAGAGCAATTTATTACATATCCTGTGGAGCTAGAAATGGCAAATTTACCAGGTGTTGAAGAAATTCGTTCGGTGTCAAAATTTGGACTTTCTGTTGTAACTATTGTTTTCGATGATGATTTAGGTACTTACTTACCAAGACAACTCATTGCTGAAAAAATAAAATCGGCATCCGAAAAAATTCCTCAAGGATTTGGAGTTCCAGAAATGGGACCAATTACCACTGGCTTAGGAGAGATCTATCAATACATTTTAGATGTAAAACCAGAATATAAAGACCGTTATACAACAGCTGAGCTTCGTACAATTCAAGATTGGATTGTAAAACGGCAACTCTCAGGAATTCCCGGAGTTGTTGAAGTGAATACTTGGGGAGGCTTTTTAAAACAATATGAAGTTGCTATAAATCCGCAAAAATTAAAAGCAATGAATATTTCTGTTTCAGAAATCTTTGAAGCATTAGAAAAAAATAATAGTGTTGCAGGTGGTGGTTATATAGAGAAAACAAATAAAGCGTTTTTTATTCGTGGTGAAGGTTTGGTATCTTCTCTTGAAGATATTGAAAATATTGTAGTTATAAACAATGGCCTTCCTGTTTACATAAAGGATATTGCTACTGTAGGTTTTGGTAGTGCTACCAGATTTGGTGCTATTACTGGAAATGGAGAAGGAGAAAAAGTACTTGGGCAAATTATGATGTTAAAGGATGGTAATTCTAAGCAAATCATAGATGCTGTTAAAGAGCGTGTCGCTTCTGTACAAAGCACTTTACCTGAAGGTGTTTACATTAACGGCTTTTTAGAACGGAGTGAATTAATCAACAAAACTACATTTACTGTTGCCGAAAATTTAATTTTAGGGTCACTAATCGTGATTTTTGTTGTTGTATTACTACTAGGAAATTTCCGTTCTGGATTGGTTGTTGCTTCTGTAATCCCTTTGAGTTTATTGTTTGCTATTTCCTTTATGAACATTTTTGGCATCGATGCCAATTTAATGAGTTTGGGAGCTATCGATTTTGGAATTATTATAGATGGCGCAGTTATTATAGTAGAATTTATAGCCTTTCAAATTACAACACAAAGTGCCAAAATTAAATCGCTTTCTAAAGTTGACCAACAAGCTAATATTGATACTATTACCTTAAAAAGCTCATCTAAAATGATGAATTCTGCAATTTTTGGACAGCTTATTATTCTTATTGTATTTATTCCAATATTATCTTTAAGTGGTGTTGAAGGCAAGATGTTTAAACCAATGGCATTAACCTTCAGTTTTGCACTAATTGGAGCCATGCTTTTCTGTTTAACCTACGTTCCTGTAATAGCTTCAATGTTTTTAAAACCAAACAAACAGAGCGATAAAAATGTTTCGGTTAGATTAATGAAACTATTAACAAAGTGGTATGCGCCAACAATACATTGGGCATTGTTGAATAAAAAAATTGTAGTATCACTTTCAGTAATTCTTTTGGCATCAAGTTTTTGGATTTTTAGCAGAATGGGAGGCGAATTTGTTCCTACTTTAGATGAAGGTGATTTTGTTATTCAACCTGTTTTAAAAACAGGAACTTCTTTAAGTAAAACCATAGAGATTACAACTAAAATCGAACAAATTCTTATAGAAAACTTTCCTGAAGTAGATCAAGTAGTGAGCAGAATTGGAGCAGCAGAAGTGCCTACAGACCCAATGTCTATGGAAGAAAGCGATGTCATTATTAAACTAAAACCTAAAAGCGAATGGACATCAGCATCAAGCAAAGACGAATTAGCCGATAAATTTAAAGAAGCTCTTAAAGTTATTCCTGGAATGGAAGTAGAATTTACTCAACCCATAGAAATGCGTTTTAATGAGTTAATAACTGGCGTTAGAGCCGATGTTGCTATTAAGATTTTTGGTGAAGATTTAACTGTTTTAGCTAATAAAGCAGATGATATTAAAGCACTTATCCAAAATGTAGAAGGTGCTTCGGATATTACTATTGAAAAGGTAGAAGGCCTACCGCAGATGAGTGTGACTTACAACCGAAGTAAAATTGCTCGTTATGGTTTAAATATTTCAGACTTAAACCAAATGATTTCTATGGGATTTGCTGGAGAAATAGTTGGAAATGTATTTGAAGGCGAAAAGCGTTTCGACTTAGTTATTCGTTTAGATAAACAACAACGTAAAAACTTAGAAAGCCTTCAAGATTTATATGTAGATGCTCCTAGAGGAATTAAAATTCCGTTGAGCGAATTAGCAGACATAAAATATACTACTGGGCCTTCAAAAATTTCGAGAGACGATACTAAACGCCGTATTGTGGTTGGTATTAATGTAAGAAATCGAGATTTGCAATCGGTTGTAGATGATGTTCAACATATTATTGAAACAAAGGTAAAATTACCAACAGGTTATAGCATTACTTACGGAGGACAATTTGAAAACCTTCAAAGCGCAAAAGCAAGATTAATGGTTGCTGTACCAATAGCTCTATTACTCATTTTTATACTATTACACTTTGCGTTTGGCTCGATAAAAGAAGCCTTAATGGTGTATTCTGCAATCCCGTTATCTGCAGTTGGAGGCATCCTGTTTTTATGGATTAGAGACTTGCCTTTTAGTATTTCAGCAGGAGTTGGTTTTATTGCTCTTTTTGGTATTGCAGTACTTAATGGTATTGTTTTAATAGAACATTTTAAAGAACTTAAAGAAGAAGGTGTTATGAATATAGAAGAGCGAATAAAAAGAGGAACTTCCGAACGTTTACGTCCAGTTTTATTAACCGCTGCGGCAGCAGCCTTAGGGTTTTTACCAATGGCAATTTCTACAAATGCAGGAGCCGAAGTACAACGTCCTTTAGCAACTGTAGTTATTGGTGGGCTAGTATCAGCAACCATATTAACACTTATAGTCCTTCCCGTTTTATATGCTTGGTTTGAAGAAAAAACAGAAGTTAAATTGAATAAAAAAGGAATTATTTCAATAGTAATTATATTAGTTTCATTTACAACAAATGCACAACAAAAGCCTTTAACCATCGATGAAACTATTGTTTTAACCTTAGAAAACAATGCCAGTTTAAAAGCATCATCTTTAAAAGTAAATGAAGCCGATGCACTAATTGGTACTGCTTTTAATTTTAATAAAACGTCTGTGTATTACAATTACGACGAAAGTAATTTAGGTGTTAATAATGAGCCTTTAAAAATCTTTGGCGTTCAACAAGACTTTAAATTTCCGACTCTTTACTTCGCTAATAAAAAGGTTAACAAGGCGCAATATAAAGTGCAAGCATCTAATTATAATATAACTTTAGAGTCTTTAAAACGTGAAGTTTACTTAGCGTATTATAATTTGAGTTATGCAAAAAACAAAGCGAATACATATAAGTTTTTAGACAGTTTGTATCTAAATTTTACAAATGCAGCGACGCGTAAATTTGAATTAGGTGAAAGTAATTATTTAGAAATGATTACTGCCGAATCTAAACAAAATCAATTACAAACCTATTATAAACAAGCCAAACAAGATGTCGTTTTATTCACAGAACAGTTAAAGAGAGTTGTGCAAGTAGATAATGTAATAACTATAGATGAGCCTTTAATAAAACTTAAATTGCATACCATTTCGACAGAAGACAATGTTGGACTTACTCTTTTTGAAGACTCTAAAAGTTACTACAAGGCATTGCACGAGCAAGAAAAGCAGCAACTTCTACCCGATTTAAGCGTCGAATATTTTCAAGGCTCTAATAGTGCCCCAAATAGCAATATTAATGGTTATCAATTCGGATTAAAAATCCCTTTGTTGTTTGGTGGCAACGCTTCAAAAATAAAAGCTTCAAAAATAGCACAAGATATTGTTGAAGAGCAACATCAAGACTATAAAGTAAAATTAAATACCGAATATCAATCGCTGTTGTCTAAACTTCAGCAATATGATGACGCTATTCATTATTACGAAACTCAAGGCAAAACACTTTCAGATGAAATTATAAAAACGGCAGAGCGTTCATTTAAAGAAGGTGAAATCGATTTCTTTAAATACATACAAAGCATTGAAATTGCCAAAGACATAGAGCTTACTTATCTCGATAATCTTAATACATACAACCAAACTGTTATTGCAATTAATTATTTAATCTTATAAAAATCAATAAAATGAAATACATATATATCCTACTATTTTCCCTTGTTTTAGTGGCTTGTGAAAATTCAGAAAAAAATAACGAAACTACTAC
>JGI24024J18818_10000109_pt1 | contig 24681 bp, 23 predicted proteins | sample Cruoilmetagenom2_FD_18818 | JGI IMG/M metagenome (IMG submission 18818) | reverse complement strand
AAAAAAAGTATCGCGGCATATCTGGTGGGGATCGTGATCATCTGCGGCATCGGGTATAATTTGAATTTTGGTGAAGCCGGCAAGAAATTAAACACGCATTTTTTTGAAAAGGTCATACAAAGGGAGCTTGAGAAAACCCCCGACAATCCGCTCCTCTACACCACACTGGGGGATCTTTATTTCAGCAATAAAAACTACACGGAAACCATAAAGGCTTATGAACAGTCATTACAGCTCGATCCCGACAACCCGTATGCCTTGAACAACCTTGCATGGCTCTATGCCACCTGCGAAGTCGACACCTTTCGCGATCCGAAAAAAGCACTGGTCCTTGCAAAAAAAGCTGCGGAGCTCAAAGGTGCCCCGCACATATTCGACACCCTCGCTGAAAGTTATTATGTGAACGGTCAGTTTGAAATGGCCGTTCTCGCTGCTACCCGCGCCCTTGAAATGACACCGAAAAACCGAGCCTATTATCAAAGTCAGCTGAAGAAGTTTAAAGCCGCCATGAAAAGAAGCAAAGCATTTTAGTCGCAAATATCCGGTGGTACTATTTAATGCACACCTTCCTCACCTGAAGCAGATCACAGTTTCCCCCAAAAATCTTTTCAATGCCGTCTTGTTTTAAGGTTTTCATGCCGTCTCTCATGGCCTGATCCCGTATCACTTCCACCGGTGATCGGTTCTGGATCAGTTTTTTCATCGCTTCGGTCCCCACCAACAGTTCATGAAGGGCCATTCGGCCTGCATATCCGGCGTTGTAGCAATCCGGGCAGCCCATTGGCCGGTTCAGCATCAGATTGTCGGTGTAGGAGATATCAACGTTCTCTTTAATTTCCTGAGCCGGACCATATTCCCGAACCAACTCGTCGTATTCCTTCCGGGATGGATGATATGATGCTTTACAACGTCTACACAAGGTGCGAACAAGACGTTGAGCAAGAATACACAATATGGCATCTGCGAAGTTGAACGGGTCCATTCCCATGTCAAGGAGCCGGCTGATACTTTCAGGGGCGCTGTTCGTATGAAGGGTTGAAAATACCAGGTGCCCTGTGAGCGATGCCTCAATGCCGATGGATGTGGTCTCCCGGTCTCGCATCTCACCGACCATGATCACATCCGGGTCCAATCTTAAAAATGCCCGCATTGCAGAAGCAAAGTCCAGCCCGATTTTGGGCTTTACCTGAACCTGTCGCAGTCCCCGCTGGCTGATCTCCACCGGGTCTTCTGCGGTCCAGATCTTGGTTTCGGTGGTATTGATATACGCCAGAGCTGAATGGAGGGTAGACGTCTTGCCGGAACCGGTGGGACCGCATACAAATATGAGGCCATAGGGTTTGGTGACGGCGCTGATGAAGTTGTTGTAATTGGCGGTGGAAAAACCGATTGTATTCAGGGGAAGCGGTTCGCCCGAATGGAGTATCCGCATAACAACATCTTCCACACCGCCTTGTGTCGGGATTGTGGCCACCCGGAGTTCAATGTTTGGACCGCCGTAATTTTTGAATTTGATGGTGCCGTCCTGGGGTTTGCGCCGCTCCACAATGTCAAGACCGGCCATGATTTTAATCCGAGATACGATTTTATCCCGAAGCGCATAGGAGACGGCCTCGAAGACCTGACACATCCCGTCGACCCGTATCCGGATCTGCGTCTTTTCTTTCCCCGGATATGGTTCGATATGAATATCCGAAGATCCCCGGGCATGGGCCTCGGAAATGACTTTATGGACCAGCTGCACAATGGCACTGTCCTCCTCATACAACACGGCCTCTTCATCTTCTATAACTTCTTCCTCACCTTCAATCCGATTAAGGAGTTCTTCGATGGAGACCGGTTTTTTTTCTTTCCGGGTGAAGTGGTTTATTAATTTCAGGACATCCTGTTTTAATGCAACGCAGAAGGATAGTGGCTTGCCGGGAAAAAGAGACTTAATTTCACCGATCTTCTGAAGGTCGAAGGGATTGTAGATTGCAACAACGATTTTTCCATCTTTCATCTTCAATGGAACCCAGATATTGTTGCGCATGAAAGGGACTTTAAGGCCGGTGAGCAGTTCATTGGGAGCCGGTATGTCTTTGTCATACTCCGCAAACGGAACATTGTAAAACCGACTCAAAGATTTTCCGATCTTTTTTTTGGGAATTTTAAAATCCGACATTAAAACCGATTCAATGGTTTTTTTTCCCTTCCTGGCATCGGAAACAGCCCTGTCGAGTTCTTTTTGAGTCAGAATATGATGTTCCAGAAGATCATCGAACTTGCTGGGCCTTGCCTTTGCCATCCGTTTCTGGTTGTACAGGGCAATTCCCAGAATTTTGGCCATCTCGGTGACAGATTTCTCATCGAGTCTGCTGAACAAACCGCCGTCCCGCCGATTGATCAACTGAATGACGCCAAGGATAAACTTTTTGAATATGACCGGAACCACAAGGACCTGTTTGGTCTTAAAACCTGCCCTTTGATCCCAGCTTTTGTCGAATTTCAGATCTTCATCGATGGAAGCCACTTCTCGGTCATCGTAAACATTTTTTATATTTATGAGCTTCCGCTTGAAAGCAGCGCATCCGGAGATGCTGGTATTCGATATGGGAATGCGGATCTCACCGATTTCATCTCCGGATTTAAACCTTGAGACAAGTTCCCGTTTTTTCCCATCGACCACATAAACGGTCAACCGCTCCGCTTCAAAAAGCCCGGTGATTTCGTCTTTCAGATCAACGAGAATCTCATCCAAATTTGCAGCGGCATGTATTTTGTTGCAAATGTCCTGGAGATTTTTTCGATATGCAATCTCGAATTTGAGTTTCCGGCGGTTTAAACCCATGATATCCGGTTCAGCAACGTCCGTGCCAGAAAGCACTTTTTTTAATTCCCGGCAGGGTTTAAAATCCGTCCCTTGATCCTGAAGCCCCACAAAGCCTGGAGTTGAAAGGCTCTCCAGAGACCCATGATACATTGAATAAAACCGGCAAAACCAATGAATTGAATTCCAGGGGAATTTTTGATGGATGCAAACCCATAGAAGTTACACATTCAAATGGGCATCCATGCACAAATTTCTGTGCAAGCAGACAAAGGGTGTGGAAAATAAAACGAGGGATAAACCAAATGATTTTCGGTGTGACCATTGCTTCGCGATTTTATGGGAAGCAAGGGTTACCGATCTTTAAATATGGCAGAGTTAATATAAATTTTCTTCAGCCCCCCGCCGATCAGCAGCATACCCAAAAGATAGAAGCTAAAACGGATAAAAAACATCACCGAAGCAAACTGTTCGATCTTTTCGATCCTGGGCATGACCTGGGGGATCCTGATAAACACCCCGATACCGGCCAGGGTGAGTGCAATGCCCCAGATGAGCTGGACAACGACTTTGTTTTTATCTTTAGGGGCGTTCTCGTTTTTATCTGAATTTTCTGAATTCATCATTTTAATATCAAGACATTTAGGAGTTAACCGCCGAGATACACTTCCTTGACCTTCGGGTTGTGAAGGAGCTCTCCGGCCAAACCTTCCAGAACGACTTCTCCCCGTTCGATCACGTAGGAATAATGAGAAATTTTGAGGGCGGCTCTGGCATTCTGCTCCACAAGCAGAACCGTGGTTCCGGTTTCGTTCAGCTGTTTTACGACCTGAAATATCTCGCGAACGATCAAGGGCGCGATGCCCATGGAAGGTTCATCCAACAGAAGGAGTTCTGGCCGGGCCATCAAGGCCCGGGCGATGGCCAACATCTGTTGTTCTCCACCGGACAGGGTGCCGGCGATCTGCTTTGAACGTTGTTCAAGAATCGGAAAAATTTCATAAATCTCCTTGACCTTCTCGTTGATCTCGTGACGGTTCCTGCGTTTATAGTATAAATAAGCTCCGAGGTGGATATTGTCCAGGACCGTGAGATGGGCAAAAATCTGTCGCCCTTCGGGCACCTTGGATATGCCCAAACCGACGATCCGGCTGGCAGACAGACCGGCAATGTCGCGGTCTTCATACAGGATTCGGCCTTTATCGATCTTCATCAACCCGGATATCGCCTTGAGCAGGGTCGATTTGCCGGCCCCGTTGGCCCCGATGATGGAAACCACCCCGCCTTTGGGAACCTTTATGGAAACCTTTTTGAGAACCTGGATTCTGCCATAAGCGGCGCAAAGCCCCTCGATCTTGAGCATATTTTAAGCCTCGCTTCCCAAATAGGCTTCAATCACCGTTGAATTGTCCCGGATCGCTTCCGGAGTTCCTTCGGCGATCTTCTGTCCGTAATTGAGCACCACAATCTCATCGGATATATTCATGATCACCTTCATGTCATGCTCAACCAGCAAAACGGTAATCCCTTTTGCGTTGATGGCTTTGATCAGAGAAGATGCCACATAAGTTTCGGTCTCATTGAGACCCGCCGCAGGTTCGTCCAGGCAGATCAGTTCCGGCTCAGTGGCCAGTGCCCGTCCGATTTCCAGCATCTTCTGCTGCCCGAGCGGCAGGTTGTCGGCCGGTTCTTCGAACTTGTCGGCCAGACCGATGAACTTCAAAATATTTAGGGCTCTGTCCCGCATTTCTTCTTCTTTCCGTTTGGCTCCCGGGAGTCTAAACCCTGACGCCATAAAGGATGTGGGGACCCGGGTATGGCATCCCAGCATGACATTTTCCAGAACGGTCATATTGCCGAACAGCTCGACGGTCTGGAATGTCCGTGAAATTCCCCGGGCGGCAATTTCGTGGGTTTTGAATTTTTTGATGGATCGTCCCTTAAAGCGGACCGTCCCCTCGGTGGGGGTAAAAAAGCCGGTAATGATGTTGAACAGCGTGGTTTTTCCAGCACCGTTGGGACCGATAATGGCTTTGATGATCCCTCTTTTCACCTTAAAATCCGGCTTAAAGAGTGCCATCAGCCCGCCAAAGGCCATGACCACCCCTTGCACCTCGAGAATATTTTCCGCCGTTGTATCATTCATTGGACTTCTGTCTCACAAACAATTCCTTGAGCATCCCCGGCAACCCCACCAGTCCATTGGGTAAAAAAATGGTGACCACCAGAAGAATGGCACCGTAGACAATGACCTCAAATTCTTCAAAATAATGCAGCCACTCGTAGCTTAAAAAGGTGATGATGCCGGCACCGATAATCGCGCCCCAAATGTTATACATCCCCCCCAGAGCAATCATGATCAACAGCTTGATAGAAAAGAAAAGGTCGAAGGTGGATGGGTTGATAAAATTAAGATAGTGGGCATAAAGACTGCCCGCCAAAGATGCCAAAATGGCCGAATAAACAAAAACCAAAATTTTGAACTTAGAGACGTTGACCCCCATGGAATTGGCAGCGGTCTCACTGGTATGGATCGCCCTAAGGGCCCGCCCGGTATCGGACTGAATGAGATTGATGGTAAAAATCAATATAACAAAGACAAAGCTCCAGACCAGGTAAAAATATTTTTCAATGGAATCGAAATCAAACTCGAATATGCTTAAACCCGGTATGTCAACCATGCCGTCCGGCCCCCCGGTCCAGCGAGCCTCTTCATTGAAAATGATAAAAATAATGATTCCAAAGGCAAGGGTTGCCATGGCAAGATAATGCCCTTTGAGTTTGAGTGACGGCGCTCCAATAAGAAAGGCAATCCCGCCGGTGATCAATACGGCGATGAACATGCAAAACCACGGATTGAGGCCGAAGCGGGTGGTCAGGATAGCGGAAACATAGGCGCCGATACCGTAAAAAGCGGCTTGTCCAACGGAAATCTGGCCGGCATAGCCCATTAAAAGCCCCAAACCGATGGTGATCAGGCAGTAAATACCCACGAAAACCATAATGTCGGTATAATTCCCTATGGCGGGAACTTTACCGGCAACCCAAGGAAAGATGATGATGAAGCCGGCAAAAAGGGCGATGGGAAGTTTTCCGATTCGAAGCATGCCTAAAACCTTTTGATCTTGCTAATCTCTATATTTCCGAAAATCCCGCTGGGTTTAAAAAACAGAACGAACAAAAGTACGATCAATGCGAAAGCGTCCTTGTAACCCGAAGAGATAAGTCCAGCGCCCAGAGATTCGATGACGCCCAAAATCAATCCGCCGATAACAGCGCCGGGAAAACTGCCCAACCCCCCCAGAACAGCGGCACCGAATCCCTTTATGGCCAGCATGGCCCCCCGATCATATTCCATAAGGGATATGGGGGTCATGGTAATCCCTGCCACCGCGCCAATGGCGGCGGATAGGGCAAATGAGAGCAGAACCATCCGCTTGACATCAATCCCTACCAAACTGGCGGCATCCGGATTGTCCGCGCAGGCGCTCATGGCCTTTCCAATGATGGTTCTTTCAAAAAAGAAGGTCAATACGATGACGATCAAGACTAGAAAGCCGATGACCCAGAAATACTGGGGTTGAATGACGGCTCCCAAAACAATAATGGGGTCGCGCCCTGAAAATGCCGGGAGATCAAAAGGATCTTTGCCCCAGATAAACATGGCGGTTCCCTTAATCAAGATAGACGCGGCAATGGTTGCAATAATCAGGCTTAATACCGTGGGCCGGCGGATCGGGTTGATGGCCAATCTATCCAGCAATACCCCCACCAGAGTGACCAGGGCAACTGTGGCCGGAAAGGCCAAGATAAGCGGAAGCCCCACGGCAACGTGTAAAAAGACCATAATCAATCCGCCCAGCATGACAAACTCACCCTGGGCAAAGTTTATGATCTCGGTGACGTTATAAATGATATTGAAGCCGACCGCCACCATGGCATAAACACTGCCGACGGTGATGCCGGTGACCAGATATTGAAAAACCTGGCCGGTGAATGTGATGGTTTCCATTTTGAGCTAAGAATTAAAAAGCAAGGGCGGCACGAAAACCGCCCCTGCATGAAGTTTTTGGGTATCAACCCAATCGATTATTTTGCCAGTGCCCAGTCACCATTTTTGACCACGACCATCTGGAATGCGTTCTTGTCCAGGCCGATGTGGTCGTCCGCCGAGAAGTTAAAGACCCCGTGCTGCCCGACAAATCCTTGGGTGTTTTCAAGGTAATCTCTGATTTTGGCTTTGTCGCAGCCCACGGCTTTAAGGGCATCCGCCACCAATTCCAGGGCGTCCCAGGCATGCCCGCCAAAGGAGCTTAACGGCTCGTTGTATTTGGCGGCGTAGTCTTTCATATACTGCATGGTTACGGCCTTTTGAGGATGGTTATCCGGCAAAAGCTCGGAAACATTGACTGCGCCCAAAGGGCAGTAAACCCCCTCGGCAGCCCCGGCGGCCAGTTCGATATTCTTTCGGCTGCCGAAACCGTGACTCTGATAGAAGGGAATGCTTGTCATTCCCAGGTCTTTCCAGTTGCGAAGCACCACCACCTGGGTCGGCCCCACCGACCAATTGACAATCACCTGGGGGTTTTTTCCTTTGATTTTGGTTAACTGGACGGTCATATCCGTATCCTTGGGGCCGTATTTTTCATCCGCCACAATTTTCATCCCATATCCGGGGGCAAGCCGGAGAAGTTCACCGCGTCCGCTGGCACCGAACCCGGAGGTCACGCTCAGAACAGCGATCTTGTTGACGCCTTTCTTCTTCAAGTAGGTGTAAATCGCTTGCACCGCCATGGTATCTGTCTGAGGTGTTTTGAAGACCCATTTGCGCGCCTTGCTCTCTTTATCATCCCAGACGATTTTATAACTGGCTGCGCAGGAAACCAGAGGAATTTTGTATTTTGCGGCAAGAGGTACAACCGCCATAGACGTCCCGCTTAACGAGGGACCGATCACCGCACAGACCTTATCTTGGGTGATCAGTTTTCTGACTGCAAGATTGGCCTTGGTGGCATCCCCTTCGCTGTCATAAATGATCAGTTCCAGTTTTTTCCCGTTAATGCCGCCGGCATTGTTGATCTTTTCAGCCAGCATTTCAGCGGTCTTCTTTTCTGGGTCACCCAGAAAAGAAGTGCGACCCGTAACGGAAAAAACACCACCCACCTTATAGGATCCTTCAAAGGCCAGTGCCGGACCGGCAAGCAGTCCAACGGCGAAAAGACAAATCGTGGACAGAACAGTAATTTTTCTGAGTGTCATTTTCCTCTCCTTTTGCGTTTAACGTTAGTAAAATTTTATAAGACCAAGTTTACACCGATATCCTCTTGAACCCTTAGATCTATGAAGGTTTACATTGTATATACTTTATTTCCGTCAATGACCGTTACCTTGTGTTCTTCAAGTATTTTGACAGCGTCGGCGATGTTGTCGATTCGGAAGATCATGACCGCATTCTTTCCGCTGTGCTGAACAAAGGCATACATGTATTCCACATTGATTTCGGCTTTGTGTAAAATACCCAATATCCTGTGAAGGCCCCCGGGCCTGTCTTCCACTTCTACGGCCACAACATCGGTTTTACTTACGGTAAACCCATGATTTTTTAGCGACGCCACCGCTTTTGCATTATCATCTACGATCAGACGAAGTACGCCGAAATCGGATGTATCTGCAACGGCAAGCGCCCGGATATTTACACCGGCTTCTCCAAGAATGGCTGTAACTTCAGCCAAACGTCCCGCCTTGTTTTCCAAAAAGACTGAAATCTGTTCCGCCCGCATATCTGTCCTCCTTATTATTGTGTCATGGGTCATTGGCCTGCCCTCTGACACCTGACCCTTGTCAATTAAATTTTGCGATTGTCGATCACCCGGACCGCCTTGCCCTCGCTACGGGCAATGGTCTTGGGTTCCACCAGTTTCACTCTGGCTGAAACACCGAGATAATCTTTTATATTTGTTGCGATCTTCTTTTCCCGGTTTTGCAGATGTTTGACTTCATCGGAAAAGAGGCTTTCACCGACTTCAAGCAGCACGGTCATCGTGTCCAGATTGTCCTCCCTGTCCACCACAAGCTGGTAATGGGGCTCCGCCGCATCCATTTCCATAAGGACGCTTTCGATCTGAGAGGGAAATACATTAACGCCCCGGATGATCAGCATGTCATCTGTACGGCCGCTCACCCGATTCATTCGAATATGCGTCCGGCCGCATATACACGGTTCGGGATTCAGTGAGGTTATGTCCCGCGTCCGGTAACGGATAACGGGAAATGCTTCCTTGGTGATGGTGGTAAAAACAAGCTCACCGGTTTCACCGTATGGAAGAACTTCTCCGGATACAGGATCGATAATTTCAGGGATGAAGTGATCTTCGAAGATGTGCAGTCCGCGCTTGGCTTCGTGACACTCAATGGCAACCCCTGGGCCGATCACCTCGCTTAAGCCGTAAATATCTACGGCAATCAGATTCATTTTTCGTTCGATCTCCTCGCGCATTTTTTCCGACCAAGGTTCGGCCCCGAATATTCCATATTTAAATTTTAAATCTTTAAAAGAAACACCCATTTCTTCGGCGACTTCCGCGAGGTGAAGCGCATATGAGGGGGTTGCCGTCAGAATGGTGGGGCCGAAATCCTTCATTATCACAATTTGTCTTTTGGTATTCCCCCCTGAAACCGGAATAACCGAAGCACCGAGTTTTTCCGCGCCATAGTGGATACCCAGTCCTCCGGTAAAAAGCCCGTATCCATATGCATTGTGAATGATGTCTTCACGGGTCGCGCCACCTGCAGCCAGGGATCGGGCCATGAGTTCGGACCAGGTATTCACATCCCTTGCGGTATACCCCACAACGGTCGGTTTGCCCGTGGTTCCGGACGAAGCATGGATCCGGACAACAGTCTCCATGGGAACGGCAAACATTCCAAAGGGATAATTGTCCCTTAGGTCCTTTTTTGTGGTAAACGGAATCCGTTTTAAATCTTCCAGCGACTGGATGTCATTGGGCGAAAGATTATTTTCCTCGAAATTTTTCCTGTAAAAAGGGATGTTTGAATAAACACGATCAATTGTGGTTTTGAGCCGGCGCAGTATGATGGCCTCGAGATCTTCCCTTGGCATGGTTTCAAATCCGATGTCGAGAATCATTCCAAAACTCCTTTCAGAATAGTTTTTATTTTGACGATCATTGAATGGATAATATAATACCTTAAATGGCGTTTAACAGAATGGCGTTTAACAACAAAAAAGGCCGCGGATTTTAAACCCACGGCCTATAAAAAGAAAACCATGGGTTTCTTTTTTTCTGTCTACCCATGGTTTTTGAACAAGTTGGTCGTTTTCTACCTTGCCGGCCCATGGATAGACTTCCTAAAAAAGAAGCCACCCAAAAACCTAAAAAAACCAAAGTAGAAAAATCGAAACCGCATGTATTAAACCCTTAAGATTTATATTATAAAGCCATATTAGCTTGAAGGGAGCTATAATGGATTCATAAAATTATGTCAAGGAAAAAGATTTATTCTTGTAAAGTCCCCTTGAAGTTTGCTTTCCGTTTTTCGAGAAACGCCTCTGTTCCTTCCTTTGCGTCGGAGCTCGACAGGCAGATGGCGAAGGCATCAATTTCTATTCTGCAGCCTGTCTTGAGGTCTACATCCATACCGCTGTTGATGGCCTGTTTTGCCGCACGCAGTGACGCCTTTCCCTTTGACGCCATGGCTGCTGCGGTCTTCATCACTTCACTCATGAGCTGGTCCTGAGAGCAGACCGTGTTGACCAGCCCCACCGTATGGGCTTCGGCTGCGGAAATCATTTTCCCGGTGAATATCATTTCTTTGGCCATGTTCTTACCGACCAATCTGGGCAACCGCTGGGTGCCGCCGAATCCGGGAATAATGCCAAGATTGATTTCCGGCAGACCGAACATGGCGTTTTCAGCGGCGTAGATAAAATCACACCCAAGAACAATCTCACATCCGCCCCCCAGAGCAAAGCCGTTTACCGCCGCAATAACAGGTATCGACAATTCTTGGAGTCTATGGACCAGTGTATGTCCCGTTTCGGAAAAGAGTTTGGCTTTAAGGACGTTGAACCTAAGAAATTCCGTGATATCCGCACCGGCAACAAAAGACTTTTCTCCGGCGCCGGTAAGGACAAGGACCCGGATGTCTTCGTCTGAAGCAACCGCGTCAAGGGCATTTGAAAACTCTTGAAGCGATGCTTCGTTCAATGCATTCAATACTTCGGGCCTGTTGAACGTAATCGTTGCAACCCCTTTTTCCACTTTAAAAATAATGTTGTCGTACACCATAGTTTAACCTCCATATTTTCCCGAATCTTTTATTGGGTTCACTTCCATGAATGCGGTGGGATTTGTTTCCCTGATATACGCCTGAATTCCTCTGACGATGGCATCGCACATTCGATCCTGATATTTTTGATTGACGAGTCTTTTGCATTCTCTAGAATTGCTGATAAAACTGGTCTCTATGAGTATGGCCGGCATCTGGGCTCCCAAAAGAACATAAAACGGCGCCTGTTTTACGCCCTTACTCTTTATTCTGCTGTAGTACTTTCTCAAATGATCCTTCAACGATCCCTGAACATGTCCCGCCAGGCGGCTTGATTCATTGATTTTTGCGTTCTGCATAAGATCGCTTAAAATGGATTGAAGGTCGCTGATATTTTTGGTTGACGTGGCATTTTCTCTGGCAGCCACCAAAATGGCATCATTGTCTGTGGCCAGATTCAGGAAAAATGTTTCGATCCCGTAGGCCCGTCGGTCCCTGGAAGCATTGGTGTGTATGGAAATAAAAAGATCCGCATTTTTTGTATTTGCGATGGCGGTTCGCTCCTCCAGGGAAAGGTTGCGGTCGCTGTTGCGGGTCATGATCACCTNACAGTTCAGCTTTTTGCGAATCTTATCGGCAAGGCGTCTGGCAANTTTCAGGGAAATATTTTTTTCATAAACCCCTTTCAAATAACCCGGCGCACCATAATCCCGACCCCCGTGACCCGGATCGATCACAATGCGTCTTACGCCCAGGGAAAGCTGTTTGGCCAAAGCGCCGGCCGGAATCTTATCCCCCTTTTTATCCGTTATTACCACCGATGGGGTGGGTCTTGGATCCTTTCCCCATACATCGATGACGATCCTGAAGGGGTTTTTGAGGGAAAAGATTTTATACGTTTTAAAGGACTTGATATCAACAACCACCCGGACCTGATTCGAGGAGAACTGTCCGGCACGCGTATCCAGGAGCAGATTGTCATCGATGAGAATGTGTTTTTTAATGTCTTTTCCCAGTCTGCTGTTGTTTAAATCGACATAAAGACGTTGGGGTTTGTTGATGGATGTGTCTTTTTTTAGAAGTCTGTGGGCGTAGGATAGTTCATTATCTGCATCGATGACCACACGGGTGTAGTTCGGATTGGACCAGTACCGCAGTCCGACAATTTCGACGTTCCCGGCTTTGCCCGGGTCTGATTCCTTTGTACTCAGGTCTTGAGTAGAAGATGCTTTGTTTATCTCCGTTTCAATGCTGTCCACCGGAGCCCGGGCATCGTTTTTTTCAGGCATGACTTTTGGGGACGTCGTTTTCGGGGTCTTTTTCAAGGCTTTCCGGCGTTTGGCATTTTCAGCTTTTTGCCGGTATTTGCTTTTTGGATAACGTTTTATAAGAAGATCGTACACCTTAAAAGCGTTTTCTTTATCAGACGTTTTGAATGATCGCCCATACAGTTCTTCATACAAAACGCCGGCCATATAAAGTCCTGCAGGGGCCCACGAACCTGAAGGGTTGTGCCGGTAAACCGCTTTGAACTTTTCGATACAGAGGAGCCAGTTCTCCCGGTATTTCTGTTTTTTAGGGCTGTGGCGAAGTTTTTTATAGCAGGCTTCAGCCTGGTGGTATGTGTCTTTTGAAGTGGCTGCAAAGGACACCTGCTGCCCGGTTATGGAAAGCATACAGCCGATGAGGATATAGGGTAAAATCAATTTTAATCTATCCAATAACAATGGTTTTGGCCTTTTCCTGAAGTTCGTTCAGATAATTTAAAGCATCCAAGGGGGTCATTTTCGAAAGATCCATTTTTTGAAGTTTCTCAATGATAAAATGATCCATTTTTGAAAAAAGATTGAGCTGCACATGTCCTTTTTTCGAAATTTTTTCGCCGTCACAAAGGGCCGGCAGTGCTTTCAAGCCATGTTCATCATTTTCGATATCGTACAGAATCTTCTTCGCACGTTGGATCACGGTATTCGGAACCCCTGCTAAGCGGGCGACCTGTATCCCATAACTCCTATTGGTGCTCCCTTCCACCAGTTTTCGCAAGAAAATAATTTCATCATTCCATTCCTTGACCGCAATGTTGTAATTTTTGATCCGATCCTTCAAACGAGCCAGTTCCGTTAATTCATGATAATGCGTCGCAAAAAGGGTTTTAACGCCGACATCATTTAAGTCATGGAGGTATTCCGCAACCGCCCATGCAATACTGAGGCCGTCGAAGGTGCTGGTCCCCCGCCCGATCTCATCCATTATAACGAGGCTCCGGGACGTTGCACTGTTTAAAATATTTGCGGTTTCTTGCATTTCCACCATAAATGTGCTCTGTCCTTGGGAGAGGTTGTCCAGAGCCCCCACACGTGTAAATATTCTGTCTGTAGAACCGATTGAAGCTTTGGCGGCAGGAATAAAAGAGCCCATCTGGGCCATAAGGACCATGAGGGCCACCTGGCGCAGCACCGTCGATTTGCCCGCCATATTGGGTCCGGTAATGATGAGTATCTGATTTTCTGTATTGTCCATCCGGATCGTATTCGGCACGAAACGCTCGCCGGCNATCATTTTCTCCACCACCGGGTGTCGCCCGTCTTCAATCCGGATGAAGCCCTCGGCATTAAATTCGGGCCTGTGGTAATCGTTTTGATCGGCGATCTCAGCCAAATTCAACAGGCAGTCGAGTCTGGCCAAAAAATGCGCCACCCCTTGAATGTCCGTGTTGTTGTCGACAACCGCATCTTTAATCTCGTTGAATATCTGGTATTCAAGGCCAGCCCTTTGGTCTTCTGCACCCAGGACCTTTACTTCAAAATTTTTCAGCTCGTCCGTGATGTAACGCTCTGCATTGACCAGCGTCTGTTTACGCACATAATGCACTGGAACCGCTTTCGAACGTGTTTTCGGCACTTCGATAAAGTAACCGAAAACCTTATTGTACCTTACTTTAAGGGTGCTTATTGTACCTTACTTTAAGGGTGTTTATGCCGGTGGATTCTTTCTCCCTGGCCTCGAGCTCGGCCAGCCATTTTTTCCCGTCCCGGCTGATTAAAATCAACTCATCCAGTTGAGCGTTGAAGCCGGTTTTGATAATACCGCCTTCATTGATGGTTGGCGGTGCATCTTCGCGGATGGCTTTTTCAATCAGAGCGGCCAACTCGCCGAGGCCATCGATATTCTGACCGGAGTTGATAAGGGTGGCTTTAAATTTCGAAAGCACGGCCCATATATCCGGGAGGCTGTTCAAGGAACGCTTCAGCGCACCGAGATCTCTGGCATTTGAATGCCCCATGGCGATCTTACTTCCGAGACGTTCAAGATCATAAACCGATTTCAAGTGATCTCTGATATCCCGCCGGACCGGTATATTGTCCTTTGCTTCTTCCACTGCATCCTGCCGAAGCCGTATTTCGGATATTTCCATCAACGGATATCGGACCCACCGCTTCAGGAGCCTTCCCCCCATGGCCGTCACCGTCCGATCCATGATGCCAATGAGGGTCCCCTGTCTGGAACCTGTACGGATATTTTTGATAATTTCAAGGTTGCGGAAACTGATTTCGTCGATAACAAGAGAATTGCCCAGGGAATATGTTTCGATCTTCGATAAATGCTCGATCTTTTGTTTCTGGGTCTCCCTTATGTAAAAAACGAGGGCGCCTGCGGCGCGAACACCGGCTTTTAAATGTTCACAGCCAAACCCTTCGAGGGAAAGGGTTTTGAATTGATCCATCAGCCGTTCACGCCCCCCGCTGTAGTCAAATGCTCTGTCGGTTAAAAAGGTGACGGGTCTCTCGGACAACGCGCTGATAATCGCTGAAAAAATCCGGTCGCTTTTTGATGACTCCGGGAGAAGAACTTCACTGGGTGAGATGCGAAGGAGCTCATCCACCACTGCATCCAAATCTGAAGATTCGGACACCCGAAAGTTTCCGGTTGAAATATCCAGATAGCTGAGTCCCACAGTATTTTTTTCACAGGCGACAGCGAGGACATAATTGTCTGACTTTTCATCCAACAATTCATCGTCGAGGATCATTCCCGGAGTGATGACACGAACAACATCCCTTTTTACCAGACCTTTTGCCAGGGCAGGGTCTTCGATTTGATCGCATATTGCAACTTTGTAACCTTGGTTGATCAGGCGGGCGATGTATCCTTGTACGGCGCGATACGGCACACCGCACATGGGGATGGGGAATTCATCTTTCTTGTTTCTGGAGGTTAAGGTGATTTCTAGGACCCGGGAGGCAACTTCGGCATCTTCAAAGAACATCTCATAAAAATCTCCCATCCTGTAAAAAAGTATCGCATCGGCATATCTTTCCTTGATGGATAGATACTGTTTTATCATGGGGGTTGTTTTAGAACGACGCATACGGCTCAAACGATCATGAAACTTGGGAAGCTGCCATTGATGTTATTCAGTATTTTCAGGGTCTACCGGTTATATTGCCACCCGGCGGATTCGAATTCGTTTCTTGGTTTTGACCTTCATTCCTTAACGGGAAAACTTTTTTCATTCTGCCACGAAGGCGTTCGGGAACAAAGAAAAAATAATACATTTATCCTTCGAGCGTCTTATGCGGTGCTCATCGCATCCTGTTCCTCGGGCGGTTTAGAATAACCGTAACCCGGGCCCTTTAAGGATTCCATTTCTTTTTTAAGTGCCGAGATTTCTTTCAACTGATCGGTGGCTGCTGTATTTAACGTTTTGATCTTTTTCTTTGATTTAAACCGGTCAAAAAGGCTGGTAAAATAGGCGATCAGGAACCCGACAAGAAAGAAAATAAGAAAATAGAAGGCATTGGGCAGATCCTTTAGATGATAGGGGTCCCCCACCAGGAGATCGATTTTAAGGCCTTGTTTGGCCATGAAATAATCTTTATTCGAAAAAAAGATAATTGCGAAAAAACCGACAATGATGACTCCGAGAGCGATCTTAAATTTTTTCATTTTTTTCTCCTTTATTTTCAGCCCTATATGTCTAATTTATCAAAGAATGGCTTTAATTTATTGTAAGTGGTCAATAAATGTTCCGGAATTACCCGGACATCGGAAAAAACCGTGAGGGCATTGGTGTCGCCGAGCCACCTGGGAACCACATGAAAATGAAGATGTTCCTCAACACCGGCACCGGCAACTTTTCCCAAGTTGAGTCCCACATTAAAACCGTCTGGGTTCATTACGTTTTTCAGAATCCCCACCGATTTTTCAACGGTTTCCAGCAGAATGCCCATTTCCTCTTTGCTCAGCTGGTCCAGGGTGGATATATGTCGAATGGGAGACACCAGAAGATGACCGTTGATGTAAGGAAATTTGTTCATGACCACCATGGTTTCCGTCCCCGTATAGAGGGTTAGATTATCCTTATTTGAAAGCGCTTTGCAAAGAATACAGCCCGCGTCCTTATCGGCCAGAATATATTCAATGCGCCACGGAGCCCACATGGTTTTCATTTCATATACTCCTATATCCGCCCGTTTTGTAATGTATGCGCAAAAATTGGGATTTATTTTTCAATGGGCAATTTTTGACAGGCATTCCCGACATTCATTTTATCTACCCTTTTTAAGTTTAAAACTCAACCCTTTTNTAACCCCCGGCATCACATAAAAAANAGGGTCTGGATGTATTAAACCCTTTTGTATTCAAGGTCTTCAGGGGGTCTTACCGGTTTTCATAAAATTCTGCAGCATCCTCGACGTTTCAACACTAATGCGCGTTCAGGGGGACGACTTCCAGATCACCCCACATGCCGACCTCTTCATCGATGATCACAACAATTCCATTAACGCCTTCTATCGTCTTGCCGAAATCTATGGCAGATGCTATATGGTCCTTGGATTTTAAGCGATTACCGATGGACGTTGCAGCGGCATCCGCAAGAGAGCAGGAATCGGATACCACGCAGATCGCATCCGCCTTTCCCAAACTTAGCGAATGACCGACCGTACCGGATGACGTACATACGCCGACAGGTTTTTCTTTGGATTTGATACAGAGGCCCATGCGCATGCTCAAGGAAGATGTACCTGCAAAAATCCCCATGGTCACCGGATTGTCAGTCTTTAAAAAGATATCCCCCCCGTTTTCCACCACCACTTCAACGGTATATTTCAACAGATCGGCGCCCACATGTTCGGCAATTGCACCGGCCACCGCCGCCATGGGGCCGACGCCGGCCTTTTGACCTGCTGACACCATGTCGCAAATGATGACCGGCGCCGGGCCACGGTCACGCCACGGCTCTATGGCATCAAGGAATTCGGGATGGGTTTTTATATACTTCTCGATGTATCCCCGATGCTTTAGGATCAGCTCCCGGGTTATATCCTCAAGGGGTTTTAACGCCTGTACATACAGGTCTGTTTCTTGGACGGCCACCCTGAAAGCGACCCGGTCTTGACTGGACAGCAGATTCCGGTAATATCTTTTTTGGAATTCATGGGTTGCGAATTTCGGATTTCGCACAGTGGGTCTTTTCATGGGTGTTTTTTACTTCCAGATATTTTTACATGAAATATTCCGATTAGTAAAACCTGATTTCAGGCCGCCGATCTTCCGGACACTGTCTTAAAAAATACTGATCCGTCATTCCGGCAATAAAATCCCTTACGATTTCCTCTTTTGGGTAATTATCCAGGTAATCTTCCGACATATTTTCCAGGAACCCGGTAAATATCACCGACGACCGATTTTCGGTTTCAATATCTTCAAGATATGTTTCAAACAGCATCTTAAAAAGTTTTTTTATGGTTCCTGAATCCTTTTTTATTTTTGGATTCATATAAATACGTTCCAGGTTAAATCCCTTCAATCGCTTTAATGCACCGGAAACTTCCCGGCTGAACGCGATATAGCTGTTTTGAAAGCTGTTGTTGATAATATCGGTCACAAGATTATACACGATGGTTCCGTTGGTGCTTCCGAGGATATCGACACTCTCCTTGGGAAGATCGGACCGTTTGATCATATTGAGCCGGATGGCATCCTCTATGTCACGACCGATGTAGCTGATGGTATCTGCCATGCGGACCACACATCCCTCTATGGTCATTGGGATGAGTTTGGTCGATGGATCGGCTTTTTTAACGGACATTTCTCTTTCGAGGGTCTCAAATGTTTTTTCCCGATCCGGTTTGAGCGCTTGATTATGAATTTCACCGTCATGGCACAGTATTCCGTCGAGTGTCTGAAGGCACAGATTCCACCCCCTGCCCTTGCGTTCCACCCGGTCTAAAAACTGTACGCTCTGGACATTGTGCTGAAAATAACCGATACCGCTGGCATCACAAAGTTCGGATAAGAACCTTTCGCCGTCATGACCGAACGGTGTATGGCCGATATCATGTCCCAGCGCAATGGCTTCGATGAGATCTTCGTTGAACCCCAGATATCTGCCGATGGTCCTTGAAATTTTCGACACCAGCTGGACGTGGAGAACACGATGGGTAATATGATCATGGCGAATCAGATAAAAGACCTGGGTTTTGTCGATATATCTCGTGTATGCCCGGGAATGGAGTATGCGGTCGACATCCACCGAGAATGTCTGTCGGTATCCTTCCGCAAGACGTTCATCGTGGAATCGCCGGACCCCTGCTGAACTCATGGTGGCCAGAGGAGACAATATTTGACTTTCTCGGCGTGCCAAGGCGCTGTTGATCCCGTTAAGATTTTTGTTTTTAAATTTTTCCATCTTCGATCATTTTCTCCATAAACTTCATGTAATCTATCCCTGCCTTTCTGAATCCTTCTTTCCCATATTTCATGTTGGCCTCAAGAACATAGAGTTGGCCGTCATTTTCGATGATATCGATACCGACATCGTCCCACTGACATTTTCGGGCGGTATTCAGGGCAAGATCGAGAACATCTTGGGGTATGGGGTCCAGGCTAACGGTTGCACCCACAGCAAGATTGCTTCTAAATTCACCCGCGGGCGCTATGCGCCAGTAGGCATGTGCAATTTCATCTCCGACGACGACCACCCGAACATCGCGGTCGCACGGTATATACTCCTGAATATATGCCGGAGTGGCCAAGCTGCAATAACGATGAAGATCGTCCGGATTTTCGACGAGAAAAACCCCCCTTCCCATGGCCGATCCTCTGGGAATCTTCGCTATATAAGGGAACTGGAAATGCCTGCCGATCATGCCTTTTTGCCGTTTTCCATAAAACACCCGTGTTTTGGGATGGGGTATTTCGAGAAGATCAAACAGTGCCGTCTGCTTGATCTTATCCTGAACACATTTATAGGTGTGATAACTGGGAAACGTTTTTTTTCCCATGGCATCAAAAAGTTCTGCATAAAAGGTGGTCGGATAGTATATTTTTTGGGCCTTGCGGATCATTTCCGCCGCGTTAGGGCTGTAATCACTGAAATTCGGCCGAACACCCAGTGTAACAACATTTTTACAGGCTCTGAGGCGGGCCTCCAGAGCAACGACTTTTTTAGAATTTCTCCGGGTCATTTAAACAGTCTTTTTATGATATCGCGGCTTCGTTGGGTATAACTCTCCGGCCAGTATATTCTCTTCAGCAAAACGCATCTCTTTTGCGCTGTCCATTGAATTATATTTTCGAATATTTTAAAGACCCGATAAATTCTTCGCGAAAAATTCGGGCCAAAGCGCTATTCCGGCGGTGTTAAAACAAACACGGACGGGGAGACAATCGCGTCGACCCAGTATCGGTCCACATCGATCTGAAAATCCGAGCCATCGTTGTTTGAAACCAGCAATCGAGATGGAATCCGATACCCGTTTACCGCCCGCATTCTATCAAACTCAACCCGATATGCAAGGGTGCCGGTTGCGTTAAACATTTCCACCTTCTGAACATTTTTTTTCTTTTCATCAAGGTATATCTTCTCGAGGATGTCCCCCCATTTTTTTTTAAGAACAAGAACATATCCATTTTGACCCGAACCTTTACTTCCATTTCGTGTCGAAACCATATGACCTTCAGTGTTGTAAACGTAAGATCTGTTGTCCGTTAAAACCACAGTATCATATGAATGGATCGGAACACGGCCGGCCAAAATATCAACCATATCTTCAGTTTTTACGGAAATTGTTAGAAGTCTTCTCATGGAAGAAGCTGTTGCAGGTTTTTTATAAAAATCACCACTGGAATGGGAATTAAGATAGAGCCATTGACCGTCACTGGCAACACTGACCATGGGCTGTCCTGAAACGCTGCTTAAAACGATCCGGATTCTGTCAGGCGCTGACGCGATCCATGCGATTCGGCCGGCAACGTCTTTTTTTTTGTTTTTCCGGAATTTTATGTTGCCCACACCTTTGAAGGTCTTGAGTTTAATATTTTGATTCTCTATCGTCGAAATGATCTTTTCCGCTTCGAGTGAAATACGGTCCTTGGGTCTTTCGGAAACCCTTGGGGAAAGGATGGTGCAGGCTGAGAAAAAAAAAGTGACGACAAAAAGAATCGAAGGAATCTGAATATATCGGGTCGTGTATGTCATTTGCCGGTCAATTCCTGGATCTTTTTTTCTATATTCTCCTTGTCTTCATTTTTGTTCAACAACGAACGTTTGTAGAATTCCAGCGCTTTTTCCTTATGGCTTATTTCAAGGTATGCATCTCCCATATGTTCGAGGATAATCGGATCGTCGGGGACCAGACTGACAGCCTTTTCCAAATATTTCACCGCTTCTTCGAAAAGTCCTTTTTTAAAATATACCCAGCCCAGACTGTCGGTAATATACCCGTCATCAGGTTTTTCTTCCAACGCCGCTTTAATGAGACGTTCAGCCTCATCCAGTTTCTCTCCGAGATCTGCATAGGTATAACCGAGATAGTTCAATGCCGTGGCATCCTTTGGATCCAGTCTGATCACCGTTTTCATCGCGTTGATTGAATCCGCTTTCCGACCCCATTTATCATATACAACACCCAGACGAAAATAAAATCGGGTATTGTCGGGTTCCATTTCAAGTCCCTGCTTAAGAACATTTTCAGCTTTTGAAAATTCTTTGTTTTCTTCATAAAGGGAACCCAGATAAAGCAACAGATCCGAATTGTCGGGGACGATTTTAATGACACTGTTTAAATAATCGATGGCGTGTTCAGGTTTTTTCTGTTCCTGGTATAAAAATGCAATCCGAACCGCGGCTTCCTGATAAAAGTTGGAATCCGGAGTCACTTTTTTAAAATGCTCGATGGCCTTGTCCCATTCTTTTTTCCCATCCAGTGCAACACCGGTCACATAATGAAGATCCGAACTGTCCGGAGAACCCTTTAACATACCCTCAAGAATGACCACTGCCGCCCCATATTTTTTGGGTTCCAAATAGCGCTGAGCAACCGTTCGGACAACTTCTTTTTCACTGTCGCTTCTGACCCCCAGATCCTGAAAAATTTTTTCTGAATGGGACAACCTCCCCTTCTGCTGGTAATAATACCCCAACTCCATAGCCGCCCTTATATTTCGTGGATCTTTTTCAAGAATTTCCTGGTACAGCCGTATAATTTCTTTGTCTTTGCCCCTTTTTTTATACAGATCCAGCAGTTCAAAACGCGGCTCCTCAAGATCGGAATTTAATTCTATGGTTTGTCTGAATTCTTTTTCCGCCTTTTTGAGATTCCCTTTGGCAGCATAAATTTTTCCAATGAAGAAATGTCCCGCATAGGATCCCGGGAAGTTCCTGACAAGTTGTTGGTAGACCCTTAATGCTTCATCCAGTTTGTTTTCCTGCATATACAGACCGCCCAAAAGCAAATAGACATCCTTCTGTTTCGGATCTAGAGAAATCACTTTTTCATACGCTTTTTCAGCAGGATCAATCAGTTTAAGCGTCTGATTCAACCTTCCGTATATGACCAGCGCAGGAACGTTTTCGGGCTCTTTTGCAATCACCGTTTCGACAATTTTGATGGCGCTTTGGGGGTCCTTTTGGCGGAGATGCACGAGTGCCAACTCTAATTGCAGATAGGAGGATTCAGGGTCTTCCTGAATCGCTTTATTCAGATAATCAATCGCCTTGTCCAGGTTGCCTTTTTTTCGCTGAAACTGGGCCTCTGAATAGTAATAATAGGGACTTTCATGTTCAACCGGACCTATCGCCGCCTCGCCTTGATCTTGATCGAAGGTTTCAGCGGGCTTTACATACTGCGTACAACCGGAAAAAATTAAAATGACCATACCAACGATGGTCAAGTTTAAAAAACTGTCCTTCATTTTTATATACTTCCTCTTTAATCAGAGACATTGACGTTTTCGTAAGAATCAAAATCGGGGATTTCCCGCTTGAAAAAGTCTCTTAGCTTCTTGATAATGTTTTTTTCTACCTGACGTACACGTTCCCTTGATATATTGTAGCGGTCACCGATCTGCTGCAACGTTGCAGGAGCGTCGGCAAAAATTCGACGATCAAATATTTCAAGTTCCCTTAACGTCATGGTTTTTTTGAACTCTTCAATTTTATTATGAAGAAGGGCCTCGATCTCCTTCTTGGCCACCTGATCTTCTGTTGATTCGGCGTCTGTATTTATAAAATCTATCCTTTCCGTATCTGAATCATCTTTCAATGGCGCATCCAGAGAGACGTCCCAGCCGTCCAGCCGCTGGTCCATATCTATGATTTCGCGTTCGGATACGCCCAGTCTCTCGGAAAGAAGCTTCGGTTTCGGATCAAACCCCTGGTCAATCAGTTTCTGTTTTTCTTTTTTTAGCTTAAAGAACAGTTTCCGCTGCCCCTGGGTCGTTCCGATTTTTACGAGGCGCCAGTTGTCCATAATGAATTTGAGAATATAGGCTTTTATCCAAAATGAAGCGTAATATGAGAACTTGACATTTTTGTAGGGATCAAATTTTTGAACCGCCTGCATCAGTCCGATATTGCCTTCCTGAATCAGGTCTAAAAGATTCTGCATCCAGACCCGCTGAAATTCCAAGGCGATCTTTACCACAAGTCTAAGGTTGGCGGTCACCATAATGTATGCAGACTCACTGTCCCCCTCCTCCTGAACTTTTTTGCCGAGTTCAATCTCCTGCTCTCTGGTAAGGAGCTTGTATTTACTGATTTCCGCCAGATATCTTTGGAGCGGGTCATACTTAACCAGGGCCGTATCCGAGGAAAGATCCTTGGCCTTTGCGCCATTGCCGGTAGATTTGTCAGTCTTTATGAGATCCGTTTTTTTCTGGGTGCTTTTTTTTCTTGTTGTCTTTTTTTTCATAATAACATTTCAATGGGACATGGCATACGCGGAAGAACCTACCGCCCAATCAATCCAAATATTTTTTATGGACATGACAACGGGCATATGTTATTTACAGGTTTTTAATTTTTCGGGCGCCTGTAGCTCAGCTGGATAGAGCAACGGACTTCTAATCCGTAGGTCGCAGGTTCGAATCCTGCCAGGCGTACCAATTTTTCAGTTAGTTAGCCTATCCTGTCGACTCCCTTTTTACTTCACGGTCAAGAGAATGGTCAAGATTTGATATTTGACCATCAATCCACATAGTATATTTATCTATTGCTTTTCTCAACGCATCCTCACCCGGAGCCATATAGTGAATGTCCATTCCCTTCAAGCTATGCCCTAAAATCAAGTCTCTATGCACCTTGTCAACTCCAGCATTGAGCATATTGGTTTTTACCGTCCTGCGTATGTCGTGAAATATAATTCCGTTCGGTGTTTTAGTACCATGAGGGATTTCGGCTTCTTTACAGACGGTTTTGAAAGACCTTTTCAGGCCTCCGGGGCTTGTAATGGGCTGCCCTTTGTATGTAAAGACATAATTGTGCAGAATCGCTCTCGGGAGTGAATCCAGTGCTTTTTTCACATTATGGTTTATTGGAATATTTTTGGGTCTTCCCTCTTTTGTGACCTCCTCAGGCAACCTTATATAATTATTAACCCTATCAACATATGTCCATTTTAGCAACCTTAATTCACCGACGCGCATCCCTGTGTTAAATGCAACGATAACAAATTCTTTTAGGTGCTGCGGCGCTTCATCGATCAACCTGAGATATTCGTCAATAGCCTAAGTCCTTTTTCGAGCATGGCTGCCCTTTTTCAGCTTTCTTTTAACCCTCCTGAAAGCTTTCAAAACACGCCCATCAACCATATCATTGCCAAACGCTTTAATCAAAAGAATTCCTCGATGCTCTGCATCGGGGTTAATAAGATAAAAATTCATTTTGATGCGTCGCAGCTCTGCTGCGGGGTAGTTCATTTAATCGAGACTATTTAAATTTTTCGAAATTTCCTAATTTTTCAAAAAAGATTAGTTTTCTAAACGTAAATTCCAAATTTGAACCTAATGGATTTTTCGGTTATGAAATAGATAAAGAGGATAATATTTTTTGAGATATCATTATCATATCTTTTTATTTGTGAAAATAGATATTTGCAAGATGTATCGTCATAAATATCTGCCAAGGGAGATAGTTTTAAACTTTCAAGAGATCAAAGATTATGGTAAGTCCGAAATTCTTGAGGTAATCTCAATGTTTCTGTAAGTCAGAAAATTCTGTTTAAAGATCATGTAGTAACATTTCATAGTTTGTAAAAATCAAGCTATTCTTTGTTCCAATTAGGGAAATTAAATAGGAG
>JGI24024J18818_10000107_pt1 | contig 24727 bp, 22 predicted proteins | sample Cruoilmetagenom2_FD_18818 | JGI IMG/M metagenome (IMG submission 18818) | reverse complement strand
ATTAATAATGATTTATAATTCTTTGTATAAAAGTTTAATATATTGTAACTTAGGGGTGTGAAACCTTATAAAAATATAAATCCCCAAAGAAGTTTTGTAACAGAATATGTTGAAAAACATAGTCAGAAGAATCATTTTTTTAATGAAGTTAAATCTTTGATTGATTGGGAAGTTATTAATAACGATTTAAAGAAAGTTTATACCAAAGGTTTAGCTGAAAAAGGTGCTAAAGCTTATTCTCCTCTTTTACTGTTTAAAATGATTTTAATTTCTGAGTGGTACGGTTTGTCTGATACTCAAACGGAATCGATGGTTAATGATAGTTTGTCTGCAATAAAATTTTGCGATCTAACAATAGAAGGTAATGTTCCCGGGCATAGCACTTTAAGTAAATTTAAAAAAGAATTGAAAGATCATAAAGTATTTGACCAACTATTAAAACAAGTTAAAAATCAACTATCAAAGCATCAGTTAAAAGTAAAAAAAGGAAAAGCATTAGTTGTTGCAAAATTAACTTCAATTTAAATTAATTTGGTCGTACTTTAATTCCCAAAAGCAGTAACAACTATTGAACGAGAACCTCCATTATTTCTATGTTCACAAAGATAAATACCTTGCCAAATTCCTAGGTTTAATTCTCCATTTGTTATTGGAATTTGAACGCTAGATCCCATTAACGAAGTCTTAATATGTGCTGGCATATCATCCGGTCCTTCATAAATATGAGTATAGTGTGGTTCATTTTCAGCAACTAGCTTGTTAAAATGATTTTCAAAATCATTTCTAACAGTTGGGTCCGCATTTTCATTAATGGTTAAACTTGCAGAGGTATGTTTTATAAAAACCTGAAAAACTCCCATCTTAATATCTTTAATTTCGGGTAAGCTTTCTATAACTTGATCTGTAATAATATGATAACCTCTTGAATATGGTTTTAGCCTCAGTTGTGATTGATAGAAATTCATATTCAAAGTTATTGAATATTACTTCTTAAAACCTATTTTTTGTCTTGGTTCTTTTGAGGGATTTTCTAATAACCTTTGTAGTATTGCATAAATTTCTCCAAATTGATCTTGATATTTGGATTCCATTTGATGTATTTTGCTCAAAATCTCATCATAGTTATTTGCCAGTTTACGTAACTGAACAAAAGTTTCAATAATGTGAATACTTATTTTAACAGCTCTATCACTATTCAATATACTTGATAACATAAGTATACCATGTTCAGTAAAAGCAAATGGAGGGTATTTTGAGTGTGATCCATGTTTTAAGGTGCCAAATTGGCTCCTTATGTTGTCATTTTCTATTTTAGTTAACTCAAACATAAAACTTGAAGGAAATCGATCAATATTTCTTCTTACTTGTCTTTTCAATTGTTTTGTTTCAACATTATAAAGGCGAGCTAAATCTCGGTCTAACATCACTTTTTGATCTCTTATCATATAAATCTTATTGACAATTAATTCTTTTGGTATTGAGATTTCATTGCTCATGACTATAAAATTTTAAAAATTTAGGATGTGTTTTTTGAAAAGCAGAAAGCAATTTGTTCAGGGTTTCACTTTGAGGGAAACCCTGAATTGTTAATTTAGTTTTTAGCTCCCAAAAATAGGATCTCATTACAAACCACTTCGGTAATATATTTTTTATTTCCTTTCTCATCATCCCATGATCTTGTTGTTAACTTTCCTTCAATGGCAACTTCCTTACCTTTTTCTAAAAACATCTCCGCAAGTTCAGCTGTTTTATTCCATGCAATTACATTGTGCCATTCCGTATCTGTTATCTTATCACCTTTAGCATTTTTATACGTTTCATTTGTAGCTATAGAAAACTTAGCTAGTTTTGTTCCCGACTCTAATGTTTTGATTTCAGGATTATTTCCTAAATTTCCAATTAACTGTACTCTGTTTCTTAAATTATTCATAATTTTTAATTTTAATACCTGAACTATTTTAGGTATGATTAATATTAAACTTTAAATCTCAACCCATTGGTTTGATTTGTCTCTGCAAAGATGAAACAGGATGCTCCTTATATTCGGTAGCTAAACAATTACTTTCGTATGTAATTGAATGTAGTCGTTTGTAAACGGATAATTTTACTTACATTTGTTTGATAATTAAATATTTATATTATGAGCACTCAAAATTGTTTAGAATGTGGTGAATCAATAAAAGGTAGAAGTGACAAAAAGTTTTGCAACGATTATTGTCGTAATGCATACAACAATAAGATTAATAAAAGTTCTAAGAATTTAATTAGAAACACCAACAACAGACTACGAAAAAATCATAAAATACTAACCGAATTAAATACTACAGGAAAAACAAAAATTACCAGAACTAAGTTAATAGATCATAATTTTGAATTCAATACTTTTACTTCTATTTATACCACAAAAACTGGTAATGTATACTATTATGTTTATAATCAAGGTTATTTAAAATTAGAAAATGATTATTATTTATTGATTAAACGAGAATAATTCTGCTTTTTTAAACCTATTCTATACTTATTTTTACTGTTATTGATTAAATAATGAATTATGATGCATTTTTTTGCTGCTTTTGTTAAATTATAATACCTTAGCAATAATAATTTTTTAATTTAAAGGTATATGAAAAAAACTTTACTCTACGTATTATTATTTTTAAGCTTATTAATCACAAAAAATCTTTTTTCACAAGAAAGAATTAATGTTGGGGTTCACGAAGAACATAAAATTGAATTTGGCTTAAAAGAAAAGACACTTAGCAAATTTGACATCAATGGTAAAGGAATTATTCCATTACAAAAGAGTCAGAAAAAAGATTTATCTAAAATAGTTTTTGGTTTTTTACCCGATTGGGAATATTCTTCTGGTGCTCATAACAACATGCATTATGATTTGCTTACACATATTGCTGCATTTAATTTTGAAGCTTCATCAAATGGCTCAATTTCTAATCCATCAAGTTGGCCTTGGACGGATGTGATCAATTCTGCACATGGCGCGGGTACAAAAGTAATTATGACAGTAAATAATTTTGATGCTGATGATATTCATAATCTATTAACAAATTCTACTGCAAAAAATAGTTTATTCAACAATATAAAAAACACCTTATCAACGTATCAATTGGATGGTGTTAATATCGATTTTGAAGGTTTAAATACTGAAGATAGAGGAGATGTTGTGAATAGTTTTATGGCTGAACTTACTTCTTATATTCATACACAATTACCCGGGAAAGAAGTTTCATTTGACGGACCTGCAGTAAATTGGAGTGGCTGGAAATTAGATGAATTAACTCAAAGTGTTGATTATGTTTTTATTATGGCTTACGATTATAACGGAGGTTGGAGCTCAAATACAGGTGCTGTTTCTCCATTAACACATCCAAGCGGAGGAATTTCTTTAACCAAAACTTTAAGTAATGATTATAGTGTTCCGATTTCAAAATATCCTGAAAAGTTAATTTTAGGTGTACCTTATTATGGAAAACATTGGAAAACAGCTACAAGCTCGCCTGGCTCTTCAGTAACTTCTTATGTTGGTTCAACTTTTTATAGAACTGCTATAATTGATGCTGCTAATCACGGTGGTTTTATTTGGGATAACGATTCTGAAACACCATGGTATAAGTGGAATTCAGGAGGGTGGAATCAAGTTTGGCAAGATAATGAACCAAGTATCGAAAAAAAATACGATCTAGCTTTAACTCAAAATTTAGGAGGTGTTGGTATTTGGGCCTTAAACTATGATGGTAATAGAAATGAACTGTGGGATTTAATCAATACGAAGTTTAACAGTGGTGTAACCCCTTCTCCAAGTACTCCAAATTCATTAGCCGCAATAAGGAAGAATAGCACATCAATTACCTTAAAATTTAAGGAAGGTAATCATGCAACCAGTTATAATGTTTATCAAAGTACCGATAACATTAATTTTTCTATGGTTAAAAATGAAGCTTCCTTAAGTATTGATATAACAAATTTAACTCAAGGCGAAATTTACTATTTTAAAGTTGCATCTAAAAATAGTACTGGAATATCTAGTCAATCAGAAGTAGTTGCAGCAATGCCAAGTTTAAATGAATCGGATATTTTGATTGTTGATGGTTTATCTAGAAGAAGTTTCGACGCTATTACTCAATACGATTACCCTTTAACACAATTAGGAAGAACTTTTTCAAATGCCCGTGCCGATGCAATTATTAATGATGTTGTTAATTTGAATGATTTTGATTTTGTGATTTGGATGTTACTAGATGAAAGTACTGTTGATGAAACTTTTAGCCATGTGGAACAGAACAAAGTAAAAGACTATATAGATAATAACGGTGTATTTATTGTTTCTGGTTCAGAAATTGGTTGGGATCTTGTAGAAAAAGGAGATGCTACAGATAGATCTTTTTATGAAAATTATTTGAAGGCTGAATATATAAGTGATGACCCCGGAGCTTCTGCTACATATTATAAGGCCAAAGATACAAACAGCCATACCTATAATTTTGATGACGGGAATCATGGTACACAAAAAATTGATTGGCCTGACTTAATCAAGACAAAAAATGGTTCTTCCATGTCGTTTAGTTATGAAGGAGTCACAACCAATAACGGATATGCTGGTGTGAGTGATGCTAATGGCACAAGTGGAGTGGAATATCTCGCCTTCCCAATAGAGACCGTCTATAATGATAATGAAAGAAAAGATCTTATAAATTATATTCTTCAAAAGTATAGTAGTTTATTGTCTGTTGATGACAGCTTTATTAAATCCAATATTACATTATATCCAAACCCTACAAGAGGTTCAATTACTATTTCTAATCCAAATTTTGTAAAAATTAATACAATAGAGGTTTTTAATATTTACGGACAACGATTAAAAACAATCGAAAACAAAAATAGAATTGATATTAGTAGTTTTATTAATGGATTTTATTTTATAAAGATGGAAGATGAAAACGGGAAGCAAGGAACTTTTAAAGTCATAAAATCCGATTAAATTAGATTCATTTATATTCGTTAGCCGGGTTTGATTTTTTCAAACCCGGTTTTGTTTGTAACTTGTTGGTTTCTATTTCGACAAATAACTAAAATAGAGTTTCTTTCAATATTAAAATGCAAAAAATAGTATCTCCATATATAGTTTTTTTTACACTTGTTTTTTCATTTGCCTATTCTCAAGATAAAAGTGTCGTATCGGGTATAATTACGAATATAGAAGACAATAGCCCTTTGCCCTTTGCATCGGTAACTTTAAAAAATTATCCTATAGGTACACTTAGTAATGAGAATGGTGAATTTGACTTTTATATCCCTAAATCTAAACAAATTGATACTATTCAAGTTAGTTTTATTGGTTTTAATAACTATGAAATTCCTATTACTTCAAATTTAAACGATTTAAAAATAAAGTTACAACCAAGCAATGAGGTTCTAGATGAAGTTGTTCTGAGTGAGTTAAGTCCGTTAGAATATATTAAAAAGGCGAGGGAAAATATTGATAAAAATTATCAACAAGATCCATTTCAAACCATCGCTTATTATCGTGAAAAATTAATTGAAAACAATCAAACTATTAGTAAAAGAGAAGGAGTTTTTAAAACCCAATATACTGCAACTGTAGATACATCTAAAAATCAGCATCAATTACTTTTGTATAAACCTACCCAAAATTTACAAAATTTTAAATTTATGCGAAAGTGGATCGATAAGAGAATTGAAAAAGAAACTAAAAAAGCGAAAAAGAAGGCGAAAAAGAAAGGAGAAGTTTTTGAAGATGATTTTGATTTTGATAGAGACATGAATATGGGAGGTCCCGAAACTATAATTAATGTGGCTGACATAAGAAACGGCTCCTCAAACAACAACTTTCTAAACCCCAAACATTTCAAAAAATATGAATACTCTTTTGGCGATGAAAAAAATTTTAATGGTGAGGTTTTAGTAACAATTCATTATAAAGCCTTAAAAAAAATTGAATCGATCAAAGATCAAGGTATAATATTAATTAGTAAAGACGATTATGCCATAGCTTTGATAGAAGGGTCTGGTGTTCTTACCGTTCCGGTACTTGCAAAACCATTAATTTTTCTGGCAGGTCTAAGTATTAGTAATCCCCAGTTTAGAAATACAGTTAGTTATCAAAAATATAAAGATAAATGGTACCCAAAATTATTTAGGTGGGATGCAACAATTTCACTTAAAAAAAGTCATGTGTTTAGTGAAAATGAACATGCCGATTTAAAGATTGGACAAGTGTTTTTTATAAACCAATTGGAATATATTTCTACCACAATTCCAAAGGAAAAAAGATTTGATTCAAGTAAAAATATGAAAGAACAAGTCTATAATGATTTGAATATTTCTTGGGAAGGTATGAACGTAATTAAAGAATAAGTTAACGCTTTAAAAACAAATTCTGTAACATTTATTTGCATTTCTCGTCGTATGTAAAAACAAAAAATGCTTACTAAAAAACATCTATTCTATTTCTTTTTCTTTGCCATCATATTTAATGNGAACAGCCAAAATAAAAGCGTTGTTTCTGGAACTGTCATTAATAAAGAAAATAACGAACCTTTGCCTTTTGCTTCTATTACTTTAAAAAATTATCCGATTGGAACAATTAGTAATGAAAACGGAGAGTTTGATTTTTATATTCCTAAATCAAAACAGAATGACACTATTGTCGTAAGTTTTATTGGTTTTATAAGTTATGAAATACCTGTTTCTAATGTTAAAAATAAACTAACTGTTAACCTAAGACCTACAAATGAAATATTAGCTGAAGTTGTTGTTAGTCCTCTAAGTCCTTTAGATTATATTAAACGTGCTTTAGAACATTTTGACGAAAATTATCCGCAAAATTCCTATCAAAGTTTGGCATATTATAGAGAAAAATTCATTGAAAATGGAGCAGTAATCAATAAAGAAGAAGGGGTTTTTAAAACCTATTATCCCTCAAGTATTGATTCGGCAAAGAATCAACATCAATTACTATTATACCGTCCAGAAAAAGACCCTCAACAATTTCAATTTATGCGTGAATGGTTTGAAAAAAAACAGGAGAAACGTAAAAACCGTGCTATAAAAAAAGGAGAAGAGTATGATGAAGATGAATATGACACGGATATTGATATGGATTTAGGAGGTCCTGAATCGGTCATTGAATTAGATCTTAAGCATGAAAAAGATAATTTTTTAAAACAAAAATATTTTAAAAAATACGAATATTCTTTTGGTGAAGAAACTGTCTTTAATATGGACACTCTAGTTACTATCCTTTTCAAAGGTAAAAAGAGTATCGATTATATAAAAGACCATGGTAAAATTTTAATAAGTAAAGATAATTATGCCATCGTTAGAATTGAGCAAAATGCAAAATTTAATATTCCTTTTTTAGTAAAACCTATTTTATTTACCCTCGGATTAGGCATTGAAAAACCAAAATTTAAAAAGATAATAAGTTATCAAAAATATAAAGATATTTGGTATCCAAAATTATTTCAATGGGATGCCAATGTTAAAATAACCAAACGTCATACTTTTAGCAGTAATGAACATTCTGATATTAAAATTGGACAAGTATTTTTTATAAATAAATTAGACTCTCTTTCTACAACAATTCCTAAAGAAAAACTATTTGATTCAAATGAAGATATGGAAGAGCAGGTATTTAATGATATTGATATTTCTTGGAATCAATTAAATATTATTAAAGATTAATTTCAGATTTAAAACAATAAAATCTTCATCTCGTTAATTAGTTTCTTTAATATCTTTAATAAAATTTAACTACTTTTAAAGGTTCAAACCAACCTTAAAAGCATTAAAATGGAAGAAATTATTAAAGGTATTAACAGTATTGTATGGAGTAATGCATTGATTTTTGTAGCCTTAGCGTCCGGCTTGTTTTATTCGTTTAAAACAAAATTTCTTCAATTACGATTGTTTAAAGAAATGATAAGACTACTTTTTGGTAGTAAATCTTCTGAAAGAGGAGTTTCTTCTTTTCAAGCTTTTGCCATCGCTATTTCAGGAAGAGTAGGTACTGGTAATATTGCAGGAGTTGCTACGGCTATTGCTCTTGGAGGTCCTGGGGCCATTTTTTGGATGTGGGTAATTGCCTTTGTTGGATCTTCTACCGCCTTTATCGAAGCAACTTTAGGTCAGCTTTATAAGGAAAATAAAGGTGGTGAATACCGTGGTGGTCCAGCTTACTACATTGAAAAAGGGTTAGGATCAAAATGGTTTGCTACAACATTCGCCATTGCAACTATTGTAAGTATGGCCTTTTTCTTGCCTGGAGTTCAGTCAAATAGTATTGCAGCTGGAGTTAAAAACGCATTTGATATAGATGCTACGTATACCGGAATCGCTATAGTGGTTTTTCTTGCTTTTATAGTATTTGGTGGTGTAAAGCGAATAGGTAAATTTTCAGAAATTGTTGTGCCCTTTATGGCTATTGCTTATGTGCTTATGGCTGTAATAATTATAGGAATGAATTTTAGAGAAATTCCTGAAATTTTAAGTTTAATTGTAAGTTCTGCTTTCGGAGCAAATCAAGCATTTGGTGGAATTGTTGGAATGGCAATTATGTGGGGTGTAAAACGTGGAGTTTATTCCAATGAAGCGGGACAAGGAAGTGCTCCCCATGCAGCAGCAGCAGCAGAAGTGAGTCACCCAGCTAAGCAAGGATTAGTACAAGCATTTTCTGTTTATATTGACACGTTCTTTGTTTGTACCGCAACTGCATTTATTATTCTTTTTACTTTTCAATATAATGTTATCGATCCTAATGGTGGGTTTATTTCTGAAAATATTCCAGGAGTAGAATATGGACCAGAATATACGCAATTAGCCATTGAAAGTCAGTTCCCAGGTTTTGGTAATATTTTTGTTGCCATTGCTCTTTCATTTTTTGCATTTACTACAATCATGGCGTATTATTATATCGCTGAAACTAATGTAAGTTTCTTAGACAAGAAAAATGAAAAAAAATGGATGATTTGGCTCCTTAGATTTGTATTGCTTGCTTCTACTTTTTACGGCGCTATCAAATCAGCAGAAATGGCATGGACTATGGGCGATATTGGTGTTGGAATTATGGCTTGGTTAAATTTTATTGCCATATTTTTATTGAGAAAACCTGCCTTGGCTCTTTTAAAAGATTATGAGGTGCAAAAAAAACAAGGTAAAGAACCTGTTTATGACCCCGATAAAACTGATATAGGAATTAAAGATGTTGATATTTGGAGAAGAATTTCTAAAAGAATATCTGAAAAAAATAATTAAATAATTTTTATTCCATTTAAATAAATATAATTCCTAAAAATGTCTTCTAAAAAAAACTATACTTCAGCAATTTCATTTATAATTCTGCTTTTTGCTTCTTTTTGGAGTGTTAACTCTTTGATGCCTAGTAAAATCTCAAGTTTAGATACTCCAAAAAGTGAGTTCTCTGCAGAAAGAGCCCTTATTCATCTTAAAGAAATCACTAAAGAGCCTCATTATGTTGGTACCATTAATCATTCCGAAGTAAGAAATTATATTATAACAGAATTAGAAAAATTAGGCCTCACAGTTGAAGTTCAAAGTCAAGTTGCCATAAATAAAAAATGGCGTGCAGGAGCAAATACTAAAAACATAATCGCTAAAATTAATGGAAGTGAAAATGGCAAATCGCTTTTGCTACTTTCTCATTATGATTCTAGCCCACATTCTTCATTAGGAGCAAGTGATGCTGCAAGCGGAGTAGTTACAATATTAGAGGGTATTAGAGCATATTTAGCAAATAACCCAACGCCTAAAAATGATATTATTATTCTAATTTCTGATGCTGAAGAATTGGGTTTATTAGGTGCTAATGCTTTTGTAAATCATCATCCTTGGGCAAAAAATGTTGGTTTGGTATTGAATTTTGAAGCTCGTGGAAGCGGTGGTCCTAGTTATATTTTAATGGAAACCAATGGTGGTAACAAAAATTTGGTTCAAGCCTTTAATAAAGCAAATCCAAAATCACCAGTTGGCAATTCATTATTATATAGTATTTATAAAATGCTTCCTAATGATACCGACTTAACTGTTTTTAGAGAAGATGCTAATATAAAAGGATTTAATTTTGCTTTTTTAGATGATCATTATGATTATCACACGGCACAAGATTCTTATGAAAGATTAGATAAAAACACATTGCAACATCAAGCAGATTATTTAGTTCCGTTGCTTACATATTTTTCTAACACTAATCTTGAAAATTTAGACTCTGAAGAAGATTATGTATTTTTTAATTTTCCTGGTTTTGGGTTGGTAAACTATCCTTTTAATTGGGTAATGCCATTGTTAATTATCGCATCATTAATTTTAGTTATTCTATTTTACTTTGGCTTTAAAAGAAATAAATTTTCAGTAAAAGAAATTTTTATTGGGTTTATTCCGTTTTTAATTTCATTAATCTTTTCAGGTATTTTAGCTTTTTATGGTTGGAAACTTTTACTTAAAGCCTATCCACAATACAACGATGTTTTACATGGCTTTACCTATAATGGTAATTATTATATTGCTGCTTTTATATCACTTTCCATTTGGATTACATTGTGGATTTATAATAAATATTTTAAAAAGTATCAGATTCAAAATTTACTAATTGCACCAATTATAATTTGGCTTCTTATAAATATTGCAATTGTATTATATTTACCCGGAGCAGGTTTTCTTATTTTACCCGTTCTAATAGGCTTAACAGTACTTGCTATAAATATTTTTTCAAAACAAAAAGCATCAAATAGGGTTATTCTTTTTTCAATATTAGCCGTTCCAATTTTAATCATTTTTGTTCCTTTAATAAAAATGATTCCCGTTGGATTAGGATTAAAAATGACCGCCATTAGCACAATTTTTACGGTTTTAATACTCGGAATATTAATTCCAATATTTGCTTCATACAAACATTTGATTAAAATAAGTCAAATATTTTTATTGATTGGGCTTTTGTCAATTGTATCAGCCTCATTTACCTCGGATTATTCGAAAGATAAAAAACAACCCAACAGTATTTTATATGTTTTTGATGCGGATACTAATGAAGCATATTGGGCTAGTTATAACACTAAAGTGGATGAGTTTACCGAACAATACTTAGGTAATGACCCAACTAACGGAAGTTTTGTTGATAAATCTTCTTCAAGCAAATATGGGACTAATTATAAATTATATAAAAAAGCGGATTTAATAGGTCTATCACACCCATTGGTTGATATTATTCAAGATACAATTATTGGAACGGATCGAAATATAAAAATTAGAATAACTCCTCAAAGAGAAGTCAACCGTATAGAATTAAGATGTCAAAATATCATTCACTTTAAATCATTTATAGTTAATAATGAAGAGCTTCATTCTAAAAATAATGATGAGTTTATTTTTATTACAGACGACAATAAACCTATTTTAGGTTATTTCTTTAGTCAAAAAAATGAAATTTTAGATATAGAATTCTCTATTCCAAAAGGTGAAATTCCTCAAATAGAACTTACAGAAGCTTCCTATGATTTATTCACAAATGACTTAATTAAAAGTTTAAACAAAAATTTTAAACCTCGAAATGATATTATGATGCCAATGCCCTTTGTATTGAATGATGCTATCGTTGTAAAAAAGAAAATAAATCTTTAGTCTTTCTGTTTTAACAACAATCTTATTGTATCAAAATGCTAACTAATTCGTATTTTTGTCTTCCATATTTATTCTAAAAATAACTGATGAAAACTATAAACGATTTTAACTTTAAAGATAAAAAAGCATTAATCAGAGTCGATTTTAATGTTCCATTGAATGATGATTTTAAAGTAACCGATACTACCAGAATTGAAGCTGCTAAGCCTACTATTATTAAAATATTAGAAGATGGTGGTAGTGCAATTTTAATGTCTCATTTAGGAAGGCCAAAAGGTGTTGAAGATAAATTTTCTTTAAAACACATTGTTAATGAAGTAAGCAATGTAATTGGTGTACAAGTTAAATTTGTACCTGACTGCATTGGTGAAAGTGTAGAAAAAGCTGCTTCCGAATTAAAAAATGGTGAAGTATTATTGTTGGAAAATTTACGTTTTCACTCAGAAGAAAAAGCAGGAGATGTAGAGTTTGCTAAAAAATTATCAAAACTTGGTGATATATATGTTAACGATGCATTTGGTACGGCTCATCGTGCTCATGCATCTACAACAATTATTGCTCAGTTTTTTCCTGAGAATAAATGTTTTGGACTTCTTTTAGCTAAAGAAATTGATAGTTTAAATACCGTTTTAAACAATAGTCAAAAACCGGTTACAGCCATAATTGGTGGCGCTAAAGTTTCCTCAAAAATTGATGTGATAAAAAATATCATTGATAAAGTTGATAATATTATTATTGGAGGTGGTATGGCTTTTACTTTTATAAAAGTGAAAGGAGGAAATGTTGGTGATTCTTTGGTTGAGAACGATAAATTAGATGTGGCTCAGGATATTTTAAACTTAGCAAAACAAAAGAACACAAGAATTCACTTACCAATTGATGTTATCGCTGCAGATTCTTTTAGCGAAGATGCAAATACTCAAATTTGTGATGCATTTGATATCCCCGATGGATGGATGGGTTTAGATGCTGGACCAAAAACTAATATTGGTTTTTCCTTTGTTATAGCTGATTCAAAAACTATTTTATGGAATGGACCAGTTGGTGTTTTCGAAATGAAAAAATTTGCCAAAGGAACCATTGAAATTGGTAATGCAATTGCCGATGCAACATCTGAAGGTGCATTTTCTTTAGTTGGTGGAGGTGATTCTGTTGCTGCCGTAAAACAATTTAAATTAGCAGATAAAGTAAGCTATATTTCAACTGGTGGAGGTGCTATGTTAGAAATGTTAGAAGGGAAAACCTTGCCTGGAATTGAAGCAATTCTCAAATAACCTTTATCAATAATAAGTCTAAACAAACCATCACAATACATACAAAATCAATAAAATGAAATATACTACCCTGCCGAATACTAACATTAAAGTTAGTAAAATTTGTTTAGGTACCATGACTTTTGGCGAGCAAAACAATGAAGTTGAAGCACATGAACAATTAAATTATGCCATCGAAAAGGGAATAAATTTTATTGATACTGCAGAAATGTACTCTGTTCCCGGAAGAAAAGAAACACAAGGTTTGACCGAAAAATATATCGGAACTTGGTTAACAAACAAAAAACGTGAAGATTTGGTCATTGCAACAAAAATTACGGGACCAAGTGAAGGAATGAAATATATTAGAAAGAATATGGATTTTTCTAATAAATCCATTGATGATGCTATAGAAAAAAGTCTTAAACGACTAAAAACAGATTATATAGATTTATATCAATTACACTGGCCAGAAAGAAATGCAAATTTTTTTGGAACAAGAAATTACAAACATAATACTAAAGAAAAATGGCAAGATAACTTTAAAGAGGTTATAGAAAAATTAAATTCTTTGGTAAAAGAAGGTAAAATTAGACATTACGGAGTTTCTAATGAAACTCCCTGGGGTGTTATGCGTCATCTTGAAGAAAGTTCAAAAAATAATTTTACCCGTTGCAAAACAATTCAAAATCCGTATTCTTTATTAAATAGAACCTTTGAAATTGGATTGGCAGAAATAGCAACGAGAGAAAATATTGGTTTGTTAGCCTACTCTCCTATGGCATTTGGTATGTTATCGGGTAAATATTTAAATGGTAAAATGCCAGAAGGATCTCGACTAAAACTGTTTCCTAATTTTTCTAGATATAATTCTAATGAATCACAATTTTTAACTAAGAAATATGCAGATTTGGCAGATAGTTTAAATTTTAGTTTAGCTCAATTTTCTTTAGCTTTTGTTACCCAACAACCTTTTGTAACCAGTAATATTATTGGAGCAACAACTATGGAGCAACTCAAAGAAAATATTGCAAGTATAAACATTAATTTATCTGAAGAAATTTTAAAAGAAATAAATAAAATTCAAGAATTACAGCCGAATCCCGCGCCTTAAAAAATTATTAAATACTCATTTTATTAAATCTTTTGGTATATTGAAATTTTTAAAATACAAATAACAAATAATGTTAAATAAATTTTCTTTTTTTTATAAAGCATCTTTTTTTCTGTTTTTCTTCTTTCTTTCTTTGGGAATAAACGCACAAGAAGAGGGCGAAAAAGTTACAGATAGCACCCAAACAGTTGTTAAAATTATTTCTATTGAAGATGTTCCTAACGAGACGGAAAAAATTAGCCACCGTATTATAACATTAAGAGATATCCTAAAACCTAGTGCTTCAATTAAAGAAGTAGACTCACTGTTAGATAGAACAGAATTTGAAATTAATAAAAAAAAGGATTCTCTATTGTTGCATATTAATACATTAAATGACAGACAGTTAAAATCAAAAAAAGTAGCTTGGACCAATTATAAATCTGTTTTAAAAGATTACCACGAAATTCTTAAAAATAGAATTGAGGACATTAGTATTATAACAGAAGAGCTACTTACCGAAAAAAAAAGATGGGAACAAACCAAAAATAAACTTGTTCGAGAAGCTGAGTCAAAAAAAACATATGACGATTTAGATAAAATCATTGAAATAATAGATGAAGTTATAAAATTAACACACCTCCGGTTAGACAACCTTTTTACTATTCAAAAAGGGTTGACAGAACTAGTTTTATCGGTCAATGCAACTATTTCTGAAATTGAACTTACCGAACTTCAACTACAAAAAGACTATTTTGTGTTTGATAGTGATCCTCTCTGGAAATCTAAAAATATACAACCTACCGCTATTGATTCCGCAGCAGCGAAACCAATAAAAAATACTGCTTTAATTTTATCGGGTCTACAAGAAAATAAAACGCAAATACAAGAATTTTTATCTTTAAATGCAAAAACAGCTCTCTTACAAATTATATTTATTCTATCTGTTTTTATATTAATAGTTCGCTTAAATAAAGGCTGGGAAAAGCAACATAAACAATTAACAACCCCAATTGAAACACAAACAAAAATAATTCTTTCCCATCCTTTATCAGCTACAATGGTTATTGGTTTATTTATTTCTGCCTTTTTTTATGAGGCACTTATTCCGGCTTTTACTGAAATATTTGTTTATTTAATTTTAATTGGAACCATTCTTTTGCTGCCAAAATTAACTAATAAAAGTTTTCGTTTGTTTTTAATTTTAGTTTTTGGAGCTTATCTAATTCAAAGTTTCTCCAACTATTTAGATTTTAAATCGGATTTCGCACGATGGTTATTATTATTTAGAGCACTTATTCTTATTCTCGCTTTTGAGGTAGGAAAAAGGGTAATGAAAAAAAATCCAGAGCATTTTAGTCCTATTTATAAGCTGTTTAAAAAAGTTACTCCTTTATATCTTTTGATTTTAACTATTGTAATTATTACCAATATTATTGGTATGGTTAGTTTGTCTAAATTTTTATTTAAAGGCGTACTGGCATCCACGCTTTTATCAATGATCATATTTCTAGCATTAAAAATAGTTACGAGTATTATTATACTCTTTTTAAAATATAGAAAATCAAATATTCAAGCAGTATCCTCTATAGTAGAAGTAACAAATAAGAGACTGTTTCCTGTTTTTAATATCATTGCCCTTGTAATTTGGTTAATATATACTTTAAAAGGATTTGACCTTTTGGATTTTATTATTTCTTGGTTTAATGAATTAATGACTATAAAATGGATGGCCGGAGAAATGACTATTTCCCTTGGGGGAATTTTATCCTTCTCCGCTATTTTTATTGTTGCATTAATTCTTTCCAAATTAGCTGCAACTATATTTCAAGACGAATGGATGGTTAAAACGCTTCCGAGAGGTGTAGCTCCTGCGGTATCGCTTTTATTGAGAATTCTAATTATTGGTATTGGCTTTTATATGGCTTTATCTTCTGCTGGTATCAACTTAAGTAACTTTGGCTTTATGTTTGGCGCTTTGGGTGTTGGTATTGGTTTTGGATTGCAAAATGTGGTTCTTAATTTTGTGGCAGGGCTTATTCTTGCCTTTGAAAGACCTATTAATTTAGGAGATACCATTTTGGTAGATCAAGAAATGGGTGTAGTTACTAATATTGGCGTACGTTCTAGCAATATTAAATCGTATTCTGGCTACGAAGCTATTATTCCAAATGGCGATTTAATTTCTAAAAAGGTAATTAACTACACATTAAGTAATAGAGACCGAAGGAGTAAAATATTTATGAAAACAGCTGCAAATGCAGATCCTGAAAAGGTAATATTACTACTTAACAAAATGGCAGAAATGGATGAAAGAACGGTAAAAATCCCTGCGCCAAAAACTTATTTTTATGGCTATGATTCGGATGGTAACCTTAGCTTTGCTTTATTGTATTGGACAACCTTTTCGGATACTTTAAAAACCGATAGTGCAATTGCATTAAAAATATTTGCAAAGTTAAAAGAAGAAGGTATTCAAGCTCCGGCGCCTGTTAGAAGAATTATTAAGGAAGACCAAACTTAATGGTATAAATTGCGCCATTAAAATTTTAGAAATGACCTCTCGATAAAACGTTGCTAGATTGAATCGAATTAAAGTATAATAAAAATTATAATTAATAACCCAACTTAGCTCTCACCCTGCCAAGAACTTCATCTGCAACTTTATGTGCTTTTTTAGCGCCAATTTCTAGAGCCTTATCAATTTCAGGTAAATTATTCATATAGTGATTATATAACTCACGCTCTTTAGCATATTTATCTATAACCAACTCATAAAAAGCCTGTTTTGCATGCCCATAACCATAATTTCCAGCCAAATAATTTTCCTTCATTTTAGATATCTGTTCTTCATTTGCAACCAATTTATAAAGGTTAAATAAATTACATGTGTCTGGGTTTTTTGGTTCTTCAAGTGGAGTAGAGTCTGTTTTTATTTTCATAATTTGCTTGCGCAATTTCTTATCCGTTAAGAAAATATCAATAATATTTCCTTTAGACTTACTCATTTTTTCTCCATCAATTCCGGGAACATACATGGTGTTTTCTTGAATTTTTGCCTTGGGCGCAATTAAAGTATTGCCCATTTGATGGTTAAATCTATTAGCAACATCTCTACTCATTTCTAAATGTTGCAATTGATCTTTTCCCACCGGAACGATATCGGCATCGTATAATAATATATCGGCAGCCATTAACATCGGATAAGTAAATAAGCCAGAATTTACATCTTCTAACCTATCAGCTTTGTCTTTAAAACTATGTGCTAATGTTAATCTTTGGTACGGGTAAAAACAACTTAAATACCAAGACAACTCGGTTACTTGTGGGACATCACTTTGGCGGTAAAAAACAGTTTTATCTACATCTAATCCAAATGCCAACCAAGTTGCAGCTGTACTATAAGTGTTTTCTTTTAAAGTGTTTGCATCTTTTATTTGAGTTAAAGAATGCATATCCGCAATAAATAAAAAAGATTCTTCTTTTGATTTTTTTGACATTTCTATTGCTGGAATGATCGCACCTAATAAATTACCTAAATGGGGAGTTCCGGTACTTTGTACACCTGTAAGTATTCTTGACATTCTATTGACTTAAAAAATATGAAAAACAAAAATACATATTTAGATTTTGTTAAGCATAAAAAAAGTGGCAATAGCCACTTTAATATATTTCAACAAAACATCTTTTATTTTTTAAACAAGCCTGCTATAAATAAAACTAATGATGCTCCAACAACTGATGTTACCAATGAGCCGATTAGCCCATCTCCTGAACCTATTCCAAGAAGTCCAAAAATCCAGCCACCAACAGCTCCACCAACAATTCCGAGAATAATGTTAACTAGTAGACCAAATCCTCCACCTTTCATAAGGTTTCCAGCAATCCAACCTGCCAATGCTCCAATAATAATAAAATACAAAAAATTCATACGTTTAAGGTTTAAATGATTAATACTCAATAAATATACTGATTATTTAAGGATTATGAATAAGCCTAAAATTCGAAGTCTGTTTTATATGTAAAAAAATTCTATTTTTACCCACCATGAATATACTTAAAAATACCTTTATTTTTCTTTGGAGAATCTGGTTTTACATATGGTTTTCGGGAACAATAATTTTATGTTTTCCCATTTTGGTTGTGGTAATTGCAAAAGAAAGTTGGTATCCAATATTTTATAAAATAGCACATTATTGGGCGAAATTCAATCTTTTTATAACGGGTTTTAGGACAAACGTTTATACAGAAGAAAAAACGGAGCCTCTGCATAGCTACATGATTTGCCCAAATCATACATCTATAATTGATATCGTCTTAATTCTTGCTATTACGAAAAACCCTTTTGTTTTTGTAGGGAAAAAAGAAGTTTTAAAAATTCCAATTTTTGGATATATCGTTAAACGAACTTGTATTCTTGTTGATAGAGAAGATCCTGTAAGTAGACGATTAGCATTCAATGAAGCTCAAGTAAGGCTGCAAAAGGGGTTAAGTGTTTGTATTTTTCCTGAAGGAAAGGTTCCTGATGATGAAAGTATAATTTTAGACGATTTTCATAGTGGGGCATTTAGACTTGCAATAGAGTTTCAAATTCCTTTGATACCACATACTTTCTATGATTGCAAAAAACGTTTTTCATATACTTTTTTTAGCGGCGGTCCGGGTGAATTGCGTGTTAAAAAACATAAATTTTTACAAACCAAAAAGTTAACACTAAAGGATAAAGATCTATTAAAGGATCAAACTTATAAAATTATATATAGTGAACTTAAGGCAGATGCAAATAATTTAAAATTTTTACCAATTAAAAATGAAAAAGGATAATATAACATACTATGATTCAAAAGAAGAAAAAATCAATGTGATTTCTCATGCTATTGGACTCGTTTTAAGTATCGTTGCTCTGGTGCTTTTAGTCGTTTATTCTTCACTTTATGGTGATGTTTGGCATATTACAAGTTTTGCTATTTATGGTGCTAGTTTAATTGTACTGTATTCGGCTTCTACATTCTATCATTATTCTCAAAATCCAAAATTACGATCTAGATTAAATATTTTTGACCACGCAGCTATTTATGTTTTAATTGCAGGAACCTATACCCCATTTACTTTAGTCGTTTTAAAAGGCTGGGTTGGTTGGACTATTTTTGGAATCTCATGGGGATTAGCACTTATTGGTATTGTTTTAAAACTTTTTTATACGGGTAAATATGATAAAATATCAACAATAGCCTATGTGTTAATGGGTTGGGTAATTATTTTTGCGCTAAAACCTTTAATTAATAATTTCCCTTTAAATGGATTGTTATGGCTATTGGCTGGGGGCATTTTTTATACAATTGGAGCAGTATTATATAGTTTTAAAAATATGAAATACAACCATGCTGTATTCCATATTTTTGTGTTACTAGGAAGTTTTTCTCATTTTATGGCCGTGTTTTTTTATGTTTTACCGGCTAAAGTTTAATCTCTCTTTTTATGTAAAAATCTGGTTAATTGCATAGATAGATCTAACAAAATAATTTTAGCATTCCCATTTCGTTCAATATGATATATCGCATCTTCAATAGCAAAATGAATGTCTTCAATATTATTTCCATGAACGAATGGCGCAAATTTATTTATGTCAAAATCCGAAGATTGTGCTTTGAAAAAAACTATATTATTTGCTCTATAATTCGTTAACATGGCCTGTCTAAAAATATGAGAGCAATATTTCAAAAATCTCTTTTGAGTTTCTCTACCAGTCTTTGCAATCTCATCGCTCCATAAAATTAATTCTTGAATTACACTTGCATCTCCTTTTACTTTAAAAGCAGACCTTACCCATTTGATAAACCATTTTTCAAAAATCGTCTCATTATCATCATTATGTAATAAATGTAAAGCTTTGTTCCAGTTTCCTTGCGATTGTTGCGCAATTTGAACTGCTTGGTTTTTATCAATACTATGATCAATAATCAACGTTGTTTTTATATTGCTTTCGCTCAATGATTTAAAATATAGTACTTGGCAACGAGATAAAATGGTTTTAATTATTTGTTCTTCATTTTCAGCAATTAGTAAAAAAAGTGTATCCTTTGGTGGTTCTTCTATTAGTTTTAATAATTTATTAGATGCTGAAATATTCATTTTTTCAGCCATCCAAATTATCATTACTTTATGTCCTCCCTCATAAGATTTTAGCACCAACTTATTGACAATCTCTTCAGCTTCATCAACTCCTATTTGCCCTTGTTTATTTTCTATGCCTAACTTTTGGTACCAGTTAAATAAACTTCCATAGGGTGTTTTCTCAACAAAGTCTCTCCATTCTTCTAAAAATAAATTACTAACCGGGTGTTTTTTAACCTTTTCGTTTACAGCCACGGGAAATGAAAAATGCAAATCAGGGTGAGCTAATTTCTTGAATTTTACATTACAATCTTCTCTTCCTGTATCGTTTTCCCCTTGCTTATTTTTACATAAAATATATTGAGCATAAGCTATTGCCATTGGTAAGGTTCCACTACCATTGGGGCCTACAAATAGTTGGGCATGTGATATTCTACCAGTTTCAACCGTATTAATCAAATGGGTTTTAATCTTTTTCTGCCCGATGATATCCTTAAAAAGCATAAACTATAATCTATGTATACAAAGAAAATAAAAATTACTCGAATACATTCGTTTTTTAAATACTTATTGTTTGAACTTCGTTTTTGTAAAAAACAGTATTTTTGCCAAAATCAAAAAATAAATACATACGTGTTTTTATGTATGACTTATCTTAAGTTTCATCATGGTTATTATTACTTTACAGAGAAAAAAGTGTATTGGTTGCAATTATTGTGTTGAATTAGCGCCAAAACAATTTCAAATGTCTAAAAAAGATGGAAAATCTGTTTTATTGCGCTCCAATGATAAAAAAGGGTTTTTTACTTTAAAATCTCCTGATATGTCAATTATTGAAGATTCTATTAAAGCTAAAGAAGCTTGCCCTGTAAAAATAATTAGTGTGAAGATAAAATAAGTCTGATATTTTATTTTGTATATTTACCTAAATTTTTTAGAACATATATTGAGAGTTTTTTAAGTATCAATATGTTGATTGATTTTATATTGAAAAATCCTTTTTAAAAAGGATAGAATAATGAACGTTTGCATTAAAATCAAAAACTAATATATACTCTCAATTCAAAATATAAAACATATTATGAGCTGTACATCTTGCTCAACCTCTATAAATGGATTGCCTTTAGGCTGTAAAAACAATGGCGCTTGTGCTTCAGGAAGTTGCGATAAGCTTACTGTTTTTGACTGGCTTACCAACATGACCCTACCGAACAATCAAGAGCCTTTTGATATCATGGAGGTTCGTTTTAAAAATGGTAGAAAATGCTTTTATAAAAACACTAAAAAACTTACTATTTGTATTGGTGATATTGTTGCTGTTGAAACTTCTCCAGGACATGATATTGGTGTTGTTTCCCTTACAGGAGAATTAGTTAGGGTTCAAATGAAAAAGAAAAATGTTGCTATTGACAATGAGGAACTTAAACAAATATACCGAAAAGCATCTCAAAAGGATATTGATATTTGGACAACCGCTCGAGACAAAGAATTGGAAGTTCAAAAAAAATCACGTCTAATTATTAGTCGTTTAGGACTAAAAATGAAACTTTCGGATATTGAATATCAAGGTGATGGTAATAAGGCAACTTTTTTCTATACGGCCGATGAGCGAGTAGATTTTAGACAACTAATTAGAGAATTAGCAGGTACTTTTAGTATTCGTGTTGAAATGAAACAAGTTGGTTTACGACAAGAAGCAGCTCGCTTAGGCGGAATAGGATCATGTGGTAGAGAACTTTGTTGTTCAACTTGGTTAACAGATTTTAGGTCGGTAAGTACTTCAGCCGCAAGATACCAGCAACTTTCTTTAAATCCTCAAAAATTAGCAGGTCAATGTGGAAAATTAAAATGTTGTTTAAACTATGAATTAGATTCCTATTTAGATGCTTTAAAACATTTTCCAAAAACTGACCTTTGGTTGAAAACTGAAAAAGGTATCGCTGTTTTTCAAAAAATGGATATTTTTAATGGCTGGTTATGGTATGCATACAAAGAAAATCCTATACAATGGCATAAATTAACTGTTGAACAGGCCAATCAAATTATTGAATTAAATAAAAATAATAAAAAAGGTCAAACTCTTGAAGAATATGCATTCGAACTTGAATTAAATGTTCCCGAAGAATCAAATTTTACCGATGTTGTTGGGCAAGATAGTTTAACAAGATTTGATAAACCAAAGCGTAAAAATAAAAGAAGAAAGGGTCGTAACAACAGAAATAAAAAAATAAATAATAAATCCGTTCAAAATAAAAACAAATAAATTTGTGGTGCTTTTAAATAAAAAAATATTTTATTTATATAAATTATTCCTGTTTTTAATAGTTTTAGTTGGCTTTCAATCTTGTAATAATAACATGGTTTTTGATCAATTTGAACATATTGAAAATAATAGATGGCATAAAGATTCTATTGTTAATTTTACAATTAACTCATTAGATTCTGTTAGTAAAAACAATATTTATATCAATTTGAGAAACGATAAGGATTATGAATTTAGTAATCTATTCTTAATTGTAAGTATCAATTTTCCTGATAATTATAAAATTGTTGATACGTTAGAATATGAAATGACNTCACCNGAAGGNCGTTTNTTAGGTACCGGTTTTTCAGATATTAAAGAAAATAAATTAGAATATAAAACCCACGTAACATTTCCTATTAAAGGGGATTACAATATTTCGGTNCAGCAGGCAATGCGAAAAACCAGAATAATTGAAGGGNTAGAATATTTGAATGGGATTACAGATGTTGGTGTACAAATTGAAAAAGTAAAATAATGGCTAAAAAGCAAAAAAAGACAGTAACTTCAAAATATACCAAATGGATTTGGAAAATATTCTTGGGAGGAGTTGTATTTGCCTTTCTTATATTTTTATTAGCTTCTTTAGGTGTTTTTGGTAAGTTGCCAACCTTTGAAGAACTAGAAAATCCTGAAAATAATTTAGCTACAGAAGTAATATCTATTGATGGTTACCTTAGGTAAATATTATCGTGAAAATAGAACTCCGGTTAAATATACAGAATTACCTGAAAGTTTAATTAACGCCTTAGTTGCAACTGAAGATGAACGTTTTTATGAACATTCAGGAATAGATTTACGTGGTTTAACAAGAGCTGTTGTAAAACTTGGTAAAGATGGTGGTGCAAGTACAATTACTCAACAATTATCTAAAATGCTTTTTACCAAGAGAGCATCGGGTAATATCTTTAAAAGGTTGATTCAAAAAGTGAAAGAATGGGTTATTTCTGCTCGTCTTGAAAGGCAATATACTAAAAATGAAATTATTACCATGTACCTTAATAAATATGATTTTGGACATAATGCCGTTGGAATTCGATCGGCAGCGAGAATTCATTTTGGTAAAGAACCTATTGACTTGCTAACCGAAGAATCGGCTATGTTAGTAGGTATGTTAAAAAACTCTTCGTTATACAATCCCATAAGAAGATCAGAAATGGTTAAGCAGCGTCGAAACGTGGTTTTAAAACAAATGACGAGAAGTGAGTTTATTACAGAGAGTGTTAAAGATTCTATACAAAAATTACCCTTAAAACTGGATATAAACCTAGAAGGTCATAGTGATGGTACGGCAACATATTTTAGAGAATATGTTCGTGATTTTATGAAAAATTGGATGAAAAATAATCCAAAACCTAATGGCGAGAGCTATAATATTTATCGAGATGGTTTAAAAATATATGTAACTCTTGATTCACGAATGCAAAAATATGCCGAAGAAGCCACTGAAGAGCATATGAGTAATTTACAAAAAGTGTTTTTTAAACAACAAAAGAAAAACAAAACTGCACCTTTTTATGATTTAGATACTAAGCAAATTGATAGAACCATGTTATCAGCGATGAAACGTAGTGACAGGTGGAGAAAAATGAAAAAAAATGGGGTTTCAGAAAAGAATATTTTAGCCTCTTTTCAAGAAAAAACAGAAATGAAAATATTTTCTTGGAAAGGAGGAATAGATACTATAATGACTCCATATGATTCTATCAAATACAGTAAATTTTATTTACAATCAGGTTTGTTATCAACAGATCCTCAAACCGGGCATGTAAAAGCTTGGGTTGGCGGAATTGATTATAAATACTTTCAATATGACCATGTTAAACAAGGTAAGCGTCAAGTTGGATCAACTTTTAAACCTTTTGTTTATGCTACTGCGATTAGTCAACTAGGATTAGCTCCTTGCGATGAATTTCCAAATACACCTTATACAATTCCAAAAGGAAAGTATGAATTACCTGAAGATTGGACACCTAGGAATTCAGGTGGAGAAAAAGCGTATGGCGGAATGAAAACCATGAAAAATGCTTTAGCAAATTCTATCAACGTAATTTCTGCAAATTTAATTGATCAGGCTACGCCTCAAAATGTTGTGAAATTGGCAAAAAATTTAGGTATTGAATCCGATATTCCTCCAGTACCATCAATTGCTCTAGGCACCATTGATCTTAGTTTGTATGAAATGGTAGGTGCGTTAAATACATTTGCCAACAAAGGAATGTATGTAAAACCAATGATGATCTTACGAATTGAGGATAAAAATGGTACTATTTTACAAGAGTTTACTCCTAAAAC
>JGI24024J18818_10000106_pt1 | contig 24763 bp, 23 predicted proteins | sample Cruoilmetagenom2_FD_18818 | JGI IMG/M metagenome (IMG submission 18818) | reverse complement strand
GTATAAACCGGTGTGGTCTCCATTGCACCACTGGCAGTCTTGTGGACAACTGAAGTCACCGGTGCAGAACGGTCTTTGGGAATGATGATACCATCGCCTCCGGCACTGTTGAGTGTGCGCACACAGGCACCAAGATTGTGCGGATCCTGGATCCCATCCAGCACCAGCAGCATAGCTGGATGGTCTAATGCCTTAACATCCCACAGCAATTCGGCTTCGGCTCTTGCCGGCAGCACTTCACAGCGTNCGATAATGCCNTGATGGTTTTGATTTTCAGCCAGACGATCCAGTTTATCGCGTGATACCTCCTTCAGCGGCAGCCCNAGTTCGTTTACCGCTTGAAGAATTGGGTCCAGCCGATTATTCCGGCGTTTCTCATTGACATAGATCTGACGTACGCGGCCGGGGTTCAATGCCAACACCGCCGATACCGCATGGATACCCGTCAGGATTTCCTCTGCCATTATGACCTCCTGGTCTTTTTCCTTGCTTTACTTTTCTTTGAAGTCTTTTTCCCACCCTTGTTGCGAGATGTGGTTTTCCCTCGTTTTGCAGTACCGTGTTTATTGCTTCCTTTTTTGGGCTTTTTATTCATAAATTTTTCACGACCACTGGCTGACTTTTTGTCAGACATGGATACCGAAGAGGCTCCCTCACCGGCAAGCTCAAGATCAATCCTGCCTTCATCCACATCGACACGCACTACCGTCACCTGCAGCCGGTCACCTGGGCGATAAGTCTTGCGTGTCCGTTCTCCGGTAAGACGGCTCTTTGCCGCATCAAACTGAAAATAATCGTTGCCAAGTGCTGTAATATGAATAAGCCCATCGATATAAATATCATCCAGTGTCACGAACAGACCAAATCCTGTTACTCCGCTGACGGTTCCAGGGAACTCCTCACCCACATGATCAACCATATATTCAGCCTTCAGCCAGCGCATGACATCACGTGTGGCATCGTCCGCCCTGCGCTCTGTCATCGAGCAGTGCTCGCCCAGTTCAACCAGTTCCAGTTCACTATAGGGTGAAGCTTTTTTACGCAGTATGGCCTTCAGTGTACGATGTACCTGTAGATCGGGATAGCGACGGATGGGCGAAGTGAAGTGGGTGTAATGTGTGAAGCCAAGAGCAAAATGCCCATCGCATGACGGCTCATAACGGGCCTGACTTAGAGAACGCAGGATCATTGGCTTGATCACCTCTGCATCAGACCTTTGTGACATATCAGCCAGCAGACGTGAATAGTCCACCACGTCAGGCTCATCACCTCCGCCAAGACTCAATCCAATCTCAAACAGGAACTTACGCAGATTGTCCCGTTTCTCTTCAGTTGGCCCTTCATGTACACGATAAAGGCCGGGATAGTTGGCATCAGATATCGTTTTTGCGGCACAGACATTGGCGGCCAGCATAAACTCTTCAATCAACCGGTGCGCCTCATTTCGTACCTGCGGCACGATTGCTTCAATCTTGCGCTCATCATTAAAGATAATNCGCGTCTCAGGCATATCAAGGTCCATCGCGCCCTGTCCTTCACGCCACTGGTGACGCAGCTGANACAGGTCATAAAGATTCTGCAGGGCTTCAAATACAGAGGAATATTCCTGTATCAATTCAGGATCACCGTCCACCAGAATGGCAGCCACCTTGTCATAGGTCAATCGTGCCTGAGAGCGCATTACCGCATTGTCAAAACGCCAGTCAGAAATTTCCCCATCGTGGTCAATCTCCATGATACATACCATGCACAGACGATCGACATCCGGGTTCAGTGAACACAGACCATTGGACAACTTCTCAGGCAACATAGGTATCACCTGTTCAGGAAAATACACGGAATTGCCCCGCTTAACGGCCTCCTTATCAAGCGGTTGCCCCTTTTTGACATAGGAGGCTACATCAGCAATGGCGACAGTTAACTGCCAGCCCGTTTCAGTCCTGCGGCTAAGTACAGCGTCATCAAAGTCGCGTGCATCTTCGCCATCGATGGTCAGCAGCGGTTGGTCACGGAGATCCAGCCGCCCCTGTGCCTGGTCTTCCTGTACTTCGGTCGGCAGGCTTTTTACTCTAGTACTCACCTCATCAGGCCAGATGTATGGTAGTTCATATTTTCGGGTAGCAATCTCAATCTCCATCCCGGGTGCCATATGCTCACCCAACACTTCGGAGATATGTCCTACCGGTTGACTATGCTTGTCAGGTTGCCGGTCAATCACTGCGACGACGATCTGCCCGGGTTTGGCATCCGCAGANTGTCCCTGTGGAATCAGTATGTCCTGCCCTATCCTNCGNTCATCGGGAATAACGTATCCAATGCCCGTATCCACATGGTAGTGGCCCAGTACTGAATGATTATTGCGTTGCAATACCTCAACAATACTGCCTTCCAGCTTACCGCGGTGCCCTTCCATGGCTCGCACCATGACCTTATCGCCATGCAGAACCTGGCGCATTTCCTTCGCACTAAGAAAAACATCTTCTCCACCAGCTTCTGGAATAACAAAACCATAACCATCAGGATGACCCTGAATCAGGCCACAGGTCATTCCCATCTGCTGAGCCAGGCCATACATGTTTTTGCGGTTACGCAATAACTGGCCATCACGCACCATCGCCTTGAGACGACGTCGTATAGCCACTTTGCTCTCCGCATCTTCGATTTTCAGTGCGCCGAGTATCTTCTTCAGCGACAACAGCTGTCCAGCCTGTTCCAGCANTGCCAGAATCGCTTCACGACTGGGCACAGGGTTTTCATATTTTGCCGCTTCACGTTCTGCGAAGGGGTCTTCAGTATATTTTTTCGATTTCGTCATTGACATCAACTCATTCAATCGTCAGAATTCACGCGCTTAATGGATAGCATCCATGCCGAGGTGGCGGAATTGGTAGACGCGCTAGCTTCAGGTGCTAGTGATCGCAAGGTCGTGGAGGTTCAAGTCCTCTCCTCGGTACCATTTATTACCATACGGCTTCCCAGCCTGCTGGTATTTTCTCACCACCGCTACAATCCCCATTTATTTAAAGCTGTAGGGTGGTTTGTTGGGGATAGCGCATAATTTGTGCCCAAAAAGGCAATCTGGCGCGATTATACATCACCCGTACATAAAAAAGCCTAACATAAATGGCCTAACATGCATGGTAAGTGGTAAATTCTTCTGAAAATGTGCTCTGTCTTCAACTGGATATCAGTTAAAGTTATTCTAATCAGAACCTGGTGACTCAGTCAGGAAATCTGCATGGAATCGCAAATGGTCCTCGATGAAACTGGCAATAAAAAAGTAGCTATGGTCATAGCCTTTCTGCATGCGTAGTTGTATCGGATAGCATGCCTGATCCGCTGCTTGCATTAAATGTTGTGGCTTCAGTTGATCCACAAGGAAGTCATCACTATCCCCTTGATCAATTAAAATCGGTAGTTGAGAATCCACAGCTGATTGCTGGATAAGTGTACAACTGTCATAGGCTTGCCATGAATCTTTATCCGGGCCCAGGTAAGCCATAAAAGCTTTCTTCCCCCATAGAGAATCAACAGGATTAGTGATAGGACTGAAAGCTGAAATTGCCCGATAACGCTGAGGATTTTTCAGTCCTATAGATAAAGCACCGTGGCCTCCCATGGAGTGGCCACTAATTGAACGCGCTGTAGACACTGGATAATTATCCTCTATCAAACCCGGCAGCTCCTTAACAATGTAATCATACATATGATAATGCGCTTTCCACGGGGCCTGTGTCGCATTGACATAAAAGCCGGCACCCAGGCCCAGATCATAATCACCATTTACATCATCGGCGACATCGTCGCCGCGTGGGCTGGTATCTGGAGCAACCAGCACAATTCCCAGCTCTGCAGCAACACGCTGGGCACCTGCTTTTTGCATAAAGTTTTCATCGGTACAGGTTAATCCTGACAGCCAGTAAAACACCGGTAGCCTGTCTCCACTCTCCACCTGCGGGGGGAGGTAAATTGAGAACGTCATGGTGCAGTCAGTGCTGGTGGAAAAATGACTGCAGCGTTTGTAGCAGCCACCAAACATTTTATTACTACCAATCAGTTGCAGACTCATTTACAGACTTCCATACCGAATTAATAATGGATAATTAATAGTGGATAACGCTACGAATACTTTTACCTTCGTGCATCAAATCAAAGGCCTTGTTAATATCTTCCAGGCCCATCGTATGCGTAATAAAATCACTCAATTTGAATTCACCGTTCATATAACGTTCAACATACTCTGGTAATTCGCTGCGGCCTTTCACGCCACCAAAAGCCGTGCCTCGCCATACTCTGCCAGTTACCAGCTGAAATGGGCGAGTACAGATTTCTTCACCTGCACCCGCGACGCCAATAATTACGGATTCACCCCAGCCTTTATGACAACATTCAAGAGCTGAACGCATTAAGTCAACATTGCCGATACATTCAAAGGAGTAATCTACCCCGCCATCAGTAAGCTCAACAATATAATCCTGAATTGGCTGATCTATTTTTTTCGGGTTTATGCAATCGGTCGCACCCAGCTGGGTTGCCAGTGCAAATTTATCTTCATTAATATCAACGCCAATTATTCGTGAGGCTTTCGCCATCACTGCACCAATAACAGCCGATAATCCTATACCGCCCAATCCAAATATGGCAACGGTATCGCCTTCCTTTACTTTCGCCGCATTGGTTACTGCCCCCATACCCGTGGTAACACCACACCCTAACAGGCACACTTCCTTAAGATCTGCCTCGGGATTTATTTTAGCCAGTGATATTTCAGGTAATACCGTATATTCGCTGAATGTGGAGGTGCCCATATAATGATAAATGGGCTCACCATCCTTATAAAAACGTGTGGTGCCATCAGGCATTAGCCCCTCGCCCTGGGTACTGCGGATTTTCTGGCACAGGTTGGTTTTACCNGACAAACAGAATTTACACTCGCCNCATTCGGGGGTGTACAGGGGAATCACATGATCACCAACCGCCACGGACGTAACACCCTCACCCAGTTTCTCAACAACCCCGCCTCCTTCATGACCGAGTATGCAGGGAAACTTCCCCTCAGAGTCGGCACCTGACAGCGTATACGCATCTGTATGACAGACGCCGGTGGCTATAATTCGAACTAATACCTCGCCTTTTTGAGGAGGCATAACATCAACTTCTTCTATTGTTAATGGCTGATTTGGTCCCCAGGCAATCGCTGCCCGGGATTTAATGAAATTTGTAGTATCCAATGGTTAAAAGTCCTTATAAATTTGCCAAATGCTAATTTTATCCTGTTTCTGATTTTATCAGAGGCTTTCTGGATTGAACCGCTGCTACCGGCCAGTCACCGATGTGATGTAAGCACAAAAAAACTTGTTGGTAAAACGAGGTGAATCAGAACACATTAAACAGAATACTATGGGAATGTGTATCATTGAGGCTTATTGTAACTGAACAGTTGTTTCGCAACACAAAAAGATAGTTGCTATCAATTTCATTCAATGAGAGAAACATTCTTCCTTCAACTATGGCGGAACATATGGGGTTCGAGCTGATGACGGTTGAGTAGCTTATAAAATTCGGTACGGTTGCGGTGTGCCAGGCGTGCGGCCTGAGAGACGTTACCCTGGGTCATCTGCAGAATACGCACCAGATAGTTGCGTTCAAAATCACACTGAGCCCGGGCCAGAGGGACTACCTCGCCGGTCTTACCGCGTAGTGCAATCTGGATCAGGCTGGCGGAGATTACCGGCGTTACACACAATGCCACTACTTGCTCAACCACGTTGAGTAGCTGGCGAATATTACCTGGCCAGGGTGCGGTCATCAGCACTTCTATGGCATCCGGTGAGAATGAGCGAGCCACACAGTTTTGTGCCCGCCCACATGCCAGTTGCAGAAAGTGACTGGCCAGCAAAGGGATATCCTCACGCCGGTCACGCAGTGGTGGAATCTCCAACATCACGACGTTGAGTCGATAAAAGAGGTCTTCACGAAAATTGCCTGCTTTGATGGCTTCCTCCAGGTTGCTATGCGTGGCACAGACGATACGCACATCTACCGGAATACTGCTGGAACTACCCACTGGACGAACCCTGCCATCTTCCAGAACTCTGAGTAGTTTAGCCTGGAATTCCATGGGCATGTCACCAATCTCATCCAGGAACAAAGTGCCACCACTGGCAGCTTCAAACAAACCGACTCGATTTTGGCTGGCCCCGGTGAAAGCGCCTTTTAAATGGCCAAACAACTCTGACTCCAGCAGTGCCTCAGGGATGGCGGCACAGTTGATGGGCATAAAGGGCGCTGCATACCGTGGACTGGCGTTGTGTATGGCGCGTGCCAGCAGTTCCTTGCCGGTGCCGCTGTCACTCTGGATCACAACACTCACATCGCTCTGGGCAATACGCCAGGTGCGCGCCAATAGTTCACCCATGACGGTACTTTGACTGATGATTTGGTGACGCCAGTCGTCGTTGCCGTCATCTGTAAGCCGTTTATCTTTACTGGCGCAGCCCAGGCTCAAAGCGGATTCTATCGTTTGTAATAACTCTTCACTGTCGAAGGGCTTGGTGAGATAGCTGAAAATCCCTATGCGCGTGGCATTTACCGCGTCAGGAATGGTGCCATGCGCAGTCAGCATAATAACTGGCAGGGAAGGGAATTGTTTATGTACTACTTCGAAAAGAGCAAGACCATCCATGTTCTCCATACGTAAATCGGTGATGATGACATGGGGTTGCAGGGCGGTAAGTTTGCCAAGCGCCTGTTGTCCGCTGCTGGCAGTTTCTACCTGAAAGCCGTTCGCCCTTAAGCGCAGGGACAACAGCTTTAGCAGACTGGGGTCATCATCGACCAGTAGAATTCTGCGCTGGTTCATTGGGGATATTGTCGGTTGCAGCAGGGGTGATAATGGCTTGTTCCTTTTCATTGATATTCTCTTCGATATTCTTCAATTGCTCTAACTGGGATTCCAGGTCGGTCAGTTGTTTTAACAACAGTTGGGATGCCACGCGCTCTTGCTTGAGCTTATGTCTCAACTGATGGATGAGTAGTTGCTGAGACTGAAGCTGTTCCAGCTGATCCTTTAGCATTACGGCCAGTTGACGGGCTTCCATGTTGATGTCGTTTCCCTCATCAAGCAAGTCTGTGAGCAGCTTCAGTGCTTTCTTACGGTCCTTTTCGGAGTAGCCCGGCTGGTTAAGCATCATAGCCAGCCGCAGCTGATTGCAGCCATCAGGAGCCAGTGTCCAGGCTTCGGTGGTTGCGATCAGCTCCTGTGTGCGGCGTTCGCTTTTCATGCGCAAGATACTTTCATAGTAGCCTAGCAGGTCGCCGCAATCCGTAACAGCCATTGGACTGGTCATCACAAGTGATGTCCGGGGGTGAAGGTCCGCGCAGCCAGTCAGAAGTATGGCAGTGATGGCGCCTACAGTCAGTTTGTACATATTTGAATTTCCGTATTGGGAATATGCATTGTGATCACGGGCAAGATAACCCGGAAGTGTGCCCCCTGCGAGGTTTCCATCAGCTTGATGGATCCATTATGCAGACGCAGATAACGTTTTACGATGGAGAGACCCAGGCCGGTTCCCTGTATTGAGCCGTGGGAAGGCGAGTTGCCCTGAAAAAAAGGTTCAAACAAGTGGGGCCTGTCTTCTGCCAAAACACCCGTGCCTTCATCTATGACCTCCAGTATTGCCTTTTGGCGCTCCTGGTACAATTTTATCTGCACCTTACCGCCATCAGCAGAATACTTGATGGCATTGGACAGCAGATTATCGATGACTGTCTTCAATTGCTCCGGTGCACCATTCACCCAGGTCGGTTGCAACCGGGGTACAATAAAAATATTGCGAGCGAGGATGGCTAGCTGATGCTTTTTCACGACAACTGGAATGAGCGCTGCCAGATCCAAAGGCTCCTCGTTCGGTAGTTGTTCCTGTGCCAGGGCAAGATTGAAATTGAGCAGACTCTCTACCTGACCCTGTAGCTGCAGGCTATTTTCATGGAGTATTTTCACCACTTCCAGCTGCTCTGTCGAAATGCTGCCGACGATACCGTCGCGCAGCAGCCCGGCACCTTCACGGATCGCCGCAAGCGGTGTTTTGAGTTCGTGTGAAATATGATGCAGAAACTGCAGTTTTTGCTCATCCAGTGCGGCCAGCTGACGCCGCAACCAGTCGAGCTGTTCACCTAGCTCACGGATATCCTGGGGTCCGACAACTTCAATGGCCGTATTGAAGTGACCGGCACCAAGTTGGCGTATCGCTGTACCCAAACGACGCAGCGGACGGGAAATAAGAATGCTGAAGATAACTGCGATGAACAGCGCCAGAGGGATAAGAGCCGCAGCCTGCCACAACAGCAGGTGCCGCACGTGGCTGATCTGGTTGTGCATAGCACTGCTTTCCTCGGCAATCATACGCGTCACCTCAAAGGGTACGGGATGTACCAGCTCTGAAAGCCGTTCGGTTCCGAGCAGATTTTTCTCATCCGCTGATTGTTGTACGGGCGGAGCCTGGAGCTTTTTGTAAAGCCTTTCCTCCCTTGCTGTCAGCTGTTTCAGCCGCTCTGATAAAGCGGGATCAAGCGGCAGCTCCATCAGTCGCCCAATCTCCTGTGCAAGCTGGCTGCGCTGCATTTCGTAGCGCGCAAGAATGGCTACATCCCGTAGTACCAGGTATTGCCCTGCGCTACGTTCCATGCTGAGAGCCTGGGCAGCAATAAGACGCCCTGATTCCACAGCCTGGGTCGAATTCTGGACAGTTTTTTGCATCTGCGTCGCCAGCCGATCTACCTGAAACACCGTACTTAGCAAGCCGATGGTCAGTGGTATCGACACAAGAAAAAACCCAAGCAAGGTGAGTTTGAGAATGGTGGTTGGCTTGATCGACATGGGGCTATTGTGCCAAAGAAGTGGCATTTGCACGACCTGTCGCCAGCAGGAGACAGGTTGGAAGCGCCTGTTTTCAGCCGATATGGCTGAATCCGCAGAATGGGTGTCGGCTACTGGTGACAGGTAACAGGATACACAAACACACAGATTATTGATAACTCTTTGTATTTTAATATAAATATCTTCCTGGCACGGTGTTTGCTATATCAGGGATGATACTGGCAATGATGCCGGATCTTTTTAATTATATTTAGGAGTTTTAAACCATGACTAACAAATTTATTGTTGCTACTGTTGCTGCCCTGTTTGCCACTGCTGCTAACGCCAGCGATGCTTTCAATACATTGGACGCCGATGCAAACGGTGCCATCAGCAAAAAAGAAGCATCTATTATGCCTGGTCTCGACAATCAGTGGATTGCACTGGATGTCGATGCTAACGGTGAGCTGAGTGCTGAGGAATTTGCCGGCTATAAAGTAGATAAAACTGTTTCCAAATAAGTGATGAAGATAAAGGGAGAGGGCATTGCCACCAGCTGAAGGTCTATACGAACATGGTGGTTCTGATGGTTACTACCTCTCCTGATAATCTTTTGAGCCTGAATCGACCCCTCCCGGAATGGGCGGGGTTTTTTTGTCTTTCTCAGGTAACCTGAAGGAGCTTACAGGAAGGTCCAATGTGGACAGGGAATATAATAGTTAATCAGAAGATAAATAGACCTGGAACTTAAATCTGAGCCATAATGAGTTGCGTACAGGCGGGTCAATAGTAGATGATAATTAACCCATGACGAAATAATCTGCAATCCATAGCTGATATCTCAGGTTGTCCAGTAAAAATGTCAAATTACATCACAGCATCTGTTGAATTCTTTTTTAAAGGAGAAAAAATCACCGCTAGCATCGAGCTGGATCTGGATCAGCATATGCATTCCAGCGGGAAGCTGCCCAGGCTTTATCCCCTGCTCGCCAGCTCTATCAACCTGGATCTATATTCCTACGAATATGAAATGATGCAGGCGGAAAATATCATCTACAGCAATGCTAAAGGACTGGCGACGGAACACATAATAGAAGGTGTACTGGATGCGGCGGCATTTGAAAATTCATGGCATGAAAGTAAACAACTGGAAATATGCCAGAAGATAGCCAATAAATATCTATCTATCAATGAGTTGCAGCAACATCCTGAATTGAAAAATGCCTTACTCGAAGCCTACCGGCAGGGTATGAAAACCCTGTAAGCGAAAAAATATTTACCCGGACAGCATCAATTGCAAATATCATGTAATATCATACGGTTCCCGCCACATATATGACTCAAGGCGAAAAGGTGAAACTATGAACTACTCAAAAGAGCAAATCGCTGAAATAGATATTCTCATTCGCTTCAATCTTGCTACGACCCAGCAAGGCATAAAAGTACACTCAAGTGCAAATATAGAACATATAGAAGCTGTAAAACGTTTATTTGAAAAAGGTCTGGTTACACAAAACGATGGCGGCTATTTAACCGACCTCGGTAGAAAAGCGGCAGAACACGCGCAGGCATTAATTCTAATGCTGGCTCCAAATGATCAGAGTATTGCGAGTTAGCAGGCACCCAAACAACTGATTGAATATTGATTTGCACCACAGGGGGCACCTGCCACTGTTTGCTGAAACGTGATCTTATTCGGAGCAGTTTGATTTCACCAACAAGACAGGTCTCACCGCATTTTCCCCATGCAGCTGGTTTGAAATCACAATCTGATGTACCCAGAATTAATCAAGGCAGCAATTAATTATATCCAGTAAAAAACCCTGATACTGTAATACTCCTCTCCAGTATTAGCCAGATCCTTGATTCAGATCAATTATTGCAGGCCTTGCCAGCGATATAGTATTCAATTTCATTCCAAACAAAGAGAATCTGTCATGGAACACGACATAATAATCATAGGTGCAGGGCCAGCAGGTTTGAGCTTTGCGCGCTCTTTTGCTGACACAAAGCTCAACATTCTTCTTGTTGAAAAATCATCATTGGCAAATATACGTGAGCCTGAACCGGATGGCCGTGAAATCGCACTCACTCATCTCTCGGAAAAACTGATGCGTAACCTTGGCGCCTGGGCTTATATACCGGCTGAGGAGATAACTCCAATCAAAAAAGCCAGCGTGTTGAATGGAACCTCAAGCTACAGCCTCAATTTTGAAACCGGCAGAAATAGTGATGAAGCTCTGGGTTATATGGTATCCAATCACATAATCCGCAAATCATTATTTGATGTCGTTAGCATGCAGGGAAATGTAGAATTGTTAACAGGTGTTTCTGTTGAAAATGTCAGCACGGGTAAACAGGGTGCAAGCGTAACTTTTTCCAATGGGGAACAGAGAAATAGCCAATTGATTGTCTCCGCAGACAGCCGTTTTTCAGAAACCCGTCGAAAAATGGGTATCCCTGCCAAAATGCGGGATTTTTCACGCGTCGCAATCGTTTGCCGTATGCAGCACGAAAAGCCACACCACGATGTAGCGACAGAATGCTTCCATTATGGCAGGACACTGGCGGTGCTGCCTCTTGCAGGCAACACATCCTCAATCGTAATAACTGTCTCGACTGATCAGGCTGACAACATCGTCAACATGGATGAAGAAGCCTTTAACCGGGATATTCAACAACGTTTTGCTAATCGTCTGGGAACCATGAAGCTTGTTGGCAAGCGTCATCCTTATCCGTTAGTCGCAGTCCATGCCGATAAATTTGTTGTCAATCGATTTGCCCTGATTGGAGATGCCGCTGTCGGTATGCACCCTGTAACGGCTCATGGGTTTAATCTTGGGCTGCGGGGTCAGAATACACTGTCTGCAGAAATTAAATCAGCTATTTCAAATAACAGGGATTTCACTTCACTGGAAGTGCTGAAGAGATATGAAAGCAAACTTATGAAAATCAGCCGCCCTATGTATCATGGCACAAATGGCATCGTGGCTTTATTCACCAATGATACGCCGCCAGCAAAAGCAATTCGAGGCATTGCCCTACGGCTTGCGAATAACTTCCCCCCCATCAGACAGCTGATTACGCACGTCCTGACAGAAAAAGGAAATGCTGAAAACTCTCAGCGTATATTTCCGATATAAATAGTAAACTGGAAGATTAATCCAGGGAGGGAACCTCTGATTAATCACATTTTCGCGTAATTACTGCTTTCCCCAGCACGGTTACGCCCTGCTCCTTTTCATCCTTAGCCAAAACAGCCAGGCCATCCTTTGTTGTTGCGAGATGCGCTTTGCAGTGAAGATTGATCTCAGTTTTTGACATAACATTTACTTTGTTATGAAGACAGTACCATCCATTCGGGTTCATCAGATTCATTCTTGCTACAGACATGACACTGACATTTGGTTTTATCAAAACCAGTTCAGGATTTTTTGTTACTTTTGTATCATTTATATTCCCGCCAATACCGAAAACCTTAACTTTCTTGCCAATAACGCGATATTTTGGTTTGCTCGAATTAAATGGATGCGTACCCCAGTTTTTCATGCATAGGCTTACTGCTTCATACTCATCTGCTGATGCCATTGTTGTGAATAATAAAAAACTGATGATCATCAGTGATAATTTCTTGAACATATAATTCCTGCCCTGGACTACTTTTATCGTTAAACTTACCCATAATGCACGCTGTGCAAGAATTACAGGCAAAAAAACGGCCCGTATTTCTACGGGCCTTTTTATCAGAAATTGATAGTATTTCTTAGTTCTGTATTACATCAAGTTCAACACGACGGTTCTTGATACGGCCGGCACGTGTAGCATTATCAGCGACTGGGTTTGCTTCACCCATACCACTAACTTTCATACGCGCACGGTCTGTGCCAAGAGAGTTAGCCATATAGTCTGCAACTGCATTCGCACGACGCTCAGACAATTTCAGGTTATAGGCCTCAGGACCTGATGTGTCTGTATAGCCAGTTGCTGTGACATGGCTAGTTTCATTTCTGATCAGCTCTTTGTATGGCTGCAGCCTGGTAACGGCATCATTAAGTATTGCTTTGGATTCTGCAGTGAGTTCAGCACTGTCGAAGGCGAACTGAATGTTTTCGACAACGACATGCTCAAGAACCGTACCACTTTCAACGACTGCAACTTCAACCATTTCTGGCGTTTTCTCAACAACCACTTCTAACGATTTGTAACCACATTCTTCCAGAAGTTCTGTTGTTTTATCAGAAGACCGTACGCAGCCTCCTTCACTGTCTCTAACCAGAGTGCCATCAGAGCTTCTTACATATTTGTTGACTTTTTTCTCGCCAGCGAGTGCAGGCATAGTGCTGGCAACCAGAAGACCTAGTGCTGCTGCTAATATTGTTTTTGAATGTTTCATCTGCTTCCCTTAATTATTGAAAATGAACGATTATTGAAAATGACGATTATGAATTAGTAAAAAGCACCATTTCCGTATGTTAGGACATAACCTGTTCACATACTACCACCAATTTCTGCTGGTAATAAGTAGTGCAGGCAACCATATCCCGGACATATTCCACATATGCCAGGCATATAGTGGATATAACAACCATTAGCATACAATAAAAAATGTAGTATATGCATAGGATGTACTGATTCTAACATGAAAATAATTGACTTCAAACCATCCATTCGCGCATTCGATATTATTCTAACTCTCTGTTTATATTAATTTATATATTTCCTTACAAACCAGCATTATGACCAGTACAAAGAATTTCACTAAATCGATGGCAAAAAAAACCGCCCAGATGGGCGGAAAGGGTACTACAACAACATGGAGGATTTTTACTTAAGATTATTTTTCATATAGCTTTCTTTAGTATTACTGCCTTCTACTGTGTTGAAAGCCAGGCTGCTCCAGGCCTGCATACCACCGCGATACCAGAGGATTTTTTCACCCGGATAGCCCAGGCCGAGCAGGGTTTTAATGTTCGCAGGAGATTGTCCGCACCAGTAGCCATTACAGAAGAAAATTACGCGGTGCGCAGCACTAAAATCCCAGCTGTCGTCTTCTTTCTGCTTGCCACCAAGATACTCCAGGTGCTCACCCATAGTGATGTCATCTGCACCGCCTTTACCAATATTGATTTGCTTCCACGGAATATTCACTGCACCGGGAATAGTGCCACTCTTGCCATTGATCCAGTCTGGTGTGCGTGAATCAACCAGCAGCGCATCCCCTGCCTTTACGTGCTGCAACAGTTCCAGTTCACCAATTGTTTTAACTTTTGGATCCAGTGAAATTGGCAGCACACAGAAAGGAGGACAAGGACGCGAGGTTTTCTCATAGTACTTGCTAATCTTTGCAGCATTGTCCTGGCCACGTTTAATATCGACAGTTTTACCCAGGTGATTTGTCGGTACCGACATAATATCCCTGGTGATTCCTACCGGCTTTCCAGCAAAGACTACACTTGATGCAGCCAGGGCAACAGCCATAACACTACCTGTTAAAGTCATTTTTAAATTCATCATTTCCCCTCCGGGGGTTTGGGATTGTAAATTGGTGGTTTAGATATAAATTACAGCTTTAGTCGCAATCAGGTTCTTCTTCCGCAGCCTTCTTGTCAGCGCCCATTTTATCAGCATCCTTTTTGTCAGCAGCCTTTTCCTGCGTACTACTTGCAGCAGATTCAGCAGTTTCTGTGGCTGTCTTTTTCTCTTCATCAGCAAACACAATCTGGCTTCCTAATAGAGTTAATAATGTAAATATTGCTACAAAAGATTTCATTCCTATCTCCAAAATGAGCCATTTGTGAAAAATGTGTAAACCTTTTCTGGTTAATGCATGTAATGTGCCAACATTCATTAAACGAGAATTATTTGCAATATTTGGCCTATTCACTCGCTTAGCCGGAAGCAGACCAGTTAATCGATCTGCTACACCATAAAAATAACTCTGCCACTCATGACACAAGCATGACATACTATGCCATGTAACTTGACACACTGTCAGCAGAAATGGCCAGGAATACGAAGGAGCACCCGGAAAATGGGTAAAAAGACATTTGACGCACCTCATTGCAAAGACATAATTGACCTGATTCCAGAACCCTTTGTCGTCATCAACAAGGACTATCAAATCGTCGCGGCAAACAGGCAATACCGCAACAAGCACGCACATTCAAACGCTGAAATTATTGGTGACACCTGTTATCACGTTTCTCATCATTCCAGGGTCCCCTGTCATGAAAACGGCGAGCATTGCCCGCTGATGAGCGTTTTTGAACACGGGCGCCCGACAGAGGTAATTCATATCCACCATGATAAAGATGGTAAAAAGGAACATGTTCAGCTGCGTGCTCAGCCTATACTGGATGAAGATGGCAAGGTTCAGTACATGGCTGAGTCGATGATTTGTCTGGATGAAGTCGAAAATCCCGATCACATGTTGATTGGTCGTTCAAACGCCATGATGAGGTTAATTAGCCTGTTGCAGAGGGTCGCACCAACGCGCACCTCGGTTCTATTGACGGGCGAGAGTGGATCCGGCAAGGAAAAGGTATCCGAATACCTTCATCACTACTCAAATTGCCATAAAGGCCCTTTTGTGGTCGTGGATTGCTCAATCCTTGGTGAACAGCTTATAGAAAGTGAATTGTTCGGGCATGAGAAAGGCGCCTTTACGGGTGCAACAGATAAAAAAATCGGCCTCATTGAATCCGCTCATGAAGGCACACTCTTTATTGATGAAATATCTGAGCTGCCACTCCCCCTGCAGACCCGATTGCTACGCTTTCTTGAAACTGGATCATACCGAACAGTAGGTGGCACAAAATATAAACAGGTAGACGTTCGTGTCATCGCAGCAACCAATCACAATCTGCAGCATATGGTCGCTGAGAGCAAATTCAGAAATGATCTCTATTTTCGGCTGACGGCATTTCCCGTTGAAATCCCGCCATTGCGTGAACATAAAGATGATATTCCTGCCCTTGCAGAACATTTTCTTGCCGATTTAGATAATGGTTCAGCGCATGTACCCCTATCGCAGAACGTCATTGAAGAATTACTCAAGCATGACTATCCTGGGAATGTACGTGAATTGAGAAATATTATGGAAAGGGCCTGCATACTAGCAAGCACCGGGGTCATGACAGCTGAACATCTAATATTCGAACAATTTACTTATATCAATGCAAATTCTGAAATAGTTAACCCACCTGCAGGCCAGCTTTCTACAGATACAGACAGTTTAGCCTACCTGTCACGTAGCCAGGGCAGGCACGATAAGGACCGTATTCTGAACGCTCTCAAGCTGTGCAACGGCAATCGCTCACGCGCAGCAGAGATGCTGGGCGTAAGTGAAAGAACCATCTATCGCTACGTGAAAAAGCTGCGTGATGAGATAAAGAACTCATTAAATGAATAAACTGACATCGGCCTGTTGTGCTGTAGGCAGAAAACTGGCGGCACCGATCCAGTCCTGTATTTCAGGGATAAATTCGCTTTGATCCATGGTGAATAGATCAACCGTCATTTGACAGGCGACCAGTTTCACATCAGCTTCAAGACACAAAGAACGTAGTTCTTCGATCGTAGCCACGCCCTTGTCATGCATGGTTTTCTTTATCATACCACTGGCCATTTTTTCAAAACCCGGCACATTTGCCATGACGACATTTGGAATATTCATATTCATCTTCCGTAGCCATTCCGGGCCCACAGGCATTTTCATTGGCATGGCCGGGTTGCCAAGCGGGCTGATCTCAAGATTCAGGTCCTTTTTCAGCAAATTAAGACCATAGAAGGTAAAAAATACCGACACATCCCAGCCCAGGGCGGCGGCTGTAGAAGATAAAATAAACGGCGGATAGGCCATATCCAGCGTGCCCTTTGTCGCGATGATAGTCATTGACGGCACATGAGCGGCTTCACGCTCTGCTATCCGTTCATCAAACCAGGTATTAAACAGATTCCTGTCCATTACCGGCTCCTGTAGTACTTTCGCTGCATTTCCCATGATTGTCTCCTTTTCAAACCTTACGGATAACGAATTTATACTCGCCACTTTCGCTAGAGTTTTCCAGCAATTCATTGCCCGTTTGTTTACAGAATGAGTCGATATCTTTGACAGATCCCGGATCAGATGAAATCAGTTGCAGGGTATCACCTGAATCCAGGCTGTTTAGTGCCTTCTTTGTTCTGAGAATCGGCAGTGGGCAATTCAGTCCACGTGCATCAAGTGTTGCGGTAGTATCAATATTCATAATATTCACCTCATAAAATAGATGACCGGTCGGTCAATAACTTACTCAAATAAAAGGACTCGAAAGCCCCGCCCTGCTCGATTACAGCAACGTATTTGTCCAGGCGAACACCAAACCATGTAATTGACTGGTCGGTCAATAATATAGACAAATTTTTCGTTATGTAATTCATTTTCAATGTGTGTTTAATTCGATACGAACAGTTTTCAGGGCTGGCCCAAGGCGATAAATAACCTCAGGATCATTCTCTGTCTTGGCAAAAAGTATCATACCTTCCAGGTAAGCAAGCATTGCTTCAGCTGTAAGTTCACTGTCCAGTGGAGAGATCACACCGAGATCTATCGCCTCATCCAGTGTGTCTTTAAATCGGTCTTTTGCTGATGTGAATACCGCATTAAGTTTCGCTCTTAGAACATCGTCCTGGGTACTAACTTCAAGCGCCAGGTTACCAAATAAACAACCCGGAATATGGCCATTCAGTTCTTTACTGGATTTCTGCCAGAAATATGCCGCATCAATTACATAATCAATTCGCTCCATTGGTGGCAATGCAGGATCAAATGCCTCTGCGACAAAGCCATTGGCCCAGTCTTCAGCAAACTCATCTATCACAGCCAGTACCAGGTCTCTTTTGGATGGGAAAAAATGGTAAAAACTGCCCTTCTGAATAGATGCCATATCACATATTTCCTTGATGCCAACATCGGCATAACTGCGATTATGGAAACGCGACTTGGCGACTTCTATGATTCGTTCACGGGTATCGTTGGTTGTACTCATGGGTCTAGTATAGTTGACCGGTCGGTCTATTGCAACTGGTAGTTTCAAGTTTAAGATTTTTGTCTTTGTTTTGTTTTCGATCTTAAAAACCCGTTCAGGCTTGCCGAGACGCGCAGATTGGGCCGGGGAATTCGGGATGTGTTGTCTGAGCGCCAGCGAGTTTCACATCCCGCCGGCTCGATTGAGCATCGAAGGGAACCCGAAGGGCAAGCATGCGGGGGGCCCTTTCTTTTGGTGTGTTTCTTTGGGCAAGCAAAGTAAAAGTAACTCGTCCATGAAGGACGAAAAGTTTAGCTTAGCGCTAGCACAACAAACAAAAAGAAACTCTTAGTTCAATCCAAGCACATCCTGCATGGTATAAAGCCCGGCTTGCTGCTGTGCCAGCCATTTTGCCGCCCGCACTGCGCCATTGGCGAATGTGGCCCGACTCGATGCCTTGTGGGTAATTTCTATACGCTCGCCTTCAGAGGCAAACATCACCGTGTGTTCGCCAACGATATCCCCGGCCCTTATGGTCGAAAAACCGATGGTAGTGCGGTCCCTTTCACCGGTATGCCCTTCTCTGCCATACACGGCACACTCCTTCAGGTCCCGACCCAGTGCATCGGCAATGACCTCCCCCATACCGAGCGCAGTACCCGAAGGAGCATCAACTTTATGCCTGTGGTGGGCTTCAATAATTTCAATATCGACAGAATCACCCAGCACCTCAGCGGCTGTGGCCAGTAATTTAAAACATAAATTTACACCCACACTCATATTTGGAGCAAAAACGACCGGAATCTGTTTTGCTGCGGCAGTAATCCGTTCCTTTTCTTCTGTCGAAAAACCGGTCGTACCAATAACCATTGCCTTATTATGTTTCAGGCAATGATCCAGGTGGTTCATCGCCGGTTCCGGTCGGGTAAAATCAATGAGTACATCAAAGCATTCAGGACCAGCGGTGTTTTCGATCAATATACCTGTCGCATCGATGCCAGCGACCTCACCGCTGTCACGTCCAATTGCAGTGCTGCCCGGGTACTCGGATGCGGCACCGATTTCTACTCCGGAGGTTGACTGACAGGTCCTTATCAGTTCCTGCCCCATGCGACCGGCCGCCCCGGATATTGCCACTTTCACCATTTCATTGTTTTCCTTTTTGTAGCAAGCCCAGATATTTCACAGGAATGCAGTTATTGGGATCATAATGTATATCGCTAATATACAATAACAAGCTCAAGTTTCCTTGTGCTCATCTTTTTTCTCTTCTGAGAACTGTTTCAGTGATGCGTGCACGCGTTCATTAAAACTGCCTGCGGGAAATTCATGATCATCATCTTCTGCCCCTGCCTGCATGCCGGTAAACAGCTCAATAAGCTCATCGAGTGTGGATACTGCATAAATAGTAAACCGGCCATCTGTAACTGCCTGTACAACATCATCGTCCAGCATCAGGTCTCTCATATTGGCTGCAGGTATGACCACACCGGCACCTGGGACGGCACCATGGTGCTGAATAAGCCGAAAGAAACCTTCAATTTTGCTATTGATATCACCGACACAGAGTATCTGGCCGCGTTGATCAATTGAGCCTGTTATAGCCAGCTCCTGTCTTATCGGAATTTCTGTAACTGCCGAGAGAATAGCCATTATTTCAGCTGCTGAGGCACTGTCGCCATCAACATCCGAGTATGATTGCTCAAACACCAGTGTTGCAACGAGGGATAATGGAATATGGCGACTATACCGTGCTGCCAGCAGACTGGTCAGTATCATTACTCCCTTACTGTGGATAGAACCGCCAAGATTCACCTCGCGTTCTATATCAACAACAGCACCCTCGCCTGCACGCACCGTTGCCGTAATCCGTGAAGGCTCCAGATAGGACTGTACGCCTGTGCCGACAATGGTAAGCCCGTTAATCTGACCGACGACCCTGCCTGTTAAATCAACCCGGGTCTCACCGTTGATAATAGCCTGTAGTGCATCGCGGCGATCGGCCATCACCCTTTCTTTATGTTGTGCAATCACACTGTTAATCTGCTGCCGGCTAATAATTTCATTGCCAGCCTGCATTGCCTGCATACTTGCCTCACGTAAATACTTCGACAGCACTGCCCGATTTAATGTCAGTCTATGCTGGCAATCTGTAAACCGGGCTGACACATCAACCATAGCAGCCATCGCCGGTGGATCGAGAGGCAAGGAGTTATATTTTCGAAGCAGGCTGGATATCAGTCTGGCGGAAGTAATACAGGTTTCATCATTACGCTCCATCTCTGATTCAAATTCAGCCACAGCAGGGAACACATTTTCAATCTCGGGATCGGCATCATAGAGTGTATCCATGACTGAGTTATCGCACAGCAGTATCACCCTGCTGGTTAAGTGAATTGCACCGCTCAGGTTTATATTGTCCCCACCCTTCCCGGTCTGTGCAGAGGGAATTGCACTCAGTGGAATCATCCCTGTTTTCAGTATTTCGCGCAGCAACCGCCAGTGTGCCCTGTTATCCAGCAGTCGGCGGCCATCAATAATTAAAAAACCTGCACTCGACTGAATTAATGTTCCGCTATTAATTCTCACTCGACCACTTTGTCGCTCTACTGTTACTGTGCCCAGCAAAGAAGAGGCTTCCGGAAATGATTCCAATAAACAGACCGTCCCCTGCTCCCGGCCCGTATGCAACAAGACTGGCAGCATTCCCTGTAGTTCATGAATTTCAGCATTTCTTATATCGATTTCAGGCTGTGCTTCTGCCAGCATGGATGAAGTCGCATCATCCAGCCATTGCAAATAGCATGACAACAGAGGACGCCCGGCATACTTTTCCAAAAGGGGCTTCAGCTCTAATCTACGAGATTCCGCTTTGCCCCTGATTGTTGCCTTAATAATATTTCGACAGGCCGTTATAAAAAATTCTGCGCCCCCCGGTTGAAACTGTGTTTCTTCAAACGCTTTCTCTCGGCCACGTACTGGCAGCAACACACGGTCGACGCTTACAGAATTCGACGATTCGAGCTCTTTTACTACAGCATAGATACATTCAATCCGGGCAGAGCCTTCCTTTCCCAGTGCGATGATATGGTAGCCCATCCCTGGAATAGATAACGCATTGCGCAGTACCGTGACGGCACGATCCTGTCCGGCATACGCATCGGCAGGTGGTAGTTCATTGCTGGCTGTGAAGTCAAACAGGCTGTCGTCTGTAAGCTTTCGCAGTTGCTCAGGCATGAGTTTCTCGATAGTCATAGCGGCTAAGTCCTCTCCAGAAATGCTGACACTTCTGCAAAATCACGAGTTCGTTTCATGGCAGGCAGACTTCGGGTGAAAATTTTGCCGTAGGATTTACTGACCAGCCGGTTGTCGCAAAGGATAAAGACACCTTTATCATCCACTGACCGTATCAAGCGGCCGGCTCCCTGACGCAAGGCCACAACAGCCTGTGGTAATTGCAATGTCATAAAGGGATTCAGGCCCGTACTTCTGACCGCCTTGCTCCGTGCCTGCAGTACAGGGTCATCCGGCGCAGCAAAGGGAAATTTATCAATCATCACTACCGACAGCGCATCGCCCTTAACATCCACTCCCTCCCAGAAACTGCCAGTACCAAGCAGCACTGCATCGCCGGCATTACGAAAACGTTCCAGTAACTCATGCCTGGGCGCCTCACCCTGCACCATCAAAGGATAATCCAGGCGGCCTTCCAGCATGCTCGCCGCCGCATTCAGGGCACGATAGCTGGTGAACAGCATAAACACCCTGCCGCGTGATATCTTTATCAGCTTTTCAGCAAGTTCAACCACACTGCCTGTATGATCAGCATCACCTGGATCAGGCATATCTTCAGGCAGGTAAAATAATGACTGTTCGGCATAATTGAAAGGGCCGGGCCAGATACCAGTGCTGGCCGCTTCAAGCCCGAGTTGCTGCTGGTAATGGTTAAAGCTTCCGGAAACTGCCAGTGTTGCCGAGGTGAAGATCACCGACCTGTCCTGTTCGCATACCAGTTCTCTGAATTTGTCGGCAATACTCAGTGGCGTACTGTGAAATCGAAATCCGGTTTTGCTGGTCTCATACCAGCGAATAGCTTCTTTGTTACTGTCCAGCCCCAATGCGGCCAGCCTGTCAACTAGCACCTGTGTGCGCTCGTAACAGTTCTCCAGCTGATCTCCCGCTGCCGCCGCTGATTTCAGCAGTTCCAGCATCTGCTGCAGGCCCTGTTTTAAGGATTCAAGGGAGTCACTGAATCCGGTCAGTGATTCCAGTTGCGACCAGCTGCCTTTGCTAACCGATGTACCCATGGCAAGTCGGCATTCCTTAGCCTGTTTTTCCAACTCATTAACGCGCTGTTCAAACCCCACTATACCGCTTTTTTCAGTAATCTCTGCCAGTTGTGCATCGCGGCAAATATCCAGTATCTGTCGCTGACTGACACCGGTGCTAAAATACATACTGGCGGTATCCGGTACCTGGTGGGCTTCATCAAATATCACCACATCGACTTTTGGCAGCAGTTGGCCAAAACCTTCTTCCTTCAATGCGACATCAGCAAGAAAAAGATGATGATTGACGACCACAATATCGGCCTCCATTGCATCTTTGCGTGCAGTATTAACGAAGCAGTCATCATAATGCCCGCATTTAGTACCGATACAGTTATCGACTGTCGAAGTCACATCCGACCAGACCCTGGACTGTTCAGGTACGCCACTGACCTCGGCAACATCACCATGCAATGTCGTCAGTGACCACTTGCTGATCACTGCAAGGTCCACATTCGGATAAGGTCGGTAACCGGACTGATCCAGTTCAGCCTGTTCCAGCCGCAGGCGGCAGAGGTAGTTGGAGCGGCCTTTTAATAAAGCCATGCTAGCTGGAACTTCCAGTGCACGCCTGACCAGCGGCAGATCCTGTTTATACAACTGATCCTGCAAATGCCGGGTACCGGTTGAGACCAGTACTTTTTTACCGGACAACAAGGCGGGTACCAGATAAGCCAGGGTTTTACCTGTACCTGTGCCGGACTCGGCAATCAGAATTTCCCTGTCGGCCATGGCCTGCTCGATACGCGCAGCCATTTCCTGCTGCGATTCGCGAATACGATAATTATCCAGCAGATGGGTAAAGGGCCCGTCGGTGCCGAGCAGAGAAGATGCGTCAGTGAGTAAGGTCAAAGGGGGTAAGAACTTAGTTATTTTCCTGCATACAATCGCTGAGAGCCGTTTCCCAGTCAGGCAGCTGAATTCCGAATGTGTCTAAAAGTTTTTTGTTGGATAGTACGGTGTAAGCTGGTCGCTTTGCTGGTGTAGGATAGTCTGAAGTAGGAATATCAAGTACGCGAGTATCGGAAAATTCTGATGCAGCAACAATAGCTCTGGCAAATCCGCACCAGCTGGTTTCACCGCTGCAGGTCATGTGATAAACCCCGTTAACCGTTTGAAAGCCATTGTTAATCATGAAGTATTGCACCAACTTCACGGTGGCATCGGTCAGTGCGCGTGTAGTAGTAGGTGCACCTATCTGGTCACCGACAACCTTTAACTCATCCCTCTCTTCTGCCAGCCGTAGCATAGTACGAAGAAAATTCTGCCCGTGCATAGAGTAGACCCAGCTGGTACGTAGAATCAGTGAATTTTTACAATGCGCCAGCACTTCATTCTCACCGTCCAGCTTGGTTGAACCGTATACCGATTCAGGGTGCGGCTGGTCATCTTCTGAATAGGGTTCTGTAGCAGACCCGTCAAAAACGTAATCAGTGGAATAATGAATCATTCCGGCATTAAGTGCCGTTGCCGCTTTGGCCATTACTGATGGCGCCTCAGCATTTACTTTCGCCGCCAGTTCCACTTCAGTTTCTGCCTTATCTACCGCTGTATAGGCCGCTGCATTGATGATGAGATCAGGTTTTTCATCATTGATGACTTCCTGTAGTCGGTCAAGATGGGTAAGATCCAGGTTTTCTATGCCGTATCCAGATAATTGCTCCACCCCGGCGAGCCCCTGTAAGGCATCATTTAAATGTGTACCTAACTGGCCATCACGACCAAACAGTAGAATTTTCATAAGGGAATCTCTATTGACCCTGCGCGCGGACTATATCTTTCAACAAAGGTGCATTGCGGTCTTTTTCTGACACCAGAGGATCGCTGATCGGCCAGTCTATGCCGATATCAGGATCATCCCAACGTATGCCTGCATCTTCGGCTGGCGTGTATAGTGTTGTGCATTTATAGGTCACATCAACAGTATCGCTGAGTACGCAAAAGCCATGTGCATAACCGGGTGGAATATAGAGTTGATGCTTGTTCTCTTCACTCAACACCACACCATACCACTGAGCAAAGGTCGGTGACTCAGGACGAATATCAACAGCCACATCAAAAATCTCACCCGTTACCACTCGTACCAGTTTGCCCTGCCATGTTGGAAACTGATAGTGCAGACCACGCAGTACCCCACGACTGGAGCGAGAGTGATTATCCTGCAGGAAATTTACTGGAAGGCCATTTTCTTCAAAAGTGGCTGAATTAAAAGTCTCAAGAAAAAATCCCCGTTCGTCTTCAAAGACGCGCGGGACAATTAATCGTACACCCTTTAGATGGGTATCGTGGACTTCCAATAGACTCTCCCTTTTTCCTGGCCAAATAGTGTCCAGTTATGGCGTCTTAATTTTAGAGGCCATCCTCTGACCTCAATGTTATCGCGTAGTATACCAGCCGTGAGTTCAAGGAAAAGAGCCTTCGTTGATATTTCTCTTCTCTGAATAATTGACGGTTGGAATATCTGCGTAAATTTGCCGTACCTGGATAAACCATCATGACGCATCAACTTCAATAATTTTCCTGTAAGAAAACAAATGTAGGTCCGAATTCATTCGGACAATATCGTT
>JGI24024J18818_10000105_pt1 | contig 24894 bp, 26 predicted proteins | sample Cruoilmetagenom2_FD_18818 | JGI IMG/M metagenome (IMG submission 18818) | reverse complement strand
TCTGATTTTAATAATTCAACTTTCACGCCTTCGTCTAGTAATCCGTAACCCCATTTGAAACAGTGTAAACCGGCAATTACTCCATCTTCTTTAAAACGTACGATTGCTTCGCCTAGATCCGTTTCTTGGAAGAGAACGGAAGATACATCACGGTCTCCTATATCTTCAATTAAGAAATGTTTTAACGCTTCTTTTACTTTTAACCGGTTCATTTTACAGTCTCCTTACGTTCAATTTTGCGCATTCCAATCGACTCACCGTGAATGGATTGTTCAATTACTTTTCCTATCCATTCGTCAGAAGAGGTCGGGTAGTCATGACGATAATGACCACCTCTGCTTTCAGTTCGAAGCAAAGCGGATTTTGCGATCAAACTACTCGCTGTATAACGGTGGATATATGAGATTTCTTGATTCGTATATGTTGAAAGATCTAACGGATGAAGAGGGTAATCGTTAACGAATCCATGTAATCCTGTTCCAGTCCGAATAATTCCAACTTGTTCTGTCATCCGCATTGGCATGTCAGTGAGAATGCTTGGATTCAACAACATTGAATTAACCTGTAAAGAATGTTTGGTACTTGGACGAATCACGTTTTCTTCTAATCTTTTAGCTAATCTGTGTGCAAATACAAGGCCTTCTAATAAGGAGTTACTAGCTAACCGATTGGCACCATGTACACCAGTTGAAGCAACTTCACCAATCGCATACAACTGAGAAACAGATGTTTCCCCCACATCATTCGTTTGTACACCGCCCATGTGAAAATGGGCACCAGGGCGTACAGGTAATAGATCATGAAAAGGGTTAACACCATGACTTAAGCAATTTGCAAAAATGGATGGAAACTTATGATCAAAACGGAAAATATGCCGTGCATCTAAAAATACCGGATCATTCTTTTGCCAATGCCATTCAATAACTCGAGCCACAATATCCCGTGGTGCTAGCTCGAGTAAAGGGTGGACGTCATTCATCACTCGTTCACCATCTTGATTAACGAGAAGAGCACCTTCTCCTCTTACAGCCTCGGAAATTAGACCACAAGAATTTCCGTTTAGTGTGAAAATAGTAGGATGAAATTGAACAAATTCCAAATCTTCTAAAACAGCACCCGCATGATAGGCAAGTGATAATCCATCGCCCGTGGCAACAGATGAATTAGATGTTTGACTGTAAAGCTGACCAATTCCTCCCGTGGCTAGGACAATTCGTTGCGCATTTATAGTATGTCTTCTTCCATGTTCATCACTTACTATGACTCCAGTGCAGCGACCTTCATGTAGTTTTAATTGTAAGACGGTATGAAAAGGGAGGCGAGTAACTCTTTCTTGCGTCTGTTTAAGAAGATACTGCATTAGCATCTTTCCAGATTGATCGCCGCCTGCATGTAAAATCCTCCGTTGGGTGTGTGCAGCTTCTTGACCTAAATCAGGAGCGCCACTCAAAGTAATGTCATAAGGGAGCCCTTGTGACATCAATTTCTCGACGAGCACTTTCCCTTCTTGTACAAGGATGTCAACTCGCTCGGAGTGTGCATGATTGGCAGTGGCAAGTATCGTATCAACGGCATGTGTCGAAGGTGAGTCAAAGGGAGCTAAAGAAGCTGCAATGCCACCTTGAGCAAGCGCAGTATTACTCGTGAAAGGATCTTCTTTTGTGAGGATGGCAATTGACATGGAAGAGGGGAGAGAATGAGCTAACATCAACCCCGCAACTCCACCACCAATTATGCAAATATCAAACATTCTTTACACCAACTTTACTGGAAATTTACAAGTGTCTTGACACCATTAATGACATAAAGATACAGTCACTACAAGAAGAAAATCATTTTTGGAAGGAGTTTGGCGAAAAGATGATGATTTATTTAGATTCTGTTGCCACATCATAGGAATAACAACTAATGACAAATTACAATTAAAGATCGTCAGATAATAAGCTAAAAACAATTAAATCTTCATAATGATTGTAAAGCCTTTGTGCTTGTCGCTTTACACCTTCATTTTTAAAACCTAATCTTTTTGGAATACCTTGGCTTTTAGTGTTATTAGATGCACATTGTATTTCTATTCTGTTAATATTGTATCTTTGGAATATCTCAGTAGTTAAATGTTTTAAAGATGTAGTTATAATACCTTTACCTTCATGTTCTTTAGATAAAAAATAACCAATATGTGCACTATTATTTCCCCAATCAAATTCTACTCCAACCATTCCCACAAGAAATGATTTATACCTAATTCCTAAATCAAATCCTTTATTATTTGAAAAGTTCTCAAGCCAATATTTTATTACGGGTTTCATATCTTCAGGTGTTTTTCTTTTATCTACCCATAGTAACCATTCTCTTAAATGTTCTCTATTTTCATCTATGAGAGTATAGATTTCTTGAAACTGATCATGTTGTAACAATTCCAGACTTATAGATTCATTAATAACGTGATGGAAAAACAATGGAAAAACCCCCTTCTCAAACTAACTGTTTCGCATTGGTTGCTCTTAGAATGTCGTTAAAAGATTCCTTAAAATCATAGCCTATTCTAAGTTCGAAAATTGGCACTTCTTTTGAAATATTCTCAATAATTTGTTTGGAATTATCTCCATAATAATCAATAAATTCTATCCAATGTGGTCTAGATGGATCAAAAGGTGATCTACATTCAGCTATTAATGTATCTTTAGCTTTGCTGCTTTCCATCTTATTAATAGTGGTTTTCTTTTCAAAATCACAATACGGAATTAGAATGTAATCTAAATTATGACCTGTAGAAAGGTCCCTATGAAATCTATCAGGAATTTCACGATAGGGGATAATGTATTTTTCATTCGATTTCTGTAGACCATTAAAAAATTCTTTATCCATATTAAAATATTCACATGTAAACGGTGAAATACCAATAGGCTCAGGCCACCCGTGAAATTTGTTAGTATTATCAATAAACACAAAATCATTACTAACAAATTGGCTATCTTCAAGGAGCAAAAGACTAGAGAAAATAGTAGTAGTTTTCCCGGCGCCTTTCTTTCCGACTACCACGTAACCCTTATCCTCAAAGACAAAAGAAGAAGCATGAAAAATACAAGAACCTAAAGATTCTTCTTTTCTTTGTATAATATTATCCTTTATAATTGCTCTCGTTTCGATAGCCAAAGAGTTTAAATCATTTCCTAAAACGACAATTAATTTATCCTTTTTATTAACTATTACAATAATATCATTATGAATATACTGAATAACAATTTCTTCCTCAAATTCATACCTATAGGCAGAAGAAAACTTACTTCCATCAAATTGAGATGGAACAGAAATTACGGTGTAGTCATTAGTTCTAGCTAGTTTTAATATTATTTCATTAAACAAATTAGTATCTAGAAGACAATAAACTTTTTCTGAAGTATCTTTGTTAAGTAAACCTACTTTAAAGAATGGTTTCATTCTAATTAACATACGCGTAAGCACTTTATAGGAATTTGAGTAAAAATTTATATTTGAGTTTGCATAACTAATATTCACTTTATTGTTGAAATTATAAATATCTAATAGATTCAAGTCGAGTAACATTGTTTTTCCTCCTTACAATTTTATTAAATCTGTACTACAAATCGGATCGTTAAATAAATCGTAAACTTTAAACGTTTGGTTTAATTCATCCCACATAATTTGAAACTCTTGATTTTCACTTTTTATTTTTAGGGCTTGATTAACACCATTTTCAAGAATTGAAGTATCTGTAATAGTTGGCAAAATTCTGAAATTTTCACCTTTAAATAGAGGTAAAATGGAAGAACTCTTCGATGGATGATTAATCTCCAATAAATTTAATAAGGTAGGAAATATATCTATTATCCTAACTAATTCATCACAATAATGACTATATCCATAGATTTCTGACATAACAAAAAACATTGGTAATCTGTTAATAGCAGTATCCTGATCATTCATTTTAATATTACCAATATAAAAAATTATATAATCATCTAAGTTATTTTTTATAGTTTTGTAAAAATTCCCTTCTATTTTATCCATATTAACTTTGTAGTTGTATTTCTCATTATTAAACTCTATAAAAGTAAAGGTAGGTTTTAATGTATTTGTTAATTTAATTTGAGTTAAACTAGTTTCTAATTCATACAAATTTTCATACTTAAGTATTCTTTCAACCTTATTTTCAAAAAGCACGCCAATTTCATCCGAAGAATAAATCGCTTGAGTATTATATTGTTCATATAAAAGATTTAATAATTCATTTTCGGAATACTTATTTTCTTTAAGATATTTACCATTAAAAATGGTAAATAAATTTGGAAAATAATCTAATGAAGCTGGCGATACGTTATCACAAAAAATTAAATTATCTTTAAATTCATTAACAAAACTAGAATTTATTAAACTTATTTCTGCGAAACTTTTAGTATTTGAGATAATTATTATGTTCTTCATTATTAAATCACCCAGTTTCAGTTATTAGCTAAAATAGTTCATGAATTACTTCTTCTGTTTTTTTAAAGTCTTGTTTAATTAACTCTTCAATAGCTCCATCCCTACCATAACGCCATAATACATAAACTTCCTTTTTTTTAAGTGCAATGAGTAAATCTTCTTTTATATTTTTTGATTTTAATGTGTCGTAATAATCTGATAATTTATCGCTTAAATCTAATATTTTTAGATGAATATTCTCTGAGTTTGTAAGAAACATTTTTATAGATTGACTTAATTTAATGTCATCAAATTTTTCTAAGGCTAAAAATTCATTAAGAATCTGATTAGTAATAAAAGTATCTGGAACATTTTGATTTTTAGCTCTTTCTATAGCGTTCGAGTATTTCATTAAAAAATCCGGAATATTAATGGATTGATGTTTATTTCCTTGTTTAAGGAATGATTTAGTGTAAAGTAATTCTTTATTGTTAAATTTATTTAAATTATTGATTTTCAATTTATTATTTTGGCTTTCACTAAATTTAAGAATTCTACTATATCTATTAATGTAAATGCTTAAAACCTTCCCTGTATCATGAATCATTACAAGTTTTTCAAGAATTTCTCTGTCTATTTGTTTTATGACTTCAGTAGAAATATGTTTTAACAAAAAATCCATAGTGAACCTTACATTATATAAATGGGATAAAAAATTTATATTAGGGTCTTCTATGTATTTTCCTTTAACAATTAGCAGTTCTTTTAACGAAGGATTTTTTTTTATATAATCGTACATTGATTCTTCTTTTAAAAATTCAATTAAATGATTTAAACCATTTTCCAAATCTTTTTTTGAGACAGTAAAAGTTATTCGTATCCAACATCCATCATATATACCAAAACATATTCCAGGAAAGACAGCTATTTTTTTATGTTTTAATAATTTCAGAAAAAAATTGTAGCTGCTTAGATTGGATTTTACTTTAAGACATATATTTAACGAACCTTCGGGATAAATAATTTCTTCTATTAAATTCCCTACATAAGGTTCTAATATGGTCATTGCATAATTTTTTAACTGGTAAACTTTTTCATCATATTTATTTTGATTTATTAAGTATTCTCTGTACATAATATTTAATGCATCTAAAGTTAACCCATAACCAATATTAAAATCTTTTAATTCATGTTCTGACAGGTTGAATTTTTTAGAAATTCTATATCCATCAAATCTACAAATGAACTCTAATAATGTATAAAAAATTGAATTAGGTGCCCCATATGAAGCCGATATCAATCCATATAAATTGTTGATTATTTCCGACGATGCAAGTATATATCCAACCTTCATCCCTGGTATTCCATGAGACTTTGATAAACTCTTTACTCTTATCACATGATCTTCTGAGAGGTTTTTTGGGTTTTCATATTCTTTATCTAAATAACATTTTCCAGCTTCATCGATAAGCACAAAAATATCTTTTAATCTAGTTAAATCTATTATTTGTTCTAATGATTCTTTTTTAATTTTAATTCCTGTCGGATTAGTAACATCAACTAGAACTACAAGTTTTGTTAGTGGAGTAATTGCTGCATTAATTTTAGCAAATAAATCATCACCATCATTATCTTTCATAAAGGATATATACTTGACATTATAATTTTTTTCAAAGAGATGCATAAATGGGGCATAGTTTGGAATCAACATTACTACTTCATCTGTTGGACTACCTTTAAAATTCTCGCTAATTAAATTGATTCCTGCTTGCCCCCCCATTGTAATGGCAACATTAGAATTATTGTATTCTCCTTCATTCAACAATGAATTTTCTAAAGACACTATGGCATCCCTAGTTTGTTCTGATCCTAAACTGTGAGAATAACCAACATAATCTTGATTCACTGCGTAATTTATACAATTTTTAAGTGCAAAAGATAATGAGAATTCAGATTCTGATAAAGAACCTGAACTTAAAATAATATTTTCTTTTTCATTATCATATTTTCCATAAAGATCTTTTGAAAAAAACTTATTGTACACACTTTTAGTAAATGCTCCAAAAGGAAATAAGTTCATTAATTCGCTTTTCAGAAGTGTATTCGAATTTATTTTTTCTATTAGTTGATCAAGTTCTTTTTGATCAATCTCAAATTTATTTAACTCGTCTAGAAAGAAGTTTTTATTTTCTAACGCAAAAAAAGCATTATGAAGAAGTTGAATTTCATTAAGTAGATTTCTTTTCTCACTTTTCATTTTGTGAAATATTGCTAATAGTATTAGTAAACTTCTTTCCTGTTTAACTGTATTAGTTTGGTTGTGAATAGGAACATTAAAATTGTTGTGCTTTTTATTGTTATTAGTATTTAATATAAAGCTTTTCTGATTTACTTTTAAAAAACTAGTTTTGTATTTATTCAATATTATCTCTAAATTCGAGATTTCAAGTTCTATATCCATATTTTCATTTTTTTCATTAAAACTTATGCCTTTTCTAATTCTGTTTAAATCTTTCCAGATAAATTCTTTCCAAAATTGTGTTTCATAATCATCAGAATTACCATAATAAATCTTTTTTATTTCTTTTAGTTTTAATTCATAATAATTAATTTTTTTGAAAATTTGCTTCATAATATTTACTCCTTTAGAACAAATTGACTTTAGTTTTTATTATATAGTAAAATGAGTCGGAATTGTAAATTTATTTTACTATTATAATATTTTGGGAGATGATAAAAAAAATGGAAAAAGCAGAAAGAAACAGTGTGCTAATAAAAAGCACATCAATATGGAAGAACAAGAATTTTGTGATTTTGTTTATATCAAGTCTTTTGGTTGGATTTGGTGGGCGTATTTATGAATTAGCTTTACCTTTAATATTATTTGAATTATTTAATTCCCCAGTTATTATGGGAACAATGCGAGCAATAGAATTATTACCTAATTTACTATTAGCAATGTTTATTGGAGTCTGGGTGGACAGGGTTAACCAGAAAAAACTAATACAGCTTTCTTTAATTGTCCAATTCTTATTCTTAGGTATTCTTTTTTATCTATTAATGACTGATAATGTGAACCTTTTTATTTTTTATTCATTTGCATTTATATTAATGACATTTAGTTATACATTTGAAAATGCGAAAATAAGTATAACTAAAAAGGTTATTGATCATTCTTTGTTGACTTCTGCAAATGCAAAGTTCGCTGCTATAAGCACAATTGTAATGGTGGCTGGTCCGGCATTAGCAGGATTATTGTTGATATTTTCCGATTTGAGAATTGGGTTGTTAATAACTTCTATCGCAATGTTTATTTCCAGTATTTTTATTTCTTTTTTAAATTTTGAATCAGAAAAAAAAATTGTGAAAACAAGTTTTAAAAGAGATTTTCTTGATGGAATAAAAGAGTTTAAAAGAAATAAACCACTATTAAAAATTACATTTTTAGTTATATTTATTAATAGCACTGCCGGAATATTCGGAATAATGTTTATATATTATACTAAGGAAATACTATCTTATAATAGTGCACAAATTGGTATCGTTTTTTCTGTTTTGGGACTGGGTGGACTTGTAGGTAGCTTAATAATTGATAGGGTTAGAAAAGCGTTAAGTATTGGTCCACTGTTAGGCTATACTTTCATTTCTATTGGAATTACTTACATATTATTATTTTTAACCGACAATTTTTATTTAATATGTTTTATTTTATTCCTAAATGGGATTTTAAATACAATTCAAGCTGTATGTATTTGGACTTTTAGACAAGAAACTACCCCTCAAAACCTAATAGGGAGAATAAGTGGGCTTACAGGTTCATTATTTAAATTAGGTGCTCCTTTTGCTATATTTGGTGCTTCTTGGATACCAACAATTGCTTCGGTAAATACCATCTTCTTGGGTATTGGACTGTTTAATCTTGCTTTATTTTTCGTATATAGAAGATTGAAATTATGGTCGTTAATATAAATTCTAAAGTAATAAAACCTGGTATTTTACTAGGTTTTATTTTTATTATTAAAATGATTTTCTAAAACATTTATTAGTTTATCTAAATTTATTTCGTTTAAAATAATATTAAAATCAAAATAATTAATATCATAAGTCCAATACTCTATTACTTTATAACTTATATCCTCTAAACAATCACATTCAATTAAATAATCTAATAAGAGACTTTTTTTAATATCATTAAGATTTTTTTCATTTAAATCATTTAGGATTTTAGAGATTGTATACATAGTGATTAATTCATATGAATGTATATATGAAAATATGAAATCCTCATAAAAATTAATTTCATATTCAATATTTAAATATTTGTCATCTTTTGAAATACTCTTATAAATAATTTTTAGACAAATTTCAAAAAGTAATCTTTCTTTTTTTTGTATTTTATTTGAAAAAGCATAATATGATTTGGATGAATTTTCATCTGTGAATTTTTCATAACCACTAATCAAAGTGGCTTTACTTATGTTTTTTAATGCAACTTCTTGATTAGTACTATTAATATTAAGTAAATTTAATTCCTGAATTATGTTTTCCTCATCTTTTTTATCAAAAAGCCCCGAAATTGTAATTAACATATTCTCATTTCGGTAAATATGTTCATATGTAAAATTTATGATATTTTCATTTATTTCTTTTAAAGACTCATTAGTCCCACAAATATCAATATGATAGTTATTACTTTTTATCATTTTAAGAATCATGTTTTTAATTAATTTTTCTTCATCAATTTCGGAATATAAATTTAATTCATTCTTAATTAAATTTCTTTCAATATTAATACGTTTTGAATTTAATTTAAAATTCGAAATCAGTTTTAATATTTGTTTAACTGCATTAACAATATTTTTAGTTCCTTCAACATGAAACCCAGTATGACTAGGTCCTGTATAAGCATTAATCTCTAATCCATTAGCCGTAAACTCTTGGAAAATATTTTCGCTTGAGTAGAAAATTAAGTGTTCCATAAAATGAGCTGTACCCATTGGTAAATCGTAATTTACATTATTAAGTTTATACGAATTATTATATCCACCAATGTTAAATCCTAAGGAACAAAAATAATGATTATAATGATATTTTGGCACGAAAATAATTGATATTTTATTAGGTAAAGTTATATGTCGAAATTCTATTTGATTTTCCATTTAAATTTAAACCTCTCTTTAGTACCTATATATTAAATCGAGTTTGATTTTTTTTAATGTATCTAAAACATTTATTAGGGAAATTGCATTAATTATATTTTCATAATTTTCGAAGTAAGTCGGATCGGATAAAATATATTGATTTCTTAAATTTACTTCGTTTTTTATATTATCTTGATTTTTAGAATGATGTTGAATTAAGGATTTTTTAATTAACTCTAATTCTTTAATAGTTATTTCGTTGAGTTTGCTTATTTCCTCTTGTATTTGTTTTGTGACTTCTTTTGGATATTCACTATTTACTGTTATTAAAATCATGCCCTGAATATTTAATATTCTCGACTTAACGTAATATGCCAGATTTTCTTGTTCTCTTATTTTGTCTACTAATCTTGAATAAGGAAATCTTCCAATTAGCCCATTAATTATTTGAAGAACAATGTTTTCTTGGCTGCCCATTTTTATAGGAGTACTAATAATACCAATAATTAATCCTTGATTAGATTCGTCATCTTGGTTCTTATCAAAAACTAATGTTTCATTATTTTGTTTTATTAGTGGCCTGTCTACCAAATAAATTGGACAATCACCTTTAAATTTTTTAATTTGAGCTAATCTGACGTTTGAATATAAATTTATTGAAACGGAATTCCAGAAAAACAAAAACATCTCGTCATCGATTTTGTCTATTATTTCCTCGGTATTTTGCTTATAGTAAAATTCATTTATAAATTTGTGTATTTCGTTAAATTTAGATTTCTTATTTTCATAAGCTCTTAATTTAAGGGTTTTAAGATATTCTTTACCTTGTTTAAGAAGGTGAGTTTTAATAAATTCTATATTTAATTTTTCTATCAACATATATGCGATTTTTTCGGATTCATTTATATTGTTTTCAAACCACTGAAATGAAAAAGTCATTTCACAAAAACCTGGTGATATTTCTAAATCCGTAGAGAATTTTAAACTATCTAATTCTGAACTAAACAAATCTAAAAACAAACAGTAATAAAGATGATTTGTGATTGAACCATTATCATTAGTATTAAGTTTAATAATTAAATTATCTGTTAAATATTTTTCGGGATTTATTAAATTAATTGTATTTATTCTGCTATTTTGAAATAACATATCCATCCAGATTACTTTCCTCCATTATTAAATTAATGACTAAATTGTTTGCTTCTTCCAATTCTTCATCACTATAGAGTGCATGCATACATACTAAGTAACTTCCTATAGGAGTGAGATTAATAGTGAAGTTTTTTACTTTAATCCATTTATCTGTACTCTCTATTTCATTTAATTTCATAAAATAAACAAATGTGCCATTAGAATAAAAGTGTTTCGGAGAGAAAACGTTATCTGTTTGCTTTAATAAGGATAAGAATTTATCTTTATCATTAATTAAAAGGGTGTAATCCCTTATTTTATAAAACAAATAATCTTTAATGAATTTATTACTATTTATCTTTAAGAAATTCCTTACATGATTGGTCTTTTTCGGTAGTTTCTTTGTATTTAGTTTATTGACTAATTTATTTAAAGTAATGGGAGAATCAAATCCTGGAACAGATTCAAATGTATCTTTTACAATCATTACTGATGAGGTTAAATCAAATTTTTCAATTGTTCTAACTATGAATTCTAAATCGAAATGTTCAGAATCTTTAAGTATGTATTTTATATCGAATAAATCTCTTAAGGTCAATTTGCTTCTTGAAATAATTTCCGCCAAATAAATCAAGAAATTACCCTGTCTATCCGGAGTAGGGATAATTGTATTTTTTATTGCTGGATATATTACTTTGTTTTTCATAAATACATCCCAAGGTAGAGACGTTCTATGTGTCATTGGAAAAGCTCCGATTTGAATTTCAACCCCTTCGAAATATTCTAAATCATCGCTAGGATCTAATCTTGTCATCCCTTGAACTTTTCTGGTTTTGGTATTTATTGATAGTAACATAGTCGAATTTTGTTCAAGTTTAGACTTAAGTAAGAACTTATTAATTTCAAAAAATACTTCTTGAGAATAAACACAAATATCTAAGTCATGGGAATAACGTTCACAATGTGAAGGATAATATTGCTCTATACCTGCCCCTTTTAACACAATATACTGAGAATTAAATTCTTCCAATGTCTTCATCACTCTAAAATTTTCTTTTCTAAAACATTTATATTTCTCGTAAAAATCAAAATATTTCTGTTCTACAGGATGGACGCTAGAAACTGTTTCAAAAATTTTTGGGAATATCTTATTATTAATTGCTTCTTCTAGTAAACTGCTTACATCTTTCACTCTGATATGTATTTGTGTAAATGATATCCCTTGCTCACGATCACTTTCGTATATATTTTTTAAACAATGAACTAAATTCGGTTCAGTAGTTATTAACATAAATTATCTCAGCCCCCATAATATATTCAAAAATCTATATATTGACAATATTAGAAATCATGTATAAAATCAAGATATATTTGGTGATGGAGGTGTTTTTATGAAAATCAAACGTTCAGTTAAAGTTCGTCGTGTACAATATATTCTGTAGTTTTTTTACGGTAGAAAGCGATTACAACTAAAATAGTTGTAATCGCTTAATATTTTTAAAGGAGTGTTGTATATGTCAGAATTTTATTTTAAAAAGCCCAAAATTCGCGAAATTGCTAAAATAGTTGATACGGAAGAAGCAATATTAGTTAAATGTCATGGTGATGAATTTGAATTACAAGGTGATAAGACAGTTATCTCTTCATTTCTTAACAGTTTGAATGGAGAGAATACTATTGATGAAATTATCAATGATAATAAGTCTAGTAATTTTCCGGAAAACGATATAATAGAACAACTTGATTTACTAGACGAATTTTTCCTCTTAGAAGAAGGAAATATTGAAGAAAAAAGCACTCATAATGGATTGAAATTTATTACTAAGATTGAAGATTTCTATTACAAGTGGCAAAGTGAACATGGAGAGACTACGGTAGCTACACGTATTTTGGATGGAAAAGCTTCCCTAAATTTAATTACAGGGTGGACATTTGAATATTATTATGTAACAAATAGAGCTCACGATTGTATTTCTCCATCAATTAGTCGAGCACATGGAGTATTTCAAGATATGTTAATAGATTTCTTCCATGAAGAATATCGACATGATAAGATGATCCAAAAGTCGCTTTCGACTCTAGGTTATAAAAAAGAAGACTTAGATAACGTGTTACCTTTACCTTACACGGCTGCGCTTGCAAATCTATTGTGTAAATGGGCTCATACAGATTTATTATCCTTTTATGCAGCGTTGTTTATATTTGAAGGAACAGCAGATGAAGGAAATGGTTATATAGATGCACTTACTCAATATGACTTACCTAAAGGTTATATAAAACCACAAATGACTCATAATACTATCAATGTCGAAGGTGATCACGGTAATGTAAGTAGAGACTTTTACTCAAAAATTGAACATATATCTCTTATAGAACAACAAAGAGTAATTAAAAATATGAGAATTCTTCATGAAACACAGCTAAAAGCATTTGAAGAACTTATCACTGTTTACGATACAGAAGGTGAATTGAAATTAAGATATTTTGACGATAGCTTAGTCAAAAATTAAAGGAAAGGAAAGATGCTATATGACTACTGCAACAATTTCAGTTATAAGTAATTTAAAAGAATTTGCCCTACCAAGGTTAAATGACAATGAATATACAAGATATAAAGAGTTAGTCCAAGAAAAAAATGAAGAAAAAATTCATTTTATAGTTAAAGAATTTTTTTATTTCTATGAACGATTTTTAGGCTTCGGTTCTAACGTTATGCATCATGTAAACGATTCGGAAAAAATGTTTATTATGTCTGACTTTTATCTGCCTTTAAGTAAATTAAAATTAATTTTAGAGGAAGATTTTCTTCCATCCACATCATCGGAAGCACTTTCGAACCTATTTTTAGTTTTTTCAGAGACCAATTTAAAAAGCTACATATTAGGACTAAATCTTCTATTTAAAGAGTTAAACCCATTACAACCAATACTTGAGGTAATAGATGACGTAAATTTAGATGAAGAAACCGTTAATTATTTTAAGAAAATAGCAAAATATCTTTTAAAATCAGAAGTTTTATTAGACGGGCTTCAAGAGCTTTTTGAAGATGTCTCGTTTTCAGAACAAATGAAAATTAAAAAAGATATGTGTTTATTAGTAGATACTTTCAACCTATTCATGAAAGAACTGGTTGTATCAGAACAAAAGTATAAATTGAATTATTAATTGAAGTATTAGAGTGTCTCTAATTCCGGATACACTGACCAAATTAATAAATTTTTCATTTTATCGGAAACTCAATAAATAATAACAAAGAGCCCCAATTCTACAAAAGGTAGAATTGGGGCTCTTTGTTATTGATTTATTTTGTCAAATAATTCTATGATTTTCCCTTGTGGCTAGTCCAATATGCCGCACAGCTCGCATAGAAACTTCGCATGTCTAAACAAGCAATGACTCGGTTCGGTAATGTTTTCATAAATAATCCCCCTCACAATAAGAACTTTTGTTCTTATTGTGAGGGGGATTTGATTATTTGTCTAGTTAGTATCTCTGTTTTTTATCGGTAAATCATGGATATAGGTTTTAATTTGTTCTTTTAGCCAGTAAGGTTTCCCTCCAATTAACGCCGTTTCTGTTGGCAGTTTCCCTCTCTACGGCATATAGGCAGAGCCTTACAATCCGTGGTTATCGGGCTTTTTAGAGGAAAGCGACACGTTAGAGCTTCTTGCAAAGCGTTTCCTGCTTTGGTAGGAGCTATCGTGCTACCGCCAGTCAAAGTTTTTTAGTTAAGAGGTCTTTTTGAAGAAGGATTACCTTTATAAATGGAGAATATTGTAACAGTGCTAAAGAACTAAAAAGTGTAGAAAGAGAGGATATACATATGAAAATGTTAAAGACAGTCGATGCAACCAAAAAAGAAATTAAAGAACTTCAAGATTTTGTGTTTCTTGTAGAAAACTATGAAGTGACAACAGTAGAGCAAAAAATCTTAAAGGAGTATGCCTATGTAGGAAGCATGCTCAAAGTTGTTGAGAACATTAATAACGAATTTGGGCCTGATACGATTGATAAAACAACCGTATCTAACCTTCTGCAAAGTAAACCTCAAGATGAATTACATAAACGCTTAAAATCAAACTACTTATTAAAAACTCGTCACACAAGAAGGTAGCCAAATTAACACGTCTACTTCTGAAACTTACATAGTCTCAATAAGGGTAAACCGAATGCTAAAACGATAAGGGAGGAAGATCATATGATGAATGAAAATGTTAACATACTGATTCCAGAAGGCTTTGAGGATGATATGGAGATAATTACGACGATATTTAGTTCAACAAAAGACGTGGGGCTTGTTATTGCAGGCGATGGTATGTATCCGACTTCCAAACATCCGGTTTTAAGAATCTATCTATTAGAGCAAATAGATGAAGGATGGGCTATTCAGAAAGAACTACATGCTTTTGCGTTTTTAAATTATGATGCAGCGCATTCATTTTTAGAAAATCTTCCGAATATGTCTGCACTGGAACTGCTAATTATGATGAACATCCAAGAAAATTCCAGGGTACCGGATGCAGGAATTCTTTCGTAGCGTATTATATTATCATTCTTTTTCCCATGTGATTACTCGATGTAAATATTGAGTTTCTCTGAAACCATAAATCCAGAGTATCTAGACATCATAATGTCTATGGAGTTTTTCAATGATTTAATTTAATTCAGTAAACAACATATAGGAGTGACATAGGCTCGAATAATTTTCAGTTCAAACCCATATAGTAGGAATATCAGTAGCATATGACGAGCGATAACGTCGAAGGTACTCGTCGTCATACACTAACGTTATTCATCAATACAAAAATAAAAAGCAAGGCTACTAAAGTCATTTATAGGGCATGTATTCTTACTCATTCAATGCTGTAGTCCATCGTAAGCAAGAAATCTTTGGAAGAAGGTCTCGGTTGTCCCCTCAGTTTAAAATATGTATGATTTTCATTCGGAATCCAAGAGAGAAGAGATGCTTCGCAAATAAAACGCTGTTTTGTGCGTATAAATTAACAGGAGTTCTGCTAAATCAATTTCTTTCGAACAATCTATATTGGTAGAGTTTTGTGGACCGATGTTTGAATCAATCGTATCTAGCAAAGATCTGTGAGCCTCTACACTTCCAATAGTAAGGATACTAGCCATAAGCTCAGTATCCTTTTTATTAGTCATCCAAACGTTTTCAAAATCAAGATAAAACTTAGTTTTCTTAATAATATTCTTGAATTCCTTGGTATTGATTGAGTAACACATCGAGTTCTTGACTACATGTTATTACACTAGAATGTGTAAAGCCAAGATGCTTCGCTCTATGGTACATTATTTTCTTTTTTAATATAATCTTCCCTAATAAGAACATTTTTCTTTGCATCTGTTTCATATCATTCCTCTTCTTTAAATGACTAACGTTAAGCCATTAGAACATGTTAAATCATAGATTCGGTAGAAATTGTTCATCCTAACTTTTATTTTTTTCTCTCATAGAACCTAATCTCTTTTCCTAATTCCTTCAAAATGGAAGAATCCGTTTCAGTAACGATTATTTTTGGATACTTTTTAAAATAATCCTGAGCTTTTATTAATAGTTTATCAATGTTACGTCTAACTTCTAATCGCCTTGCTATGCGCTCGCTTTTCTCCATAGTCATTCCGTCATCTCCCTATACTTCAAGTATTACAATTATAGTGAAAATGGCGTTTCTTGGATGGATTCACATTAGATTTGTAAAAGAAAAATGCTTTTACCCCAAAAACGACAAATATAAAAAACACATTCGGCTGCTATTAATAAGTCCCTCAAATCAAATTAGTAGGAAGTGGCACCCCCCTTTCGATTCCCCTTATGTTTAATCAATGTTTTTAAGCAAATATGGCTACAATGATAGAAAATTAATTATAGATGTCATATTCCATTATTCTAGATATTTATTCAAACTCCACAAGTTAGATTCTACACCTTTCTTAAAGTACGTTTCAGAACTTCTACTTGTTCCTTCAAGTCTTTTTCCACCTTAGAGATAGAGGATGTTCCTTGAAAGTGTGGTCTATTTTTCATAAATTGATTAACCTCTTTCAACAATTCATCACTGTGTGATCTTATTTCTAGGCGATTTTCATTAATTGTCATCCTTTACATTACCTCCTTATTTTGGTAAAAATATTGATTATTCATTACTCCACAAGGAATCGAAACAATCTACTATTTAATTTGAGAAAAGAGATAATTTTTTTTAGTCTTTTCTTGATACTAATCCTTTTTTCTTCCGTTCCATAAATCTTCCTATAACCCTCTAACACCACATGAACCTTACTTATTTATCCAATATACTTTAAAAAGAACTTTCGTTGCAAATGGATTTCTAGAGTGTAATAATACACAATTACATATAATACCTAAAATGAAAATAAAAAATTCTTAGTTGCTAATCCTTAGTGTCTTTTGATACTACAGACTTTTGCTTTTTCATTTCATTTTTTGATGTGCTTAGTCTAAATCATTTTTGCTTTCTTCTTTTCTATTTCTATTAGACTTTTATTTTCATTTTGTGTATTATCTCCCCAAAATTTCACCTTATTTTACTTTCGAATTATTTTTTCTTGTATCTTGGATATTTTAATTTAACTTATTGCACGGATTATATTTTTTCCTAATGCAGCAGTCAGAAATCAAGGAGTTAGTGAACACCCTATATTTACAGTGTTTTCTGAGGGTTAACTCTTTCATTATTGTTCAAGAACTCGTTCAACAATCTAAGTTCAGTAACCTATATGAAACTAAGTATAGGGCACACGATTACGAGAATTTGATCCTATACAAAAAAACGTCTTCTCGTTAAAGAAAAACGCCTCGGAAACTTAGCTGTAAGTGTAGGATTAGACTGATAATATTTGCTCTTTTGAATAAGGACTTCCTTGCTTATCAATCCAAGTTGTAGTGACTTTGAATTTATTAGGATTTCCATAATGTACCATAACGCGCTCCTCAAAACTCTTACCTGATTCAAGAAACTCATAAGGTACTTTTTCTCTCCATACCATGGCTCTGTATTCTTCTGGAATGCTGAAGTCAACATTGTAAGCAGTAGCTTTACCAGAGTTCCAAATTCTCATTCTGTAATTGTTCCTGGAAATCTTGATAATTCGCGCTTCTACACATGCCTTAGTTGCTTCTTCACGTTCTTTTTCTTTGTCTTCTAACTCGTACTTTATGAGTTTTTCTTCTACCTCTTTGAGCCTTTCTTGAACCTTATTAGCTTTACTTGAATCCCTGTACGATAGAATAGATAATCCAAGTGCCACTGCAGGAAAGCCGTACTTAACAAGGTTAATGAAAAACTCTTTAAATTGCAATCCTAGTTCTACTGAATCCATAACGTCTCCTATTTGAACATTTTCTTAAAATCTTTTTGTAGTTGCTTCATAATCTCATCGTTGAAGTCCCTCATGTTAGCGTCGATAACATGGCTATTTTCTTCAATGAGTTGTTCTTTAGTAGTAACTCGACCACAGTCAGAACACTTTACTTCCGTTTCATCAGGAGCGTTCAACATACCATCAATACTCTCGTCAACAGTGGAGAATTGATCATTACCACAGACACTACACAGCATATTAATGTTCTTTTCCATATTCTTCATATTATTTAGCCCCCATTTAATTTCCTTATAATAATTCGTTTATATGGTTAATCAATTTGTGCCATTTTATCTTTACGTAATAATTCATCTGTAAATCTAACCCATCTGCCATTAGGCAACTTAAAATATTCATCATCTTCTATCATATATTCCATCAAAGATTGACCTTCATCTAAATCCTCTACTGAAATTTTACCCATTTCTAATAATGTGTTAATTATGGATTCCTTTTCTTGATTATCTATGAATAGATATTCAAATATCACTTCATCATTCTCAAATAACTCCATTGATTCCCAATCTTCATAGCTAAGACTACTACATGAAAAGTGGTTTCCAATTGCTTCAATATCTACTTCTGTAAAACCTAAAGCTTCAATATCAAAATCGAACATACCAGTCAGCCCCTTTATTATTTTTGAACAAGAAATTAGATAATTCTTCCATAACCCATTCTCTTATTGTATCACGTATACACCCTAGGTTGACATAACACATCAATTGGGAAGGCATCACCTTAAGTAGACCTTTATATTCAATAAAAAAGCTGCATGTAAAAGGCAGCCATTAGTGAAGAATCTCGATAGTTTTTTAGTTCATAAATTTAGTAAACCAAGTCTTGAAGTAATCATCATTAAAGAAATGCTCTTTAGTGAAAGATAATTTCCCCTTTGATTAACTACATCATCGGCAAGAACTGAAATTTTAGGATCAATAAATATTACAAGAAGAATAGTAGCAATGCCATTTATAAGCCCAGATGCCATAATAGCCGTTGAAGCTCTATCTGGTGCTAACAATGCTGCGTATAATGCAGATAATACCCCATTTGTATATATTGCAGTTATTATCATATTGACTAAAAATAATTTATAAGGGATTTCTTTTATCTTAATATCTTTCAAATAGGCAAGCTTAGGTAAACTAAAATGCTTTAATCCTCGCCTCATGTATTCCAGGGTTAGTCCCTTTTTAGCTAAAGCTGGAATTGACCCTCTCTCTTCTGATAAATGGATTATAGCTCTTGAAAATATGGCAATAAAAGTAGGAAGTAGAAAAATGCCAAGTAATGTCCCCATTGTTGAAGCACCAATAAGAACTCTATATTGACTTTCAACAAACTCTAAAGTGTTTTCTTTAGGTGCCGTATCTATAAGACTCCCCGTAAACGGCTGTTGCATCATATTAGCTAATCTAGAAACAATGACCATTAGATTAAATAAGGATAAAGCTGAAGCAATCATTTTCACCCTTGCACCCGACAACCTAACTGCGTAGGCCAGCGTTTCTATTGAGTGGATTATAAAAATAAATAAAAATATAAATACTAATTTTTCAGTAATAAATTCCAACTTGGATTCCCTACTTCGGCTTTATTTAATACCCTAATATTACCACATAACCAAAAGTATAGTACTAGATTCGCTATATCAGAATTAATCCGTGTAACAGTCATTCTTCGCTAAACGTGATTGTATACTTCATACAGAACCGGTCGACATAACACATCAATTGGGAAGAATTTAACTAGTCATAAAAAAGACTGCCATCTGTAAAAGGCAGCCGGTTCTTTAACTAAACAAACGTAAGTCACTACTCATTATAATAATTTAAATCTTTCCAGCCTTAAAAAGTCGTTCTGACATTTTTAGATATCTTATTATCTTTTACTTAGAAGGAAAATCAACGAAGAGTCACAATACCAATTCAACTACTGCCTTCGGATGTTGGATCTTTGGATTTTTTACCCGAAATTCAAATTACCGTCAGTGTTCCTCACGACTAATAGCTTCACCTTCACCATCAGCCTCTATAATTGTTTTTGTATATGGCGTTGGAGCTGCTAAAACTGCGTCCAGTAATATTGCATTACCACGTAATGCATCAACATCTACTGGTAGAGCTACGCAATCACATGCATTTGGAAATTCAAGTGTTTTTCCCATCAGTTTATTTTCCCTTTATTTTCTTTTATTCTCCTATTCCATAATTCAGTTATATAGATTTGGTTCATCCGTTTCACGACTTCGATTCTAACACCATGATTTTTTCTCACCAATTCCTCGAGCGCAGGAGTTGAGCTCTTTTCTGCTATTTCCTGAACGGTTTCATGGAATGATTTTAATGGAGCTAAGTCAATACCCATTTCTCCGCATGTACTTCTCATCAAAAATGAAAGCTTTTTCTCTTCTCTAGTCGGTTCTCTCACTGTATCCGTTTGCCAAATCATTTATATTCCCCTTTTTTTGTTCAATTTTACTTGCTATAACCTCCCCAACTACTTTCCTAAGAATATTAATTTCAGCACTAAAGATATAACACAAGCAGTAGGTTTCCCCCTTGCTTTTTTTGTCCAAAATAAACATTGCCCATTGAACACTGAACCGCGTTGTATAACGAACTCACCTTAGGTTGACATAACCTCAATTGGGAAATATTCAACCCAGTTAATTAAAAGACTGCCATTACTTTAACTAAAACCTATTAGTTAAAGTACTTTAAAACAAGACCTTGAACCAATAAAAATATCAACCAGCCACATACTCCTAACCCAATGGATATAAATAAATGAATGGATTTTTGTAAGGCTATATAAACGATTACTAACAAAACAGCAGTTGCAGGAAATCCCCAAAGTACCCCTAACGCAAACTTGCTTAAAGTGGCTGTTTGTTCTCCCTGGAAATACAGCCATATAATGCTTAGTAAACTTACTAAAGGAAGAGCAGCTATCATTCCTCCATATGAAGGAAATCTTCTTGAAATCTCCGTAACAAGCCCAATAACGATTGCTGAAGCAATAATTTTCGTTATCACATACATCGTTTTGCTTGCTCACTTAAGATTTGTAGGGCTTGCTCTACTAAGTTTTTATCTTTTTCATTTAGTTTATTCAACACTTGTTCTAGTTTTTCTTCATCTAGACTTGTATTTCTATGTAAAACTTCTTTACCAAAATCTGTTAGACTCAGAATTACTTTTCTTTCATCAAGAGGATCCCTACCCTTTGTTAAATAGTTCTTTTCAATCATTCTTTTAACGTGTTCCGAGGCAGTATTATGAGAAACCTGTATGTATAAAGCAATTTCATTTACTCCTATCTCTTCTTGTTTATCTACAAGTTGAAGAATGCGGACCCCTTGATGAGAGATTTTTTCTTTATGGAGATAATGTAAATGGAAATAAATATCCGTCCAATATTGGTTTACTAGTGAAACTTCTCTGTTCACAATTAACACTCCTTTTACATCTTATATAACGATTATATCGCAATATAAGATATAAAAGGAGTGTTTGTTTGGACTTAAAAATTTGATTTTACTATACTATCCTGCCCTGTTAGTTGAAATAAACCGGATGATCTGTCCTTAAGACATTTACTCGACTGGTTGTATTTTTGTGAAATGTCATACTGACACCTGCCGGAATGGGTTACATAAGACGTTAGTAATGAAGTATTCTACTTCATTACTCAATAAGAGTTGGTATGAAAGGCAGCCAATTCTTCAACTATGCACCCAATAGGTCAACTAAATTTCCGTAATCCTCCTGAACCAGGTGTAAAGCCACATACTCTATAAAAATTAGTATTGAGGACTTACAAGTACATGAATTACCAAATAGTCAGACATTTAGTTAGAAGATTTCTAAAGACACTAATACAACGGATGAATATATAGGTAACCATCGTTATGGGTATATGGGCAATGCTGTTAGTTTTAGTACCATAGTTTTAAGAGTGCTATAGGAATTTATCAAATTTATAGCTAGACTAGATTTCTGTAAAGCTAATATGCAAAGTAAATAGATAATATCCTAATTTTTTATCTTTTAATGGCGTAACAGCTAACCGTTTCAAAAATGAAACGGTTAGCTGTATATGGGTTGGAACTGTAAAAATGGATTTAGGTAAATCACAGACTAGTTCCAAGATGAAAATTTACTTTCTTATTCGAATTGTGAGTTCAGAATTAATGTAGTAGTGACAGATACTCTTTTTTTCAAGAGTTACCTGCCCTAATAGAGGAATTCCGTGTATCTTTTTTTATTGATTCCCGTTAGTTTTATCATTTGTGGACATCCGTAACTTTTAGCATTTTTATGTGCTTTCCATGTTTCCCAATCAGTTAGCCAAATATCTAGTTGTAACTCATTCCAAAGGAAATCTTCTTCAGCTGCGGCTGGATTATTATAAATTATCCATAAGCTGAAAGGGTAAGCTTTAAACAAATCTATATTCTTCGTATTACCGAAAATAGCAATTACTTTATAAAAGAATGAACCGTCACCCTCTCTTGCATATAAAATTCCAATCAACCTATCCTTACCTGCTATCCGTACCAAATATAATTCATCTAAAATAATTCGTGTGTTTTCAAAAATCGTGTGAATGGTCATTTTTTCTGCTTGATCGTCAATAATCTCTTGTATAAAGCCATACATATTACGATCTTCTTCCGAATATATTTCAGTTTGACTGAAAACAGAATCACAAATCCCTGGCACCGTTCGGGTAGTAGAAAATACGTAGGTATGGAAGCCGTTAATAGTATCAGGTGATATGCTGAGTTTCCATCTAAACATTTCATCTTGAATGTTCCGTATGATTCCTCGAGAATTAAGATTAAGACTGCCATCATGTATCGAAATAACTAAAACAAACTTCTTTTTAACGCTTAGAGCATATGCCAAAATCTTCTGATAGCGTGTTAAAATAAATCCTTCCAAATTTATATTTAAACTAATTATTTTTTCATGGCTTGGATTCACCACTAGACATACAATTTGATCAGCATCTTCTAATATATATACGGGAGATAAGTCGAATCCCCAAATATGTTTACTGAAAATATCTGTATGTAGAAATATCTCATGCCGTTCTGCACGTTGATAATTAAATTTCCTTCCACCCTTCAGTAAGTTTGTCACCACCTCATTTACAAGTATCGATGCAGTTTGTCTCCTTAATGGCGGGATTGATTTCTGATTCAATGAATGTCGAAGCTCATCTAACTCGCTCGATAGTCGAGGTTCGATATATTCTAATAAATCAAGTCCCCTAGTGCCCAGTTTGTAGAATGAACGTTGCATAGGAGTGGTACGATTAAATGTTACTGGCTCGTCAATACGTCTTAAAATATCCACCGCTGTTAACCTTTTTAATCGAGAGCTGATATCAGTCGATGCCATATTGCATTTTACTAACGCTCGAAACAAGTCATGTAATACACGACTAGGCACTATTTGATGTTTCATTAGATGATAGAGTACTTTCACTTCAGATGTTTTGATAACAATACGATGACGTTTAGATAGTCGAACGGTATATTGTTGTTTTTCTGAATCATACATAATTTCACTCCTTCTACAATTAGGAATTACGAAGATTACTCAGTATAAAACATTACCAAGTCTAACTAATTAAAAATTCCACCCTTGCCTATAGGGTCCTCCCATTTGGATCATTCTTGGCATATGCTGTTTTTTTTCATTTGCTTCTTCCCAGGCTTGCATGGAGGTTTTATATAATTTGGCATCCAACTCTAAGCCGATCACATCATGAATTGCGGCTTCTTCATTCTCATAACAAGAAATAATAACTAGCTCATTATTGTGAAAGTGTTTATTCCAGTCCCTGGCATAGTTCATTGCGTTGTTCATTCTTCTCCAGGTCTCGATATGCCCCTCCCTCATCATGACAAGGAATATACTTTGTGAAAATTTCCTCATTTGAATTTCAATTGTTGATAAAGCCCATGTTTGAATCATTGTGTTGTTCATAGTAGTGGGCAAAGTCTTCTCTGAAATGCTATATTTCGTATTTTGGCTTAAGGTAGTTTGTATTAACAAGCTCAAATCTTGATTTTCCTCACCTTCTGCTAAAGTTTGAGTCACTGCAGTGAAACTTTTTATTAACAGATGAGCACGTTTAGCAGAAACCACATAAATCTCTGAAAAATCTAGTGAAAGATTGGCAATATGAGCTTTCAGAGAACCAATCCTCTTAGAACGGTTCTCTTTCTTAAAGGATTTGACAACGTCTATGCTATCGTCCAAAACTGCAAAAACGAGGATTAGCTTGTAATCACTATCTTTATTAAATCTTCTTTGATTGAGCTGGTTATAGTATTCCACTTTCTTTGTAATCATTTTGAGACTCTGACTCCCTGTATCCATCTCAATACAAATATATTGTTCATCATTCGTGAAGACCCAATCAGGAATGTGGTTACCTTCCATTCCGAATCTCTGGTCTTCTCCATGCCAAATTGGAATACATGCATCTGCCCCCCGAAAATGCTGTAAAGTTTCACGTCCACTATCTTCCTGACATGCCAGGAAGATTTTGTTGGCCAAAATGGACATGGCATCGGTGTGTATGGAAGGAATTTCACTGTCACGAGATTTCCGATAAGTTGCTACTGACTCTCGGTCGTATAAAAAATAACCACTGTTCACGAGCATACGAAAACCCTTTCTTCCTAGCATGTAATAATATCGTCTAGCTGGAGCACGAGTTACGCTGACATCAAGAAACTGTCGACTCAAAATTTCTTCATCTACTAGCA
>JGI24024J18818_10000104_pt1 | contig 24979 bp, 21 predicted proteins | sample Cruoilmetagenom2_FD_18818 | JGI IMG/M metagenome (IMG submission 18818) | reverse complement strand
GCATTCGATAGCCCAGTCGGCCTGCTTGAATTTGTTGAGAAATTACGTGAATTATCTGGCGCAAAGCCAGTCGGTTTCAAACTTTGTATCGGAGATACTGTAGAGTTTCTATCTATTGTTAAGGCAATGCTGGAGACAGGTATTACACCTGATTTTATTACCATTGATGGAGGAGAAGGGGGGACGGGCGCTGCGCCAATTGAATTGACGAATTCTGTCGGTATGCCGCTGCGTGATGCTTTAATTTTTGTAAACAATGCCCTGATAGGTGCAGGTTTGCGTGAACATATCAGGATTATTGCTTCCGGTAAGGCGCTGTCTGCTTTCCACATGCTAAGACTAATGGCACTCGGTGCAGATACCATTAATTCTGCCCGTGCAATGATGCTTGCACTGGGATGTGTTCAGTCGCGCAGCTGTAACACAGACCGTTGCCCCACGGGTGTAGCCACACAAAATCCGGCACGCTTCAAGGCACTGGACATAGAACAGAAGTCAAAGCGGGTAGCTGATTATCATGCCGCGATGATAGAACATCTTGACGAACTCATTGCTGTAGCGGGTCTTGATTCACTCGATCAACTTGAACCCCGGCATATCAATCGACGTGTGAATGGCACCAATGTAAAAAACTACAGCGAGTTATACCCCTGTATTACCTGTAACTGCCTGCTGACCGAAAGCACGGTTCCTCCAAATTGGCAGGCAAACTGGAAACAGGCTGATGCCGCTGCATGGTAAAGTATTCTAATTTCACCATTTTATTATGGCTGACAATTTTTATGTCAGGCAGCTATTCCAGTTCCCTTTATTCTGACAATTCCGACAAATTAGCCAGGCAGGAGATTTCAAACTTTAGCATTAAGGGCCTGGCAGACTGGGATGAAAAAAGCTTCAAGGGCAATACGTCCTATCAAGTCATTGATCTGGATGGTATCAAAGTTTTACAGGCTGTTAGTCAGGCAAATGCTTCAGGGCTGTATAAAATACATAAAATCAACCTGAAAAAATATCCTTACCTGAACTGGCGCTGGCGAATCGAAAACAGAATCGATAGCGGGGATGAAACTACAAAATCAGGTGATGATTATGCTGCACGTGTCTACCTTATCATTGACGGTGGCTGGCGGTTCTGGAACACAAGAGCACTTAGCTATGTCTGGGCCAACGCAGCGGTTAAGGGGTCAACATGGAATAACGCTTATGCAGGAAAGTCAGTTAAGATGCTTGCTTTAAGATCGGCTGGCGATGAGACAAAAAAATGGTTAATAGAAAAGCGCAATGTTTATGAAGATCTGAAGAGGGTTTTCGGTGAGGAAATAAGCACGATTGATGCCGTGGCAATTATGACAGACACCGATAATAGCAAAAGCAAGGCAAGGGCCTATTACACAGATATCTATTTTTCTGTTGATTGAAGGCCCCCTCTGATGAATAATCATATCGAATACAAAACAGCAACTGTTCAAAAACACCGGATATTTTAATTACTTTTGACGTGATATGAAAAAATTACAGAATGTTGGAAATACTATGGTTGATGTTTTTCATTACCTGGCATTGTTTGTGATAGGTGGAACAGTTGTCTGGTCAGCCGCTTATGAGTATCTCCACATGATGGACAAGGGTTATGCGGGGCTTAAAGATATTCTTCTGCTTTTTATCTACCTTGAGCTGGGAGCAATGATTGGTATTTATTTCAAAACACACAGGCTGCCGGTACAATTTTTAATATTTATCGCCATAACAGCGCTTTCACGACACCTGGTTATTGATGTACAAAAGGTATCAGATCCTTTCCATCTCTACTTACTATTAAGTATTTCAGGAGCGATACTCTTACTCAGCGGAGCACTGTTCATCTTAACATTTACTGCTAAGAAATTTGGTCGACCAGAAGACGATTTAAACGAATAATTTAGTCCCAACAGGGCTAGGCTGACCGCTACAGGGTCCGTTATTTTATCTAACAGACCTTCAGGAAATCTCAGCAGCCTATATTTCTTCTTGATGTTCCAAATACAGGATAAACAAAATAGTGTCTTCTACTACACAGGATATCATTGAGCGACCGGAACCCGTGTCATTCAAGGAAGCTTTATTGTACTGGCTCAAATTGGGCTTTATCAGTTTTGGCGGGCCCGCCGGCCAGATAAGCATGATGCACCAGGAGCTGGTTGAGAAGCGCAGATGGATATCGGAACATCGCTTCCTGCACGCGCTTAATTACACAATGGTGCTGCCGGGGCCGGAAGCACAGCAACTGGCAACCTATATTGGCTGGCTGATGCATGGTGTATGGGGCGGTATAGTTGCGGGAACATTATTTGTTCTGCCGTCGCTATTTATATTGTCCGGCCTGACATGGATTTATCTGGTATATGGCGATGTCCCGATAGTAGAGGGAATTCTGTACGGCATTAAACCTGCTGTAACGGCAATTGTCGTTTTTGCTGCCTACCGCATAGGCTCCAGAGCTTTGAAGAACAATGTACTGCGTGCCATGGCGGTGCTGGCATTCATAGCCATTTTTGTATTTGACATTCCTTTCCCTTACATCGTGTTGATGGCAGGTATTATCGGCTTTGTCGGTGCCCATTTTGCGCCCGATAAATTTAAGGCAGGCGGGCATCATGACGGTTCGGTTAGCAGCTACGGCCCCGCAATTATTGATGATGATACACCCCCGCCGGAACACGCGCGATTCAAGTGGAGCCGCTTCATTGCTTTCGCCGTTATCGGGCTTTTTATCTGGCTCGCAGTCATGGCCATGCTTTATACAACTTACGGCTGGCAGGGCACCCTCACACAAATGGGCTGGTTCTTCACAAAAGCNGCACTGGTAACCTTTGGCGGTGCCTACGCGGTGTTGCCCTATGTCTATCAGGGTGGTGTAGAGCATTATGCCTGGTTAACAGGCACGCAGATGATTGATGGNCTGGCTCTGGGTGAAACGACACCCGGACCCTTGATTATGGTTGTTGCTTTTGTCGGCTTTGTTGGCGGCTGGACCAAGGAGATATTCGGGCCAGAAATGTTGCCTCTGGCAGGCATTGCAGGTGCCAGTATTGCAACACTGTTCACCTTCCTGCCGTCCTTTCTTTTCATCCTGCTTGGTGGTCCATCTGTCGAAGCCACCCGAGGTGATGTCAAATTCACCGCACCCTTGACGGGTATTACCGCTGCAGTAGTGGGCGTAATTCTTAACCTGGCGGTTTTCTTTGCCTATCACGTACTCTGGCCTCAGGGTTTTGATGGAAAATTTGAATGGTTTTCTGCTGTAATCGGCGCCATAGCCTTTATCGCGCTGTTCAAATACAAGGTGGGAATTGTTCCTGTTATAGGTGCCTGTGCGGGTATTGGTCTGGGCTATTCACTGTTGCTGTAGTTACAAAACCAGCAAGAACATCAAAAACAAAGGTCATATCTTTTCGCAAAGATCGCAGAGAAACCAAAAAAGCTCTAAAAAATATTTACGGGAAAGTGGAGACTTTTCACTTTTTAGTTTCCAGTTCTTTCACCCAGTAAAGTGTGGCACCGGAAACAGCTGCTGGCATTACAAGCAGGTTAAGGATTGGGACGAATGAGCACAGCGTGGCAGTGCCGCCAAAGCCCATACTGGTAAGACGACGCTGGCGCAGGCTGGCACGTACCTGTTTGAAGCGAATGCCGTGGTTATCCATCGGGTAGTCAGCATACTCCAGCGACAGCATCCAGGCCATAAAATATGCCCACAGAAAGGGGGCGGCCAGGTTTAACACAGGTATTACAAACAGAATCAGTAAAGGGATCGCCCACAGCAGAAAATAGCTGATTTTGCCCAGCTCATTAACCAATGCCGGAACGATTTCCTTGATGAAGCTTCCACTGTCAAAGGGTTTATAGGCACCGCCTTTCAGGTGCGCTTCGACGCGTTCGGCCAGAAAGCCATTGAACGGTGCACCGATTAGATTCGCAATAACGGTAAAGGTGAAATACCAGATAAGTAGAAAGCTGATTGCCAACAATGGCCAGAGTAAATAGCGCAGGCCGCTGGCCCACCAACTGTCACCGGAGGGCAGAAAACGCTCCATCATCCACTCAAAATATTCGAAACCCACTATGGCCAGTGCAATAAAGACTACCAGAGTGATCAGTATCGGCCACAGGGTAAACGGACGGATGCCCGGTTTCCAGATTAGAGCCAGGCCTTTAGTAAAATAGCCAGCACCGGTAAATAGATTGCCTTTCATAGTGATTTTCGCATTTGGTTGACGGTTTGGTAAAAAGTATTTCACCATGGAGGACACGGAGTTTTAATAAATTGTCTACACAGCTACTTTATATTTTCAGGCTGTCCTAAACACCTGAATATTGGATCAAGATTATAAGCAATAGAATCTTTTACTCTGTGTCCTCCGTGTCCTCTGTGGTGAAAAAACTTTAGGTGTAGATTCACAGCTGTCCCATAAAGATTCTGTAGGTTCGACAAATTCGAACAAATCCTGTGCGAATGAATTCGCACCTACAAAAACCTGCCTACAACGGCATGATTGATGTACCCAATACTTCTATTAGTATGTCTCTATATTTCATGTTTAACATTCATTGAGAACAGGGCAATCTAGATTTATTCAATACCTTAATGGAATTGCCTGTTATTTTTATAGGACAGCAATGGTGTAGATTATAACCTGCCCGCAGCAAGAAGTGCGCTGCCGTAGGCCGCTTCTGTTTGATCAGCCTGCAGGAAAGGGCGATCAACTATCCGTTGCCTTATCCTGGTCCAGACCGGGTTTGCAGCACCGCCACCGCTTGATCTTATAGATAGAACCCTGTCGGCTCCCAGTTCTTCGAGTAGATCATATCCCTGTTTCTCAATCCTTGCGATGCCTTCAAATATGGCCTGCAGGTATTCTGATCTGCTATCGGGTACAGGCTGCATGACAGGTAATTTTTCAGGGTCAGAGAAGGGGAATCGTTCTCCTTTTACCGGCAGGGGATAGTATTCCAGCCCTGTATCCAGGTCAGGACTTATTTGTTCTGACAGGCTTAGTAGTTCGTCAATTGTAAATTTTTCCTTCAGCACCGCACCACCTGAATTCGATGCGCCACCTGCCAGCCATCGCTGTTGATCCAGGCGATGGCTGTATATGCCATGGGCATTTGAGGTTATGGACTTATGCGTACAAAGCTTAAGTACCAGTGTAGAGCCCAGTGAGGTGACGGCTTCACCAGGCTGTCCTGCACCGCTGGCAAGAAAGGCCGCGATGCTGTCAGTGGTGCCTGCATGCAGTCGCGTGGATTGAGGAAGGCCAAGTTGTCTGGCCATACGGGCTGATATGTCTGCCACAGGCTTACCGGGAGGAAAAACACGTGGGAACTTTCCCTTGCCCATGTCAATTTCTGTCAACCAGTCCGGCCAGCTCAGGGTTTCAGGGTCAAAACCCAGTTTCAGGGTGTTATTCCAGTCACTGATGCCCGGTTTGCCTGTAAATTGTGACAGTACCCAGTCTGCCTGCTGCTGGATGAAATATTCGCCTGCAGGAGTATAGTTTCGGTACAGCCAGGCAGCCTTGGCCAGAGCACTTGTCCGGCTGCAGGCAGGGATAGCAGGGGCTTTGCTGCATAATTCTCTGGCCAGCTCGGCAGGTCGCACATCGTTATACATCAATGCCGGGCTAACAGACTTATTTTGAGCATTTGTCAGTAAAGTCGTGCCGGATGTGCCATTGATAGAAATTGCCTGCAGATCGGCCAGATCACGTTGGCCGGATAGTTTCTGCAGGCAGTCAAGTACGGCCTGCCACCAGTTTTCAGGCTGCTGGCAAAGCATCCCCTGCTGGTAGAAACTAACAGGTAGTGCGGTGCGTGACGAGGCCAAAATCTGACCAGCATCGCTAATCAGGGTCGCCCTGACTCCGGATGTCCCGATGTCCAGACCGAGGAAGCTGCCCATAACTGGAAAAAAACCTAAATCAGTCGATGAATTGTGGATCTGAGGGTATGGTTCCGTGCCAGTCTGGTTTAGAATGTTGCGCGGTGACAGTGGTATAGATTCCACCTCTCACATAGAAGCGGGCACAGAGCCTCAGGTAGCGTGGGGATGTTGCAGCGACCAGATCATCAAGGATGGCATTGGTGACAGCTTCGTGAAAGGCACCCTCATCACGAAATGACCAGATGTAAAGCTTTAGTGCCTTTAGTTCGACACAGAGTTTATCAGGAATGTAGTCCAGGTACAGCGTGGCAAAATCCGGCTGACCGGTCTTCGGGCATAGACAGGTGAACTCCGGCATGCGGATGCTGATGGTATAATCACGACCTGAATTGGGGTTATCAAAAACGTCGAGTTCTTTACTTGGCTTTGTAGACATGAATTGGTTTCCAGCGATTACTATTATGACAGGCTGCAATTTTAGCCGATTTACAATGACACATGGAACGGAATGCGTCTAAAGAAGATTAAACTCGCAGGCTTTAAGTCCTTCGTTGATCCCACATCTGTAGAATTCCCTCATCTCCTGACCGGTGTCGTCGGGCCAAATGGCTGTGGAAAATCAAATGTTATAGATGCCGTGCGCTGGGTGATGGGCGAATCCTCCGCCAAACATCTACGTGGCGATAGCATGGAAGATGTTATTTTTAGCGGCTCTCAGGCACGAAAACCGGTTGGCAAGGCATTTGTCGAACTGATATTTGATAATACGGTGGGCAAAAAAGCACCCGGTGACTATGCCCGCTATTCAGAGATTTCTATCCGCCGTGAATTAAGCCGCGACGGGCGTTCAGACTACTTTCTCAATCGTACCCGCTGCCGTAAAAAGGATATCACAGGTATTTTCCTTGGCACGGGCCTCGGTCCTCGCGCCTATTCCATCATCGAACAGGGAATGGTAACCCGGATAATCGAGTCCAGACCTGAAGACCTGCGGGTGTTTGTTGAAGAGGCGGCCGGGATATCCCGTTACAAAGAGCGTCGACGCGAAACAGAGAACCGTATACGCCACACCCGGGAAAACCTTTCTCGTGTCGATGACATTCGCTCGGAACTGGAAACCCAGCTGGCACGTCTGAAACGCCAGGCCAGTGCTGCGCGACGTTTCAAGGAACACAAAGTAGAAGAACGTCAACTACAGGGCGAACTGCTGACACTGCGCTGGAAGGGCCTTACAGAACAGATAGAACGAGAAGAAGTTGAGCTTGGCAAGCGCCAGACCGAACTTGATGGCCAGTTGGCAAAACAAAGAGAAACTGAATCCGGTATCGAAAAAAAGCGTCAGCAACTGCACGATTTAAATGAATCGCTGAATCAGGCACAGGGGAATTTTTACCAGACCGGTGCGGAAGTGACCAGGCTGGAGCAGTCGATAAAGCATGTGCGTGATACCTATCAGGAGAAACTGCACGAGAAGTCACAGGTAGCCGTCAACATAGATGAGGCACAGAAGAATCACCTCAACGATAGCGATCAGGAAAAGACCCTGACGGAGAAATTGCAGTCATCAGAGTCGACGCATGCAGAATTGCTGCAAAAAAGTGAAAAAACAGCTGCCAGCCTTGCAGGAGCGGAAACTGCTATGCATGACTGGCAACAGCGCTGGGAAAGCTTTTCCACCAGCGCAGCCCAGCCTGCACGTGAAAAAGAAGTGCAAAGCGCCCGCATAAAACAGATCAATGATAGCTTACAGCGTCTGCAACAGCGGCGCACTCGCCTGGACGAGGAGCAGCAGCGGCTTTCTGCCAATATTACAAACGATAATACTACTGAACTGCGGCAGCAGCTGGAAAAAGGGTTGGCTGCCTGTACTGAATTAAGTATGGCAATTGAGCTGTACGATACAGAAATTACAGATATACGCCAGCAGATTGAGAAAACCAGCAGTGAACTCAATCAGGCTAAAGTCAGCCAGCAGCATAATACTTCCCGACTGGAAACATTGCGCGAACTGCAGGATGCGGCACTGGGCCGAAAGGACCAGTCTTTACCGCAATGGCTGCAACAAACAGGACTGCTAGACACCATACGACTGGCAGATGCCATACGGGTAGAAGCCGGGTGGGAAAGCGCTGTTGACCGGGTGCTTGGCAGTGCCTTGAAAGCCGTCTGTCTGCATGGCCAGGAACTACCGTTTGCTGCACTTGATAAACTGGCCGGAAAAGGCTCCACCTTCTTTGAACAAAAGGCCAGTGGCAGTACATCTGAGCAAACACTATTGCTGTCACGTATCTCTTCAACCGATGTAGACCTGAATGCACGACTGGCAAATGTATATATCGCAGACAATGTTGAGAAAGCGATTGCGATGCGCTCTGGACTGGCTGCTGAGGCAGTCATTGTCACGCGTGATGGCACGTTGGTTGGCCACGACTGGCTGTCCCTGTCCGGGGGGCAGGATGATGAGGCGGGTGTGATGGCGCGTCAGGCCGAGATAGACAAACTGGCCGGTCAGCGGGAATCATCGAAATCAAGAATAGAAGAGCTGGCTGCACGTTTTAAAGTTTTACAGAAAGAATTGTCTGAGAAAGACGCGTTAAGACGCGACAATCGGGAACAATTGAACCGTGAAACGGCTAAAAACAACGAGGATAATGCACAGCTGCATCGTCTCGAGGCCCAGCTGGATCAGGTTCGCCGGCGTTTAGCACAGGTCGATAATGAACTAAGCGAGATTGATGAGCAGGTCGTCAATGCCCAGTCAGAACTGACTACTTCAGACGGTTTATTGCGTGATGCAGGCCGTAATGCGGACGAGATTGAACGCCAGCGCGAAGAGCTGCTCGTTGCACGAACAGCACAGCAGGCTGCACTGGATAAAGAGCGCCAGCAAGCACGCAGCACAAATGAGTCATTGCATCATTTACAGCTTAACCGACAGGAGTGGGAAATAAGCCGGCGTTCGTTGCAGGAGAGTGTGCGACGCGGTCAGCAGCAGATTGAGCTGCTTAAACAGCGTGAAAATGACCTCAACAGCATTCTGGCAGACGGAGAAAAACCGGAACGGGAAATGCAGGGGCAGCTGGTTGACCTGTTGCAGCAAAAAGTTGAACAGGAAACAGTATTAAAGAAATTCCGGGAGCAGGCCAACGGCCTTGATCAGGAAACTCGTGAAATGGCACTGCAGAGACAAAACGAAGAGCGTGCCTGCACATCCTTAAGGGAGGCCGTGGAGCAGGAGAAAATGAAGCGCCAGGAACAGTTTGTGCGCCGGCAGACGCTGGAAGAACAACTGGATGATCTGGATCTGGTGGTAGAAGAGATACTGGTCAGTCTGCCGGCAGAGGCAGACTTTATGGTGTGGGAAGAAAGACTGGAGAACATTACCCGTAAAATTACCCGTTTGGGTGCCGTCAATTTGATGGCGATAGAGGAGTTTGAAGAACAGTCTGAACGTAAAGACTATCTCGACAAGCAGCATGCAGATCTATCCGAAGCCCTGTCGACCCTGGAAGGGGTTATGGGCAAGATTGACCGCGAGACGCGTACGCGTTTCAAGGAAACATTTGATTTGATCAATGACGGTTTCCAGCGCTTTTTTCCGAAGCTCTTTGGTGGTGGACATGCCTATCTGGAACTGACAGGAGATGATCTTCTGGATGCCGGTGTCGCTGTCATGGCGCGTCCACCCGGAAAGCGAAACAGTACTATCAATTTGTTGTCTGGTGGCGAAAAAGCACTGACAGCCGTGGCTATGCTGTTTTCAATTTTCGAACTTAATCCAGCGCCATTTTGTCTACTGGATGAGGTTGATGCTCCATTGGATGAGGCAAACGTATCGCGCTACTGCGAGACACTGAAATCTATGGCTGATCACACGCAGCTGATCTTTATCACACATAACAAGGTTACTATGGAAGCAGCAGGAACATTGATAGGTGTCACCATGGCTGAAGCAGGGGTATCCCGGATTGTCAGCGTTAATCTCAATGATGCAGAGAAGCTGGTGGCCGGTTAAATGGAATTACGTACAGCCCTATTTATCATCGGTATGATAGTGATCGCTTTTATCGCTTTTATCTCATTCCACCGAGCGCAACAGCAGACATACAAATTGCCAAAAAAAATGCAGCGTTTTGGTCGTAAAAATGATGATGAAGTTGATCCTTTATTTGAACCGCGACAGGGGCCGTTGGCCACCCCTAAGGCTTCATTAAAAGAGAAAAAAATACCGCAGTTTACGGAACCAGATGAAAGAAATCCTCAGGGTAAGCAGGAAGTAGATCCACCACCCTTAGTTATTGACGATACTGACAAGGGGGAACCTGAAAGTCTTACTCTGGACTTGCAACCAGCAAAACAGATGATTGATCAGAGTCCGCAAAAATCACTTGAGTATGTTGCCCTGATTCGTGGTGCTGAACCAATTTCACGGGATCAGGCATTGGGTGTCTATCGTCAACACGAATATACAATGGAAAAGCCGAACAGAATATATGGATTCAATATTGCAAACGGGCTGTGGCGCAATCTTGAACAGGAAGAGNAAAGTTCAGAATATCGTGATATTTGCCTTAGCATACAAATGGCTGACCCTGAAGGCCCGGTTTCAGATTCTGAGCTGCATCGTTTTTCGCAGATGAGCCTCGAGGTTGCTGAAGAGCTGGATCGGCCTNTTATTTTTTCCATGGACTTTGATGAAGGGATCGCTTTTGCGCAGGAACTGGATCGCTTTAGAAAAGATGTGGATAGCATATCCATCGTCAGTTTGATTGCACGTAACGAAAATGGTTTTACCATGGAGGCTGTCCATCGTGAAGCAGAGAAACTGGGCTTGCGCTACAGTGAAGAGAAAATATACGAGCGCGTTCGTATAAATGCAGATAATCAGGCAGAAGTATTGTTCAGTATGGCGAACATGTTCAAGCCGGGTGAATTAGTGAAAAGTGATTCAGACTTGCACATCAGCGGCCTGACCCTGTTTATGCGCCTGGTTTCTGTGTCCAGTCCGGTTGATGTCTATACCGATATGATTAAGACGGCCAGAAGTCTGGCAAACCGGCTGAATGCTATTCTGGTTGATCAGGAGACGCGCCCTGTTAATGAAAGCATGATTATGAGCGAGACCAAGGCGATAATGAAAATAGCCGTCAGCATGGATGCGCGTGAAATTCCTGCCGGCAGCAATCTGGCCAGGCGNCTGTTTTAGATATTTTGTTCNACTGATGGATACTGCAGAGCAGATCGAACAGCTTAGGCAGCAGATCAGGGACTATAATTACCACTATTACGTACTGGATAATCCACTGGTACCGGATGCTGAGTATGATCGCCAGTTTCGCCAGCTGTTAAGTCTTGAGCAGCAGCATCCGGAGTACCTGACGCCGGATTCACCTACCTGCCGGGTTGGTGATAAGCCGCTGTCTCACTTTGAATCTGTTCGGCATCAGCTTCCTATGCTTTCATTAGCGAATGCCATGGATGACGAAGAAGCCAGGGCATTTGACCTGAGAATAAGACAGAAACTGGAACAGGATATCATCGAGTATAATGTTGAGCCGAAGCTTGATGGCCTGGCAGTCAGTTTATTGTATGAAAAAGGCAGCCTGGTACGGGCAGCCACCCGTGGTGACGGCAGTGTAGGTGAAGATATCACACAGAATATTCGCACCATCGAAAGCATTCCCTTACGGCTCAGGGGAGATAGGCCGCCAGCAATACTTGAAGTAAGAGGCGAAGTCTATATGCCAAAAGCCGGCTTCGAGGAGTTGAATAAAAAGCAGCTGAAGACGGATAAGAAACCCTTTGCTAATCCACGCAATGCCGCAGCGGGAAGTCTGCGTCAGCTTGACCCAAAGATTACCGCGTCGAGACCACTGAATATGTTTTGCTATGCTGTGGGTCGGGCCGAGGGAATTGAATTACCGGGAACTCAATCGGGTCGGCTTGCCATATTAAAAAAGCTTGGGCTTAGGGTCTGTCCTGAGATTGATGTCGTTATAGGCATAGATGCCTGTCTTGCATTTATGGCTACTCTTGGTAGCAGGCGTGCACAGCTGCCCTATGAAATTGACGGCATAGTCTACAAAGTTAATGACATAACACAGCAGGAGGCACTTGGCTTCATCTCCCGTGCGCCCCGTTGGGCGATAGCTCATAAATTTCCACCACAGGAAGAGATGACAATTCTTGTGGCCATTGACGTTCAGGTTGGCCGTACGGGTGCACTGACGCCGGTTGCCCGTTTAAAGCCTGTATTTGTCGGCGGTGTTACCGTCAATAATGCCACTTTACATAATGCAGCTGAAATTAAGCGACTTGATGTTCGAGTGGGGGATACGGTCATCGTCCACCGGGCGGGAGATGTAATTCCAAAAATTACCGGGGTAGTCCTGGCCAGAAGGCCAGCAAACTCGGTTCCTTATGAATTCCCTGCGCTCTGCCCGGTCTGCGGGTCTGAGGTGGCCGTAGATGAAGGCGGAATCATCACGCGCTGTTCAGGTGGTCTGTTCTGTGATGCGCAGCGTAAACAAAGCATCAAGCATTTTGTTTCCAGAAATGCCATGGATATTGATGGCCTGGGAGACAAGCTGGTCGAGCAATTAGTGGATACCGGTTTGATTCGGAATGTGAGTGATGTCTACTATTTGCAGGCTGAGCAGTTACTTAAGCTGGAACGTATGGCTGAAAAATCAGCGACAAACTTAATCAATGCTATAGAGAAGAGTAAACAGACGACGCTGCCTCGTTTCCTCTATGCACTCGGTGTTCCACAGGTCGGCGAAACAACTGCCTTAATATTGGCAAGGCATTTTACAGACATCGACAGCATACGATCTGCATCAATAGAAGAATTGCAGTCACTTGATGATATCGGCCCGGTCGTTGCTCTGGATGTTGCGACATTTTTCAGGCAGGCCCACAATCTTGAGGTAATAGACCGACTAATCAGCTCCGGCATACACTGGCCGGAAATTGACAGGCAAGTTCAGCATGAATCGTTGCTTAGTGGCAAGGTGTTTGTGATTACAGGCACGCTGTCAGATATGTCACGCAGTGAGGCCAAAGCAATACTTCAGGCAATGGGGGCAAAAGTCAGTGGCAGTGTCTCCAGCAAAACNGATTATGTGCTAGCGGGTGAAAATCCGGGATCAAAAGCAACGAAAGCGGCAGAATTGGGTATTGAAATACTTGATGAAGCAGGCTTAAAGCAGTTGCTTACTCTGGATGAGTAGGAGGTATAATAACTTGCCAAAGGCAACAGGAATCAAAAATGACAGGAAAACCAGATAAATCAGTCCGTAAGGGTATCTACATNCTGCCCAATCTGTTTACCACTGCCGCACTTTTTGCCGGTTTTTCAGCCATCATACAGGCCAGTAATGGTAAATTTGAGCTGGCAGCGATTCTTATTTTTGTTGCGATGGTGCTCGATGGCCTCGATGGGCGCGTAGCGCGCATGACCAATACCACCAGTGAATTTGGTATTCAGTATGACAGCCTGTCAGACATGGTTTCATTCGGACTGGCTCCGGCTCTGGTGGTTTATGAATGGTCTTTAAATTCCATGGGAAAGCTTGGCTGGATGGTTGTCTTCATCTACGCCGTAGCCGCAGCGCTCAGGCTGGCGCGTTTTAATACCCATGCAGCCGATGAAAAAATATTTTTTCAGGGATTGCCCAGCCCCTCTGCAGCAGCCATTATTGCTGCGTTCATCTGGGTGGTCAACGATTACGGCATGACAGGGGAAGAATTTAAAATACCCATCTTACTTCTGACCCTTGTGGCTGCCATCCTCATGGTCAGCAACGTGCCGTTCCGCAGCTTCAAGGATTTTGACCTGAAAAGCCATGTCCCATTTGTTGTACTGCTGGGTATCGTTATTGCCCTGGTAGTTATCGTTTACGACCCGCCCAGGGTCTTGTTCGCGGGTTTCTTCATTTACCTTGTTTCCGGACCGGTTACTGCTTTGCTGCATCGAAAAAAGAAGACGGATGACCTGGTTCAGGACGAGGATGAAGGGAGTGAGGATTAGTTTCAAGACTCAAGATTGCCTCTATATTTCGGTGCCTGCTGGAACCATTAGGATTATTAAACTTACCCTGTGGAAGGCGCGCCCTCGCGGCGAAAAAGTCTTGCACATGTTTTCTAAATAATTCGCCGTGAGGGCGCGCCTCCCACAGTTCTTTTAGAGCTTCTACAGTTTTTCCAACATGGGTAGAAAATAAATAATAGAGGTGACCTGAAGACTGAATTTATTCGAGTCAGCTATTGCAATGTGATTGTGGGTTATGCGATATTTAAGCCATGTTACGGGCAGGTCAAAAAATATCTGAGTCGATAAATGCAGCAACGCCAGTTGTTGCAGTCTCTTCGCTTGCCGGTTTCGCTCTCCTCAGCACTCTGCTACTGCGCTAGTTCAGCGCATATACTCTTACCTAAAAAAGCTTTAATTATTTTCTCCATTTTTATATGGAGTGCATGTTAATCTTGGCGCAGAAAATATTCAGTGCCAAAAGCAATTCAGGATATAGACATGAGTGATTCATTAATTATATTTGATACGACCTTGCGTGATGGTGAGCAGAGTCCTGGTGCGTCGATGACGCGTGATGAGAAAGTACGTATCGCTCGCAGTCTGGAGCGTATGCGGGTAGATGTTATAGAGGCCGGTTTCCCGGCTGCCAGCCGTGGTGATTTTGAAAGTGTTCATGCCGTGGCTTCCGTTGTGCAAGAGAGCCGGGTCTGTGGTTTGGCTCGTGCTATCGAAAGTGACATACAGGCTACGGCAGATGCCATTAAGCCGGCGGAAATGAACCGCATCCATACCTTTATCGCCACATCACCGATACATATGCAGGAAAAATTGCATATGACACCCGAGCAGGTGTTGGAGCGTGCTGTCTGGGCGGTAAAATTTTCCCGCCAGTTCACCGATGATGTTGAGTTCTCTCCAGAAGATGCAGGTCGATCGGACGAGGACTTTCTGTGTAAGGTGATTGAAGCTGTCATTGCTGCAGGCGCTACGACAATAAACATACCGGATACCGTAGGCTATAATTTGCCGGGACAGTTTGGAACTTTGATTGCAAATCTGCGTCAGCGTATTCCGAATTCGGATAAAGCAATCTTTTCAGTTCATTGTCATAATGACCTTGGCATGGCTGTTGCCAATTCATTAAGTGCTGTTCTCAGCGGGGCGAGACAGGTTGAATGCACCATAAATGGCCTCGGTGAAAGGGCGGGAAATGCCGCACTCGAAGAGATAGTCATGGCGGTAGAAACCCGGCAGGATGTGTTCAGCTGCAGGACCGGCATAGATACTACCCAGATCGTCCCAACCAGTCGTCTGGTGTCAAATATTACCGGTTTTGCCGTGCAGCCGAACAAGGCAATTGTTGGTGCCAATGCTTTTGCCCATGAATCGGGTATCCACCAGGATGGTGTGATCAAAAAACGCGAGACTTACGAAATCATGCGTGCTGAAGACGTAGGCTGGGCGCATAATCGCATGGTGTTGGGCAAGCACTCCGGCCGTAATGCCTTTCGTACCCGGTTGAAAGAATTAGGAATAGAAATTGAAACTGAATCAGCACTTAATTCGGCATTTGCCCGATTTAAGGAACTTGCTGACAAGAAGCATGAAATATTTGATGAAGATCTGCAGGCATTGGCCACCGAGGAGTCGACTGAACAGGAGAACGAAGCGGTTAAGCTGGTTGCATTGAAAGTGTGTTCAGAGACTGGCGAGACACCCGTGGCTGATGTAACGCTGAACATTAATGGTACGGACATATCAGCATCTATGCCGGGTGGTGGTCCTGTTGATGCCGCCTTCAAAGCAATAGAGGCCATCATCAATTGCGGCTGCAAATTACTGCTTTATTCGGTCAATAATATTACTACCGGTACTGACTCGCAGGGTGAAGTGACTGTGCGTATTGAGAAGAATTCTCGCATAGTTAACGGCACGGGTGCCGACACCGATATTGTCATTGCTTCTGCCAAGGCTTACCTTAATGCCATGAACAAGATGAAGGTTGACCTTGACCGTTCGCATCCACAATCCTCCCAGCCTCCAATTTGAGCAAAGAGGTACCCCTTTATGTCTCCAATGAGTGATCGGCGAAGGCAAGTGCTCGAAGATATGGGCATAGATGTCTGGCTGCTTCGGGATAACCCCGGAGCAGCTGGATCTGTTGCCGAGGTGCATCCTGATGCTGGCGGAGAAGTGGATGACTGGAACTCTCTGCAGAACGAGGTGCAGGCCTGTCAGCAATGCTCCCTGTCTAAAAGCCGTACACAGGCGGTATTTGGTAGCGGAAATAATCGCGCCGAGTTGCTATTAATTGGTGAGGCTCCGGGTGCTGAGGAAGATCGACAGGGACTGCCTTTTGTTGGAAAGGCAGGGAGACTACTGGATGCAATGTTGTTTTCTATTGGCCTGCAGCGTGATCAGGTTTACATCTGTAACGTGCTGAAATGTCGGCCACCCAATAACCGCAATCCACAGCCTGCTGAAGTTGAGTCCTGTGCTTCTTTTCTTAGTGCACAGATTGATTTCATAAAGCCCAAAGTCATACTTGCTCTGGGAAAATTTGCTGCACACAGCCTGCTGCAGACAGAGGCACCTGTTTATAAGATGCGTGAAAATAATAAGTTTCTTCCGGGAACCGAAATACCTGTTGTGGTGACCTATCATCCTGCAAGTCTATTGCGAAATCCTGAACAGAAGGCCCAGTCCTGGCAGGATTTGTGTAAGGTCACACAATTGCTAGGAACGAATGCAGGAGACTAAAAGGCTTTGACACAGGGCATACATCCAGCAGGCATTCGCCCGATGCGGGAGATTGATTTAGATCAGGTAATGAAAATTGAAACTGCATCCTACGAATTCCCGTGGACAGAAGGGATATTCCGTGACTGCCTGCATAACCAGTATCAATCTACACTTTTTGTCCAGCAAAAAGAGATCCTTGCCTACACTGTCGCGCAATACATTGTCGATGAATGTCATCTATTAAATCTATGTGTGCGACAGTCAGAAAGGGGAATGGGCATAGGCGAGAAAATGGTCCAGTACCTGATGAACCAGGCGCGGCAGAATGATATGGGGTCGATTTTTCTCGAAGTGAGAGTGTCTAATATGGCGGCAATAAACCTATACGACAAGCTGGGCTTTAATGAAATAGGCTTGCGAAGAGATTACTATCCAGACAGAAACGGGCGTGAAGATGCACTGGTTCTGGCGCATGAAATATTTTGAAAGCAGTTTTCAGTTTTCAGTTTTCAGTTTTCAGTTTTCAGTTTTCAGGAAAAGATTTTTTGTGGGAGGCGCGCCCTCGCGGCGATAGAGGACGATAGGAGCAGGAAATTAAATGATTATATTATGGCGTCAGAAATACCAGGCTTAATGACGGGAAGTAGGTAATCACCAGNACGGCAAAAAGCAGAATAAAGAAGAACGGCAGGGNTGCAATATACAGTTCCATCACCGGTTTATTAAAGCGATAGCTGGCAATAAACAGGTTCATGCCTACCGGTGGTGTGAAGTAACCCAGTTGCATATTTGCCAGGAAAACAATGCCGAGGTGGACGGGGTGAATGCCATAACCGGCGGCGATGGGCAGTATGATCGGGATGATAATGATCAGGGCTGAGAAGATATCCAGCATCATACCCAGCAGCAGCAAAAATATATTCAGTGCGATTAAAAACGTCCACTTGTTATCAATATGCGCGCGAATGGTTTCGAACAGGCGGGTAGGGATATCCGCATCAATCATGTAATTGGTCGATGCCAGCGACACGCCCAGAATCAGTAATATTGCCCCAACCAGGACCATGGATTCACGGATAATTACCGGTAGTTCCCGTATTTTTACTTCACGCTTTATGAAGACTTCAACGATAAGCACATAAACGGCAGTGACGGCGGCGGCTTCTGAGACGGCGATATAGCCGCCGTAAATCCCACCCAGTACCAGGAAAGGCAGCGGGATTTCCCAGATGGATTCCCGAATTGCAGCAAAGATTTCCCTGCCGTCCAGCTTACTCGTAAGCTGACCTTTGGGCTGTTTCCACATACTCCAGCCAGAAAGTAAAATTACCATCAGCAAGCCGGGCAGGATACCTGCGAGGAACAAATCATCAATATTAACCGGGGTGTCCAATGATGCCTGTTGTGCTATTACGCCATAGAGTATCAGCGGCAGTGATGGAGCGAACAGCAGACCCAAGCTGCCGGAAGTGGTGATCAGACCCAGGTTAAATCGCTCCGGATAGCCTGCCTGCTGCAGTGCCGGATAGAGCAGGGCACCGAGGGCCACGATAGTAACACCCGAGGCACCGGTGAATGCGGTGAAGAATGCACAGGCTGTCAGAGCAACAATGGCCAGTCCACCCGGCATCCAGCCCAGCAGGGCATGTGCCATGCGTACCATGCGGGCGGGTGCCTGGCTTTCACCAAGCAGATAACCGGCAAAGGTAAATAGTGGTATGGCCAGCAGTACCGGCATCTCGGCGAGACGGTATATCTCGATAGTGACAACCTGCAGATCGATTTCTTCGCTATGAAACCCCCACAATGCACTGCCGCCGATGATGCTGAAAAGCGGGGCACCCAGCAATGCCAGTATCAGGAGAATGACTGCAATGATCACTGGTCGGAGTCTCCCTTTACTGCCTGAATCAGAAGAACGATAACCTGGAAGGTATAACGCAGGGCAATGACGGCAAATCCGAAAGGAATAATCGATTCAGTCAGCCAGGCAGGCACCGAGGCAAATGCCATTACACCTGAATGCCATTCGTCTATCAGGAAACGGAAAGAATGCCAGGCAATGATTGCAGAAACTATCGCTGCAAATGAACGGGTGATGATATTGCTGATAACTTTTAATTTTTTGGGCAGGATACGGGTGAGGACATCGACACTGATCTGCTTATCCTGGCGGGTAGCGACCAAAGCACCCAACAAGCCTACCCACAGTACAAGAACACGCAACAGAGGATCAAGCCAGATTGTGCCTGAGTCGAAGAAGTTTCTCATCACAATCTGACTGAAGGCCAGCGTCACCATGGTCAGCAGGATGATGACCAGCAGGCTGTCTTCTATGTTGTGAAGAATTTTGACACCGCGCTGCAGCATGGAATATCCCTTACCTGGATACATTAATACACGGCAGATGCAGTCAACAGCCTGTTCATTTTGCTGATGATGCGCTAACACCTGAGCGATATTTGGCTAACAGGTCTTTCAATTTGCGATAGAGTTCTGGTGTCGCCGCCTTACTGCCAGTTTCTTCGATCACCTCATCGGCAAGCTTGTTCCAGTAAGTAATCTCGCTTTCATCAGGCTTAGCAAATTCTGTTCCCATTTTCTGTAAAGCCTGATGGGCATTTTCATTGTCCTTTCGATTTATTTCATCCATTGCAGTGAAAGTTTCTGCGACGACATCTTTTACAATCTTCTGGTCAGCGGAGGTTATTTTATTAAAACGTTTATTATCGACTACCAGTACGCCAACAAGGTAGAGCAGAGGAACATCAGTAACGCTGCGGATACGAGTGTGCCACTGAAATGCCAGCGCACCAGTCGGTGTCGCGCCGATAGTATCTATCAGGCCTGTTTGCAGGCCGGTGTAGACATCTGCCAGCGGCAGAGTGATAGGATGCACACCCATTTTTCTGAACAGTGCTTCATTCAGTACATCGTCTTCGGGTATCCACAGTTTATGCTGCTTCAGATCAGCGATGTTTTTTACCGTGCTGCTGGACATCAGGTAGGCAAAGCCACCTTCGGAAATTCCGAGTATGGTAAAGCCTTTCTTTTCCATTCCCTGTTTAAGTATTGGGTCGATAACAGGGCGGACATGATCAATTTCACCGTAATTTTTAAACACCATAGGCAGGCTGTAGATCTGCATATCAGGATAGGTAGTTGCCAGGCTTCCTCCTGTCAGGGCCCCACCCTGTAACTGGCCGAGTCGAATTTTTTTCATCACGCTCTTGTCATTGCCCATGACGCCACCGGGGTAGAATTTCAGCTTGACCCGGCCAGCGGTTTTTTCGCTGATCTCTTTTGCCGCAGCTCGCATATTTTTCATCCATGTGGTGCCGTCAGGTGCCAGAGTGGCAAATTTTAATGTCATTGCATGGCTGTTGCTAAAAGATATTAAAATTGCAATAAAAAGGAACAATTGTATGAGTTGCCTGGGAATATTATTTAGTGGCATATCGTCTTTCCATAACTTTTATGTAGTCAAATTGGTGATCTTGCAAATTATACGGCGTTAGCCTTAAGGGCAGCTTTATTAAAAGAAGTCATCGGATTCATTCAATAATTGCTGTGCCTGTTCACGTGCCAGGGTGTTAACCAGCGTCATGCCGGGCGAGGAAGCAGGGGCCTGCAGTACCTCATTCAGTAATTTATCGTGTAGCTGTTTGTCAAACACTATGCGCGCATAGTACTGGGCATACAGAGTTTTAGCCATCAGGTTTTTCCCTTCGCTGTAGCTTATGGCCTGTTCAAAATATTCCTTTGCAAGCTCCGGTTTGCCACCCATGGCTGCAGGCAGGAAGGCATTGAGGACGCCTAGATAGAGTTGTGCATTGCCATTGTCCCATGCCGGGTCCAGCTCGACGACTCGCAGCATGATGGCCTTGACTTTGGGGATGTCAGCTATTGCCACCCAGTCCTCTGTCCTGCTTTGTATCCAGCCGGCCCAGGCGATTCCCCAGGTATTCAGCACCGGAAGATTGTTTTTTTCTATTTTTTGCAATGCCTTTTCAAATTCCGGAAAGTGCTTTTCCGATACATCACAAAGTTCGGGTAATTTGATGCAGAAGGCATGCAGGGCATACTGACGTGATTTTTCAGTTAAACGTTGGGCACGTCCCGGCTCAGTAATAAATGCGCTAGCGTAGGAGCCGTATAAATTACTGCCGGCAATCAGAAGATCGACATCATCAGGGGCCCCCTGAATAAAGCTGTCTATCATGATTAGATAGGCAGGAGCACCCTGGCGTACGGTGTCCGGGTCATTCTGGTTCTGAATTGCCTTACTGAGGTTGTCTGCCAGGTCTTTCGTTGCAGAACTGACCAGGGTGTTGCAGGCACTTAGCGTAAGGAATGTGAATATAAGGAGTACTAGCCGTATCACTACTGAGATCTCTTTTTCTGGAGCGGTGATTATACGGGCTATCTCCTGATCTCGCCAGAAGAGGAAGGGGGTTTACGAAGATGTATTGAATCCTGGGGCTGAAAGAGGGGTAGGGTCAGTAGCGCCAGATTTTTAATTTCTGGCCACTGAACAACAAATCGCTGGCATTAATTTTGTTCCATTTGGTCAGTTCATTGAGCGTCACTTTGTAGCGTTTGGATAAGGACCAGAGGGTATCTCCTTTTCTAACAGAAATAATTTTTGGCGTCTGTTGTGATGAATTGTTAGCAGTTTTTGATGATTTATTGCTTAATGATGCTGTGCGGGTGCCAGATTCTCCTTTTCGGTAGCTCCTGGATACTGGTATTAATAGATCCTGTCTAATCTTTATTCGGTCACTTTTCAGGTTATTTGTTTTCTTCAATGATGCAACACTCACTCCATGGTGGTGTGCTATTCGACCCAGACTGTCACCTTTTTTGACTTTATAATGAGCCCAGCGTACGCGTTTGTGCTGGGGTATACCGGCGATGGCATCAGCAACCATTACTGAAGTGGATGCCTTGACCAGCAGGCGGTGCGGTCCGTCCGGGTCAGTTGCCCAGCGCTTGTAACCGGGGTTTAGCATTTCCAGCTCTTTGATCGGGATATCGGTGGCATCAGCAACGACACCAAGATCTATCTGGCTGCTCAGGCGAATAACACTGAAATAGGGTTCATTCGGGACACTGGCGATTTTTAGGCCATATTTCTCAGGGTCATTAATAATATTGCTAATAGCGATGAGCTTGGGTACATAGCGGCGCGTTTCATCGCGAAGCTTGAGCGAAGTGTAATTCGTGGCCTTTCCTGCACGATGGTTAGCTGCCATTGCACGTGAGACAGTTCCTTCGCCTGCATTGTAACTGGCCAGCGCCAGTGCCCAGTCGCCATTAAAGTCCTTGTTTAGCTTCTCCAGGTAATCGAGTGCGGAGCGGGTTGATGAATAAATATCTTTGCGACCGTCATACCACCAGTTTTGTTTCAGCCCGTAGTGCCGACCAGTCGCAGGGATAAATTGCCATAGCCCTAAAGCCTTTGCGCTGGACAGTGCATTCGGTTTATAAGCACTCTCGATGGCTGGCAACAGGACGATTTCCATTGGCATATTGCGATTTTCTACCTGGGTTGTAATGTAATACAGGTAGGGGGTTGCCCTCTTGACCAGTCGCTCGATATATTCCGGGCGTGATGAATACCAGCGTTCATATTCGGCAATATGACGACTATTTATATCTGGCAGAGCATATCCTGCTCGAATTCGATCCCACAGATCTGTGAAGTCTTCTGTAGTATAGGTGACCTCTTTAGGCTGGTACTCCCTGGGTGCGGCGGTGTATGAGGCAATAGTTCTCGACTCAGTGGGGCTCTGATCTGGTTTGTGTTCGGAATCGTCAGATCCACCGAAAAGTTCTGCAAGGCTGGGTTCTGTGCCCTTTGATTGTGTATCTTTTAGCTTTGTACTTGCACAGCCGGAAAGAAAAAGTGCACCGGAAAGGAGCAGGGTGATTAGTGTGCTGTTTGTCAGATTATTTTTCATCGAGACGCAGTATTTTTTTACCTGATAACAGCATAGACTGCACAGATACTTTATTAGTGAAAAAGTAGTTTATCTTATCTTTTATATATATTCTAGAAAATAATTTAAATATGCTATATAAGGTATTGTTTATACATAAAAAATTAATGAATTATTTTACATAATTATTGTTTGAATGATGTTGCCAATCATGTTTAATTTTTTGTTGNATTTATTTNATTATAGACACATTAAACGAAAAAACCATAATGAGTAGTTTTCCTGATTGGAGCCGGACCGGTCTTGGGCAGTCACTGATTGCAGCTGAGCAGGGTGCGCTGAGTAAATTTTTACCTGCTCTCAAAGGTGCTATTGCTGTTCAGTATGGCTATGCCGGCACATCATCACTGCTTGAGACGAGTAGTATTGAACAAAAATTCTTTTTGCTGGCCAGCGAAAACACAGAAACTGACATTTTTCCATCTGAGTCTTTTGATGACTTGCAGGCTCTCTATATAGACGCGGGATCAACTCTTCCTTTCCTGTCGTCATCCGTTGATCTATGCCTGCTGCCTCATATGCTGGATTTTTCTGATAACCCGCATCAATTGCTACGCGAAAGTAAAGACATCCTTGTCAGTGGCGGCCACCTGGTTATTCTGGGTTTTAATCCTTATAGCTTCTGGGGAATAAGAGGGCTTTTTTCGAGAGCAAATGCACCATGGAATAGCCAAAATTATTCTGTCTACAAAGTCCGCGACTGGCTCAGCCTGCTGGATTTTCATGTCAGTGGCGGTATGATGCTGTATTATTCCCCGCCCATTCAGAATCAGCGACTGCGTGAAAAATTTGTGTTCATGGAAAATGCCGGAGATCGCTGGTGGCCTATGCTGGGCGGTGTTTATCTACTGATTGCACAAAAACGGGATGCGGGAATGACAGTCATAGATCTTGGGGCAAATATCAGACAGGGTGCTTTTCTGAATGTTGCTGAGCCGGTAGTGAAAAGAAGTTTGGAGTAGAGGAGCACAGGAGTATCAACAGTTGAGGGGCCTTAATGTCTGAAGTTATTATTTATACCGATGGTGCATGCCGTGGTAACCCCGGGCCAGGTGGTTGGGGAGTTTTTCTTGCCTATGGCAAGAAAAAGAAGCACCTGTCGGGTTCTGAAAAAGAAACAACAAACAACAGAATGGAGTTAATGGCTGCTATCAGGGCGTTGGAGGGGCTGACAAGATCTTGTCGTATAAAACTTTATACCGATTCACAATATGTTCGCAAAGGCATCCTGGAATGGATGGCAAACTGGAAAAAGCGTGGATGGAAAACTGCGGCCAGGAAGCCGGTAAAAAACCAGGATTTATGGATAGCACTGGATGCAGCTATTGAGCGTCATGATATCGAGTGGCACTGGGTAAAGGGGCATTCCGGTATAGAGGGGAATGAGATCGCAGATAGCCTGGCTAACGAGGCAATAGATAAAATGTTAAATGGAACTGAACTATGAGACAGGTCGTGCTTGATACCGAAACGACCGGTCTGGATCCCCACAAAGGACATCGTATTATCGAAATTGGCTGTGTTGAGCTGATCGACCGTAAACGCACCGGTAATGAGCTGCATCAATATTTACAGCCGGATCGGAAAATTGATGCCGGTGCTATAGAAGTCCACGGTATCACCAATGAATTCCTGCAGGATAAACCAAAGTTTGAAGATATCGTTGATGACTTTCTCTCGTATATTAAAGATTCACAACTGATCATTCATAATGCACCGTTTGATGTTGGATTTATTAATACTGAATTGAAGCTCACGGGCAGGGATCTTGGTGATACCAGTCAATATTGTGAGGTGATTGATAGCCTGGTGATGGCCAGGCGCATGCGTCCAGGACAGAAAAATTCACTGGATGCTCTGTGCCGGCATTTTAATATTGATAATTCAACGAGAGAGCTGCATGGTGCGCTGCTGGATGCTGAACTGCTGGCAGAAGTTTATCTGGCTTTAACAGGTGGTCAGGAAGCGCTGTTTAAGGATGTCGAATCTGGGCAGCAATCTGTTGCAGAGAAGATAATTCGCCAGCTGGATAGCAATCGTCCTGCTTTGTCTGTTATTCAGGCCAGTGAAGATGAGAGGGCACAACACGAAGCCTGGCTGGATCTGCTGGATTCTAAGACTGATGGTAAGTGTTTGTGGCGCATGGAGTAGGGATTTTTTTTGTGCTGGCGCACGGCTGGGTTTCATTTTTATTCTTTTGCTTGAATTAAGCTGAGTTTTTCGTCCTTCATGGACGAGTTCATTTCTTTTGTACGGACAAAAGAAACAGAACCAAAGAAA
>JGI24024J18818_10000103_pt1 | contig 25191 bp, 27 predicted proteins | sample Cruoilmetagenom2_FD_18818 | JGI IMG/M metagenome (IMG submission 18818) | reverse complement strand
TTGGGTATAATCGCCGAAATTATACCCAAATTTCAATGGGCTATCCAACAACATAAAGAGGCATAGATGACATCAACACTTTTAATCGTACAAATCGTACTTGCACTGGCGATCACGATCGCAGTACTTCTACAAAAAAGTTCAAGCATAGGTCTTGGCGCATACAGCGGAAGTAACGAGTCTGTATTTGGAGCAAAAGGACCTACCGGTTTTCTTGCAAAACTTACTTTTATCCTTGCATTTGCATTTATCATAAATACATTGGTTTTAGGATACCTGTATACTTCATCAAGCCGTTCATCTGTTGCAGATACTATTGTTCCTGCAAACAATGCAGCTGTACCAACAGCACCAAGTACAACAGAAAACACTGCACCTTCAGCACCTGCCGCGCCAACAGCAAACTAAACATTGATCAAGAAGGAATTCCTTCTTGAACTCTTCTTCTCCCCATACTCTAACTACTTAACAAGGTAAAAAAGGGTAAAATCTCCCTAAATAATCAGAAGATTTAAGAAGGAGAGAGTTATGGTAAATGAAATTTTTGAACAGACAAATGAAAATATGGAAAAGGGTATTGATGCCCTTAAAAGAGATTTTTCCTCATTAAGAACAGGAAAGGTAACGACAGGGATCGTAGATAATATCAAAGTAGATTACTATGGTACGATGACTGCATTGACACAAGTAGGAAACGTCATCGCTATAGATGCAACGACGATCAGTATTACCCCATGGGAAAAGACGCTTCTGCCCGTCATTGAAAAAGCAATACAGGAAGCAAATATCGGTGTAAACCCGAATAATGACGGTGACTTCATCAAACTCTTTTTCCCACCAATGACATCTGATCAAAGACAAGAGATTGTTAAACAGGCCAAAGGGATGGTTGAACATGCCAAAGTTTCTATCAGAAATGTAAGAAAAGATGGGAATGACCAGATCAAAAAACTTGAAAAAGATAAAGAGATCTCTGAAGACGAATCAAAAAAAGCACAAGATAAAATACAAAAAATAACTGATGAGCACACTGCTAAAATAGATGAAGCTTTTAAAACAAAAGAAGCTGATATCTTAAAGGTATAAAATGAACGTTGAACAAGCGTATAAAGATGCCAATGCTTTATTGGAAGGGCATTTTTTGTTGGCAAGTGGAAACCATTCCAATAGATACCTGCAAAGTGCCAAAGTACTTGAGCATCCTAAAAAAGCTGCGCTCCTCACAGACGCACTAGCCAAAATGATACAAGAGGCAGGTATAGAAGTTGATACTGTCTGTGCGCCTGCTTTAGGTGGTGTACTTGCCGGATATGAACTTGCGCGTTCTCTGGATGTCCGTTCTATCTTTGTTGAGAAAAAAGAGGGTGGTATGGAGCTGCGTCGTGGTTTTGAAGTTGCGCAGGGTGAGAAGATCATCATTTGTGAAGACATTATCACTACTGGTGGTTCAGCATTAAAAGCTGCCCAGGCTATAGAAGCATTGGGTGGCAATGTTGTTGCATTTGCATCACTAGCCAATAGAGGTTTTTGTAAACGTGTGGGCGGAAATGATACAGCACAACCTGAATGTGCTTTACCCGATGATGTACCTCTTTTTGCACTTGATGATTTTACCTTTCAAATGTTTACACCAGATGAATGTCCACTGTGTAAAGAAGGAAGTACCGCTATCAAACCCGGGAGCAAAAGCTAAAAGCTTTTCTCCTTAACTCACTCTCCAGACAATCGCACAAATCTCTACATCTATATCTGTCTTGCGCGGTTTGATCTTAAATGTCTCTATCTCACAATTTTCAACACTGTATTTTTCACCTAGATCATCTATCTTATCTTCTAATTCATATTCCAAGGCTTCAATATCTTCTTGTATTTCCGTCAAACGTTCTTCTGCTCGACTCATCTCTCCGCGCTCTTTGAGTATTTTACTACCTTTATTCACTGCGCGTCCTATCTTGGTAGGGCTTGTACGTCCAAATAATGCCCCCAACACTGCGATACCCGCATCAATCATAGAAGCTGTAGAGTCTGATGATTCTTTGGCTATACGCTCTTTGGCTCGAGTTAGTCTATTTACAAGTACTTTCTCTTTACTGCCATAACGTGTCTGTAGTTTTTCTATCTCCCTCTCTTTCTTCTCCTGCAGGATATCTTGTATTCTGACTACAAAATCTGATCTTGACTCCTCTACTTTAGACTCCAACTTGGGTGAGGTACAACGGAAAAGTTCCAAGTACTGTTCCTGGTAGAGTGTCTCTTTAAGTTCCCTGATCGCTTTTTTCAGCCCATTATCTTCTAACACGATCTTGGGAAGTGTGTGGAATTTTCCGTTTGCCGGGGCAGTATGTGGGAACTGAGTGAAGTCTATTTCTTCTTCTGGTGCACTTTCCCAGGAAATCCTCTGCTCCTTACCATCCAATGGTATGGAAACAAGCACTTCCATCTCTTCATCTATCCCCTTACGCTGTTGATAAAAGTGAACCTTTCCTTTTGCGGATAATGTTGGAGAAAAAACATTTTGTTCTGAAATATCAGGTTCGTAATACTGGGGAATAGAATCATCTATATGCTGGATACTTTCCAAGGCATCACTCTTTTGAATAAGGCTGTCTACTGTTTCTACTCCAATACTCTGTACTTCTTTTTGGGCTTGCATCAGGGTAGATATCTCTGCTTTCTTGAGTGGACCTTTGAGATAAGACATCACCCAACGCGTAGAAAAAAGACGGATATCCTCCAAGTGTGCAGATTTGAGGAAGAAGGTTCTCTTTTGTAGGTTGGCTAACAGGTTTTTAATTTCTTTCTTGTCAAAACTTGAATCTACTTTACCGCCAAGTCCATCGATAACCCTCTCTATATCCTGACTTGTCTGCAGTCTGCCTATAAACCATGTTCCTATATTCGAAAGCCCTTTATAGTCCAGATCTATGGGGTTTTGCGTACTCAATACTACACCCACACCAAATGCTCTTGCCTGTTTTAAAAGAAGTAACATAGGTTCTTTACTTGGCGGATTTTTTGTGGGAGGGAAGAAACCAAATATCTCATCCATATAAAGCAGTGTTTTTAAGGTGGAGGTACCACTTTGACGACGCATCCATGCAATGTATTTATTCAGTAAAAGGGTAACAAAGAACATACGCTCTTCATCATTGAGGTGTGCTATGGAAAAGATGGCTACCTTTGCTTTGCCGTTCTCATCGTAAAGCAGTTTTTGTATATCCAGAGTATCACCCTTCATCCAGAGTGAAAAACTTGGACTTGCCAGCAATGCATTGAACTTTGTGGCAAGTTTGAAACGATGATCCTGGGAATAAAAGCTATCTAGAGGAAGTACACCTATCTTTTTAAATGAAGGATTGATGATCTTTCCTATGATCCCTTCTATACTCAGATCCTCACCGGCAAACCAACTCTTAGTAATGATCTGTGCAAGTAGGATATACTCTTTTGAATCCAAAGGGTCTGCATGGATCCCCACCAAAGAGAGTAAAGAGGTCGTTGTACTCTTGAGATAAGAAGCAAAGGTATCGCTATCTTCCATAATCTGGGAAGGTGGTCTCTCTAATGAGGACATAATATTGATCGCGACTCCTGCAGATGACCCCGGGGTATAGATAGTTTTTTGGACATTATGAAATTTTGCTACGCGTTCAACATTTTGTCCCGAACTCTCTATCCCCTCTTTCCACATTAGAGATATCTTCTTGGCATACGCTCCGACATCTTCTTCTTTTGCTTCATCTTTCACCCATGGCTCAAAAGAGGTAGAAGCAAAGCTCGGATCCGTCAGACACAAGTCACCCATATCGCCTTTAGGGTCGATGAGGATAGAAGGTATATTGTCTATGGCTGCTTCTTCTATGATGCTTACACCCAGCCCCGTTTTCCCCGAACCAGTCATTCCTATAATGGCAGCATGGGTAGTGAAGTTTTTATTTTTGAGCAGAGTGAGTGCTTCTGTGGTTTCCATACTCTCTTTGTCTACATCCTTACCCAGATAAAACAGTCCTAATTTTTCATAAATTTCTTGCATGGCATAGTCCTTAGTGAGAAAATATATTTCGAAAGTGCTATAGTTATTTTAGCGGAAGTTTGTTTAGGGCACCTCTAGTTTATTTTATATCTATTCAGTGGGAGGAACTACACCCGGTGCAGGTGCGGAAGGTGTAGAAGGAACAGGAGCAGCGGGAGTTGTAGTTTTTGAAGTCGTTGTGGTCGGTTTTACTGCTGGTTTTGCAACAGGTTTCTTCTTCACAGGCATGCTAATGCCCTGCAGCATAAAAGAGATAGGTTCTTTCCCTTCTTGTTGCATAAGGACCAATATTTTATCTTTTTCATGATAGATATCAAAAATTTCCAGGCCCTTCATAACCGAGTCTACTTCAACTCTTTCTTCCAAGCCTACAGGAAGATCATAGCCATTTCCTTCTATGCGGACAAGTGTTTTGTTCTTTTTTAAGACCACCCAGCATACTTTTGCCGTGGGCAAAGCATAGAGAGAATTTTTTGTCTCCTCTATGCATACCCTGCTGAACTCATCTTTTTTAATACTGATATTACCGTCAGACCCCATAAGGTCTGTATACAATACTTTGCTTGCTTTGGTTATTTTTTTAGATTTTTTCAAATATTTCAAAAGATGTTCATTGGAATTTTGCAGCATATCCACTGAAGAGAAAAGTGCTACGATGACAATACCCATAAGGGCAATAGAGATAAGGACTTCTAAAAGTGTAAAGCCTTTACGGTTAAACATTTTCTCTAGCCGTCCATAAGTCCGACACGAATGGCTTCTTCATAGCTTGTACGCCCTTCTATCAGCATCTTTTTGAGTTTATCTGCGATGGTTTTCATACCATTGTTTTTCATGACTTCTCTGACCTGGTGGTCATTAAAACCATCTTTCATCATCTCTTTGGCCTGATCATCAATAATAAAAAGTTCACCGATGGCCTGCCTGCCCTTATACCCTGTAAAATCACACACTTTACACCCTACAGCTTTGTAATAGTATTTGTCCTCTGGAACATCTATCTCTTGTGCTGTTGCAGGGGCAAGCTTTGTCTCTTCTTTGCAGTGTTCACAAAGTTTACGGGTAAGCCTTTGTGCCAAAACACCCAATAATGTAGAAGAGATGAGAAAGTTTTCTATCCCCATATCCATCAAACGACTTAACGCAGAAGTCGCATCATTCGTATGTAGCGTGGAGAGAAGAAGGTGTCCTGTCAATGCCGAACGAAGCGCTATCTCAGCAGTCTCAGAATCACGGATCTCACCTACCATAATAATATCCGGATCTTGTCTCAAAATGGAACGTAAGCCTGCAGCAAATGTCAGTCCTACTTTGGCATTCACTTGTATTTGAGAAATATTTTCTGCATTATATTCCACCGGGTCTTCCACTGTAATGATGTTCTTATCCGGGGTGGAGACATGCTGCAGACAGGCATGAAGCGTCGTAGATTTACCTGAACCTGTCGGTCCGGTAACCAGTATCATACCGTGTGCGTGGTTGAGCAGTTTGTAAAGGTCTTTCGTGATCTTTTTTGTAAAACCCAGGGATTCCAATGTCGGGATATGTTCTGTTTGAGAAAGTATACGCATCACGATCCTCTCTCCGTGATAGGTAGGCAGAACCGACACCCTGACATCAATGGTTTTACCCGAAATTGCCAACTGCGTACGCCCGTCTTGCGGTACTCTTTTCTCTGAAATATCAAGATTTGAAATAACCTTAATACGGTTAATGACCAAATTGACAATACTTTTATCAAGGTCAAGGTGCTTTTTCAGTGCACCGTCTATTCGTAAACGTACTTCACCTTTTCTCTCCGCACTTTCAATGTGAATATCAGAGGCACCTTTTCTAAGCGCCTGGAAAAAGAGTGAATTAACCAGTTTAATGATGGGTGCGGATTCTTCACTTGAAAGCAGATCCTGGGAATTACGGATAAATTCCAAGAGATCAGATTCAACTTCTATCAGCTCATCTGAGGTAGTCGACATATCTTCAAAGTCAGACCCTGTCTGTATCTCTAAAAATTTATTTTTTAAGCGTTCAAAACTCTCTTCATCTACCACAGTGATAGGATACTCTAATGAAAGTTTTGCAAAATAGTTAAGTGCATCCCCCAGCGTATTTTTTTCGACGATACATGTTTTAACCCCATCGAGCGTTGTAAAAAGTAACGCATGCCTTAATGCCAGTTTATGATTGATCTCCTCTTCCCAAAGCGGTTCAAGGTTCACATCTGTTAATCGGGGAAACTGCATTAGAAGTCCTCTGTCTCATTTAAGAGATCAAGGTTATCTTTATGTGTTCGCCGTATTCTATTACTAGCGGGGATAGATGCTACTGGGGCAGAGGCTACTGAGTCAGATGCTTTTGCTCCTCCGTCAAGTGCTTTTTCCACAAGCCTATTATATCTTTTTTGTACCTCATCAAGTTCAGACAACATACTCTTTAGCTTTTCAAGATCCGCACTTTTTCTTACGATATACGGCGTAAGGTAGATCACAACATTTTGTTCTCGTTCAACATCTGACTTATGGGTAAACAGTAAATCGCCCAAAACTGGAATTTCTGACAAATATGGTACAGCAGATTCCCCTTTGCCCCCAACTCTTTTTATCAATCCGCCCAAGATGATCAGTTTTCCATTTTTGACGATCGCATTGGTCTTTACTGTCCTTTTTGTTGTCGTCGGTCTGTCTGCAATCTGCTCTGAAGAAGGATCAAGATCTTCAATCTGTACCTCTACCTCTAAAGTCACCTGATTATTACTTGAAAGTCTTGGTTTTACTTTTAACGTAAGCCCTATGTCTTCTCTTGAATAATTATTCACCACATTAGAAACACCAGAGGTGGACTGTTGTGCGGCTGTCAAAATAGACATGGTCTGACCTACATAAATTTCAGCTTCTTTATTGTTCGTACACAAGACAGAAGGTTCAGATAAGAGATGTGCTGCACCATTTCTCTCTAACAGATCAAGTGTTGCCCCTAAAGCAAAAACACTGTCTGTTGCATCAAATTTAAATGCTGGATCCGTCGTTGTAATTGCATTACCATTGTTATCTAAAACTGTAGTAGAATTATTTGTATTTAAAAAGCCAAGAAGTGCCGGAGACATTTGCAGTGCAGCAGCTCCCATATTTCCTGCCAGCGTATAAAGACCACTAGAGGTTATAGTGCCTCCGTTAAAGCCATACTTAAATCCTATCTGTTGAGCCATATCACTATCGATCTCAACAATTTTTGCTTTAACATACACTTGTACTTTAGGAATATCAATCCTGCGTATCGTATCTCTAATGTTTTTCATTTGCTCTGCAGTGGCAAGAAGTATCAAAGCATTTCTTTCTATATCTGAAACCACCATGGCTTTACTTGGCGGTTTCCCTCCTTTTATCGGTGCTTTTACAGATACATTATTCATTTGGGAGATCAGTTTACTCATGATCTTTTCCATCTCTTCCACATTAGAGTTTTTGAGCCTGATAACATACATCTTCTGGGTTGTACTCTCCCCCTTGGTATCAAGCTGTCTAATATATCTGGTCATACGCTTTGTATTATCACTTTTCCCTACAAGGATGATAGAGTTTGTTGCTTCATCTTTAAAGATATCCACTTTTTCGCTCTCAATGGTTTGAGGGAAGATCTTTTTAGCCATATTTTGTGCATTGGGGAATACATCTTTCACAATGGAATGTTTCAGTTTTATGACCACTGACTTTTTCTCTCCTCTTTCTTCCACTGCTCTGATCACTTTGGAAACGGCACGTAAAGTTCGAGGATTTGCAGTCACTGCCAGAACATTATTTTCTTTAAAGGAGATCACTTTTGCACTTTTATGCAGCAAAGGTTTGATCTTCGCACGAAGCACTGCTGCGTTGGAGTTCTTGAGCGGGAACATCACTGTTTTCATCGTGTCGCCCTCGATACTGCTGCTTACATCCAAGCCTTCTCCGGCTGCGTTATTGCTTTTCACCACTTTGTAATAGTCACCCTGATCAACGATAGTAAACCCTTTACCCCCGAGAATGGAATTCGCCAAAGGGATCAAAGAACTTTTCCTGATAGGCGTTTGGGAAACAAAGTTGATCTTTCCTTTCAAATCTCCTTCTATCAGAATATTCTTATCTGTGATCTTGGAGATCATCTCTATGAAGTCTTTCATGCTAAGGTTGCGGAAGTTCACATCCACAGTCTCTTCTTCTGCATGTAATCCCACAGACAGTATGATCAATATACTTAATATTATTTTAGTTAACTTCATATTCTAACTCCATTTCTTCTTTACCTCTTTTGATAACCAGTGACAGATTATCTATGTTTTTGATATTTTTATACATATCAAAAGCCGCTTTCTCACTATCTATCTTTTGACCATTGATGGACTCTATGACATCACCTCTTTTGAGCCCAAGTTTTGCGAAAGGTGAACCTTTACGAATAAAAGAGATACTAAAGCCTTTTCCCTCTTTGCCTTTTTTTATCTCTTTGATCCCAATGTTTTTATAGATATCCTCCACATTTGCTGCATAATGCTCCAGCAGTGATTTGTCTACGATCTTATGGTCACCGGCATCCACAACATCCCCTTCAGCCTTATTTTTCCTCGATGAGGGAGCAGTGGAGGAAGGCGTGGAAGGTTGAATAGCTGTATGTCCGTTTGAAGTGATGCGCAGTGTGACTTTATAGATCTTCGAATTTTTAGAGAAGGTGGCATAATTAGGCCCTGCACCCTCAAGTACAAATCCGTTGATCTCATCACCCTTGGCAAGCACTTTGGTTTTACGCTTATACTCTACGGTCACCACGGTGATATCCGACGCATTATAAATGGCTAAAAGCGTAATGTCTTTAATACTCCCCGCGATCGGGGCAGTCTTCTTCCTGATGGTTGGTGCCGGTGCTTCATTTGGACTAAGTTTTGCTCTATAATAAAGCGCTTTACCGCCTCTCTCTTCGAGCTGATCCAATCCGCTTGACGGCAACCAGACCACTTCAAGAAGAAACCATAATACTTTGATCACAAGCAGCACGATCAAAAATATCCAAAGTCCTGTGACAACCTGTGGTTTAAAAAGATGTTTCATAGACCCATCCTTTTTCACTTTTTTTCAATGACGGTTTTAACATTTGTATATTTTTACTCTCATTAAAATCCAAGTGCACTGTTCGTTCATTCAGATCAATATTTCCTGTAAGTGCCCCAAAAGATCCGCTTGCCATAACTGAAACATCCAAGGGTGAGAGTATAGAATGTTCCAGAACGGCACTTGTCGTTTCCTGAGGGATCATCGTTTTGAGAGAATCATCCACCAAAAGTGACCGTAATTCGACACTACTGTAAAAAAGCAGTGTAAAGAAATTGACCTCATCTATAGTGGCAACATTGATGCCTTTGACATAGACAGTCACCCCTTTCAAGTTTAAAGAAAACAAGCCTTCGCTTTTCTTCTCTTCATTTAATCTGATCTCATAGCTGTCAAGTGCTTCTTCCAGCTTATAGTAGATCTCCTGCTTTGGCATAAGTATCACTATAGCCAACCAGGTCACCAGCAGTACAAGCACACTTTTTTTTACCATTTGCATTTGAACTCCACATCATAAGATGAAGCTGTTTTTTGCACTTTTAGCTTTTGTATCTCTACTGCAAGATTTAAAACTTTAGTGACCAGTTTATTTAATTCTGAGGCAGTTAAGCCTTTATAGGAGGCTGTAAGCTTTTTACTTTTACTGCTCCATCTCACTTTAGACTCAGGGATCAGTGTCTGGAGTTTTTTGATCTTTTGGGTCGTTTTTTTATCAGACCATATTTTTTTTAATGCGATCACTTCTTTGATCTCAGCCATAGAATAATTCGCTCCGGCTCTCTGCTCAGCCTGTGAAGAGATCTGCATATTTTTATAGGTATAGGCAGCAAACATGAGAAGGAAGGCAAAGAGTACGATCAGTTCATTCTGATATTTTTTCCAGATCATAAGGCACCTTCGATCTTCACATCATTGCTTTCTGCAACAGTAGAAACGTTTAATTTGTTTTTCTTCGCCAAGGCTTTCAAGCGTTTTTCCACTTGAGCATCTTTACATGAAAATGCTACTTTAAACATCTTTTCATCCATATCAAAAGATGTCAGTGTCACCCCTTTAAAGATCATCCCCGATAACGTTTTGATGATCTCACGTTTTTTACGTTCCCTCGCATCAAGAGTTTTATATTTGCCAATGATGCTGTCACGTGTATATTTACTGCTTAAAGAAGGATATGCCTCAAGCAGTTCCTGTATCTGTGCTTCATCTGCTTCTACATTGCTGCTATAGCGCCATCCTTCCACAAAGAACATGAGAGCAAAAAGTCCAAAGACCGTAGCAAGTACAGCGGTTTGTTTCACATTAAAAAGTGATCCATGCGCACCGGGAAGCACCACTCCTCTTTTTGGGGTAAAGCTGTTATCAAAGGGGGCTAATGTACCTTCTTCTCCCAGAGCAGTTCTTGGGACAAGCACTGCTTTATGATCCAAAGAGACCAGTGCACTGTTTTCTCCCACCGCCAAAGGTTTAGCCAAAAGATCCACAGACTGCTGTGCAAAAAAGAGTTTGGAGATATGTTCCAAAGCAAAACCTTTACGCTCCAAAAATGATCTGATCATTTCCAGATCATATGCGAGGAATACCCACTCTTCCTCTTCTTTCCAGACCATATAGTCATATTTTCTGCCCTCTTCGAGCAAGCCGTCAAAAAGTGACGGTGCAATTTTTCTAGCCTGATACGCATAGGAAACTGGTAAAGATTCTTTTTTGAGCGTGTAGAACTGAGGGGTCAGCATCACGTTCACATCATCAGACAAGGTGATATGCTTCATAGCACTATGTGCAAGAATCAGTTCTTTATTGTTTCCCATAAAATTCAAAATGTTTTGCCTCTCCTTGTCTATATTCAAAGCTAAATCTGTATTGTTCTTCCAAAAGTGCATAACTTACGGTACATTCTGTCTCATCCAAAAAGTCTTTGCCTGCCAAAATACTTTTTCTTTGTGCATAATCTCCGCCGTTTGCCTGCACAAAATTTTCCAGTGTATCTCTCTCTATCGCTGATGTCCACTCTTGTATGGTAGAGAGATCCATATCAAAAAGATACGCGAGCAGTTCAGGAGAACTGTATTCGGCATCTATTTTTTCTGATTTGGGAGAAAAGCTAAAATATTTTTTCCATGGTACCAACCCAATTTCAGGGTCATCGACCTCAAATTGATAACGGCTTACTATCTCTGCGAATTGTTGGTAAGATATAATACCCTTTTTTTGGTGAAGCCTACTTTGTTCTTTGAAGATAAATGCTTTGTTACCGCCTATCTCTTCGTACAGCATCTCCTGCAGTCTTCCCGCATCTTCAATATTATAATCCTGTGCGAGTACATCAAAGAGTTCCTGCGCGACACTTTGAAGTGCCTCTTTCCCACTGTTGCTCTCCATCCCAAGCCAATTGATATTGACCCCTTTGCTCAAAGGTGCACAGGACAACATAAGTGAAAATCTACCATCAGGAGTTTGCAGAGGAAGCGCCGTTCTATAGAGTACGGAGAAAAGTGTTTTTTTATCTTTAAAACGTTGAAATATACTGCTAATGTCGGAATAATATATATCTGCCTGGATCAGTGCTTTTGTCTCGCCGGCATCCTGGCGTACTTCTTCAAAGTAACTCAACAGTACCATCGTTAACGCAATAATGACGGACAAGACAGACAAGGTAACCATAAGGGCAAAGCCTTGTCTATTTTTTCCAATAATCCTGGTACTCTGGGTTTTATCCATTTAAAAGCTCTATTAAAGTAAAATTCATAATATTATACCTAAGCAAACTAAAGGATGCACATGAAGCAAAACACTCCACTTAGAGCCGGTTTCTCTCTTATAGAACTACTCATTGTTATCGTTATACTCGGAGGTCTTGTTGCTGTTGTCGCTCCAGGTCTGATGGATGCGGCAGATGGAGCAAAAAGAGATACAGTTTGTTTAAAGATGAATGACTTGGGAAAAAGACTTGACATGTTTAAACTTGACAATGGTAACTACCCTGAAACAGAAGAGGGTTTTCAAGCACTTTTAAGTAACCCTGATGCGGACAAATATCCTAACTACCGTGTAAAGCCCTACCTTAAAAAACTACCTAAGGACTCATGGAAAACACCTTTTATCTACATAAGAAAAGGCTCAGAATTTGAACTGATCTCTTTTGCTGCGGATAGAAAAGAGGGTGGAGAAGAGAGCAATAAAGATATCCTCTTTAGCGACTGTACCAAATAACAACTCGCTATGTCTTATGTCAAGAGATATGAAATGAACAAAGGGTTCTCTCTTATAGAACTCCTTATTGTGATACTCATTGTCTCTATCGTCTATTTCCTCGGATTTGAGGGTATAGAACTAGGCAAAAAAAAGCCAAAACCTCTTAGTCCCCTCAACCTTAAATCAAATATCGTCTCTTCTGAATTCTTTAACGGAAGAGCCACGCTTCTTTGTATCGACGAATGCCGATCCTGCTACTTGAGACAGGGGATGTCTTCAGCCTTTGAAGAGTACACCAGTGCTATAGATCTTAAAAAGCTCAAAGCCTACACTCTAGATAAAGATGAAGCACTTACACGGATCGAATATGGAAGATATCAAGATAAACAAATCTGTCTTCTGATGGATTTTTACAACAATGGAAGTTCTACCCAGATCATTTTACAAAACGAGGAAGAGACTTATTTTTTACCCGCCTTTTTTGGCGAACCTAAAGCATTTTCTTCACCCCAAGAGGCAAAAGAGTACTGGCTGGAAAACAGCAGGTCTCTTTCTGACAGCGGAGTATTCTATTGAAAACATTACGCCCTGCCTTTACCATTATCGAGATCCTTGTCTCTGTGATCATCCTTTCATTTGCCATTATTTTTGTACTTAAGATCCATACGGATAATAGGGAACAGATCATTTATATCTCTGAAAGAAATAAACTCTCTTTACAAGATTCTCTCTACTTAAGTACCAATATTATGAGATATCATAAAGACAACAAAACAGCCTATGAGATCTTAGAGAAATTTTTTAAGATAAAAGAGTTTGAAAGCCGTGAAATTTTAAAAAAAACCAGCAGGGATATCTTTATCCCTGAAGAGATCATAATCACTCCTCCTCCAGATCAGCCCGGTCCCTCTGCCATTGTCAATGAGATCATGTTAAAAGATCAACACTCTTCCATCTACTATCGTTTTAAATTGGAATCATTTTGATCTTCTTGATGTTTTGATAAATGCAATAAAAAGTCCCAACCCTACTCCCATCAATAAGGCATTACCGACAAAATCATGGGACCAGTAAAAGTTTGCCTGTCCTTCTTTCTGCTCTACAAAATAAACTACCATCAAGATACGCAGAATATTCATAAGCAAGAAGACGACATATCCCGTACCCATCCAAAACAGTTTGTGCCATAGAGAAGAAGGATATGCCAGAATAGAAGCAAACAAAAAAAGTATCGGGATCATGCCGTTGCATGCCTGGTTGATGATGATCTTATAGTGGGGATTTATCCAAATTTCAATACCCACCAGTTGATCGGGAGCCAGGAACATATCTAGGAAGAAAAGTGTGAGTTTTGTCTGCCCGTCATTGAGCCATGTTGACAGGCTAGAGGTATCGGCATAAAAGAAAGTAAAAAGTATGACTAAAAAAAGAAAATAGAGGGCTATAAATCGTTTCATGCTGTACTATAACACTATCGTGCTTAACCTACTTCTACAAATATAGAGACCCTCTAATAACCCTAAAAGCTAAAAAAGTTATAATACTGTCAATTACTATTCACAGCAAGGACAAACAGGCAGATGCTTTTCAAGTACAAAGGTTTTGACAAGACGGGTAAAAAGGTCAAAGGTACTGTTACGGCCTCTTCTGTTGAAGAAGCAGGACAGAAACTCCGTACCCAGGGTATCTATCATGAAGGTCTTGCGCCTACCAAAGAATTTTCACTTGAAGCTTTTTCCAAACGTCAAATGCCCGGAGAGCTGCTGAGTACTTTTTCCAAAGAGCTCTCTTCTTATCTTAACTCCGGTATGACCATTCTGACTGCCATCAAACTCCTTGAAAATCAACATGAGGGAGAGAAAAGGTACGTCTCTTTTCTCAACTCCATTAAAACGATGATCGATGAAGGGAAGTCTCTCTACCATGCACTAAATTCACAAAAGGTTTATGCCCTGCCGGATTTCTTCTTACAAAGTCTCAATGTCGCAGGACAAAGTGGGAAAATGGTTGAAGTCCTCACCAATATGGGAAACTTTTTCTCTGCACAGAACAAAGTCAAAAAGCAGGTCAAAGGGGCGATGACTTATCCGGCTATCATTTTTACTGTAGCCATAGGAATGACCGCTTTTCTCATCGCATTTGTGGTACCGAAAATTACAGAGATATTTGAAGATACAGGACAGGAACTCCCTCCTATCACACAATTTGTACTTGGGTTAAGTGACTTTTTGACTTCTCATTATATTGCTATACTTGTCAGCATTGTTCTTATGATCATTACCTTTAAAGTAGCCTATGCAAAAGCAGATACCTTTCACCGCATCATCGATTCTTTACTGCTGAAAACACCTATTTTGGGAACATTAATACAAAACCATGAATTGGGAAGATTTTCCTATATCCTCTCACTCATGCTCAGCTCCGGTGTAGCCTATGCACAGGCCGTACAACTTGCGAAAACTACTTTCGGGAATTATGGTCTGTCTGCCCTCTTTGAAAAAGCATCTGTAAAAGTACTTGAGGGGAACAAACTCTCTAACGCACTGCAAATGTCAAAAGGAGTAAAGCTCAAACGTAACTTCATGCAGTCATTGGCTCTGGGTGAAGAATCAAGTGAAGTGGCACAGATCCTGGCTAACATTTCCACACTATATGCCGAAGAGAATGAAGACAAACTCAAACTTCTCTTAGGCTTGCTGGAACCATTTATGATGCTTTTTATCGGTGTGGTTGTCGGCGTGATCGTTTCAGCCATGCTTCTTCCTATCTTTACTATGACACAAGGCTTACAATAATATGAAAAATATTCCAATACTTACACATACACATAGTGACAACCGGGTTGACAGTTTTAATGTCAAGCTATATTGTTCTGTCTCTTATATTGCTGCAATGCGGACTTACTAATGGCAAAGAAACGCTTTAGAGCTGTCAAGCAAGGTAAAATTCAAACAAAAACTCCTAGAGTAAGACCTAAGAGTACAGATGAAAATTATGCTTCGGTTGGAATGAAAATAAAAGCTTTTTTAACAGATTCTTTTATGTTGCTCATGCCTATCATGTATGTAGTTTTCTATCTGATAATGGATGGAAGAGAAGGATTTGCTGAGCATAAATTATTAGGTTGGTTCTATATCCTAATACCTTTGGTCATTATACAGACTATTTTTATGCATAAGACAGGACAGACACCTGGATACCGTGCCTACAACATCACACTTATCGATGAAAATACAAAAGAGAAACCCACATTGTTTATTATTCTCTTTAGAAATCTGGCTGCCATACTTTCACTTTTTACGATCCTGGGCTGGGCGCTTATGTTTTTCAGGAAAGACAACAAGACTTTACATGACCTGTTGTCTGCAACTGCAGTTGTCAATAAAAAGTGACAAGAACCATGACACTTTTTTCAACACTTTTGGGGGCATATTACTTTTTTTATTTTGCTCTTGTCGGTGTCTATGTCATTTTTATGCCAAAAGTGTTACTTGAACTTGGCTACTCTGCTGTAGAAGTAGGTATCATTTATGCCGCTGCTCCGTTTATGCGTTTTTTGCTTCCTTTTATTTTTCGGCACGCGGTCTCTTTAACCCCTAAAGTCTATCAACTTTCTTTACTGCTTACCTTTATAGGTACATTGCTTTTTCTGGTATCGGTCAATGATTTCTGGATCTACCTTACAGCCAATCTTCTCTTTGGTGCCGCAATGGGTATCTCTCTGCCTTATGTAGAAACCATTGCTTTGGCTTCTCTCTCAAAGCATCGCTACGGAAAAGTTCGTCTTTGGGGTTCTCTTGGATTTATGGGTATTGCACTCTGGCTTGGAAAAGTACTTTCCTCTCCTTATGAGGCACTCTACTACTTATCTGCAATGGCATTTCTAACCCTTCTTTCCGGTGCCATACTCACAAAATATGATAACATTTCTCACTCCTCTGCACAAGAGGATGCTTCATTTTCCCTCTCAAAGTATTGGGCATTCTGGGTCTCTGTCTTTTTAATGCAGGTAGGTTTTGGGGGTTTCTATAACTTCTTTACCATCTATGAAACTGCACATGGCATCTCTCTTGAAATGATATCCTGGATGTGGAGTTTTGGAGTCATATGTGAAGTGTTCATGCTTTACTTCCAAGGTCCGCTCTTACAAAGAAACTTACTCCATATCCTACAGTTTGCTACGCTGATTACTGCGATTAGATGGATGATACTCTATCTCTATCCCGACTCTGTCACACTTACTTTTGCATCACAATCTCTGCATGCCGTCTCTTTTGCACTCTACCATACCGCGGCCATCACCTATGTATTTTCACTCTATTCACAAAAGAAGCTTGCGCAACAGTTTTTCCTGGGCATAGCATTTGGACTGGGCGGTTCTACAGGTGCGCTGCTTTCCGGGCAGATCTACGGAGAGTACCTTTTCCTGGTAGAGTCGATCATTACTTTTATGGCATTTATAGTTCTCTTTGTACATCAAAGACGTAAAGAAGGGGTACAGGCATGATAGAGTCACTAGATGCTGTCATATTTGCAGGAGGAAAAAGTTCCCGTATGGGTGAAGACAAAGCACTGCTTCCCTTTGGTGAGTACAGTACACTTACAGAGTTTCAATATAGCAGACTAATCAAACTCTTTAATCGTGTCACTATCTCTGCAAAAGAGCATAAGTTTGATTTTGACTGTGTCGTGATCGAAGATATTTATGAGACTCACTCTCCACTTGTGGGGATCATCTCTATTTTTGAAACCCTTCAGGTAGAGGAAATTTTTATTTTAAGCGTGGATGCACCCTTTGTAGAACGTGACACCATTGAGAAGATCTTAAGCTGTAACGAAAAGGATATGGATGTGCTCATTGCCAAAAGTCCCAGCGGCGTGCAACCACTATGTGGACTCTACAAAAAGTCTATTTTGCCTTTGGCCCATCAGCAATTGAAAAAAAACAATCATAGACTTGGCGACCTGTTGCGTCTTGCAAAGACACATTATGTGAAGTTTGATAAGGATCTGCCTTTCACAAACCTCAACCATCCCAAAGAGTACCAACAGGCCCTTAAGAATTTTTGCTGATGGCCATACAGGTTGCACCATCTATCATCTGAGTCATCAGTTTTCGAGAAAAGAAAACAAATTTCTCAAACAATGAACTGTGATATTTGTCTTTATGGTAGATCATCAAAAAGTCTCTTTTGCACTCAAAGTTCTGTACAGGTACTTGATGAAGTTTCCCTTCCGAAAGTTCAGTTTCAACTGAAATCTTAGAGATACAGGTCAAACATTCACGATTCATCAAAATACTTTTAATAGACTCCGTATGTCCCAGCTCCAGGAAAACATTTAAGTCATCCACTTTCTCTTTAATATACTCTAAAAAAACTTCTCTTGTCCCAGAACCCTCTTCTCTAAGCACCCATCTTTTATCGGCCAACTGGTCTACAGTACACGTTTTACAGAGGTTTTGATCTGCGGTAACAATAAGCAGTTCATCCACCCCTACCTTCTCTTTGATAATATCTGAACCCGAAACAAAGCCTTCGACAAAACCGATATCGATGCTTCCTTCTTTGATCATATCAGCGATCTCTTTTGTATTACCCTCTTTGAGTGTAATCTTCACATCAGGATAAGAACTCATATAGCTACAAATAATCGCCGGCATAAGATAATCCACAATGGTCGTACTTGCACCCACACGAATCATACCTTTATTCTCTGAATTCTTAAATTCATACTCAATGTCTCGAAGCTTTTTAAAGATCGGGTCTACCTCTTTGTAAAAAGCACGTCCGACTTCATTGAGTACCAGCTTTTTATTGATACGGTCGAATACAGGTCGTCCCAGGATATTTTCCAACTCTTTAATGGACATGGAGACAGCAGACTGACTCAGTTTCATCTCTTTAGCAACATTGGTTAAATGTCCGGACACAACAACATTTAAAAAGATCTCCATTTGTCTAAGTGTTATTTTCATATTTTCTCTTTCATTTATCACTATCTTATTCTAGACTAGTTAATCATTTGTGAATTATATCAAAATTATGGTAGTATTTTGAAAATATAATCAATAATTTTGAACAATAAGGATAAATATGGCTTTTTCTTCACAAAATAGAGGAGGAACAATAAGCGGTATTCTGTTTGTAGCTATTTTTGCTGCAGCTGCAACATATATCGCAGGGCTGGGACCCATTAAAGCAATGGGTCTTTCTCCTTTGGTCATCGGTATTGTAATGGGTATCTTTTATGCAAACACTTTGCATAATCACACACCTGTAGAATGGCAAGGCGGTATTACTTTCTCAGGAAAAAAGATATTGCGTTTTGCTATCGTTATTTATGGATTTAGAATCACTTTTCAACAGATAGCTGAAGTAGGTATGGACGGATTTCTGGTTTCACTCATAATGCTGAGCACAACACTGATTCTTGGTTCATGGCTTGGTACAAAAATATTCGGTATGGAAAAAGACACTTCTATCTTGACTGCATCAGGTGCAGCAGTGTGTGGCGCAGCAGCAGTATTGGCAACTGAACCTGTACTGAAAGCAGAAGAGTATAAAACAGCTATAGCTGTCTCTATGGTCGTACTTTTCGGAACCATCTCTATGTTCCTCTACCCTGTACTTTATACAACGATCATTGAACATTCAACCGGCTTCCTTCATATGACAGCTAGAGAATTTGGTATCTATGTCGGTGGTACAATCCATGAAGTGGCACAGGTTGTTGCTGTTCCCGCTTCAGTTCCAGGTTCACCTGTTGAAATGGCTGATGCAGCGGTGATCGTTAAGATGACACGTGTAATCATGATCGCACCAATGCTCATTGTCTTAGGTCTTTACCTTGCATGGTCTGCCAAAAAAGAGGGTGGTGAAGCAAGCGGAAAAACCAAACTTGTTATTCCTTGGTTCGCAGTTTATTTTATCATGGTTGCAGGATTCAACTCTTTCCATCTTATTCCACAAAATATCGTGGATATCATCAATGAAATCGATACCTTCCTGCTTACCATGGCAATGACCGCACTGGGTATGGGAACTATTTTTGCCAAATTTAAAGGATTGGGTCTTGCCCCTGTTTATACGGCACTCAGTATGTTTGTCTGGCTTGTTGTAGGCGGATTTGTTATTACCAAAATAGTAGTAGAGATTTTGTAATCACCCTACACTGCAGAGACAAGGCAAGCCTTGTCTCTGCATCATTTTCGTCTCCTGTAACTTAAAGCTTCCAAAATATCACTTTTTTCTATCTTTTCATGCACATTCAAATCTGCAATAGTACGTGCTATTTTCTTGACAGAAGCAATACTTCTATGGGAAAGACCAAATTTGCCTATGGCCCCCTCTAAAATATTTTGAGATACTTCATCTAAAATACTATAGACTTCTATCTCTTCTTCTGTCAATTTACCGTTAAGCCGTTTCTGTCCCCTGCTCTTTTGCATTTTAAATGCTTTGAGTACCTCTTCATGCATCTCTTTGGAGGAGACATCCCCCTTGTCTGTACTCTGTACTTCCTGCATGACCACAAAAAGATCAATACGGTCAAGAAACGGATCAGAGAGTTTATTCTGGTAGCGTTTTATCTCCACTTCAGAACATCGACACAATTTGATCTTGGAAAGAAGATTGCCACAGGGACAGGGGTTTTGTGCTGCCACGAACATAATATCTGCCTCGTATTCAATTTTGCTATTGACCCTTGCGATGTGTACCTTTTTATCCTGAAGAGGTTCCCTCAGTGCTTCGAGAACATTTTTGGGGAAATGTGGCAATTCATCAAAAAAGAGTATACCCTTATTGGCCAGGGCGACTTCACCTATTTTGGCGGCAGAAGATCCTCCTCCAAATATCGAGGCCGAGGTTGCCGTATGGTGTGGACCACGTATGGGGCGTAAAGCTTTAAAATCAGGGGTAACGCCATCCAGGAACTGATGTTTCGCTATGGACAGAATTTCCTCTTCATACAATGGTGGCAAAATATCTTTGATGCGTTTGGCGATCATGCTCTTTCCGCAGCCGGGATTTCCTTCCATTAAAAAATTATGCATCCCTGCTGCTGCGATAAGCGAAGCTCTCTTTGCAACACTCTGTCCTTTCACATCCAAAAAATCACTTTCGTATTTTCGTTCAAAATAATAAGGCACATCTTCTATAGTAAAACTTTCAGACTCGTAAGAAAAAGCCTGTACGTTCGCTTTAAAGTTTTTACTTTTAAGTGTTTGAATCGCTTCATATAATGTATCTACAGCGATGAAATCTACTCCAGAAATATGACTAAGATAGGTGATAGACTCTTTAGGTACAATAGCCCTTTTGATAAGCCCCTGCTCTTTAAGTGACAAGACCAGGGGAAACAGCATAGAACTTGTCTTTACTTTTCCATCCAGTCCCAACTCGCCAAACACAAAAAGTCCTTCTTCCGCTATAGTCGTTTTATTCAATGCGATCAAAAGCGCTAAAGAGAGATCAAAATGTGTACCAGATTTTTTCAAATCTGAAGGTGAAAGATTGACTGTTATTTTCAGTGGAGGAAAAACAAACTCATTAGTCAGTAAAGCAGACTTTGTGCGCTCCTTTGACTCCTGTATATCAGAACCGGCCAAACCTACCACAGTAAATCCGGGCAGACCTTTTGTAAAAGTAGCCTCTACTTCTATCACCTTTGCATTAACTCCTTCAAGAGTCGCACATGTCAATCTGTTTACAATAGCCTGCTTTTTTTCTTTTTGTTTTACTCTTTTGTTCGCTGGTGGGAGATTACCACTATTCGTTTTTGCATTCATAACCATATCATGCGATAAATTTCAAAAAAAGGTCAAAAATATGTCAAATTGTAATATAATTAGAAACTATTATACTTAAAAAGGAATCTCATGGACTATATTGAACAGGCAATGAAACGTGCCAAAGAAAGTAACTGTCAGGGTGACAGAAATTTTTTTCAGGCACTTAAAGAAGTGCTTGTCAGCATTAAGCCGCTTATGACTAAATGTCCAAAATACTTAAATCATAATATCATCGAACGGATCATCGCCCCGAATAGAGCCATTTATTTTAAAATAGAATGGCTAAATGACAACAATGAGATCAATGTCAATAACGGTTATAGGATCCAGTTTAACAATGCCCTTGGCCCCTATAAAGGCGGTGTTCGTTTTCACCCTTCTGTCAATCCGGACATTTTAAAATTTCTTGCCTTCGAGCAGATCTTTAAAAATGCCATTACAGGACTGCATATAGGTGGATCAAAAGGCGGGGCAGACTTTGATCCAAAAGCTAAAAGCGATAAAGAGATCATGAAGTTCTGTCAAGCATTCATGTCGGCTTTTTATAACAGTATCGGAGCAGATACCGACATACTTGGAGGGGACATAGGGGTAGGTGCACGGGAAGTGGGTTATCTTTTTGGAAAATATAAACAACTTACCAACACTTATGACAGTATCATCACCTCTAAACCTATCCCATTGGGAGGAAGTCTCGGGCGTACACAAGCAACAGGCTATGGACTGATATACTTCACGCAAACCCTCCTGGAGGATCTGGGAGAAACACTCAAAGGTAAAATATGTACTCTAAGCGGATCCGGGAATGTTGCCATCCATGCCATAGAAAAACTCTATGACCTGGGTGCTATTCCTGTAACATGTTCAGATTCCAGAGGTGCGATACATGACAGTAACGGTATCGATCTTGCACTTTTGAAAAAGATAAAACTGGAAAGAAGGGCCTCATTGGAGTATTATGCCTTGGAGAAAAAAAGTGCAAGATATACGAAAAAAGAAACATACGAAGATGACTCCAGTCATGTATGGGATGTTCCTTGTTTTGCAGCATTCCCCTGCGCTACCCAAAATGAATTAGGGTTGAAATGTGCGCAAAAACTCATAGACAATGATGTCAAACTTGTCGCAGAAGGTGCCAATATGCCAACCACACCAGAGGCCATCGAACTTTTTGTTCAAAACAACATCATTTTTGCACCTGCCAAAGCAGCCAATGCAGGGGGAGTCGCCGTCTCTGTCTTGGANATGGGNCAGAANAGCTCTCTTAAATATCTTTCTTTTGANCAGGTAGACAAAAGACTGCAAGGTATTATGTCCAATATCTATAAGGATATTAAAAAAACATGTGATGAATATAATCTGGAAATGGATCTTATTTCTGGTGCAAATATTTTAGGATTTAAGCGCGTAGCAGATGCGATGATCATGCAAGGGGTTTAGGTTTAAACCAAGCCCTCTTTTTGTTTTCTCTTCCACTCTTTTTCGAATTTCTTACGTTTAATATAGGAAAGTTTTTCGATAAAGACTTTCCCATCCAAGTGATCTATCTCATGCTGCATAGCGACTGCAAGAAAGTCATCATCTTCTATCACCTGTTTGTTGCCGTTTCTGTCAAAGTATTCTACTTTGACATGTTTGGCACGTTCTACATCTTCATAAACACCAGGGATAGAGAGACATCCTTCCTGGAATTTTTCAGTCCCGTCTTTTTCAACAATGACAGGGTTGATCATCTCTAAAGTATTCTCTTTGGGTTGATCATGTTCACCCTCTTCTACTTCCAGAGGGACATTGATAATAAGTGCTCTTAAGTCAATACCTACTTGAATGGCAGCCAATCCTACACCATTACTGACACGCATAGTATCATACATATCGTCAAGAAGGTCATGTAATGCACCATTAAAAGATTCTACCCCTTTTGAGATAAGCTTCAGTCTTTTATCCGGATATACAACTATTTCTCTAACCATGGTAAATCTCTATTATGTAAAACTTTTTGTAAGTACTTTGTCTATCAGACCGTACTCCATCGCTTCTTTGGATGACATAAAGTTATCACGCTCTGTATCTTTTTCTATACGTTTGGCTGTTTTGCCTGTTTGCTCTGCAAGAATCTCATTGAGTGTGTCTTTGAGTCTTTGTATCTCTTGCGCCTGTATCTGGATATCTGTTGACTGTCCCTGTGCGCCACCTGAAGGCTGGTGGATCATAATACGTGCATTTGGAAGTGCATAACGTTTACCTTTTGTACCAGAAGAGAGTAAAAAAGCACCCATTGATGCTGCCTGTCCGATACAGATAGTAACAATGTCCGGCTTGATGTAGTTCATCGTATCAAACATAGAAAGTCCCGAAGTGATCACACCGCCCGGAGAATTAATGTAGAAGTAAATATCTTTGTCAGGGTCTTGTGCTTCAAGAAAAAGAAGTTGTGCCACAACCGTAGAAGCAACTTGATCGTTCACTTCACCACTTAGCATAATGATACGGTCTTTAAGCAATCGTGAATAGATATCGTAAGATCTTTCACCTCTACCGGTTTGTTCTACAACGTATGGGATATAGCTCATTTTCTGCCTTTAAGTCTTTTTTGCATTTGTTAGTATATAGTTAAATAGATTATTTTATCAATTCAAATATACACTAGAATAGTTAACAAGCAACAGCGCCATAAAGCGATTGTTGCTTATTTGATCTTTATTTGTCCAGACCTAACATTTTACCAAAGAGTTTATCTTCGATCATTCCCATTTTAACTGCAGGGAGAAGGTTGTTGTCCTGGTAGTACTTGATCACTTCTTGTGGATCTTGACCAGACATCATTGCTTCGTAGTAGATCGCCTGTGATACTTCCTGATCATCCACTTTTACTTCTTCTTTTGTAGCCAATGCATCTACGATGAATGTTGCTCTTACGCTTGCAACTGCATCTGCTCTGACCTCTTCACGAAGTGCTTCTACTTTTTCAGGATTGTCTTTAAAACTGTTAAGTTCCTCTTCATCCATCTCTCTTGCTTTTGCATTGATCTTTGCATCGATCTCTTGCTCAACAATGTTGTTTGGCAATGCAAAATCAAATTTAGCAACCAATGCTTCAACAAGTTTTGGTTTTAGATCTTCATTATATATTTTTGAAATTTCTGCTGATTCAATTTGTGTTTTTATTTTTTCTCTAAGTGTTTCAACTGTTACACCCTCTTCACCCTGAAGAAGTTTTTGAGCCAATTCATCATTCAACTCTGCAGGAACCTGCTCCTGAATTTCATGGAGTGTTACTTTGAACTCTGCTTCTTTACCTGCAAGATCAGCTGACTGGTATTCTGCCGGGAATGTTACGGTCACTGTTTTTTCTTCTTCATATTTCATACCAATAATTTGCTCTTCAAATCCTGGAATGAACTGTCCTGAACCGATCTTAAGGCTGAACTTTTCAGCTTTACCGCCATCAAATGCCACACCGTCCACAAAACCTTCAAAGTCAATAACAGCCATATCACCATCTCTTACCATACGCTTTCTTTTGATCTTTTCAAAAGGTGACTGCTCTGCTGTGATCTCAATGAGTTTTTCTTCGATCTGTTTATCTGAAGCTGTTGGCTTGTCAAATGACGGAAGAACATCCATGTGTCCCTCTGCTTCAAATACAGGTCTGGTAGAAACTTCTACTTCTACTTCAATACCTGTCTCTTTTTTATCATACTTTTTAAATGTAGGCTGACCAAGAATGTCTGCCGGGTTGATACCTGCTTCTTTCACACCTGCATCTATAAGGTCTTTAAGTACTTCACCTTCAGCATCCTGTGCAAGTTTGTCACCATGCAGTTGTTTCACTACGTGTGCAGGTACTTTGCCTTTTCTAAATCCATCTACCTTCATCTCTTTACCTGCCTGAACAGCCATGGTATTGATATTTGCTTCAACAGCACTGTTTTCTATAGTACCGCTTACGATGACATTTGCTTCGTCTACTTTATTTACTGTAACTTTCACTACAATCCTTTTAATATATAATTCCGTGATTTTATCTAAATAATGTTGAAATACTACTAATGAGGAAAGTTTTGGGGAAAAAGAGAGGGAAAATTAGCGTGCAACAT
>JGI24024J18818_10000102_pt1 | contig 25283 bp, 27 predicted proteins | sample Cruoilmetagenom2_FD_18818 | JGI IMG/M metagenome (IMG submission 18818) | reverse complement strand
CCCAGCAACACGGAATGGAATTATAAGCAGCAAAAGACTGCTTAATATGATGGCATATCGCATAATATGTCTATTGTGGGGCTAACTGGCAGTTAAGCTAGTAAATAGACGTCAAGAACAGCGCCAACCAGAAGCAGCACCAACTGTACCAGCGATGCAAAAAAACTCTTCATCGCAACCTTTGGTGAAGGATCGAGGATCATTTTGTAATTCTGGTAAATAAAATAGCCCCCACCGATGACAGCGCCTGCAAGGTAAATCCAGTTCAAACCATAAAAATATGGCAGTATAGAAATACCAACCAGGATCAGAGTATTTCCCATCACCACAACCGCAGTAGACTTGTCGCCGATCACTACCGGTAACATGGGTATGCCGGCTTTGGCATAATCCTGATGTTTGGCAATGGCCAGACTCCAGAAGTGTGAAGGTGTCCAGAAAAATAATACAAGTGCCAGCAGGACAGGAACCGGACTCAATACCGGATCAACAGCAGCAGCACCTGCAAGCACAGCAAAACTGCCCGATGCACCGCCAATAACTATATTCATCCAGGTACGGCGCTTTAGCCATACCGTGTAAATAATGGCGTAGAAGAATGCACCCAGAAAAATATAAAGCGCCGTCGCAGAGTTTAAAAATAATGCAGCGGAGCCCACGCCAGCGCCCAATAGCGACAATATGAACAAAATCCACAACGGACTTTTATGGAATCGACCGGTTACAAACGGTCGATCTTTTGTACGTTGCATCACACTGTCGAGGTCAACTTCAAAATACTGGTTAAACGCGCCGGCGCTACCCGCAGAGATAAGCACAGCAAATGCCAGCACCAGAATCTGCAGGCCATCAAGCGCCGGTCCCGGTGTAACGACCATGGCTACCAGTGCCGTGAGCATCATGATAACGCCAATACGCAATTTTAAGAGATTTGATATTTGTTTGAACATATCCATTGAGGACTTCTCATAATACAGTAATGCGAACGGGTTAAGCCGACTTNATGGANTTATATTACTGACGTTAGTATCAGTCACCAAATTACCAGCATTATTTACCGGCGAAAAAAAACGCGGGACAAGCTCAGCTCATCCCACGCTTTTCAGCAAGCTTACAATACTAACTAAGCGGCCAGACAGATGACAGGTAGTCCCAGTTGATAAAGTAGTAAACAACAAAACATACCAGTAGCGCCATCGCAAGAACAAATGTTCCCGGGGCTTCAAAACCGGCGGAACCGTGTTCCTCTACCACCTGAGGAGCCATTGGTAAGCGCTCAGGTTGATCGACGGTATAGGCACTTGCCGCCATTGGCACACCAAAACTCTGCAGGAAGCCGGCTTCTGGAGCCAGTTTCTTACCGAAAAGTAATGAGCCAAGAGTCACAACCATGAACATTATTCCGCCAACAACACCCAGTACACCGCCAATGGCACCAACAGCCATCATCAGGTAGGCAGTACCCGGATATTCAAAGCTCAATGCTGCACCGGTAAAGTCCATGTCCCAGTGTCGACGTGATACACCCAGTGTACCTGCACCCAACATGAACAGAATCATCATCGTCATGCCGCCGCCAAATACATAAGGCTGCATTTTTGCGACCCAGGGCATAAAGATTGCACGTCTGAACAACAGCGGAATCAACAGGTAGGTCAAAGCCATAAATGTCAGCGTTGTACCTGTTACCACGGTGGCATGGAAATGTGCCGGTACATAAATGGTGTTATGGATGATCAGGTTGATCTGCTCTGTACCCATAACAACACCGGTGATACCACCAATGAAACCAAAGGTAACCAGCGAGATGAAGAAACCAGAGAAGACCGGATTGCCCCATGGTGCTTTACGCAACCACTCAAACAGTCCCTTGGTATAACCTTTGCCCCGTTGCGCAACTTCCATCGCACCCGGAACAGTCAGACCGTGAATCATACTGGCCAATACCGCAAGATACATCGCATAACTGGTATTAAATACTTTCCACTCAGAGCTTATGCCTGGATCAACCAGAATGTGGTGAGCACTGGCTAACTGCAGGAAGAAGATATAAAGCAGGAACGCACTACGGCTTACTTTCTCTGACATCGGACGGGCACCGAATAAAACGCCGGTGATCAGATACCAGATAGAAACGTGAGCAGCTACGTTAATCTGCTGAGAAGAGTGACCCAGACCCCACCAGATAACACGGTACATTTCTGCATCAATGTGATTGATATATCCGATAGACCAGAGGAAAGTCGGTACCAGGATAATTGCACCAGAGGCAATGGTGAATACAGCAATAATACAGGCTGTCAGCGCACCAAAGGTCACCAGCGGAATAGAACCCTCATAGGTTTTATCCTCTTTGGCAATAACCAGTGTGCCAAGAAAAACAAAACAACCGATTAACGCACCCACGGCAAACAGGATCAATCCTAGATAGAAATGCGGTTCTGCCTGCATCGGTACATAGGAGGTCATCATCACACTTGAATTGCCTTGCATCACGGCCACATTGTTCATCACCGCACCGATTATCATCAATACAAATCCGACCCAGGCCCATCGAGGTGCAGCCAGTCGCGTACGCAACAGAGTCGATGAAGCAAAGTACATGATCGCGACTTCGAAGAAAATGATGAAGAAAATCAACGCATTAAGACCATGCGCAGTAAGCACCTGGTAAAATAGATCTGCAGGCAGCAGATGAACTTCCTGCCAGCGAGTCAGTACAACACCTAGAGCCATTATACCGGCAATCAGCAGTGCAACAGTGCCCGCCACGGCATTCACCTTTATCAGGCTTTCAGCAGACTTGTCAAAAAAGAAACCCGTATCCGGGCAAACCCTGAATTTTGCCATTTTAATTCTCCGTCACAATGATTTTGCCAAGCATGGTATGGTGGCCGATGCCGCAATATTCGTTACAAACTATACCAAAATCACCCGCCTGATCAGGGGTCATAGTGACAACCATTTCATAGCCAGGAAGAATTTGCAGGTTGATATTTACAGGCTGTAAAGAAAAACCATGATTCCAGTCCATCGATGAAAGATGCACACGATAGGATTGATCCTTTTCCAGTTCGAANATTGGATACCATTGCCATAACCTGCCCAGCATATAAATATCGCTACCTGCGGGTGGACGTACAATAGGAATGCCNGCTTCNTCACCGACCTTGTATTTCTCGACCATTTCATCGACCCTGGCCTGAAATTTTGCCGGTGTCGTCTGATAGGCTTCGTTAGAAAGGTTTTGTTTACCGTAAATATGCCAGTAAGGCATCATGAAAAACATGATTAAACACCACACCAGTGCAATGCCTATCCACACAATCTCCTGTTTTCCAACAGGGACATTCCACCAGATCCGCTCTGAAGGGGGTAAAAATGAAGTCATTGATATTCTCCTTTAAGGTGCGACAGGTATAGTGGCGATTTCCATGACTCCCCACAATATATAAAAAACTGTGGGCATGGCGATACCAATGAACAATAAAAGGAACGGGTTATCGAGCATCCTCTGAAAAAATGGGATTTTCTCTGGTTTAGGGATATTTTCCTCGGACATAAGTTAAGTCTCCTGGTTTTTTTAAGTCTTAGTGGCCACTAACTGTAGTATTTCTACAACAACCTCTCCGGCGCGCTATGAAATAGGCCTATACATACCAAATGACGCCCTGTACTGCGTCAAATGACTCATTCAGTTGTTCAGATTACTACACACAGAGTGTGATATTACTTGATCTATGTCAAATGTCCTATATCTACATCAAAAATAACGTCAAAACTCTAACACCAATATTTTCAATATTCACTAACTACCGAATAAATAACGGCTACTTGACCTGCATCATAGATAGCGACACACAATAATAATATCCTGCAAAGCCGCTGACCAGTACAAATACTGCTTGAAGGGGATATAACGATATCCCGCAATATATAATCAGCAGTATCATTTTAAGATGATTACAATATAGATAGTGTTTTGCACAATACAATATAATACAAAACCGGATCGTGCAGAGCGGTTTTAATCTTACACAGGAACCTGTTGATGGCATTAATTGAATGGCGAAAAGAGTTTTGCACCGGGGTACCGGGCGTCGATTTCGAACACCAGGAACTCATAAAAGAGATCAATTCGATCTATGCATTGATTGATGACAAGGCAGATAAGGACGATGTGATAGATAGCCTGGGTGATATTTATGGCAGTATATCGGCTCATTTTGCGCTGGAAGAGCAGATGATGGAAAAGCACAATTATGATCATTTCAAAGAACATCAGGCTGATCACGAACGCCTGCTGGATGAAATTCGTGACATTACCATTGAATTTGAAAATGCTACTGAACTGGACGCTGAGAAATTCACCCAAAAACTGAACGACTGGTTCCAAATTCATTTTGGGACACATGATTCACGTTTACACGGCCTGGCGCACTTGATAGATCATGAGACGGTTAGCGAATCAACACTGAAAACGATGATACGAAACGCAAAAAATGCTTTCTTACGCAAGACGGGGTGAGGTTCCCTGGATAAACGGACTTAGACTACCATTAACTAATTTGAACGAGCATTTATTAGAATGAGAAACCCTTTACTAAATTTTATTTTTACAGGTTTACTAACTGTACTTGCTGTATTACCTGGGATTTCCTATGCACTGCAGGCAACAGATAATACGAGCATCTTTAACGGTTATTATGCTCGTGCAGGCAATAATGGCACCCCGTCAAGAACACTCCATCATAATGTCTATATGAAACTATATACAGACGAAGGACAGCAATGGGTCGCACTACTGCATATTCCTCTGCCCTATGGCTCCACCGTCGATGAGGCCGTTATCCCAAAGATTTTCGAAAAAATTCGTAACCAGCTAGATTCCAGCTCTTTCGTCAGGGACACCTTTGGCTATTTAGATGAAAAAGCAACCGTACAGTTTGAACGGTTTGGTTACATACAGGACAAAATCATTTTCGAATGCGGCTCGCTGGCTCCCTGCACAATCAGGCCGGCTGATGGTTACCTGGAACTAATAAAACCGGGCATGCTCAATGAACATATCATCAAGTACAATCATATTGTTGCTCAGTAAACAACGAAGCAATACTTTACCAGGATAAGGAAAAAATCATGACCAGCAAAAAAATACCTATTGGCACGATTGTTATATTTGGATTTTTTTTGATCACCATGGTTGCAGCTTATTTTCTGACGAAACCTTCACCGCCACCAGCAGAACTGACTGGCGTGCTTCGTCCGGACTTTAAACCACTTCAACCATTCGAACTGACAGACCACAACAACACTGTTTTCAACGAGAAAAACCTTCTGGATAAATGGAGTTTTGTATTTTTTGGTTTCACTTCCTGCCCCCATATCTGCCCAACAACACTTAATGTGTTGAANTCGGTTCATGGCTTGCTGGTAGAGGAAACAGGTGAAATTCCTGATGACATGCAAGTGGTCTTTATCTCGGTCGATCCNGATCGNGATAGCATCGAAAAAATCGCCAGTTATATAACGAAGTTCAATAAAGACTTTATCGGTACAAGAGCAGACAAGGCAGAAATCGACAAAGTAGCTCGACAATTTGGTTCTGGTTATGTCAAAGACCCGGAAACCTCTGCCGGCGAATACAACGTCTCACACACCAGTGCAATATTTCTTGTAGACCCTTATGGCCGGCTGGTAGCTACTTTTTCACAGCCACACCAGCCGTCTACCATCGCCTCGCAGTACAAAAAAATACGAAAGTATTTTTCCTTTTCCTGGGACTAACAAGCGGTATCGTTACTGCCCTTTCCGCTTATCTGCCTTTTTCCACGCCCTGAAAGCCCAGATAAAATACGCAGATATCATTGCGATGTTGATGATGCCGCCTATCAGATAAAAATTATTGGTGAGATCTTTTTCCTCAGCAGCTGAAACAGATACGGGCTGCTCTGTGTAAAGATTAACGGTATTCTTGGCGGGAGATAGTTCTGTTGTATTCATAAGAATTATTCAACCACTCTATTTCGTGGTTATGTAGTTAATATATTTTACGAACTCTATCCTGTGTTTAATCATAAAACAATGATATAGGTCAAACAATGATATTAGGTCACTATCTTCAGGGTTTCAGCAGATGCATTGAAGCCTGAATGCCATTACAATATCGTCAATATTTGTGACTCTGCCATCTTAAGCAAGCTCTCTAACAAAATAGTTTTAGTAAACCCACTATGCTGCCTAACCAATTCGCCCTGCTAACGCAACAATTCACGCTACCTGCACCCGATAACGATACCCGGCGGATGACGGCCGGCTGGTTATTTCTTGGTCTGGCAGCACTGGTCATCGGTGGTCTATTTACCATCCTGATTGTTCTTTCCCGTACCCCTTTCTTTCAGGACATCATCCCCTGGGTAGATTTTTTTCGCACCGCTCTGGTGGTCCATGTAGACCTGACTGTGCTGGTCTGGTTCCTGGCATTCTCTGGTGTTTTATGGAGCTACAATAGTACGAATAAATGCCTGCGTTGTGGATGGGTCGCTTTACTGATGGCCAGTGCAGGAACCCTGATCATAACGATCTCCCCTTTTACCGGTGAAAGTCACCCGTTAATGAGCAATTATGTGCCGGTATTACAGAGCACAGTATTTTTTACCGGCCTCGGTTTATTTGGACTCGGCTACGGCCTGCTTGTACTGCGCATGCTTATGACTACATTGGCAGCACGAAATAATAGCGGAGGCGAAGTCTTACGCTTTGGTCTGTTTGTCGCTGTTGTCGCCTCCTTATTCGCCTTAGCTGCGCTCATGCTGTCTTATCTTGGCATCAACGACGAATTCAAAGGCGAGGCTTATTACGACCGACTGTTCTGGGGTAGTGGCCATATACTGCAATTTAGCCATACCCAGTTGATGCTGGTTGCCTGGTTATGGCTAGCCACTGTCAGTGGCGCCTTCCTCAGACTAACACCACGTGTAGTGCTTATATTATTTGTCATGGGTTTGTTGCCGGTCTTAATGGTACCCATCATTTATGTATCATTTGATGTCAGCTCCGGTGACCACATGTTCTGGTTCATACAGCTAATGAAGTACGGCGGTGCAATTGCAGCCGTTCCCGTTGGCCTTGCAACCACACTCGCCATCGTAGAAAGATGGCGACCTGTCCCTGGCTTTGAAATTGAACGCAGTGCACTGATATTTTCAATTCTGCTATTTGGTGTGGGTGGTTTTATCGGCTTCATGATCAGTGGCAGCGACGTAAGGGTCACCGCCCATTATCATGGCTCTATCGTTGGCGTAACACTCGCCTTCATGGGCATGACCTATCACCTGCTCCCACAGCTGGGCTTCAGAAAAGTCAGCGGGCGTGCAGCACGATGGCAGCCGGGAATCTATGGCACTGGCCAGTTGTTGCACATCATTGGCCTGGCCTGGTCGGGCGGCTATGGCGTGCAACGTAAAACGGCAGGTGCAGAACAAGGCCTGGAAAAGTTTGAACAGATTGCTGGAATGGGTTTAATGGGACTGGGAGGATTAATCTCAATTATTGGTGGTATTATTTTTCTGGTTGTTGTCTATCTGGCAATAAAACCTGATAAGAAATCAAAGGNATAGCCTGGGTCAGATACCAGTTTTCTCTAATATCAGGAACAATTGAGACCTGACCCGGGCTTTTCTTTTCCTCTTAATCAATAAACTGCTCGTGTAAAAAATCGAGGGAGATATTGGATAAAAGACTAAAGACTAAAGATAAAAGGCTGAAAACTGAAAACTGAAAATTTCATCATTTTCAGTGTGTTACTTTGATATATGTACCAGCAACCGTCGGCGATGCCCTCTTCTGCGGTGTTCCCACAAATAAAGCCCTTGCCAGGTGCCCAGTCCCAGCCTGCCGTTGATGATGGGGATGCCCAGTGATGTGCTGGTGAGGATGGCTTTGATATGGGCAGGCATATCATCCGGCCCTTCGGTAGTATGCGTATACAGGGCATCATTTTCCGGCACCAGTCGGTTCATCCAGTTTTCCAGATCTCGCCGCGCAGACGGATCGGCATTTTCCTGGATGGTCAGGCTGGCCGAGGTATGGGTGACAAAAACAGTGCAAAGCCCATGCTCGACTGCAGAAATGGCGACAAATTCTTTAATCTGACAGGTAATATCAAGCAGACCCTGACCCTGCGTTTCAATTATTAGTTCCTCAACCATTTTTTCTCCACACCCATTATTTAAAAGCTTTAGCCAGGCCTGGCAATCTGTCTGCTAAAATTATATGCAGAACATAGAGACTCAGAANTGTTCGACAAAATCTAATTATGCAAGATATCACGCTACCAAAAAACATACCGATCTTCCCGCTTTCCGGTGTACTGCTATTACCCGGCGGGCTACTGCCATTACACATATTTGAACAGCGTTATCTCGACATGTTCAGAGATGCACTTGCAGGTGATGGCATAATAGGCATGGTTCAGCCAGAACCGGAACAGGCTCATTTACGAAACCCGGCTGTTTTTTCGACAGGATGTGCTGGAAAAATCTCTCACAATGAAAATACAAGTGACGGCCGCATGCTGGTCACACTTCATGGCCTGTGTCGCTTTGAGACAGCCCAGGAGTTGGATAACAGTCTGTCCTACCGCACATCTGAAGTAAATTATTTGCCTTCAGGAAACATCTTCATGGATGAGACTGAAAACAGTAAACGTCAACGACTTTTAAATGCCGCCTCGTTATACCTTTCACTGCTAGAAGAAAATGCCCGGCTTGAGCCGATACTAGAAGCCAGCATGTCTGAACTGGTGACCGTACTCTCGATGCACTGCCCGTTCAGCTCACTGGAAAAACAAAGCCTGCTGGAAGCTTCTGATTTGAATATCCGTGCCGATNGCCTGATTGAATTACTGGAACAGTCAGCCTTGGATGGCTGGACGTCAGGTGATCAGAAGGGTAACTGACTCAAATTTACAGTATTGTTTTAATCTAGATGTGGGAGGCGCGCCTCCCACAATCATACCTCTAGCATTTTCTTTCTTCTTATATCTGATTTTAAGACCTCAACGCCTCTACAGGATGCAAGCCTGCTGCCTTGATTGCAGGATAGGTCGCTGAGAGCACCCCGGCAAGCAGTGCGATTGCAAAACCTGTAAGCACTGTTTGGCTATCGAATAATACTGGCAGATCAAACCAGCTGGAGACAATGACGCCCAGCCACCAGCCTGCAAGCAGGCCAGCCGTTCCGCCAACGATGGCGAGCATGAGACCTTCAATCATAAACTGCTGCAAAATATCATTTCGTGTTGCGCCGACGGCCCTGCGCAATCCAATCTCACTGCGCCGGGTATTGATGCTGACCAGCATCACATTCAAAACACCGGCTATGCCGACTGTAAGTATGATACTGGATATACCCAGCAGAAAAAGTTCGAGCATATTCTGAAACTGCTTCTTTTTTATTAGCAGTTGATAAGGGATGATCAGTTCCAGTTTCTGTTGGCTGAAGCGGCTGGCACCGAAAATGCGCTGCAATAATGGGATGGCTGCAGGGATACGCTGATCATCAGCAAACTTAAGCAGCAGTTTGCTGAACTGCAGATCATCCACTGCTTTTGGCGTCATCACTGTCAATGGGACATAAATTGAACGAGCTGTATCAGGCGTCTGAAAACCTGACAATTTCATTAGCGGAGATCTATCTGTCGCCAGTACACCGATTACCGTAAACCACTCGCGGCCAAGCCTGAACACCTTGCCGCTTGCCTGGCTAGTGGCAAACAAGGCCATCGCCGTATCATGCCCAAGCACAGCTACCCGCTGACGTTGCCGCAAATCATAAGGCGCCAGAAACCTGCCGTTAGCCAATGCCAGCGAAAATACATCACGATAGGCGCTGCTGGTTCCTACAATTCGCATTCGTTGTGACTTACGCTGCATATAGGCGGTTCGGTATGTTTGTTTAACCGGAGCCATTGCCGACAGCTCATGCCCCATCAGCTTCTTCATGCTGACAAGCATCTGTGAGTTCAGTTGTGGAAGAGAATCTGTCGAGGTGCTGTTAACAATCACAGTACTGGTACCTAATACACCAACGGCGCGGGAAAATTCCTGACGAGCACCCTGACCCATGGCAACGACAACGACAAAGCCCATCACACCAATAGCTATGCCTGCGATACTCAGCAATGCCTGCAGGCGTTTTACCTGCCACATCTTGAAGGCAGGAAGTATATAGCTGAAGAGTCCCGGGTTAGTAGCTTGCATGACTCAGGCTGCCGTCTTCCATAATAAAAATTCTGTCCGCCGCCTTAGCTACTGCTTCGTCATGCGTGATCAGAACTATCGTTAAGCCTTCTGCGTTCAAGTCCCTTAACATGTTAACGATTTCACTGGAATTGTGACTATCAAGATTGCCCGTCGGCTCATCCGCCAGCAATAAGCGAGGGCGGTTAAACAGGGCACGGGCGATAGCAACGCGCTGGCTTTCGCCACCTGACAACTGTCCGGGAAGGTGTGACAGGCGGTGCCCAAGGCCGACTTGTTCAAGCAGGTCGATAGCTCTATGCCGACAGTCGGCACGGGACATGCCTGAATAAAAACCCGGCATGGCGACATTATCCGGCAGATCAAGATAATCAATAAAACTTGTAGACTGAAAGACAAAACCCAGTTTGCGCTTTCTGATATCAGCCAATGCCCTGTCATCCATTTTCGATATCATTTCCTGATCGAGAGTGAAACTGCCGGAATCTGCCATGTCGAGGCAGCCAAGGAGATTAAGCAAGGTCGACTTACCGGTGCCCGAGGGCCCCATAATAGCTACAAATTCCCCCTCAGCAACATCCAGTGAAATATTTTTCAGGACAGGAACCTGCTGTCCCGGCAGTTGGTAACTTTTATCCAGGGAGCGCGTCTGGATCACGAGTTCGGCTCATTCACCAGCACTTTTCGCGGGTCATGCAAAAGTAATTTTTCTCCACCAGACAGCCCTTTGGTGACAACAACAAAGTTGCCGTCACTGGGACCGGTTTCTATTTCAATCGCTTCAGCCTTATTCATTTTCCACAAAAAGCTCACGGTCTGGTCACCTGAATAAAAAACAGCCTCTACCGGGACACGTACAACATCTTCCAGATGGTCTGCCTGGATTCGGGCACGCACTGTCATGCCTGGTCGAAGCTTCGGGTCTATACCATTGATCGCAATTCGTACGAGAAACCTTGGCATCTCTTCATTCTTGCCGGTTGCCAGGGTGCCAATGGTTTCCACACGCCCGTTCAATACCAGGTTGGGATAGGCCTGAGGGCGGACCAGTGCAGTCTGTCCTACTTCGAGCTGGGCGATATCTGTTTCACGAACCTTCAGGTCGGTAATAATTTCAGACATATCAGGCAGGACAATGAAACCATTGTGCTGCCAGACGGAGTCACCTACCTGCACCTTGCGTATTTCACCCTGTACCGAGACCATTTTATAGACGACGAAGCCAGGTACTGGTGCTTTTATAATTGTTTTATCCAGCAATGCTTTTGCTGACAGCAGTGACTTTTTCAGAGCATCGTAATGGTGATTTAAGCGTATCATTGCCGTGTTTTTCAGGGCTAATTTATGCTGATTAACCTTCTTCTGCTCAGCAACTTTACGCTCAAGTTCTGCCAACTTGAGTTCTGACTGCCGAATCTCACCGGGTACTATCATTTCACGCAGCAGTTTATCCTGCTGTTTTGCCAGATCCAATATAGCGGCGGACTCACTTATTGCTGCCTTTGCCTGCTCGTATTCACGGCGTTTAGTAAAACCCTGCTCAAGCAGATCTTTCGCAGATTTGGCTTTTTTCTTTGCCATCTCGTATTTTTGTTCTGCTGCCTGCAGATCATTTTTTGATTTTGTCAGGCGCAAAGGCAGCTCGGCCTGTTCCAGGTTCCTGTGTTTGAGTTGAGCCACTTCGACATTGTGCAGCATGCTTTCGCTACTTGCCCTGCCCTGCTGGATGGTCAGCTGAAGCTCTTCTTCAGCCTGTGCCAGCGCTGCACTGGCATCGCTTATCTCTGCTTTCAGCTTTTCAACATCTTCAACAAACGGGGCTTTATCAAACTTGACGATCACCTCACCGGGTTTAACGGTAGCGCCCTCCTGCCTGAGAAAAATGATCTTCGCCCTGTTACTGGGAAGGGCCGAAGCGAGGGTGACAGAACGTCGTGCTTCAAGTATGCCTGACTCGATAATAGAAATATCAAATGAACCCTGATCTGCCCTGGCAACGACAGGTTCCTGGAACACAGCGTTTTCGACGCCTTCTTTTCCAGAATTCAGAAAGGAAAGGGCTGTGTAGACCACGAGCAGGGCGATGCCCCCTTTAATTACAATTGATTTGCTTGCGGTAATTGCCATTTTTCTCTCAATTGACCACTTATCAGGTCAAGATTCAGCCGTGCCAGTTGTAAATCAATAGTTGCCGTCAGACTGGATTGCCTTAGCCGGGCCAGATCACGCTGGCTTTCAAGTAGCTCGATAACATCGATCTGTCCATCATCATATCTCCTTTTTGCCAGTACAAACCGTTTTTCTCCCAGTTCTGCCGTCTTTTGAGCCAGCAAGGACTTCTCCTGGTAACGGCTCATCTGTCGAACAGCACTGCGAATTTCTGTTTTAACCGTAGCAGTGAAGTGTCTGTAACTTCTCTCTGTCTGCTCATATTCAAGCACAGCAAGTTTTGCCTGGTTTTTTTCCGTGGCCAGAGCAAAATCTGTAGACACATTCAAGCCCAGGCCGATGCGCCGGTCATCCACAGCAAAGGTATCATCCAGTGATTCACCCTGCCCGACCAGTGCATAGTGGATACTCAAATCAACCGGGGGGCCTACACGCTTGTTGATAATGTTCATTCGTTGCAGTGCGTAATCACGGCTTTCCTTCATTGCGATAATTTCCAGCCGATGGTTCAATGCCATCTGCTGCAATACCTCAACTTCCTCTGGCATAGTCGATGCGTGCTGGTCAGTCAGCAAGGCAAAATCAAAATCCACTTCATTTTCAGGGTTCAGGCCTAGCAGTATATTGAGTTTATCCAGATCATTTTGCAGCGAGGCCTCAGAGTCTTTTACTGCCTGCCTGGAACGGGAAGCATTTAACTCCGCCTGTTCAACATCAAAACTGGATGCCAGGTCATTTGCATATCTGGCCTTGACTGCGGCAACCAGCTTATCTGCTGCTTCCAGCGCCGTCTGCTGCACAGCTATCCCCTGTTCTGCCAGGTAAGCCCGATACCATGCCTGTATAATTCTGGCTGTCAGTTCTTCTGCACCAACTTCACTAACACGCTGACTGTGTTTTCTGTCGCTCTCTGCTTTATTTAGAGCCAGCACACCACTACGCTCCGGATCAGAGAACAGGGGCCGGGTGTACTGAACTCTAAATTCACTTAGTGCACTGGTATCAAACTGAGAGGCATACACTCCGGCCTCTACCCGTGAACCATCGTCCAGCTTACGACTGAGCGACATCCTGTATTGCTGTCCAATCTCGGCGCCAACCACCGCATCTGACCTGAGTGACGCATTAAAGTGGGTGCGAAAAACAGAACGCGCGACATCCAGTGTCATGTCTGACTTTTTTACCCTGTCCAGCACCTGCAGATATTCATAGTTGCCATTGAAGGCTGACCTGATCGCATCGTGCAAATTCATCCCTGCATACAGGGGCCTGGCTGCCAGAAANAGAAGGAGTGCCAATAGACANCGAGCAAGACTTCGCGATGATGAAAAATAATTGAAGCTATTCAANAAAATATTCATTCATAAACCACTGATGAGGTAAATGAAAATCCATTTTCTAAGGAACCTCTGATTTATTCGTCAGTGCGNGAGCTTTTTTCAGCTTGATATTGTTTTGCCTATACACTGAACTTGCTACAGGACGGACGAGCAGAAATTACTATTTAGTGCCAGTGGCGTTGTAGATGATCGCTTGTTCACCTTCCAGAGTTCCGTCCGAGCCAATATTGATCAAAAAACTTAAATTTGTCGAAGCAGAAATAGACCCGGCCAGCTGAAATAGTGTCGGGGTGCCATCATAAGAGCCATTTGAGCTGGCCGTAAATGACTCGCCTACTATAGTGCCGGAAAGCTGTGCAGGAAAATTGGGATTATTGGAAGCCTGAATGATTGTCAGTGCAGTTCCTATAATCTCCAGCTGTAGTACCAGGGTACTTATCAGTACAGGCAGGTTTCCCGGGTTGCTCGCCACAGTTGCAGTGACATTGTAAGTACCCCCTAAAGAGCCTTCTTCTATGTCTCCATCACCCGGGTCGCCTGTTCCGGGGTCACCAGTACCGGGATCACTCGTGTCATCGCCACCTGAGCTACCGGCGGCAAGCAGTATTACTGCTGCGGCAACCGCTGCAATACCTATCATTACGGGCTTGCTCATACCTGAACTGGCTACAGATACTGTTTTTATGGTGTACCCTGACGAGTCAGACAGTGTATAGACCCCGCCTTTTTTGAAATCATGCTCCAGAATGCCTTTATCATCTGTGACCCTTTGCGTTTTTGACCCATCAGGTGAGGTAATAGTGATTAGTGTACTTTTCAGCGGCTGACCATTCTCACCTATCATGGATAAATGTTTTGTAATTGCGTTAGCGGCAGGAGCAAGGAGGACAAGAAGTATGCCGAAAATCAACAATGAAAGACGGCCTTTTTGAAACTGTAGATGTAGAGATGACAAGTTAATAACCTCTTAAGATTACCGTCACATAGTCTGAAATCTATTCAACGGAGTGACTATGTATATTCCTATTTAAATGAAAACAAATCAATGCTCTATTATTCTAGGGAGTTACCTGCCTTTCTCGAGTACGTATCTCGTATTTAAACTCCCCCCCGGTTTCATTTGGCGGGATATTTTTCTTCATTGATCATTAACTTACACTGTACCGCATCATCCAGGTCAACACCGCAACGATCCGCCAGGCGCACCAGGTAGATCATGACATCAGCCATCTCCAGTGCCACTGCCTCTCTGGTTTCAGCATCAAGATTCAGACTTTGCTGCTCGGTCATCCATTCAAAATGCTCCATCAGCTCTGCCATTTCCACACTCATGGCCATCACCAGGTTTTTAGGCGAATGGTATTTTTCCCAGTCTCGTGCTTCGGAAAATTCACGCAGACGCTGCTTTAGATCTTCAATATTAATCATATCGTAAGAATATTCTCTGTTAATAATGACCACTAAGGACTAAGAAAATATAGATGGGTTTTCTTTCATCTTTTGTCTTTTGTCTTGGAACTTGGAACTCACACATTCTCAAAGATTCACTATCCAGCCCGGCAGCAGTTGGCCTGCTTTTCTCAGTTCAGCACGATGCAGGTTACATTTCGGATCAAATTTCTTCATCAGTGCCCAGAAACGATGGGAATGATTCATTTCCCGAGTATGAACCAACTCATGCAATAGTACATGATCAACCAGATCAGAAGGCAAAAACAGCATTTTGAAATTAAGGCTGAGATTTCCCTGTACTGAGCAGGATCCCCAACGTGTTTTCTGGCCGCGTATTGAAAGCCTGTTCCACTCGAGTCCAGTGGATTTAGAAATTCCATCCAGCCGCGCTGAAAATTCTTCACGTGCCTGTGTCATCAACCAGCATCGCAGATTCTGAAACAGCTGTTTTTCCGATGGGTTTTTGCAAAACAGGTTTAGTGTTTCAGCAACAAGCATGGCTCTGTTCTGAGTACCTGTATGTCGGCTTATATTATACTGCTGCTGCTTGCAAAGCAGATCAATAGTAGATGGGAATGCAGGAGTACCAGCCTGCCTCCGAGACAGCTGTAGTGCAGACTTTTGCAGATTTCTTTCTATCCATTGCCTTTTACTGAGCACAAAAGCCAGCCACTGATCTTCTCTCGTCCCGCTGGGAACAACGATCAGTAAAGAACGATCAGGCCTGAGTTCAATACGAATTCGCTTTGCACGCAATGACCTGCGCAAATGACAGCGCGAAATCCCTGCAAGAGAAACACCTTCTAACAATAAATCAGCCATATGACCGGTATCATTTTTGCTTCCGGAGAAATAACACAAGATGAGCTGTCATTAATTCTATCAATATCCCTTATACTGCCGCACTTAATCTCATTTTCGTAGATACCAGAGAAATACCTTTACATGGAACCTGTTAACATCATTGCTGACCTTCATTGCCACTCGACTGCATCGGATGGCACTCTGCCGCCTGCAGAGGTGGTCGCTCGTGCTGCAGGCAACGAGGTCGACATCCTGGCACTGACTGATCATGATACCACTGCCGGGCTGGATGAGGCATATCTCTGTGCAGAAGAAAGTAATATCAGGCTGATACCTGGGATAGAGCTTTCTGCTACCTGGCAGGGAAAGCTGCTGCACATAGTAGGACTCGATATTGACCCTGAGCATCCGCCACTAAAACAGGGGGTCCAGGTATTGAAAGAAATGCGAGAAGAGCGGGCTATAGAAATGGGTAGACGCCTGGCTAAGGCGGGCTACCACGACACCTATGAAAATGCTCGACGCCTGGCAGGAGACGGTAATGTCACGCGTACCCATTTTGCCCGTCACTTAATTGAGGCTGGCGTGGCTAAAGATTTTACTGATGTATTCAAGCGATTCCTGGTACGTGGTAAGCCAGGATACTACCGTGTTGACTGGTCTACCATGGAAGATGCGGTTACATGGATAACCGGTGCAGGCGGTATTGCCGTGGTCGCACACCCGCTACGCTATAAACTAACCGCCAATTGGCTCAATCGTGTCCTTACTGCCTTCAAACAAGCCGGTGGAGAAGGTATCGAGGTCATCTGCGGGCGAAATACTCCTGATGATAACGTCCGTAGCGCCCTGTTTGCCCGTAAACATGGTCTGCTCGCATCTACAGGATCCGATTTTCATGAACCGGGTAAATGGGTGGAGCTTGGCAGGCTGGAAAAATTACCTGAAGGCCTTGAAGCTGTTTGGCAAAGATGGGTTTAGATATAAAAACAAAAACCATTGGGGTCAGGTGAATGACTACACATAATCAACAGCTAAGTACTATGCTATGATTTGCTCTATCCAGGTTTTATTTTCCTGAAACTGTGCCCTAACTTCTATGAGTCTGAACGAAGAAGAAATCCAGCAAGCACGCTATGATCTAATCGAATTGAGAATCGAACATAGCGACCTTGACCATGCCATTGATCTGATGCTGCAAAATGCCTACGTAGACCAGCTGCGTCTACGCCGCATGAAAAAACGCAAACTTAAGCTGAAAGACAGCATCCAACTGCTTGAAAGCATGATCATTCCTGACATCGATGCCTGATGCAGTTTTGAACAAAGAAAATCGGCAACACGAATGAGCGAAATACTTGGTCTGGCTTTTATGGTACTGGTCATTTTCATCTGGTACAGAAACCTCACAGTCCGTGAACTGGCGATGATGCATTCAAGCAGGGCCTGTAGAGAACAGGACTACCAGCTGCTTGACGACAGCGTACACATGTCCGGGCTGGGGCTGACACGCTGCCCTGATCAACGACGCTGCCTGCGGCGAAAATTCCGCTTTTCCTACTCCAGTGATCATATTCACCGCAGCAACGGCGTCGTTATCATGCTCGGTGACCACCTTGAGAGTATCGTTTTTTCATCACCACCCAAATCACTGGAAGCTTAAGCCGGATATTTCACAGAGACCCATGAAGCAAACAATAGCCTACACCATCGAAGACCGCCGCTATCTGAGCATTACTGACCGCTGCACCCTGGTCTGTGAGTTCTGCCCCAAAACGAAGGGCAGCATGCAGGTGCATGCGTACAACCTGGCATTCGATCATCGCCCTGAAACGGATGAAATTATAGCGGCAATCGGCAATGTCAGAGACTTTTCCTGGGTCGTCTTCTGTGGATTTGGTGAGCCGACGTTACGATTAAAAACATTGCTTGAGGTTGCGCGATACGTCAAACAACAGGGTGGACGTGTGCGACTGAATACCGATGGCCTGGCAAACCTGGTCCACAAACGTAATGTATTACCCGAAATGGCAGGATGCATTGATGCCCTGTCGGTCTCACTCAATGCTCAAAACGAGACCATCTACAATCGTCATTGCTCGCCTGCACTCAAAAACTCGTGGCAGTCTATGCTGGACTTTCTGCAACTAGCACCCGCATCCATTGAGGATGTCACCGCTACGGCAATCAATGGCCTTAATGGGGTCGATATTGCAGCCTGCCGTCAACTGGCCGATGAACGCGGGGTCAAATTCAGGCAACGAGAACTGGACAGCGTGGGATAGGAAATAAATTGTTATGGAGCGTTGAGAATTGCGATTTTCTGATGTTGTTCTCTAGTCTGAATTTATTCGCCGCGAGGGCGCGCCTCCCACAATCAATTCCAGTAGCGATTAAAATGTACTGTGGGAGGAGCGCCCCGCTGCGAAAGATCTAACATCTAACACCTAAAGTCAGTTTGGCCGATAAGATTTCAGGCCAAAAAAAACCGCCTCTATAGGCGGTTTTTCAAGTTGCTGATTTTATCGACTTATTTCAGGCCCTGCATATACAGCGACAACTGTTTGATCTGGTCATTTGAAAGCAGAAATGAAATCGGATTCATCATGTAGTGCTCGCGTGTACCATTTTTGAACGCATGCAGCTGCTTTTCTGTGTAGGCGGCGTTCTGTCCGGAAAGCCTGGGATATTGTACCGGGATACCTGCACCTGACGGCCCGTGACAGCTCATGCATGCAGAGATATTCATTTCCCGAAAACCACCGCGGTAGATTTTTTCACCCTCCAGGGCGGCCGCTTCATCTTGCTTGCTGATACCAGCTTTGCCAGCAGGAAGACCGGAATAGTATGCATCAATATCAGCCATGTCGTCTTCACTGAGTGCTGCAACCATGCCTGCCATGATTGGATCTTTGCGTCTACCGTCCTTGAATGCCTTCAATTGACTAAAGATATAACCTGGCACCTGGTCTGCTAACCGAGGGTTGAGTGGTGCATCCTTCATACCGTTTCCATCAGCACCATGGCATGCAGCACAAGCTGCCGTTTTGACTTTGCCACTTTCAACATTGCCCTTTGATGCATGTGTTGCATGAGCAACGCCGGCAATCATCATACCTGCAACTGCCATTGACAAGACCAGTAAATTTTTCATCGAACTACTCCTGAAGATTTTTTTCCGAGTATCAGACCACATTGCCAACCCGAAACTGTGTGCCGCTTTATATATCAAAGGCGCTCTCAGGTCAATTTTAGAATTTCCTTATATAGCTATTTGATCGACTTATTATTTATCATAATTCCATGCAGAATCTGACATATCCAGAATTAATAGACGCACCCGTAATTCTTTAATTATGAGATACTTCAGATTATCGCCAATAGAACATGCCCACAACAAAACCGTAAACAACCATGGAACGTCTGCCAGCCCAGCCTACATTCATCAAGGGCGCCTATACATTACAGCAGCTGCCCGATGATACCGGGGTAGAAGTCGCCTTTGCCGGCCGCTCGAATGTCGGGAAATCAAGCACCCTTAACACGCTGGCAGGCGTGAAATCTCTGGCCCGTACCAGCAAGACCCCGGGCCGGACTCAGGAAATCAATTTTTTTGACCTCGGCAATGATCGCCGTCTGGTTGACCTACCGGGCTATGGTTATGCAAAAGTCTCAGAGGCCAAGCAGCGCCATTGGGCTGAAACCCTTGGTGAATACTTACTAACAAGGAAAAGCCTGGTCGGTCTGGTACTTTTAATGGATATCAGACACCCACTAAAAGAATACGATCGCAATATGGTTCACTGGTGTACAGCCGCTGAACTGCCCGTATATGTGATATTGAACAAGTCAGATAAGCTTAGCCGGGGGAAAGCAGGCGCAAGTTTACTCGATGTAAAACGGAAACTTTCAGCGTTCCCTATCGAAGGAATACAGTTATTTTCCAGCCTCAAGCGCACCGGGGTCGATGAGGCACTGCAACAGCTGTGTCATTGGCTGGAATTGCCGTATAGTAAACAGTAAGCCAGCTTCACCCCTCTTCAACATCATCGACATCAATCTGACCTGTCATTTTACGGCGGATATGTGACCAGGACATGCCTGTTGCAAGCACCAGCGAAAGCACAAATAACACTATGTACTGAAAAAATGTAGGGTTAGTGATGGACAGTACTCCAAAATCAACCAGCACCCAGATGAGACTGGCAACAAAAGCCAAAGCAAGAATGACCCCGAGAACACCCAGAGAGCGTGCCGTCGTCCGTAGATAAATCACCCAACCTATTAGCAACACTATTCCTGTAAATAGAATCACCGGGTCAAACCGGTCTGTGGCATTGCTAATCCAGTGATACCAGGAATATTGTGATGGATTATAAGTAGCGAAGACAAGAATTATTGCCGCGATCAGACGGATAAGAAAGTCAAAAAAATTGAAACCTTTAGAAGCCATTGCTACTGACCGATGAGTAGTTGTACGGGATGCACAGGCTAACAGGAGCCCGCCACTGAATCCAGATATCGGCAGATATTTACCGGGCAGGAAGTATCGTGTAAATAGCTGAAATACGGTGATTATGGACAGGTATTCGCTCATAAAACTACCGCTCAGTATTTGACTTATATCAAACCAGGCCGCAAAAATTGGACAAAAACGTTGGATTCCGTTACTGTTCCGTTCGCAACAACAACCCAAACCACCATTTGGGAGGAGAAAGGGTCGGCAACAGGCCCGACAAAATTCCGGTCAAAGGGAAAAAATCTTGAGTATTTTTTCCCATTGACTGGAATTTTTTTTGCCAGATACACACCCCATCATCAAGTTTCTGAATTCACCGTATTAGTCATCTTTCCACGCTGTTAGAATACGCCGATGGACACCGAATCAAGCCAACAACGCAAGATTGCAAGCAAACGGGCAACCTTTGCCAGCATAATTGTCAATACTCTGCTCTCCGTAGGACAAATTTTTCTCGGCATCGTCGGCAACTCCCAGGCTCTGGTGGCTGATGGAGTCCATACCTTATCGGATCTCAGTACTGATGCCCTGGTTCTCTATGCTATCTGGCATGGCAGCAAAGAAGCCGATGATGACCACCCCTATGGCCATGGCCGCATTGAAACTGCCGCAACGGTTTTTCTGGGTTTATTGCTCGCCTTTGTCGGTGCAGCAATTGCTATCAATGCTGCGTTACGTCTCACTGAGCCGGCAACGATCCTGACACCGGCGCCCATCACACTATTGATGGCTGTGATCACCATATTCAGTAAGGAAGGTCTCTATCGCTACACCATAGGCATTGCTACCCGCTATAAATCCACTATTCTACGTGCCAATGCCTGGCATCATCGCAGCGATGCTATCTCCTCAATTGTTGTCCTGATTGGTATTGGCGGCAGCATCATGGGACTGCCCTATTTTGATTCCCTCGCTGCCATAGGCCTTGGCACTATGATTATTCGTATGGGTCTGCTGCTAAGCTGGAATGCCCTTAAAGAACTGATTGATACGGCACTCAGTCACGAGGAAGTAGCAGCCATCCGGCAGGCAATCGTCAATATTGATGGCGTAGTTGACCTGCATATGCTGCGTTCACGTCTAATGGGCGGACGCGCCCTGATCGATGTTCACCTGCAGGTAGATGGCAATATCAGCGTCTCCGAGGGACACCAGATTTCTGAATTCGTACGACAGCGCCTCATTAATGACTTTGAAAGCGTTGATGAAGTGCTGGTTCATATCGACCCCGAAGACGATAAAGTCAGCATGGCAAATGTCGATCTACCATTGCGCAGTGAAATGACGACACTTATAAATGAGGCTATTGCGGGCATTGACGGCTCAACGGCTGCCGAGAAAATTACCCTGCATTATCTCGAGGGCAGCATCAATGTCGACCTGACTTTCCCGACAATCGCAAATACCACCGATGAGAAACGTCAGATGATTGCCAGGAAGGTGGTAGAAACCCTGCACCAGCACCCGAATATCGGCAGTATTGAGGTCTTCTTTCACTGTTTGCACTGAAATTACTGTCTGCATTTGTATTTGCGCACTAATCTGGTGCAAAATGACGCCTCATTTAATTTTACCCGTGCCTGAATGTCTTAAATTCAGGCATTTGCGTAACTGGCATGATTCTTAATTGGAATAAATACTCTATCAAGGCTTTTGTTAAGCTTATTAAAACCATTTCGTATAACCGTGCTTTTGCACACTAGATATATAAAAGAGGAAATCAATGTCCGCCGAAATTTTGAAGATGATCAAGGACAACGGGGTCAAGTTTGTTGACTTTCGTTTTACAGATACCCACGGTAAAGAACAGCACGTTTCAGTGCCTTCTCACACGGTTGATGAAAGTACGTTCGAAGATGGCAAAATGTTTGACGGCTCATCTATTGCCGGCTGGAAAGGCATTAATGAATCAGACATGATCCTGATGCCAGACCCCTCAACAGCGGTTATGGATCCTTTCTTTGATGATCCGACACTGATCATCCGTTGCGATATTCTCGAACCTGCTACCGGTGAAGGTTATGAAAGAGACCCGCGCTCGATTGCTCATCGTGCTGAAGCCTATCTGAAATCTACTGGTATCGCTGATACCGCCTATTTCGGTCCGGAACCAGAATTTTTTGTCTTCGACGATGTTCGCTGGGGTAATACCATGCAGGGCTCTTTCTTCAAGATCGATTCCGATGAATCTTCATGGAACTCTGAAAAGGTATTTGAAGACGGCAACATCGGTCACCGACCTGGAGTGAAAGGCGGTTATTTCCCGGTACCGCCCGTTGACTCGCTTCAGGATTTGCGCTCTGCCATGTGTCTGACCATGGAAGACATGGGTGTTGAAGTTGAAGTTCACCATCACGAAGTCGCAACAGCCGGCCAATGTGAAATCGGTACTCGCTTCAACACACTTGTAAAACGTGCTGACGATAATCAAATCCTGAAGTACTGTGTCCACAACATCGCACACGCCTATGGCAAGACAGCGACATTCATGCCCAAGCCAGTCGTCGGCGACAACGGTAATGGCATGCATGTCCATATGTCTCTGGCAAAAGATGGCGACAACATGTTCTCCGGTGACGAATACGGCGGGCTGTCTGAAACTGCGCTTTACTACATCGGCGGAGTCATAAAGCATGCCAAGGCACTGAATGCCTTTACCAATGCCTCCACCAACAGCTACAAGCGCCTGGTTCCCGGTTTCGAAGCCCCTGTGATGCTGGCTTATTCGGCCCGTAACCGCTCTGCTTCTATCCGCATTCCATTCGACAGCAACCCTAAAGGACGCCGCATCGAAGTGCGCTTCCCTGATCCTACCGCCAACCCTTATCTGGCATTCTCAGCACTGATGATGGCCGGTCTTGATGGCATCATCAACAAGATCCACCCTGGTGACGCCATGGACAAGGATCTGTACGACCTGCCAGCTGAAGAAGAAGCAATGATTCCTCAAGTAGCTGCCTCGTTTGAAGAAGCACTGGCCTCACTGGATGCCGACCGTGACTTCCTCAAAGCCGGCGGAGTATTTACAGATGATGTGATCGATGGCTTCATTGACCTGAAAATGGAAGAAGTCACACAGTTGCGCATGAGCACTCACCCTGTTGAGTTCGATCTCTACTACAGCTGCTGAGTTAATCTTACCAGCCTGTTACAAAACGCCTCTATACGGGGCGTTTTGTTTTTCTGGATTCTAAAAAAGTTTCAAGTTTCAAGGCTAAAAGAAACCCCGAAAACTTGAAACTTGAAACTTGAAACTTGAAACTATCCCTTAATGATCTCTAACACAAAAATTGACAGCAGCATCTGCCGTTATCTGATTGAGAATATGGAAACGGCTGTGCTTTTGTTTAATTCTAAGTTAAAACTGACGGCCATCAATCCTGCCGCAGAAAATCTGCTACAGGCCAGCGCACGCATGCTGCTGGGACAAAGTCATGAAGCAATCTTCCTGCACAACATTGAGTGCCACGACATACTCACTACTATCCAGCAGGAGAACAGAACCATCACAGAGAGGGAAATCCGTCTGAAGCTGATCACGGGGAATGCCATTACTATCGATTTTTCTGCCACCCCCCTCACTCGTACCCAAAAGGCTTCTGACATTATTGTTGAGATTACCCAGGTCGACAGACTGCTGAGACTCGCCCGTGAAGAACATCTGCAGGAACAATACGAAGCCACGCAGCAAATACTCAAGGGTATCGCACACGAAGTAAAAAACCCCCTGGGCGGTTTGCGCGGTGCAGCACAACTGCTCGACATGGATCTTGAAGATGAAATACAGAAAGAATATACAGCTGTCATCATTAAAGAAGCTGATCGTTTATCTGACCTGGTTGACAAAATGGCAGGATCAAATCAGCCCCTTGAATTGGTACCGGTCAACATTCATATCTGCCTGGAACACGTTCGAACCCTGATCAGTTCCGAATACCCGGAGATGGTCAATATCATTACAAATTATGACCCCAGCCTGCCTGAAATACCCATCGACCAGGACGCAATGACTCAGGTGATTTTAAATATTTCACGTAACGCCGTGCAGGCCATGCTCAATTCGCCAGAATCTTCTTCCGGAGAGCCTAACAGGCTACAGTTGAGTACACGCCCGGTCGGTCGGTTTACTATCGGGAATACCCCCCACCGCACAGTTTTACAAATTGATATTGAGGATAATGGCCCTGGAATAGCGGAAAATTTGCAGACAAAAGTATTTTACCCATTAATCACCAGCAAGCCGGAAGGCACAGGGCTTGGGCTGTCCATCGTACAAAATATCATCAATCAGCACCACGGACTGATAGAATTCACTTCTCAACCCGGCAAAACAGTATTCTCCATTTTCCTGCCGCTTGCTGAATGACTTACAAACGAGACACTCTTATGGCTAAAAAGGCGACTATCTGGCTTATTGATGATGATGACTCAATACGCTGGGTGCTGGATAAAGCTTTGTCTAAAGCAGGATTCAATACTGAAATATTCAGTTCAGCTGACGACGCTCTGGAGCATCTTCAAAATTCTAATAATCGACCAGAGGTCATTGTTACCGATATACGCATGCCCGGTACCAGCGGTCTGGATCTACTTGAAATGTTGCACAACGAGCATCCTGAAATCCCGGTTATCATCATGACAGCCCACACCGACCTTGATAGTGCTGTTGCCTCGTATGATCAGGGGGCATTTGAGTACCTGCCAAAACCATTTGATATCAATGATCCTATTGCGCTG
>JGI24024J18818_10000101_pt1 | contig 25480 bp, 24 predicted proteins | sample Cruoilmetagenom2_FD_18818 | JGI IMG/M metagenome (IMG submission 18818) | reverse complement strand
TCTATTAAGTTTCTGATTGTCCATAGAGCAAGCTAAATCAACACATTACATTCAGTCTTTAATTTCTTTATGGGACAGCAATGGTGTTAGGTATTACGGGTTTAAACCGTAAATCGCATATCGTAACCCGTAAAACTTGTTTTTCAGTTACTAGCCCCTATCTATTAAGCAGTTAAAATAAGTAGTTAAAGAACTGACAACGAGGACGAAAAAAATGGGAAAAATTATTGGTATTGATCTGGGTACCACCAACTCATGTGTGGCGGTAATGGAAGGCGGCCAGCCCCGTGTGCTGGAAAACAGTGAAGGCGATCGCACGACCCCTTCTATCGTCGCTTATATGGATGATGAAGTCGTCGTTGGTGCACCGGCCAAGCGTCAGGCTGTCACCAATCCAGCTAATACTTTGTATGCCATCAAGCGACTGATCGGTCGCAAGTTTGATGAAGATGTCGTGCAGCGTGATATCGAACTGATGCCCTACAAAATACTGAAGGCTAAAAATGGCGATGCCTGGGTTGAAGTCAATGGAAAACAGATGGCCCCGCCGGAAGTCTCAGCTCGTGTACTGATGAAACTGAAAGCGGATGCTGAGGCTTTTCTTGGTGAAGAAGTAACTGAAGCGGTGGTTACCGTGCCGGCCTACTTCAATGATTCACAGCGTCAGGCAACCAAGGATGCCGGCAAGATTGCCGGTCTGGATGTTAAGCGTATCATCAACGAACCTACAGCAGCAGCACTCGCCTTCGGCATGGATAATAAAGAAGGCGACCGCACCGTGGCGATTTATGATCTCGGTGGTGGTACGTTTGACATCTCCATCATTGAAATAGCGGATGTTGATGGTGAGCACCAGTTCGAAGTTCTGTCTACCAATGGCGATACATTCCTTGGCGGTGAAGATTTTGATCATCGCATCATTGATTTTCTGGCAGATGAGTTTAATAAGGAGCAGGGTGTCGATCTCCGCAATGATCCAATTGCACTGCAGCGTCTGAAAGAAGCCGCTGAAAAAGCAAAAATCGAACTGTCATCAACCACGCAGACAGAAATAAATCTGCCTTATATTACGGCTGATGCCAGCGGGCCGAAGCATCTTAATGTCAAGTTGACCCGCGCCAAGCTGGAATCCCTGGTTGAAGACCTGGTTAAACGCTCGATTGATCCATGTAAGATCGCATTGAAAGATGCTGATATTAGCGCCTCTGACATCTCCGACGTCATTCTTGTCGGTGGCCAGACGCGTATGCCGATGGTGCAGGAAGCCGTTAAAGGTTTCTTTGGCAAGGATCCACGCAAGGACGTTAACCCCGATGAAGCCGTTGCACTTGGTGCGGCCATACAGGGCGGTGTGCTCGGTGGTGATGTCAAAGATGTATTGTTGCTGGATGTCACGCCTTTGTCTCTTGGTATTGAGACCATGGGTGGCGTGATGACCAAGCTGATCGAAAAGAATACAACGATTCCTACCAAGGCTTCCCAGGTTTTCTCTACTGCAGAGGACAACCAGAATGCCGTGACTGTACATGTGCTGCAGGGTGAACGTGAAATTGCTTCCGGCAATAAATCACTGGGTCGTTTCGATCTGACCGATATTCCACCGGCTCCACGTGGCATGCCGCAGATTGAAGTGACTTTTGATATTGATGCCAACGGCATCATGCATGTAACAGCGAAAGATAAGGCAACTGGCAAGGAAAACAAGATTGTTATCAAGTCCAGTTCCGGTCTCAGTGAAAGTGAAATCGAGAAAATGGTTCGTGATGCCGAAGAGCATGCTGATGAAGATCGTGTGGCTAAAGAACTGGTTGATGCACGTAACCAGGGCGATGCCATGTTGCATTCGGTACGTAAATCACTGACTGATCTGGGTGATAAGGTCGATGCTTCTGATAAGGAAAACATCGAGAAGGCGGCCACAGAGCTTGAAGAAGCCCTGAAAGGTGATGACAAGGCCGATATTGAGGCAAAAACTGAAGCCCTTACGACGGCGAGTCACAAGCTTGCAGAACAGGCTTATGCCGATGCTGGCGGGGCTGATGCCGGTGCAGAAGCGGCTGGCAATGATCAGCCTGAAGCAACGGCCGGTGACGATGTTGTCGATGCCGAGTTTGAAGAAGTTAAGGACGACGACAAGAAGTAAATTTATTAGCAGACAGCTAATGGGGAAGGCATGGTCGGCAACGATTATGCCTTTTCGTTATTCAGGATAGGTAGAAAAGAAAGATGTCCAAGCGTGATTATTATGAGGTTCTCGGTGTACAGAAAAATGCTTCCGAGGCTGAAATCAAAAAGGCATATCGCCGTCTGGCAATGAAGCATCATCCGGACCGGAATCCGGATGATGAAGCTGCTGAAGCCAACTTCAAGGAGGCCAAGGAAGCCTATGAAGTGCTGGCGGATGCTCAGAAACGCTCTGCTTATGATCAGTTTGGCCATGCCGGTGTCGATCCGTCTATGGGAGGTGGCCCGGGGGCAGCCGGTGCAGGCTTTGGTGATGCTTTCGGTGATATCTTCGGTGATATCTTTGGCGGTGGGCGTCGTTCTCAGAGACAGAACCGTGGTAGCGACCTTAGATATAACATGGAGCTGAGTCTTGAAGATGCAGTAAACGGCACCGAGGTGCAGATTCGTGTGCCGGTTATGTCGACCTGTGAAACCTGTAATGGCAGCGGTTCCCGTAAGGGCAGTACACCCAAGACGTGCACTACCTGTGGCGGCCATGGTGAAGTACGCATGCAACAGGGTTTTTTCTCTGTCCAGCAGACCTGTCCACAGTGTCGTGGCAAGGGAAAGATCATTACCGATCCCTGTTCTGATTGTCATGGTCAGGGTAGAGTCAGCAAACATAAAAAACTATCAGTTAAAATCCCGGCCGGTGTCGATGAGGGCGATCAGGTCAGGCTTGCCGGTGAAGGTGAAGCAGCACCCAATGGCGGCGCGGCAGGTGATCTCTATGTCGCCGTACATCTGAAAAAACACCCTATTTTCCAGCGTGAAGATACCCATCTCTATTGTGAAACGCCGGTAAGTTTTACCCTGCTATCATTGGGTGGCAGTCTGGAAATACCCACTCTTGATGGCCGCGCGAATTTGAAAATCCCTGCCGGTACGCAGACAGATAAAGTGTTTCGCCTACAGGGCAAAGGCGTACGAAATGTCAGGAGCAGTCATCCTGGCGACCTGTACTGCAAGGTGATCGTTGAAACACCGGTGAATCTGAGTAAGGAGCAGAAGGAATTGCTGGAGCAACTTGATAACAGTATGCGTGAGGGTGGCAAGCGGCACAGCCCTAAAGAAAGTTCATGGACAGACAAGATCAAGTCATTTCTGGATGATATTGTTTCTTAAGCCATTTTGTAACTGTTCAGAAAAGATTAATTTTTAACCGCAGAGGGCGCAAAGGTACGCGGAGAAAAGAATATTTTATACTAAGGTAAAACTGTGGTTGTCCATACTATATCTGCCAGGTTCAATCACAGAGTTAGATACTATCTAACTATAGTTCCCATGCTTCTATCGCCGCGAGGGCGCGCCTTCCTCAACTAAAACCATGCATTCACTGCTTATCGACTCTTGTGGGAGGCGCCCTCGCGGCGAAAATTTTATGGTATAGCAGTGAATCAACACCAAAAATTCGAAACCTCTTAAACTTTCAGCCTTTAAACGGTAGTATCTACGTTTACCCATAAAGTACTACCTATATAGAAAGTCCATGAGGATTCGAAAATGTTATTGATATCAAGTAGACCACAGCGCACGGCTGCTGGCTTTTTTCTTTCATTTCTGCTGATAGTTCTTTTTTCGGCTGCACTATTTTTACCTGTAAGTTCATACGCTGCTGATGATCAGTCATCTGAAGAGCAGGGTGAGCTGAAGTTTCCAGGTGAAGATACAAATAACAAAGTGGTCTACCACTTCAATAAGTCTGACGAGACATATCAGCTCGCCGTTCTGAACACTATCCGGAACATGCTACGTAAATATGGTGATGACATTAAAATTGTTGTCTCAGTGATGGGGCCGGGTATTCACATGCTGCTTAAAGATCCGGGTGTGCCGGTTATTCCAGCTGTCCGTGACCAGGTAGCAAGTCTTGCCTTTTATGGTGTCGAATTTCATGCCTGTGGTAACACTCTGATTACATTACATAAGGATGAAAAGGATGTGCTTGAATTTGCATCAGTTGTCGATGCCGGTGTGGCAGACCTGATGGGATTGCAGCAGCAGGGTTATGCCTATATCAGCTGGTAGGCCTGGACAACAAAATAATATTAAAAACAGGGCGTGACAATGATTGAAACACTGACAAGCTTTACCGGCAAGGTATCCGGTATCTTATGGGGAAGTCCCCTTACATTGCTTGCACTATTGGGTACTGGACTTTATCTAACTATCCGCTTGCGCTTCGTTCAGCTAACCGGGTTCAAACATTCATTCCAGCTAATAAGCGGCAAGTATGACCATCCTGATGACCATGGTGAAGTTTCACATTTTCAGGCACTTGCTACGGCTCTTTCTGCAACCATTGGTACCGGTAATATTGCCGGTGTTGCAACGGCCATTTCACTGGGTGGTCCCGGCGCCCTGTTCTGGATGTGGATTACCGCATTCATTGGCATGGCAACCAAATTTACAGAATGCACCTTGTCGTTAAAATTCCGTGAAATAGATGACAATGGGCAGGTTGCTGGCGGCCCGATGTACACACTGCTGCATGGCTTAAAGTTAAAAAAGACAGCAATGGCTTTTGCTTTTTTTGCGCTGATTGCCTCTTTCGGGATAGGCAACATGGTACAGGCCAATTCAGTTGTTGACGGACTGGTTTATCTTCATCCGGGAGCTAAAGAATATGCCTGGGTGATTGGCCTGGTGATGGCCGTCCTGGTGGGGCTGGTGATTCTGGGTGGCGTCCGTCGTATCGCCAGAGTAGCAAGCACCATCGTTCCATTCATGGCACTGATGTATATCACCGCTGCTATGATAGTTCTGTTTAATAATATTACTGAAATTCCTGCTGCATTCTCAACTATTTTTACCTATGCCATGAATCCCTGGGCAGTGGGTGGCGCAGCAGTCGGTGAGGCGATACGCTGGGGTGTTGCACGAGGGCTGTTTTCCAACGAAGCAGGCCTGGGTTCTGCCCCAATCGCGCACGCAGCAGCAAAAACGAAGGAGCCGGTAAGAGAGGGACTGGTGGCGATGATGGGGCCGTTTATCGATACGCTTATAGTCTGTAGTATGACCGGACTGGTTATTATTGTTACCGGCAGTTACATAGACCGGCCTGAGGAGCTGGTAGGTGCAGCCTTAACTGCTGCAGCCTTTGGCAGTGAGCTGGGTGAGGGTGGGGCAGTTGTGGTTGGTGTTGGTTTAAGCCTGTTTGCCTTTTCAACCATTATCGCCTGGTCATACTATGGTGACCGTTCAGCAAAATTTTTGTTTGGTGAAAAAGCGGTGATGCCGTACAGGGTAATATATACCCTGGCAGTCATTATTGGTGCGGCCGTTCCATTGCAGCTGGTCTGGAATATTGCCGATATCACCAATCTGTTAATGGCACTGCCGAATCTACTCAGCCTTATTCTTCTTGCCGGGCTTGTACGTAAATTACAGAAGAAGTATTTAATCGCGCATCGCTTCGAAAGCTGACCTTAAGGGCACCTCTATTTATCCATGAATATTCATCTTGCATCCCAGGTCACCCCTCTCTGCGTTAAGAATCTTTGCAATAGCTAGCTATTACGATGTATATGGACTTACAAGTGCCGTGATGACAGGATGTTATTGAACGGCCGTGCGATCCTTGCCTTGATATGAACGATTTGGAACACAATCTGATCTATCCAGAATTAATAGAGGTGCCCTTATGTTTCTAAATCCTATCGATGATTAATATTGAGCTGCTCAATACTACTGAGATAGAGGCAAGCGTACGTGTGGCGCTTGATGAAGATATTGGCAGTGGTGATCTGACAGCCGGTCTTGTTAATGATGAGCGGGTAAGCGCAAAGCTGATTTGCCGGGATCAGGCCATATTGAGCGGACGTCCCTGGTTTGAAGCCTGTTTTGACATGCTTGACGAGTCTATCACTATCGACTGGCTGTTCGATGATGGGGCGCTGATGCAAAGTAATGATATCGTTTGCCGGATACAAGGATCAGCGAGGGCTATTCTTACGGCAGAGCGCACGGCGATTAATTATCTGCAGACACTTTCCGGCGTGGCAACAACGACGAGAAGTTACGTTGATGCGGTTGCAGGAACGGGATGCAAAATTCTCGATACGCGGAAAACCGTGCCAGGTTTACGCAAGGCGGAGAAATATGCGGTAAGTTGCGGTGGTGGCCACAATCACCGCATCGGTCTATATGATGCTGTACTAATAAAAGAAAATCATATTCAAGCGGCGGGTTCTATTTGTGCAGCATTAAAACTGGCAACTGAAGGCGTCAGTTCCAGTATCATGGTTGAAATTGAAGTAGAGAACATGGATCAGCTGGTTCAGGCAATAGAATGTGGTGCCAGGCGAGTATTACTCGATAATTTTTCCCTTTCTGCGTTGCCGGAGGCAGTAAACATTGCCGGTGACAGGGTGGAAACAGAGGTTTCCGGTAATGTCACGTTGGAAAATGTGAATAGTATTGCCAATTGTGGGGTTAATTTTGTATCGATCGGGGCGTTAACGAAAAATATTCAGGCCATCGATTTCTCACTGCTGTTTATCAGTTAAAACAGTAATTTGTTTCTACTACCTAAACAAAAACACTAAATATTTTAAGGATTATTTCTATCAGGGATTACCCTGAGCCGGGAAGAATTCAACTCAGGTGTCTTGACTATATAAGGAAATCATTATATTATATTTCGGCGATATAGCTTCGCTGTGAGGTTACGGTTGAAGTTGGTGGACGACAGCATGTTGACCGACTTTATCCTCTATATCAAATTAAACAATTTTAGGAGATTTAACTGATGAAACTTGTACAGGTAGTATCAATTGCAGCTCTGATGAGCATGTCTGCCGCTTCTTCCGCGTTCTGGGGCAACGGTTACGATAATAGCTATGGCGACGGTTCTGGTTCTGGCTATGGTGACGGCTATGGCCGTGGCGATGGTTCCGGTTATGGTTCTGGCTATGGCGACACACGTGGTTCTGGCCGTGGTTATGGCGATACCGACATGGACGGCGACGTCGATGGCGAATTCAACATGAACTTCAGCGGCAGGGGTAAAGGCCGTGGTCGTGGACGTGGACGTGGTTATGGTTCTGGTTATGGTTCTGGTTCTGGCGACGGTTATGGCCGTGGCTACAGCGACTACCGTGGCGACTACCGTGGCAACTACTACGGTGGAAACCGTTATGGTTCAGGTTATGGCGCACCTTACGGTTATGGTTATGGCGCTCCTGCTCCAATGATGCAGGCTCCTGCTGCTGCTCCCGCTGCTAGAGCCGGCGCTGCTGCTACAGCTGCTCCAGCCAGACCTGATTTTGCTGCGATGGACAAAGCACGCCAGGCTGAGATGAAGACTCGCCATGATGCGTTTGTTAAGCGTCAGGAAGCTATGCGCGCTCAGGAACAGAAAGCCTATGACGAGTTCATGAAGAACTCTGCAGCGGCTGCTAAATCTGCTCCTGCTGCTAAAGCACCTGCTGCCAAATAAGAACACTCAAGGTTCTTAATGCAGTAGGCCTGTGTGGGTTCGCCCACACAGGCCTTTTTTTTTACATTTACTGAGGGAATATCATGAAAGGCATCGTAGCGCGCAGCACATTGACCCGGTATTTATCCTTCAGCGAGAAGGACACCAGACCGGACCGTGTTAAGGGACGAAATGATGGTCAAAAAGTGTATCCACCTGCCAGTACGAATGAATTCTCACCGCATGAACTGGAACGTATCAGCCAGGCTCGTGCAGCGGTGACAAACTACGACCGTAACCTGCATGATATCCGTGAGCAGTTGAATATTGACCTGGCATCACGCAAACAGGAACTCAATGAAGGTTATCTTGGTCAAAAAGAAACACTAATCCGATCGAAAGAATCCGCGCTTGAATCCCTGCGCCAGGAGTCAGGTGCAAACTCAGAGGCATACCGCCAACTTTATACCGAACAGGAAGAGAAGAAAGAAAATTTCCGCCGCGTTGAACTCAACCTTAACCGACCGTTGCAAATCCATTTTGCTAAAGTTTATCTACTATTGCTTTTCGTTCTGGCGGTACTTGAAGTCCCTATCAACAAACTTGCTGTTGAGTTCTTTTTTCAGGAATCACCCTTCCTCGCGTTGGTGCTTGCATTAACTATAGGTGTGGTATTGATCACCCTGGCTCATTTCCTTGGCTTGATGCTCAGACAACTGGGCCATTATCGAGAACGACTGGGTACCAAAGGTTATATTGCCGGTATATTTTTTATCATGCTTACAGCGGGTAGCCTGATCTATCTAATTTCTGCACTACGCCAGCAGTATGTCGATTTCATTGCCCAGGAGCAGCAACAGGACCTGTCGGCCATGCTGTTGTCTGATGGCGTCAGTGGCCTGCTGGGACAAACCATTCAGACTGAACTTGGCATAGCGGGACTTACCTTGCTGGTTCTCAACGTATCGGTATTTTTCCTCGGCATGCTTTTCTCCTTTCTGCGCCATGATCCACACCCTGATTATGAACGACTGTATTTTGAGCGCAGCCATGCAATCAGCGGGCTGGTGAAATTTCGCAATCAATTCGAACAAAAAGCGACAAAACTGCAAAGTGAATTTGACGACAAGATTTCCTATCTGGATAAGAAGGCCCTGGCGCTGGATAATGAGATACGGGAAATGGTTTCACGAAGGACTGCACTGAATACAGAACGGGAGCACGATATCAGTATGATCATTGATGTCTTGCGACAACAGATCCTGGCCTTCCAGTCGGGCAATGTAGAAGGCAGGGATGGGCAGAATATTCCCAAATATTTCGGTGAGCCCGGTTTGGCTGGTTTGAAAGAGCGAATCAGCCCATCATGATATTTCACAGGCAAATGCTGTTGCTTTTTTTGCTTCTGCTTCCAGTCGAAGATGCACTGTCAGCAAAACAGGACTATTGCTCTCAGGGAGAGGGCCGGACAGTGCTTTTCCTGATAGACCGCACCAGTGCCTTTGATGACCAGGACAAAAATAGCCTCGCTAACGGCGTAGATGTGGTGTTTAAGCAATTACAGACAGGTGAACGTCTGATAATCCATACATTAACCGAAGATTTTTCTGATTCGAAAAAGATCTTTGATGCCTGCAGGCCGGGTTGTCTGGAGCAGGGGTTGGTATCAGGACTATTTAGCCAGTGCAGGGCATCGAGAGCCAAAGTCGATGAGCGTAAATATGTGCGAGATGTGCTTAGCAGCGTAAAGCCGATGATCTTAACGCAGGAGAAATACCCCAATTCTGAAATTATCGAAACCATCAGTTTTATGATGCAGGAATATGAACACTACAAGCCAGCCCGGCTAATTATTTTTTCCGATATGATTGAGCACTCCAGACTGGCAAAATTTGGACAACTGAAAGAAAAAAATATACTGCCACTACTGGTTAAACTGGACAGGCTAGGTCTGATAAAACCCATGCAGGGTGTTGATGTGGAGGTATTTGGGTTTGGTCGTGACCATTCGGCACAAAGACAAGGCCTGAAAGCAGAACTTAAACGGAATATAGAACAATTCTGGCAGGCGTATTTCACACGAGCACAGGCAACAAGATTTCATCTGGGTAGAAACCTTAATCTATAAACTTCTAGTGGTTTCCCACCGATTGCTACGCAAGTTCTGTAGGTTCGAATTCATTCGAACGCAGTGGCAAATACCTCCCTGGCATCAATAACTAAGCTAATGTGCGAATGAATTCGCAGCTACAGTCTTCTGTCAAAGGATGATGCCCAGGTTAACAGATCCTCGGCAGAGGGTCGTCTTCCAGTTCTTCAAGGATACGTTCACCACCCAGTTCCGTTGTCAGGATGACATGCGCGTTGCCCTGATTTACTGTGCCAATGATTGATGCCTGATCACCATCAGGCAGAGACTGCCAGATTGCCAGCGCCTGATCTGCCTGATCAGAGGCTACTATCGCGACAACGCGCCCTTCACAGGCAAGAAAAAGCGGATCATAACCAAGCATCTCACAGACGGACTGTACCGGATCACGCACCGGGATGGCTGGCTGGTTCAGGCGAACCTGCAGGCCAGTAGCGTGACAGATTTCATGTGCGACTGTAGCCAGGCCGCCTCTTGTCGGATCACGCATAAAACGTAGTCCGTCAAATTTAAGCATGGCCGTTGTTAAAGGTAAAACACTGGCTGCATCGGAGAGCAGTTCGCCATGCAGGCCGAACTGCTCTCTTGCCAGCATGACAGATATACCGTGATCACCGACCGGGCCGCTGACAAGAATTTTGTCTCCCGCTTTAATCCGGTCAAGACCCAGTTTCGTGTTTTTAGAACGAAGCCCTATGCCTGTTGTGGCGAGATAAAGGCCACCGCCTTCGCCTCGCGGCAGTACCTTGGTATCCCCTGCAGCAACTTCTACACCAATCTCTTTTGCCGCAGCAGCCAGGCTTGCCACGATTCGTTCAAGTTGGACCACCTCAAATCCTTCCTCGATGAAGGCATTCAGGCTTAAATAACGGGGTATGGCACCGGCGACGGCCAGGTCATTGGTCGTTCCATGCACGGCCAGTGAGCCGATATTGCCACCGGGGAATTCCAGCGGTTTGACAGAAAAACCATCAGTGGTGAACATCAGTTCACCCTCCATTTGCGGCAATGTCACGGCATCGGCCTGAACATCCAGCACGGGGCTGGCGAGATGACGACCGAAGACATCTTCTATCAGGCGGCGCATGAAACGGCCGCCATTCCCATGAGCAAGAGTGATATGTGTTTCATCGGTCATGATTTTTTCCGTATTGTGTCTGTGATTGCGTGATTATAACTGTTGTTCACGTAAGAGCGGCAGTGTTCATGTCTGGTCCGCTACTGGTACCAGACAGGCATATCGATCACAGCATTATTGCTCAGTGGCTGATTCAGAGCATCGACTATGCTGGCATCGCGGTGGTAAAGATCTTTTCTGAACAGAATCACGCTGTCTTCGCGCGCTTCAGCAGTAAAGTACATCAGCAGAACGGGTATGGGCTGATTAAGTTTAACCGTACGTGTCTGGCCAGTCGCTATCTCCTGTTCAAGTCTTTTCCGGTTCCAGCCGTCGTTTGACTGCAGCAGTAACTCTGCTAGTTCTAGTGGGTCTTCAATGCGGATACAACCTGAACTGAATGCGCGTTGTGATGCTTCAAACAGGTTTTTCGATGGCGTGTCATGCAAATAGACAGAGTAGTTATTCGGGAACATGAACTTGATCCGGCCAAGGGCATTGTTGGAGCCTGGCCTTTGACGCAAATTGTAGTTGAAATTTTTCAATGTGACCGATGACCAGTCGATGGAAGCCGGATCGATTTCGTGTCCAGATTGATCTATAACTGAAATCCTTTTTTTCTTCAGCAGCGAGCTGTCCTGGCGCAACTTTGGTAACAAATCTTCCTTCAGAATTGTTGGCGGTACCGTCCAGCCTGGATTCAAAACAAGGTAAGTCATGACGGAGCGAAATACCGGCGTTTCGCGGTAGGGGGTACCAACCTGAGAACGTGTCGACCAGTTTTCCTTGCCGTGCAGGAACTGCTTGACGCGGAAACCGACGATATCTACCAGTAGATAGTTTTGCGGCAGATGCTGTGAAACCCAACGTAACCTTTCCATATTGGCGCGTAATTGCTCAATTCGATTAGCGATTGGCACATTCATCGCAGATATTGTATCCGGGCCGGCAATGCCATCCGGTTTGAGACCATGTCGTTGCTGGAAGCGTATCAGCGCCTGTTCCACTTCACTGGTAAAGGCATCCCTCCTAACCGGGGTTCCCAATGCAAGATCGCCAGAGGCTCTCAGGCGGCTTTGCAGCCATGGGATGCGTTCGTTAGTCATCCCTTTTTTTAGCAGGGGTCCCGGTGGTACTGCAGCCCAGCCCCCATTGAATTCAATATTTCGATATTGTTTCAGGCCTTTTCGCAGTGCCGCATAATGAGATATTGCTGGCAGTAGATGCAGCAGGCTTTGCTTGATGTTGCTGTCCTGTGTCGCTTGTAGCAACAGGCTAACTGGATCGATGCTGTGTTGAATTTGGCTGAAGTTCCACCCACGGTAGAGTTTCTTCGGATTAGTTTTTCCATAATAATAATGATAGGCAAGACGCAAGAAGACATCGCTGAGCAATAAATCCCGGCTGACCTCATCGATGGAGCTTCCCGTGTCCGTGGCCAGCCTGGCAGTGAGGAATGAGAACAGATAATCCTCAGGATTTAGCCCTTCGTCTGCGGCTGTCTGAATCAGTGCCATGAGTTGTTTCACATCATGCGGCTGCCCCCATAAACGCCGGAAGCTGTTACGTGCGTAGATATTGGCAATCAAGTCGATGGCAATGATTTGTCTCCCGCCGACATTGCCCGTACCACTGCTGTGAATTTGTTCGATCCGTGCGCGCATTAATTCAATGAAAGGTGAATTTGCTTCGGTATGCGCGGCGGAACTGACCAGAATGAGGAAAAATAGTCCTTTTTTCAGTAAAATAGAGCAAATTCCTTGTGTTGAACTTGAATTCATCAGCTAGAATTCCATATTATAGTAAATAGTTATACTAAAGTACCCTGCTGAGAGCTTATGAAAAAAATTGAATCATCAACACTATTGCAACCTGATCATAGCCGACGTCGTTTTTTAACCGGCCTGACTACGTCCCTGACCGGGGCGCTGTTGCTGCCAGTGGCACCCAATGCTATCGCATCTGCCGTGTCAGCGGGACGCCAGAGTGGCCGGGCACTCAGTTTTTACCACACACATACGGGCGACAAGCTCGCCATCGACTATCATGATGGAACAGACTATTTGCCTGAGGCCCTGACGGAGATCAATCATTATCTGAGAGATTTTCGTACCGAAGAAAGTTATCCCATTGATATGGGGTTGCTGGATATCCTGCATGATTTGAAAACAATTACCGGGCATAGCGGTAGGTTTGAAGTGATTTCCGGTTTTCGCTCACCAAAAACCAATGCCAGCCTGCGCAGCAAATCTGGTGCTGTTGCCAAACGCAGCTTGCACATGCAGGGCAAGGCTATCGATGTGCGTCTGACTGGCTTTGATACCAGGCAGCTACACAAGGCAGCAAAAAAACTCGCTAAAGGTGGCGTAGGCTACTATCAGAAGTCTAACTTTATCCATGTCGATACCGGGCGTGTTCGCTACTGGTAAGACTTGCTGCTAAGCAGTTTGTGCTTTAGCTGCCTCAACCACCTGGCCGGCACAGATTGCAGCATCATTGGCAGGCAACCGCAGCGGCAGGCAAGCCGTGAAACCATTTTCTTGCAGCAGACCAGCAACATAGTCAGACAGTTTTCTGTTCTGGAATACCCCTCCGCACAAACCAATATTATTGACACCATGACGCTGGCGTAGAGTCAGTGCCTGCTGCAGCAGGGTATGTGCCAGGCAGGCGTGAAAGTGGCTTGCCCGCTCAGCAATACTGCGGCGGTTATCCATCAGCAACGGCAACAGGCCAGACCAGTCAGCCTGTAACAGACCGTCTGCGTTTTCAGCCTGAGGCAGGGGGGCACAGGGTCGCAGTTCACTGCTGGCTTGTTCCAGTAGCATCGGCCCCTGACCTTCAAAACTGGCCTGCTGTAGTAGCCCTGTCAATGCAGCCGCAGCATCGAACAGGCGCCCCACCGCTGTGGACTGTGGGGTGTTGAGCCTCTTTTCCCAGCCCTGCTTTGCTAATCCTGCTCCGATGGGCAGGTCGGCCCATTCGATGCCAGCCTGCCAGCACAGGGCGGCTGCACTGCGCCAGGGTTCGCGTCCGGCCTTTTCACCGCCGGGTAGAAAAAAAGGTTTCATGCTGGCGACTCTTTGCCAGTTACCCGGTTGGCCAAACAGTGCTTCACCTCCCCATAAAGAAGCATCTTCACCATAGCCAACACCATCCCAGGTGAATATCAGCCAGTCTTCATCATTCCAGTGATCAAGAACCAGTGCTGAGGCATGCGCACGGTGGTGGTAGATGCGTGTAACGGGCAATCCAGATTGTTCGGCCCAGCGGCTACTGGCATACATGGGGTGGGCGTCACAGATCACTGCCGCAGCTTTTACCTGGTAGAGCTGTTGCAGATCATCAATCACCTGTTTGAAAACCTGCTGACTACGAGGGCTGTCGAGATCACCGATATGCGGGGAAATAACCAGGCGATTGTCCCAGGCCAGGGCGACGGTGTTTTTCATGTGACTGCCGGTAGCGAGTATCGGCTCAGCCAGGGTAAACGGTAAATCAATTTCAACCGGTGCATTACCACGCCCCATACGCAATGGACGGGGTCTGCCAGCGATGCTTCTGTACACTGGGTCATCGGCAGGACGAACTATCTCGCGGTTATGATGGAGAAACGCCTGGGTGACGTGTGACAATCGCTTCTCGACCTCAGTGTTATCTGTCAGTACCGGCTCGCCGCTGATATTAGCTGAAGTGGCGACCACGGGTTTATCAAGTACGTCCAGTAGCAGATAATGCAGCGGGCTGTAGGGTAGCATGATGCCAATTTCATTCAGTCCTGGAGCAATCAGGGCTGATAATAATTCTGATTTCTTTTGTGCCAGTACGATAGGCCGGACAGGAGAGTGCAACAGTTTGGCTTCAGCCGAGGTAAGGTCAACGTATAGGCGAACCTCTGCCAGTCCATCATTTCCCCGTTCAGGGAACATGACGGCAAGTGGTTTATCCGGTCGGGGTTTCTGTTGCCGCAGGTGGCTGATAGCCTGATCATTCTGTGCATCACACAGAAGGTGATAGCCACCTATCCCTTTTACCGCAATTACTTTGCCATCACGCAGAGCGTTGATACTGGCGGCCAGTGCCTGTTGTGTATCCTGTAAATCATGATTTTTATCATGAAAGTGTAAAGCGGGCCCACAGTCCGGGCAGGCAAGCGGCTGGGCATGGAAACGCCTGTCCAGCGGGTTTTCATATTCTTTTCTACAGGCATCACACAGTGGAAAGCCGGACATGGAGGTTGAGGGTCGGTCATAGGGAAGTTTATTGATGATCGTATAGCGTGGTCCACACTGGGTACAGTTTATAAATGGGTATTGAAAACGTCGTTCATCCGGGTCACGCAGCTCCACCAGGCAGTCCGGGCACGTGAAGTAGTCTGTCGGGATATGAATTTGAGGATCATCGCTGTTCTCGCTGGCAAGGATTTTAAAATCACTGCAATCCTCAGCGGAAACTGTTTTTAAGGACTGAATATGCGGTTGTGAAATAGCCGGCGAAGCGGGGATGATTTCACTGCAGAATTGTTCGAGACTGGGCTCAGGCCCCTGGACATGGATTTCAACCTGGCCGGTGCAATTGCGTACCGATCCGGACAAGCTTAGCTGGTGTGCAAGTCGATAAATGAAAGGCCGGAAACCGACACCCTGAACCTTGCCGGTAATGATCAGATGTCGTGCTTGAACTGTCACCAGAAGCTTGATTCGGTCTTATGCTGCAGACTCACGTACTCCACCGGCCCACCAGATACGACAGGCCCCCTCATCGGAAACCATGCAGGGTCCAACAGGGCTGCGTGGGGTGCAGGCCTTGCCATAAAGGCGGCATTCATTGGGATAGATCTTGCCCAGTACCACTCGAGCACAATCACAGCCTGGTGGCATTTGCCCTGCGCGGCGGCGAGCGCTATCGGCATAGCCGGGGAATCGCAGTCGCGCATCATGTTGTCGAACGGAATCATTCAGCGCAAAGCCGGAAGCAGGGATGATGCCCACACCGCGCCAGTTGGCATCCACCACATCAAGTACTTTTTTCATGTGCTTCTGAGCAGTCTGGTTGCCTTCAGGCAGAACCAGTTCCGGGTAGCAGTTATCCAGAAAAGGTTTATTTTCTATTGTCTGCCGCAGAGTGGAATACATCGCCGCGAGCAGACTTTCTGGCGTAAAACCGGCAATGGCCGCAGGCATATGATGTTGCTCAATGACAAACTTCCATTCGTTAGCACCCATAACAGTAGCCACATGCCCGGGGGCTACCAGGGCCTGAAAACCGGCTTCTTCTGATTCCAGCAGCATGGCGACAGCAGGCCAGGTAAGTCGACCGGATAGCAGTACATACAGGTTGTCTGGGACACCCTCGGCCAGCATTGCGGCAACCGGTGCTGTTGTGGTTTCAAAGCCGGTGGCAAAAAAGACTACCGGTGTGTCCGGGTTATCGAGGGCGATCTGTACCGGTTCCATCGGTGAGGCAACAGGGCGTATATCAGCGCCTGCCGCTTTCGCCTGTTCGAGAGAACGGATCTCTTTTTTGCCAACATTGACCGGTACCCGCAGCATGTCACCGAAGGCAACCAGTATGACCTCTTCATTCAGCGCAATCTGGATGGCTTCATAGATATCCTCTTCCGGGCAGACGCAGACCGGGCATCCGGGGCCGGGGATTAATTCAATATTGTCCGGCAGGGCGCCACGCAGACCTGCCATGGTGATGGAACGTTCATGCCCGCCACAGACGTTCATGATACGAATCTTTTCCGGCAGCTTCAGGGCACGAATATCGTCCAGCCATTGTCGAGCGGAAGCGCTCATGTATGTGAGTGCGACTTTGAATGAGTGTGTATATGTGCGTGATGGTGATCGTGGCTGTGATCACCCTGTAGGATAGAACCTTCCGGCTGAATAGCTGGACGCAGGGTCAGCTTCTTTTCTACGCGTTTGCGCTGGTCTTTGACTTCATTCCGCAACCAGTCCAGCCAGCTGTCGATATCAATGTTTCGGCGGGCCGCCAGCTGCAACACGGATGCTTCACTGGCCAGCTGCCTGAGATATTTCTCTGCCTTTTCAGGAACGAAATCATCAAGCACATCAAGCAGGTCAGACTTGGTCAGAAGAACCAGGTCGGCAGCACGAAACATGACTGGATATTTTGCTGGTTTGTCATCGCCTTCGGTGACAGAGAGCAGGGTGATGTTACGGTGTTGCCCCAGATCAAAACTGGCCGGGCAGACGAGGTTGCCAACATTCTCGATAAACAGGATATCAATGCCTTTGAGATCCATATGATGCAGCGCATCATGAACCATGTGGGCATCAAGGTGACAGGCACTGCCGGTCGTTATCTGTAGTGCAGGAACCCCCTTGTCACGGATGCGCTGGGCATCATTTTCGGTTTCCAGGTCGCCTTCAATAACGGCGATGGAGAATTCGTCACCGAGGGCATCGATGGTGGCTTCCAGCAAGGCCGTCTTGCCGGCACCGGGAGAGGACATCAGGTTAATGGCGAGTATAGATTGCTGATCAAAGTGCTGACGGTTGTGTGCTGCCTGATGATCATTCTCGGTCAACAGGTTTTTCAGCACGGTGATGGCAGACTTGCCATCTTCGGTGCGGGCCAGTTTGCCGTTATCCGTTACCAGGTGTGCATTGCCGTGTGTCACATTACAGCCGCAGGTATCACACATATCGGTCTCCGTTCTCTTTTAAGTATCAAATTCCACTCTGGTCAGTATCATTTCATCGCCACTGACCAGTTCAGTATGGTAATTACCACATTCGCCACAGAGCAATCTGTTGGCACTGGCCTCCGATTCTACTCCGCATATCTTGCACCTTACTCGTACTGCCATAGGTTCTATGAAAAGTTCAGCACTCTCCGCCACGGTCCCGGCTGCCGCCAGCGGATAGGCATGCTCCAGCAGCGGTATCTCTGCTCCGGATAACGGCCCAACTTTAAGCCAGATGGTCCTGACGGCTACCGCCTGATTATCTCTTGCGAGATCTTCCACCTGGCCGATCAGCGCCTGGCATATGGACAGTTCATGCATGCTCTAGCGCGAGCATCTCGTCGTAGATCTCCCATGCCGAACGGGCCTCCTGTTCCGTCATTTTCTGGATCGCGTAACCGATATGTACCATGACAAAATCACCCACAGCAATTTCATCCTCCTGTAGCATGAACAGATTAACGTCCCGCTCGACACCTTTTGCTTCGCAGCGGGCAAGGAAACGGTCGATAGATTTTATTTGCATTGGAATGCCAAGACACATAGGCTAGGTCCTGTAAGTAATATATGAATGACTATAGCATCTGATTAATGACAAAAATATTGATTTAAATCAAAAACAGAAAATCTGAATATAGGCATACTGATCGTATGAAAACGCTGGTGCTGGCTATTGGCAATACACTGCTCACAGATGAAGGGGCGGGTATCCATGCGCTTCAGGCACTGCAGGAACAGCATCCTGAACCAGCGGGTGTCACCTATATGGATGGCGGAACGCTGAGTTTTACACTTGCCGGTGCAGTAGAAGATGCTGACAACCTGATTGTTCTGGATGCCACCCAGCTGAAATCCGAACCGGGCACGGTCGATTGTCTGATTAATGAAGAAATGGACAGCTTTCTTGGTAGTTGCAAACGCAGCGTTCATGAAATAGGCCTGCTTGACCTGCTTGATATATCCCGACTGACCGATAATTTGCCAAAAAGGCGTGCGCTGGTGGCCATTCAACCTGATGTGATCGACTGGGGCGAACATCCAACGGAACAGGTGGCGGCCGCTATTCCTGTTGTTGTCGACAAAGTGCTTGGTTTGATGAAGGAATGGTCTGAAGCACCCGGAGCCAGCGAGGGACGAGCGCAATGAACGGAAAATCGTCCTGTAGCGAAGAAACGGCTTGCTCTGATGAACTTTATACCGGCAACGTTACCCCTATCCTGAATGAAATCAGGCATGCCCTGAAAAAACTGCTGGAAGAGGGTGAATCCACAATCATTGATCTGCGTGCCCTGCCTATGGGGCCAGGTGAAGAGCAGCAGCTTGAATCCCTGCTGGGCATCGGTGAAGTGACAGCAAACATCGATGCCATGGGGCCATCCACAGTCAACGAAACTTTGTTTGCAGGTGTCTGGCTGATTACACACCGCAATACCGAAGACGCAATTCTGGGTAAATTTATCGAGATTACCCGTTATCCATCCATACTTGAATCACAGACAGTAGACATGCACAGTGCCCTGAAAGCACTGCCTGATCTACTGACTGAGAACGGCTAAGACAAGGGGACTCAAATGGCTGACGACAGAACACTGGCAGATATACTCAGGTCACAGGGCATTTCACGGCGTGGGTTTCTAAAATTCTGCGCGACAACTGCCTCGATGATGGCCCTGTCACCGGCAATGGTACCGAAGATTGCAGAGGCGCTGGAGAATGCGAAACGTCCTTCTGTCATCTGGCTGTCATTTCAGGAATGTACGGGATGTACCGAGTCATTGACTCGCTCGCATGCGCCAACCATAGAAAAACTTATTTTTGATGTCATCTCGCTCGATCATCACCACACCCTGATGGCTGCATCAGGACACGCAGTAGATGAAGCCATGCAGGAGGCAATGAAAGAAAACTATGGTAAATATTTGCTGATTGTTGACGGTTCTATACCTGTTGGCAATCCGGCTTATTCAACTATCGGCGGGGTGAGTAATCTGGAAATGCTTAAAGATGCAGCGAAGGGCGCAGCGGCCATCGTCTCTGTCGGTACCTGCGCAGCCTTTGGTGGACTACCTTATGCTAAACCCAATCCAACAGGTGCGGTTCCAGTTACTGAAATTATAAAGGATAAACCGATTATAAATGTTCCGGGCTGTCCACCGATTCCGGTTGTTATCACCGGTGTACTGGCTCAGTTCCTGACCTTTGGTAAGCTGCCGGAAATGGATGAGCTGGGTCGCCCGATGGCATTTTTTGGCAAAAATATCCATGATCGCTGTTACCGCCGCCCATTCTATGAACGCGGGGAGTTTGCCGAGACCTTTGATGATGAGGGCGCGAAGAAAGGCTGGTGTCTGTTCAAGCTTGGTTGCAAGGGGCCTGTCACTTATAACGCCTGTGCCACGACAAAATGGAATGAAGGAACCAGCTGGCCGGTAGAATCAGGCCATGGTTGTCTGGGCTGTTCACAGCCGAACTTCTGGGATATGGGCGGTTTTTACAATGCCCTTTCAACACCAACAATTGACATCGCTAAAACGGCTGCTGTAGGGCTTGCCGCAGGTGCGGCCATTGGTGTCGCTGCAGGAGCATTGAACCGCAGTAAAAAAGCCAAAGCGGCCAGGGAACATGAAACGGTCACGGTCAATGATCTGGAGAAAGGAGCAAAATCATGAATTCTATGGATTTCCTGCTTTGGGTAAGAGGCCCTGGACTGGCTATTGCCTCGATCATCTTCGTCTTTGGCATGACGTTGAGAATGTTCGAGATTTTCATGCTGGGTCGCAAGAAAAATCTGGCTGAACTACGCAGCTCCGGGGTCAAGGAAGGATTTCGTACCATAATCACGCGCTCTGGAGGCGTCGACACCTACACTACGAAACGTACCATGTTCACGCATATTTCCGGCTGGGTGTTCCATCTTGGTATGTTTACCGCTATTTTCCTGCTGGCACCGCATATTGAGCTATTTAAATCTTTTCTCGGTTTTGGCTGGCCGGCTCTACCAACAGCGATTGTTGACCTTGCCACAGTCATCGCGTTAATCACCTTGCTTGCCATATTGTTTCACCGCCTCACCAGCCCGGTGATGAGGTTCCTGTCAGTGGGGCAGGACTACGTGGTCTGGGCGTTGACTTTCCTGCCATTATTGACCGGTTACATGACCTACCACCACCTGTTTTTTCCCTACACGTGGCTACTGGGCATCCATATCTTAAGTATTTGCGTACTGCTGGTAGTCTTTCCGTTTACCAAGTTAACGCATGCTGTCACAGTGTTCACATCGCGCTGGTATAACGGTTATATGGCCGGTCAGAAAGGAGTAAAACAATGAGCGAGGCAAGCCTGGAACGAGGTCTGACTGACCTGAAAGCACAGATTGATGCACCGGTTGCATCTTTCTTCAGCAGCTGTGTCCATTGCGGTATGTGCGCAGAAGCCTGTCTTTTTTATACCGAAACGAAAGACCCGGTCTACACACCGATACACAAACTGGAACCGATGCGGCGTCTGTGGGAACAGGAATATACCCTGCTCGGTCGCTTAAAAAAGCTGCTGGGAGTGAGCAAGGCGGTAACCGATGGAGAGCTGGAGGAATGGCGTGGACTTGTTTATGACTCCTGTTCCCTGTGCGGGCGTTGTACCATGGTCTGCCCGGTGGGTAATGATATTGCCTATATGATCCGCAAGATGCGCGAAGGCATGTCGGCATCCGGCAATGCGCCGGAGGGGCTGATTGGTGCCGCAACGCGGGCAATTCAGATCGGCAGTCCTATGGGGGTGAAGCTACCTGCCTTGCAGGCCCAGGTCAGGCACGCAGAAAAAGAACTCGGTTTCGAGATACCATTTGATCTTGAGGGTGCGGAGTACATGGTGCTGATGTCCTCTATGGAGATCATGAATTATCCTGAATATTTGAGCGCCATCGCAAAAATATTTAAACAGGCAGGCAAGATCTGGACTCTCTCATCAGAGGCTTTCGAGGCTACCAATACAGGGATTCAGATTGGCTCTTCCGATATCGCCAGGGAACTGGTTAGCCGAATTGTTAATGCCGCTGACAAACTAAAAGTTTCAACGGTTATCAGTCCTGAATGTGGCCATGCATATACCGCTATCCGCTGGGACGGGCCTAACCTGATGGGGCGCCCTTTCGGTTTCAAGGTCAGGCATATTCTCGAGGTGCTGGATGAATTCCGTGAACAGGGTTTACTGAAGACAGAAGGTTTCGAGAATGCGAAAATGACCTTCCACGACCCGTGCCAGATAGTGCGCCGGGGGGGCGTTATCGAACAACCACGACGCCTGTTGAATATGGTTGCAAAGAACTTTGTTGAGATGGAGGATGCCGGCAAGATGAACTGGTGCTGCGGTGCCGGTGGTGGCGTGAGTGCCAACGAAGAGGCCGATGAACTCCGTATCAAGGCCTTTAATCGCAAGAAAGCCCAGCTGGATGAACTAAATGTCGATACTCTGGTAACAGCCTGTGCCAATTGCCGCATTCAGCTTGAAGACGGTCTCGAGATCAATGATATGGATATCCCTGTTGTTGGATTGACTGAAATGCTGGCCGAACACCTGGTCGAAACAAACAAGACAGAGGGGTAAACAGTGATGTCTGGGATTACCAATGATAGCGAATTCAGGAAGGTACTGGATGGGCTTAGCCTGGTGCAGCAACGCGCAGTGGGTGCACGTTTTATTCAGAGTGTCAGAGACCTTAGCGATGACGAACGTATTGATTTTGCCATCAAGATTGCACAGGATGCGGATGCCAGTGAGCATGAGATGGCCTCCGCCTTCAAGTCTGCCAAAAGTGCGGCACTGGATTGCTATACGCGTTGCGGGGCCGATGCTGACTGGGCTATGCAGGCCGGTTACTTCGTTGCTCGAGCTGCAGGTGCTGTCGTGACGCCTGAGAAAGACCTGGGTGGCAGCAATCCAGCCTGGCAGACTGCTATGCATTGCCGTATGGCACGTACCTGTGCGGTAATTGATAGCGATGCGACTGCGGAGCAGCAGGAGACTGAACAGCAGCATCGAATCCTTGATGATTTTCTGAGTACCTAATTTCTGAACGCCTAAAAGAGAGTGAAACCATGACTGAACGCGTTGTCGTTGATCCGATTACCAGAATAGAAGGCCATTTACGTATTGAAGCGCAGATGGATGGGGATAAAATTGCCCAGGCCTTCTCATCCGGCACCATGGTGCGGGGAATCGAACTGATACTGCAAGGCCGTGACCCGCGTGATGCCTGGGCCTATGCCCAGCGTATCTGTGGTGTATGTACACTGGTGCACGGCATTGCCTCGGTGCGCTCGGTAGAGGATGCACTGAATTACACTATTCCAGCGAATGCCCAGATCATCCGTAACCTGATGATCGCGGCCCAGTACGTGCATGATCATGTGATGCATTTTTATCATCTGCATGCACTGGACTGGGTGGATGTCGTGTCTGCTCTGGATGCAGACCCAAAAGCCACCTCAGAACTTGCACAGACAGTATCCCCGCACTGGCCCAAGTCGTCACCGGGTTATTTCTCGGACATGAAGAAAAAACTCAAAGGCTTTGTTGAAGGCGGGCAGCTTGGCATCTTCGCCAAGGGCTACTGGGGGCACCCGGCTTACAAGCTGCCAGCAGAAGCCAACCTGATGGCCGTTGCGCATTATCTTGAAGCGCTGGCATGGCAGCGTGACGTGGTCAAATTACATACCATCTTTGGNGGTAAGAACCCACATCCGAACTTCCTGGTCGGTGGCGTGCCGTCTGCAATCGATCTCAATTCCGACTCGGCGATCAATGCCAAGAAACTCGCCCAGGTACAGGAAGTCATTGATAAGATGATGGTGTTTGTCGATCAGGTCTATGTGCCCGATACGCTGGCCATTGCCGGTTTTTACAAGGACTGGGGCGCACAGGGTGAAGGGGTGGGTAATTTCATGTGTTATGGCGACCTGCCGGCAAAAGGCATGTCAGACCCGTCTTCCTACATGATTCCAGCCGGTGTGATACTTAACCGGGATTTATCTACTATTCACCCGGTCGACATGAACAACGCAGATGAGATTCAGGAGTTTGTTTCCAGTTCCTGGTATGACTACAGTGGCGGCAAAGATCAGGGCCTGCATCCCTATGATGGTGAAACAAAACTGGACTATGAAGGCCGTGGTGGTCCGACACCACCCTATGAGCAGTTGAATGTGGATGATGGCTATTCATGGCTCAAGTCTCCACGCTGGAAAGGCAAGGCAATGGAAGTGGGGCCACTTGCGCGAGTGCTGATGTTATATGCCTCTGGTCATGAACAGACCAAAGAACTGGTGGGCATGACCCTGAGTAAACTGGACGTGCCGGTTGAAGCATTGTTCTCGACTTTGGGCAGAACCGCAGCCCGAACACTGGAAACCAAGGTCATGGTTGATGCCATGCAGAACTGGTATAACGAGCTGATAACAAATATCAAGGCAGGTGATACAAGAACATTCAATGAGAACCTGTGGGAGCCTTCTTCCTGGCCTGCTGAAGCACGCGGGGTAGGTTATATGGAGGCACCGCGTGGTGCACTGGCGCATTGGGTAGTCATCAAAAACGGTATCATTGACAACTATCAGGCCGTGGTGCCAAGCACCTGGAATGCTGGTCCCAGAGATAGTGAAGGACAGGCAGGCCCTTACGAAGCAGCTCTGCAGGGGCACGCATTGCATGACCCCAAACAGCCAATCGAAATATTACGAACCATCCACAGTTTTGACCCGTGCATTGCCTGCGCGGTACACATCACAGATCCAGACGGAGAAGAAATTATGCAGGTGAAAGTGACATGAGCAATAAAATCATGAAGGTAATCGGTTTTGCGATGTTGTTGATAGCGGCACCCTTTGCAGAAGCTCATACCGGGCTGGCTCAGAACGGGTTCATGTCAGGTGTATCGCATCCTTTGCTGGGTCTGGATCATCTGCTGGCGATGCTTGCGGTAGGAATATGGGCTGGCAGATTGGGTGGTAAGTCGAGCTGGGGTTTACCGCTAGTCTTTATCGCTATTATGTCAGTTACAGCCATAGGATCGAACATGGGCTTACCAGGCCTGGGCAGTATGCTGCTGATAGAAAATGGCATCGCTGTTTCATTACTGCTGCTCGGCCTTTTTATTGTATTCTCGATTAATCTACCAACGGTTATTGGCATGATAACTATTGGCCTGTTTGCGGTCTTCCATGGTGTCGCGCACGGCACAGGATGGCCGATGGCTGCTTCACCCTACTGGTATGTATCCGGGTTTATCTTCAGCACCGTTTTATTGATGAGTGCGGGAATAAAAACAGGCGCTGCCAGGGCTGAAAGATTCCAGTTATTGATCAGAGTGGCGGGCATGCTGATTGCCGGCACAGGCGGCTGGATGTTGCTGGCAAATTAAGAATAAAAATTTCTAAGCAGATAAAAAAGGTAACTCTTGCGCACTTGAAGGCGTGGTATTATCCAGGTGTCAGTCTAGAGCGTAGACCTGATGACANAATCTGTAGGTGCGAATTCATTCGCACAAAATATTTTAGCTATTGATATCAGGGATGTATTTGCCGCTATGTTCGAATGAATTCGAACCTACAGAGCTTGCACGGTATTCGACAGCTCCCAGAAACTTTATAGGGTAAGCAGCCTTTGATAAATGCCTGCCCCAGTTTTGAGAGCTGGCATTTTTTGTTCTACCTATACGGTATACTTCCCCCCGGAATTTTGTATTTAACTTATCACATGAAAAGAGAATAAAAATGAAAGAACTTGCAGGCATCATTCGCCTCCCTTTTTTGCTGCTGGCACCTGTCTGCGTCTTCCTTGCTGCCGGTCTGGCCTTTT
>JGI24024J18818_10000100_pt1 | contig 25490 bp, 27 predicted proteins | sample Cruoilmetagenom2_FD_18818 | JGI IMG/M metagenome (IMG submission 18818) | reverse complement strand
GAGATCTCGCCGGGCTGGGGCCAGGTGCCGCCGCCCACCAGACCAGCATGAGAGATGGTATGGTGGGGCGCCCGGAACGGGCGGTGCTGGAGGAGGGGTGTTTCAGAGGGAAGCTGATCCAGGATTGAGTAGATCCGGGTCACATCCAGGGCTTCGTCAATTGACATGCGGGGCATGATTCCGGGTAAGGAGTGGGCTAATAAGGTCTTGCCTGCGCCGGGTGGACCGGTCATGAGCAGGTTATGATTCCCGGCAGCGGCGACTTCCAGAGCGCGTTTGACGTGTTCCTGGCCCTTGATCTCCTGGAAATCCGTCTGGGTTTCAAGCTCCGGGAGTTCGTCGATGGCTATATTTTGAAAGGGTTCAATATTCTGAGCCATGATCAAGTGCTGGGTTAACTCGAACAGGCTCTGGATGGGCAGCACCTCCAGATCAGGGATCAGAGCTGCTTCGGCGGCGTCCACAGCTGGCACACAGATAGTTTTAAATCCCAAATCCCTGGCCATGGCAGCCATGGGCAGCAAACCTGGTGTATGACGGGTAGTGCCGTCCAGCGATAACTCCCCCACGATGATCATATCCTCCACTGTGCAGGAAGGGATCTCTCCTCTAATGATCAGGATACCCACAGCCATGGGGAGATCGTATGCTGGTCCTTCTTTGCGCACATTGGCGGGCGCAAGGTTGATAACCAGAGATTTGCGGGGAAAGCTGGTAGGCAGGTTCTTAATGGCAGCCCGGATACGCTCGCGGCTTTCCTTAACCGCTGTATTCGGGAGTCCAACTACATTGATGAAACCAAGTCCGTAGGAATAATCCACTTCGACTTCAACTAAAACCCCCTCCAGCCCCACCACAGCGCAGGAATAAACACGTGAGGGCATGGTTATAGTGTAAAAAAACCAGAGCTGCTTGTCAACAGTCCGGAGCTGCCGCTTCTTTCCAGCTTGAAACGAGGTGATCAATCCAGGGCAGAGGTTTCTTCCCGAACTAACTTGGCTCTGGCTTTGATAAGTAGCTTGTATTTATTGAATAGTGTGTCCCGGTTCCCGGACTGAAACGCTTTCATTATGTCGCCTTCAAGTTCAGCGACTTCCAGGTGCTGGACATAACCTAACATTTCTTTATGATGAGCCAATACGATCATGCCCGTCAATAAAAGATGGTTGTTGGTCACATTGGCATTCGGGAATTGGGTCCCATGCTCCAGCTCAATTTCCAGTCCCTTCCGAAATTCTAGGCAGGAGATCTGTTCCGCTTCGCCGCCTACTGCCTGCTGGATGATCCTGGCTTCCTCCATAGTTACCCCGGGCATCAGTCAGCTGGCTCCAGTCCCAGATTCCCCTCTCCTGGCAGATCCGCTGCATTTCTTGTTTGGAGATATAGTCGGTGATTTTCATATTCTTTCCTTTTCTATAAGTTAGATCCTCGCAACTCATTATGAATTAAAGAGCAGCCTATCTGTCGGGTTAGACTCACAATGATCCGATAGTAGCAAAAGTGGGAATATCAATCCGGATGGAAACCAGATTGACTATCACCAGAATTGGTAATACGATTGGTAGTAAAATGATAAGAAAAATATACACGAAAATATTTCCAGATCTCTCTCATCGGATTGGAGCTAAAAATGACAGAGGAAAAAGCCATGAATTTACCTAAGATCGGTTATCTCTATCACTACCCCACGGTGGATCACCCGACCGATAAATTCCGCCTTGATATTTATTTATCGTCCCTTCCAACTGAAAAACATTTTGACGTTTTGCACGTTATCACAAATATAGAATCTCAATATGGAGGCCTTGAACGCTTGAAGATCACTCATCCGTGGGAATTTCAGAGTCCTTACAGTGTTTGTGCTGGAAAGATTATTCTGGAGGACAGAAAAGACAAAAAGGATGAGGCTTTCTGTTTTGGAGGTCAATTAACCATCAAAAGTCATGAATCTCTGACTGAATGTGTTCTCATCTCTCCTGCCCCGATCATAGAAATCAATGAAACCAATCCTATGCAGGTTTTGTTTATTGTGGAAGTGGAAATGTTACTGGCAGAATATCGGACAGAGTATTTGGATGAGAATGATTTTGAAATGCATTTGTGTGCTGCAGATCCGTTTAATCTCTATACTGCCTGCTTGACGAATCTGAGAGATAAGTATAAGTATAAAGCCCATAAGGATGGTATCAATCTTCAGTTTTTGAGTTATCTGCATAAAGAAGAGTATCGGTTGCATCTGGCGGGATTATTGAAGGATCCAGTCCCCAGTTTAGACGAGATCTTTAATAAATAATTACGCCAGATCACCATGATTGTTAGGTTTGGCTTGATATCGATTAATCGATGACGGCTTCCAGGGACCCAATCAGCGAGTATTGAGATTGCTCGCCAGAGTGGGTCCTTATGGTTTAACCTCTCCCGGTCTTTATTATCTGCTTCTTTCTAAAAGATATTCAGCTGCTTTTATGCGTTCCAGGGTATGTTGAATTAACTCTGCTACGGATTGATCAAAAGCCTGGGTGGAGCTGATCTGGTTGAATTCCGGACCCTCCTCCAGAACATAGGGAGAGGTCAGGTCATGATAGTGTTGATAGGTATCAGCCATATCTTCAAGAGTGAACACATCTGTCAGGAAGGCATCCAGGTAAGATAGATATCTCTGGTAATAGACGGGATCGTCCCGAAGATAGCTTACCAGGGGCCAATTATTGCCTACTCCGCTAAGATCTAATCGAAGGGATTCTCTATCTCTCATTTGGCCGTTGGATTTAAAGGATTCGTTATTATCCCAGGGGATCCAGGTAAGCTGCCCGGTTTCAGGGTCATTATAGAGGTAATAATTATGCTGCATCACCCCATAGGTGTCCCAGTTCTGGATCACAGTATTCACTGCCAGCCAATTCAGGAAAGTGTCCACATCAAAGACGACTTCCAGGTTCTCTCTCCAGCTTTCCGGATCTGATATTCTGGATTTATCATGCAGGGCATCAAATAGGGAAAGGATATCGCTGTAATCATCTTCGTCTTGGTTGGTTTCCTTGTCAAATGAACCTTCTGAAAATGCATCAGCAGTAAAAGTAGCCCCTGCACCCTCCGGCTTGTAGACATTGCCGCTATCATCGCTGAATTGAGTTTCTATCACGGTATCATCAATGACTTCTACAACAGTGTAAAGCCCAAAATAGACTGGACCCTCGCCGTAATCAATACTCACCGCGTAGAATGCTGTCTGTGCAGAAGGAACTCCCGCTTCCCTGAAGAGATCCGCGGCAATTTTCTCTCGCAGTACAGAATCGTCCCTGTAATTGGATGCAAAGCTTAATTGTTTGAAACCGTAAAAACGCTGGTCTTCTGTCTCTGGATAGTCGTCTTCGTACTGGTCAAAATCCAGCTTAAAGGGCATTTTTAACGAGCCGCTGCCCCAGGTGGATTTTAAACTGGAATTGCCTTTATAGCGGATGCCTATATGTTCCCAGCTGTCCCCATCAAATGAGACTTCTGCTTCCACCCAGACAGGATTTTGATCATCAGCGCCTCCCATCATCCCCGCGTTTAGTCTCCCCGGATTCTGGGCGGGAGGTGGGTTCTGCCCATCAGCGGCAGGTTTTTGTTCATCTCCAGGTGCCTGTCCTGGCCTGCCGGCAGGGCCAGCCTTTTGTCCGCTGCCCTGTTCGCCATAAAAGGCCGTCATGTCTTCCTGCATTAAAGCCCAGCTTTTCTCTGAAACAGTTATGGTTATCTCATTAACCGTGTCTTGAGGAAACACTACATCGTAATCGGGATCATCGCTGGCCTTTTCCTGGTCCGGTTCTCCCTGATTGTTGTCTACAGAAGCTGAAGTCATTTCCCCGGCAGAGTAGTCGTTTACACTATCAAGGGAGGTTGCCGCTGCTGTTGTGCCGCAGGCGGAAAGCAATATAACGGTGATCAATATAGAATAGAAGATCGACTTGGTCTTTTTCATCTTTTTTCCTTATGAAAGGTTAGTCTGTGAATAAAAAATCTTGCTTGTTTTCGGGTTTGGTCTTTTCTTCCGGGATCTGCAGATTGTTCAACTGTTCACCATTGTCATAGTAGACCCGGATACTGGCTGTATCTCGCAGAAAATTGATTTTCCCGATTTCCAGGCGTTTAATGATCAACCCAGTCCTCTCTTCAAGATCTTTCAGCAGTAGGGCACGATTTTCAGGCCGGATGAGTTTGATCTTTTCGTAGGTAATGGTTTTGGATGATTCGAAGGCAAAACCCCATTCGTTTTCAAGGATGAAGAGGATGATGATCACTGCCAGATTTCCTATCAGTAATTTCGCCCAATGATCTGCGGTTGCCGCCGATCCGTTCATGACTGGCAGAGCAGCGATGATGAACAGGTAGGTCATTTCCCGGATGGGAATGGGGTTGGTCCGATACCGTAATACCGAGAAAATGGCAAATAGGCCAAAACCTACTCCGATGCTCATCTCAATGCTGGTCATCATACTTACTACCAGGAAGATGATCAAGTTAAATGCTAAAAAGGTAAACACGTATTTTTTACTTCGATGTTTTGGATAATAAATCCAGCGTACTATGATGATTGATGTGACCAAATTCAGCCCGAGGGCGACCAGGAATTCATTAAGTCCGTTCATTCGTAATATCTCCTCCCAGCAGGTTGCTGACGTGATGAAGTATGGGTTTAAAATGATTGTGTTTGATCTCTGGGTATAACAGGCTGATCCCTATACAGTATTTGCTGAATGAAGATGGACGCACCCCGCCCGTTTTTATGTGGGCCATGAAAGGTGACCCCGAGTTGTAGGCTGCCTGCTTGATCTCTGCGACCATCAATCCATCCAGATCGCGGCTGTGTCTTCCATTGGAAAAACAGAGCTGGCTGTCCAGTGTAACCCTTTCCTGCCCATCGTTTTTCACCAGGGTGGTCCGGGTGTAGCTGACCTCAAGTTTAGGGCCTAGTTCTTCTTGGGATAAGGGTGCATTATCTGATAAAAAAACCTTCTCGTTATCAAGGATGTGGTCCAGATTGAATTCAGTTTCGACCCTGCTCTTTCTGGTTCTTTTCCGGTTATCTTTAAACTTAACTTCCAGGAAATTAGCCTGTGAGTCCAGATAGGTCCGTTGGCGGATCTTCCAGCGCTGACTAGAGCCTTTTTGATGCTGTTGGAAGAAATGAAAATCAGCCGTATCGTAATAAACCGTCCGGTAGCTGCAGATCCGCTGCCCCTTGATTTCCAGAACACGGTAATCATTTTCAAGCGCAGGGAGAATATTGAGAATCTGATCTCTGCGGAAGATGTATTTGGTTTCCAGACGATCCATCAAGGAGGCTTTCCCCAATTGCTCTAAATAGACGGGTGAAAATCGGTTCAGCCTGGACTGAAATGACCATTGACCGGCATCAAATACCGGAATGACACTGGCATCCAGATACTGCAAAATCTCTTGATCTCTTACTAATAAGCTATTCATAACTATTCCCTTTTTATCTGTTCTCAGAATAACAATCAATTATTAAGGAATATTTAGGTTGATGTAAAATAACAGTAAATTTGTCGGCTGGAGAACGATTTATAGCTGGCTGGACAACCTGGTTGGCTCAGGAAAGCTGATACTAATTCGTGCTACAATATCGGTATCATGGCAGAAAAGAAAAAAGCCCCTGCGGGATCGACTTTTTGGCAGATCATATTCCCAACGCTAATTGGAACACTTCTGCTACTACTGGTGGGTATTTGGGTTATTCTATACACAAGCCCGGGGAATATTTCCAGATTCGCTGAAATATCCACGGTGCTGTTAGTCATCCCGGTTTTGTTCAGCTCATTGATGGTGATGCTGCTGTTGGGAGCGTTGATAGTGCTGGTTTTAAAGATCATCCAGGGTTTGCCAACCATAACTGGATGGATCCTGGATAAATTGGAACGGGTCCAGAAAGGTGTCCGAGCAGTATCAGAAAATGCGGCCGTGCCAGTAATTCGCCCCGCGGCTCTTCTGGCAGGAATCCGGCGCATTTTCACTAAAGATAACTCCGAAGTTCAGATTGATTGATAAAGGCGGTAAGTTGCTATGAATGTTGAAAATCAGGATCAGGAAAAACAATCCAGTAATTTTATCTACATCATCCTGGGAGCTGTCCTTGGTGCTATCACTGGTGCTGGTGCGGGATTTTTGCTCGCGCAACGTATAGAAGAAGGCGAGGAAATTCAACTTACGGCTGGTGATGGGATCAAAATAGGGGGATCCATAATTACCTTCTTAAGGCAAGTATCCAATCTGGGCAACTAGGTAAGATATCTGGATCATCCAAATCTATGGCACACCGAAATCCCACCCCCCGGGATATCTTTGTGGGGGAATTCCGACGGGAATATTATCTAACCGCAAAGGAAGAATGGATCCTGGACGCCCCTGGAGGCAATGCCCTTTACGCCGCGGTGGGATATCTGGTCTGGGAAAAAGAACACGCTCCGGGAATATTGACCCGGATTGGGGAGGATTTCCCCCAAACCTGGCTGGAGGACTTTTCCAATCATGGAATTGATGTAAACGGGGTGGCCGTTCTCCCTCGGGCAGTTGACTTGAGGGCTTGCGTCATCCAGCAAAAAAATTCCGCTGATCTGGTTGGAAATCCCATTCCCTATTTGTCCCGCCTGGGACTTGCCCTGCCGCCGGGTTTGATAGGTTATCAAGCGCTGGACCAACGACCGAAAAATCGCCGCTCAGAAAAAATCACTGCCGTCCATGGAAGTGATATTCCCACAAGTTACCTGGCAGCAACAGCCGCTCATCTCTGTCCCTTGGATTACCAATCCCATAACCTGCTTCCTGCGCTGCTGCGCCAGCAGGGATTCTCAACGATCACTCTTGATCCATCCCCTTATTATATGGATTCTACCTATATAGGAGATATCCCGGCTTTGATTACCGGATTGACTGCTTTTTTACCTGAGGAAGGAGATCTGCTGAACCTTTATAAAGGAAAATCAGCTGATCTTTGGGAGATTGCGGCTGATCTGGGCCGTTTTGGTTGTGAATTGGTGATCATTAAGCGGGGTGCTGCTGGGCAGTATTTGTACGAAACAGCAACAGGAAGGAAGTGGGAAATAACTGCTTACCCGGCCAGGGCTCAACATTCTGGCGGAATAGGAAGTGCCTTCTGCGGTGGTTTCCTGGCTGGCTTCCGGCGGACCTTTGACCCCCTTCAGGCGGTTTTATATGGGAGTGTTGCTGCCTCGCTGGTCATTGAAGGATCGGGCCCGTTTTTTGCCTTGCAGGCCCTACCAGGATTGGCTGAAGCCCGTCTGGAGTACATTCAGGGAGCAGTCCGGGAGATTTAAGAGAGTAAGTTGTAAGGCGTAAGGTGTAAGGTGTAAGGTGTAAGGGATGGATCACCTTGGAGATAGACGTGTCGTACAGTTTGTCATTGCGAGGCGGGAGCGCAGTGACCAACGAAGCAATCTCAGCTTTATTCATCTGAAATGTCCTGCTGAATAATAAAATGTTGGTTTGCCGGGTAATCCGGTTCATAGATTAATCAGAATCATCCCAAAAATCCAGTGTGAGATTGCTTCGTCGCCCGCATTTTGCTCGGGCTCCTCGCAATGACAGTTCTTTGATTCCTCCTCTTTTTATCCATAATCTCGTTTCCGTGGTTGAATATCCAAAAACCCATCCCCATCGAATAATCTGGACAATCCCCTTGTTTCAACCCCCATTACTTTGCTGTTGGCAAAAAACGGAAAATCAAAGTTGGTGCTGTCACCGGCTTTTTTTCCTGGAATAGGCATTAATCTGGCAGTAAGAGGTTTATCACACCTTAGTGAGAGTACGGCCAGATCCACCAGGATCGAGCTGATCTGGTCTGCGCTGATGTTTCCGGGCAGAGGTACTGTATCCAGCCCCGTGCCGCAAACTGCTGAATAAAGCAGCAGGTCTTTGACCGTAAGAGAACCCCCCGCCGCACGTTCAGCAAGAACAGAATCTTCCAGAACCGGCAGCATTAAGCCGCTGAACCCTGTCCGCTGAATATCAGCCCGGTCAATGGAGTCGGCCAGGAAAGCTGCTGCTGCCAGGGATCCATGTTGACCTATTTCTTTCAGGCCAAGTTCTTCCAGAGCTCCTCCAATCGACAGCTCATTTTCCGGAAAAGGCGCCAGGGAATAATCGATTCCTGTAAACTCAACACCAGTCGTTTTTTCTATCAGTTCGGCTGTTTGTACTAATCTAACATTCAGATCTTCAAGCCGAGTTGTTAATTCGCTCCGGGCTTTTTCAAACGAGGGGGCTCCAGTGAATGATTGAACCGCCAGGTCCGCGGCTTCAACTGCAATGGCAAAGGAAGGTTGCCCGTCGTTGTGGTAAGCGGCGGGAAAAAATGGAGCTCCGGCCGGAACATTTCCGAGGGCAGCGAAATACAGATTGGAAAAACCATTTGGATCCAGGGATGTTAACCGGTGGATGACTTCACCACAGCTTCTTACGGCCGGAAGGGATACTCCTTGTGCGGGATCGGTCATCAACCCAGAATAGAAGGTGTTCTCTGTAGACTCGATCAAATCAGGTATCAATCCATAACTTTCAGGATACTCGGGCAGGGCAGGCCCCAGTGAGATATACTCATACCCCAGGTTTTTCAGGGTTCTTTCCAACTGGATGGCATACTCGATCATCTGGTCCGATCCCATACCTTTGAGAAAAACTGGATATGGAGGTGTGGCGAAACGGATTGTTTGCAGTTCAATATCAGAATCCTGGAACACCGCCATAGCTTCTTTATTGAATTTCTCGACCAGGAGGAGGAAATCCGATTTTATGGTTGAGCCGGGGTTGTCAAATAAGGTAGCTGAACGAATTTTCATAATATTTTTTCTAGGTTCTGTTGTCAGGAATTTTTGTCTTTTTCACCCGATGAATGGTTTTGATCTTTACGGTAATTTTCCCTGATTAAATCAATGCTGGTATATTTTCCTTGTTTATCCTTTGTAAACCAGTACAACCACCCATTGGCAGGCTTCCCGTTCATGATATGTTTGGTTGTCTGATGGATCGATCCAGTAAATTTCCCGAACTGCAGGATCCCGTTAGGTTTGACTTTCGCAGCCCGGGATGGATCCTGATTGAAATAAAGAGATTGACCGGGTTTGATATACCCGGTTTCAAGTAATCGCGAAAAAGGAACCCGGGGTGCGAGACGCTTTTCATCTCTGATATCAAAAGCTTCAGGACTGAAATCTTCAATTTTGATCTGTTTTATCCGCTCCTGGGCTATGGGTATATAAGTTTGGTCACTTTCGATGCCAATCCAGTTCCGGTGCAGGATCTTGGCGGCGGCCCCGGTTGTGCCGGTTCCGAAAAATGGATCTAGAACTACATCTTCCGGATTTGTGGATGCCAATATCACGCGGTACAGCAGGGAAAGGGGTTTTTGAGTTGAATGAGCGCTTTCGCCATTTACCCGGATGCGTTCTTTTCCTTTGCAGATGGGCAGATTCCAGGTACTGCGCATCTGTTTTCCATCGTTAAATGGCTTCATGGCATGATAGTTAATTGTGTATTTGCAGCTCTTGTTCTGTTTAGCCCAGATCAGAGTTTCGTGGGCATTTGTAAAACGAACCCCTTTAAAGTTGGGCATGGGGTTGGTTTTTTCCCAAATGACCTCATTGATCACCCAGAATCCTAAATCTTGGAGGGATTTCCCGACTCGATAGATATTATGATAAGTACCGATGACCCAAATTGCTCCTTCAGGTTTTAATACACGACGGGCAGCTTTTAACCAGGTTGATGTAAATTCATCATAGGCTTGGTAATTGTCAAATTTGTCCCAGTTGTCATCCACTCCTTCCACTTTGCTAAAATCCGGCCTGGTCAAATTGCCTTTGATCTGCATATTATATGGAGGATCAGCAAAAACCAGGTCAATAGACTTTTTTGGCAGCTTCCTCATGACCTGAACCGCATCGCCATGGAGGATCTGATTAAGAGGGAGTTCTTGTCCTGTCATAGAACCTGCATAATAGTCTGGATTAATCCCGAAGAAATCGCTGGCGGCGAATTTCAAATAGGAGAACAGCCCCTGCTGCCGCCGCATTTAATGATTCTGAATGAGTGTTCATGGGGATATGAATGGAATGTTTTGCGAGCTCCCGGGCTTTATCGCCTGGACCACGGGCCTCTCCGCCCAGGATAATTCCCACCGGACCAGATAGATCGGTATCCCAACAACTCTTTCCTTGATTCATGTCTGCCAGGTAAAGAACCAGTCCGGAAGTGATTTGCGGGATTTCTTCCCATGAAGCAGCCAAAGCAGGCAATCGAAAATGTGCTCCCATCCCTGCCCGAATGACTTTCGGCGAGTAAAGATCCACTGTTCCGGGGGAGAGAAGGATCAGGTCAACACCGGCCGCAAGACTGGATCTCATCAATGTGCCTAGATTGCCGGGGTCCCGAATCTCATCAGCTATAAGTACCAGGTTTTTTCTAGTAGGCAAAGGTAGCGGATCAATCGGGAATACAGCCATAATCCCCTGGGAATTTTCTGTATCACTGGCGGCATTTAATACGTCTGGAGCAGCGAGCTCACAAGCCACCTGTTGGTTCTGGAAAAGCTTCACCAGGGCCTGCCCTCTCTGGTCGAGGTCAGGACTATAAAGCACCTGCTCAGGTATTTGATCTGCCTGGAGAGCTTCTTCTAATAATCGGATCCCCTCAACTACATAGGCATTTTCCTTTTTTCGGAATTTTGTCTGGGAAGTTAATTGTTTGATCCTCTTGATCTTTTGATTCTGCCGGGAAGTGATCATGATGGTATACCCTCTCAAGAATCGATTGTAGCATTAAAAACAAAAAGGACAGGTGACCCTGTCCTCTCTGATTTTGGCTCAATTAAACTATGCGATGGCTTTTTTTGCCTTTTCTACAACCTGGGCAAAAGCTTCTGGATGGCGGACAGCCATATCGGCTAGAATCTTGCGGTTAAGGTTGATCTTAGCTTCTTTTAATCCGTAGATCAAGCGGCTGTAAGTCAATCCGTTGATGCGGGAAGCGGCGTTGATCCTGGTGATCCAGAGCCGGCGCAGATCTCGTTTCCTTGTCCGTCTGTCCCGGTATTCATACCAGAGAGCTTTCAACATGGCTTCATTGGCTCGGCGGTAAAGTTTACTGCGCGTGCCATAATTTCCTTTCGCCATCTTGAGGATCTTCTTGTGCCGACGTCGACGATTGGTTCCTGTTTTTACTCGTGCCATTCTTTACTCTCCTGCAAACCCCTGAGCGCCGGTTGCCTTTTGGCACCTGTTGCCGCACTCAGCAGCTGCGATACTTGGTTTTTACAGCCCGGTTAATATACCATATCAAACTTGATTTGCAAACCCAGATAGGCGCGGATTTGGGCTGTAAGAAAACCGCGTGAAAAATCTCTGGGAAACTTGATTAATAGGAGTTTTATTCTTTTGCGGGGGCTAATACCATCAGCATGGAATAACCTTCCCGGGAAGGCCTTTGCTCCACCACGCCGACATCGCTCAGCTCATTAGCGATCTGTTCCAGCATCTTAAAAGCAATCTCAGGGTAATGAGACTCCCGGCCCCTGAATTGGACCCGGACATTCACCTTTTTGTTGGTTTCAAGCCACCTTCTGGCGTCACGGACCTTAAAGTTCAGATGATGGTCAGTGGTTTTTGGCCGCAGGCGAATTTCCTTCACTTCCACGATCTTCTGTGTTTTACGGGCTTTTTGGCGCTTTTTTTCCTGTTCGTAGAGGAATTTGCCCATATCCATCACTTTGCATACAGGTGGCCTGGCATTGGGCGCAACTTCTACCAGGTCCATTTCAGCATCCCTGGCAATTTGTCGGGCTTCTTCTATTGGTACTACTCCAATATTTTCCCCTGTGGGGTCAATAAGGCGAACCTCGGGTACTCTGATTCGATCATTCGCCCGGAATTTAATGTTTCCTATTAGTTTCTCCTTTTTTAATTCCAGTTAGACTTCAATAATACCATTATTTAGGGGATAGCGTCAACGGAAAGCAGGGGGCAGAGAGCGAGTATTACCTCTCTGCCCCCCTTTGATCTAGATCTGGGCGTGGGTTCTGATCTCCTCAAGCATACGTTTCATAAGCTCATCAATACTGATGGGATCAAGCTGGGCGCCAGAACGCAAGCGGGGAGCAACAGTGCCGGCTTCCTGCTCGCGATCACCGACGACCAGCATGTAAGGGGTCTTCAACTTTTCAGCATCGCGGATTTTCGCGCCCATCCTGTCACTGCTGTCATCCACTTTGATGCGCAGGCCTTCTGCTCTCATCTTTTCAGCCGCGGCGTGGACGTAATCCAGGTTGCGATCAGTGATTGGAATCAGTACGGCATGGGTAGGTGACAGCCAAAGCGGGAATGCCCCACCGTAGTGTTCCACCAATACACCCATGAAGCGTTCAATGGATCCCAATAAGGCCCTGTGGATCATATAAGGCCGGTGCTGTTTGCCATCTTCACCAACATAATTGAGATCAAACCGATCCGGCAGGTTGAAATCAAACTGGATCGTGCTCAGCTGCCATTCCCGATCCAGTGCGTCAATCATTTTTAGATCGATCTTGGGCCCGTAAAAAGCGGCTCCGCCTTCATCAATGTCATAGGGCAGTTCTGCTCGGTCCAGGGCTCCCCGCAGAGCTTCGGTAGCTGCATCCCAGCGATCGACATCGCCAGCTGACTTCTCTGGATTCCTGGTAGCCAGGTAGGCATGGAAATCTTCCATCCCGAAACCGCGCAGGATATGGAGGCAAAAATTCAGAACCTTGTCGATCTCTTCAGGCATCTGTTCGGGGCTGCAGAAGATATGGGCGTCATCTTGCGTGAACCCGCGTACCCGCATCATTCCGTGTAAAACCCCGCTGCGTTCATAGCGATAAACAGTGCCCCATTCTGCCCAGCGTAAAGGAAGATCGCGGTAGCTGTGCAGTGAGTTCTTGTAGATCATGATGTGGAAGGGGCAGTTCATCGGTTTCAGATAATAAGATTCCTGGTCGATATCAAGCGAGGAATACATATTCTCTTCATACCAGGTTAAGTGACCGCTGGTCTCCCACAACTGGGCTTTTCCGATATGGGGCGTAGAGACAAAATCATAACCATTTTTGAGATGCTCTTCCTGGCAGTATTGTTCTGCTTTGTAGCGGATATATGCTCCATTAGGATGCCAGAGCACTAAACCACTACCAACGTCCGGGTTGGTGCTGTAAAGATCAAGTTCCTTTCCAAGCCTGCGGTGGTCGCGCCGTTTTGCTTCCTCTAGTTTTTCAAGGTAGGCGTCCAGATCGTCTTTTGTTTCCCAGGCGGTTCCATAAATGCGTTGGAGCATGGGATTGTGCTCATCGCCGCGCCAATACGCTCCTGCCACACTCAGTAATTTTATTGCTTTGGAATTGATCAGCTGGGTGTTTTCGACATGCGGTCCCCGGCACAGATCCTCAAAATCATCGTGGGTATAGGTTGAAATGACGGTTTCTTCATCCAGTGGTTCGCCGTATTCATCCAGCCCGCCGGCTTCCAACCCGTCGATCAAGTCCAGCTTATAAGGTTGATCCTTAAAGAGCTCCCGGGCTTCATCAGCGGAAAGCTCGCGGCGAATAAACCCATGATCCTGGGAGAGGACCTTCCGCATCTTGCCTTCGATATGCGCTAGATCTTCCGGTGTTAATGGTCTGGGTAGATCAAAGTCGTAATAAAATCCATCTGCAATCGGTGGTCCAATTGCGATCTTGGCTTTGCCTTCCGGGAAGATATCCCGAACTGCCTGGGCCATGACATGGGCGGTTGAATGCCGGATCTTCCATAACTCAGAACTTAGATAATCGTCTTTTGCCATAATGTACCTCCATTAAAATAAAAACCCCTGCCTGCTGGGGCAAGAGTTTCTCGCGGTTCCACCCAGATTTAAGTCCCAGTCTGTGATTCGGGACCCATCTCATTGGGCCAGTAACGTGGCCAAACGTGTCGCCTTACTATCTGTTGATTTCAGGGACCCGCTCGCGGGGGGTTTTCGAAGACTGTCTTTCAAGAAAGCTCTCAATCTGTGGCTTTCATTCCCTGTTGAAGACTTGAACCTCTACTCGTCCCGGTCAACGCGTTAACTTATTGCTGGATATTATAGCGTCTTTTTTTGGAAAATCAAGTTTACCGAGTTAACCTTTCATTTGATCCATATAATTTTTGATCTCTGGAACGGTGGTTAATTTTTCGTAAAAGAAATTGTTAACTATGTTGATCACTTCATCGCGGGCAGCTTCAACGGTGCGGGGGAGAGTTTCTCCTTGATGTTGTTCTTCCAGTGCATCCCTGAGATTGAGAAGGTGCTGAACAACTATAGCCTCTTCATCGCCTTCCAATGTCCGGACCACTTCGAGGATCAGACTATCTGCCTGGGATTGAACCACTTCTTCGGATATGCTTGATCCTGGGTGGCTGCATTCCTCCATGGTGCGGATCAGCGCCCATACTTGATACAGCATTGATGACGGTTCGTCAAACAGCTCCCTGATAATAGCCGCCTCATTATAGCGTCCTGTCAGTCGGAAGATGTTGTACATGCGCTTTGCAGCCTTGCCATAATTTATGTTCTTAGTGATGTACTTATTAACTTCTTTTTCGAGCTGTTCAATATATTCTTCCAAGGCATCGGCAGATACATGCTGGGATAGTTTGGAAAATATTGGGATGGATTCTTCTTCCAGGTAGATTTCCTGGAAATAAGGATCTAGAAAGCCGTCCAGTGGTGTGATTGCCCCGTCTGGGGCTTCCCATGTAACATCCAGCATATTGCTGACATTTACTAATTCATCCCGTACAGGATCTCCAACGATCCAATCAAGTTTGCACCAGCCAGGATCAAGGGCAATTTCAGACCAGTTAATCTCGATCGGATTTCCATCCAGCGAACTGGCTTCGAGCTTGCCCGCCATTACTTGCTCGGGAGTCCAGGATATTGAACTTCCGGCGGGATAATTGTGGCTATCAATCATGACATCTTGTGGGAAGGATCCAAAACGTACTTCCATCAGGTGGTAAGTAGGACCGGATTGTGTTTGAATTGCCTTCTCTCTAATTAGGCGGGCAAGCTCGTCGCAGGCTTCATCCCTGGTACTTGTCAGGATATTAATCCGTTCAAAATAATCTGCATCCCCGGGATAAATCTGGATCTTAGATTGAGCTGCTGATCCCGATAGGGCCAGGGCAGTTTCGACTTTTCCTGGAATATCCTTAAACTCAACCAGCCGGCCAATTTTTCTGAAATGGGCCAGGTCTTCAGGACTAAAATCCAGCATGGATATTTTGTGTCCAAATACCCCTGTGCGATCGTCAAATACGATATCCTCTTCGTCTTTGGAGGCAATGATGGCATTCAGCCATTCCAGAGCTGCGGATTCATCCAGCTCAATACCCAGCCGTTTCGCCGATTTGATCAAATGTTCGATATTTTGATCTGAGCTGTTGGTTTTATCCGACATAGGATGAGCTCCTTCATGATAGTTGAGAGAAAGATATGGGAAAAAGAAAAAAGCACAACGGAATATTACTTTGTTGTGCTTCTATTCTACCCTGATGTCCAGATTGGTAATCATTTATCCAGGAGGTTCACATTCTCCAATGAAGAACTCATATTCCGGACAAGTGCTGCCGTCATTGAATGTACAGATTGCTCCATCCTCGCCTTCCCGGATGTTATAACCCTGTCTTTGGCAGTAAGTCCATTCGATGGAACAACCGCCAGCAAGGAATTCCCATTCCTCACACTCTGCGCCGTTTGGCATGACGCAGATACCCTCAGTGCCGCCATCAGTATCCCGGAGCTCCAACTCATACCCCATCTCCTGGCAGTAAAACGACGCCGGGTTGGGAACGCCAATGAAGGCATCTTCTTCTCCATCGATGAATGGTGTAGGAACCAGGTCTTCCTGGCCGCCTTTGCAGCCGGTTATAAAAAATACGCCGATCAAGATCAAAGTGATAATCAGATAAGGTCTGGTTTTCCTGACCATAAGAACTCCTTGTAAGAATTTGTGCTGTAAAAATTATATCCCAAACTTATGAGAGCCTGGCTAATCAGATAGGTGATGACCAGGTAAACGATCCCGTTAGTGATATTTATAGTCTTTTCGGAAAGTCTATGACTTACAGAATGGATAAGATTTTCTGAATCCCATTCCAAGGGACAGTAAAAGGAAAAGAGGATATGTTTGGGTTGAGGAGGGGACCGATGTGATCCGGGCAGATGTCCTTGATTGATAATCACCCGGGAAGATAATAAATTATTCCTCACAACTAATTATTTAAAATTACGTTATATACTAGCCCTCGGAAATTTACTGGATTTGGGTCTTGACAAGCGGGTTTTTCATGCTATGATATGAGCATAACCCGATAGAGTGGGTAAAGTGAATAACCCGAATAAGTGATAAACAGGAGTAATAATGCCAAATCCAGATGCCATTGTCCTGCCAGAAGTGAACACTGTCGAAGTCCGGCTTGACCCAGTGCAAACTTTTATCAACAGTATGGTGTTGATCAGCAGAAGTGAAGATTTATCAGGGTTAAATCCCTGGATCTACGAAACTGCGGCAGCGCTGACGGAAGAACAGATGGCTCAGCATAACCTGGTAGTCATAGGCTTACATTACATGATACTGCCAGCCCGGTTTTGGAAAGATATACCATCTTACCTGCGGCATTTGAAAAATAGCAATCCTGTCACTCTGAGGGATCAATTACTGGACTTTTACATTCGTTATGAACCTTGTGACATGGCTGAAGATATGCCTGATGCAGATAAGGACTTGTTATTAGCTGATGTGGATTTCTTTCTGGATTACCTGGAGAAAAAATTCTCAACAGTAAAAATTTCCAGAGATCTTGAAAGCAAAGCCTTTGAGCTTCTGAATGATCCGCCAGAAATGCAGCGACAGGTTGCTTCCCATTTGAAATTCATGTGGGACGAACATTTCAATGATGAATGGAAGCGGATCCTGCCGATGCTTGAAGATGCGGTTATGGCTTTTGAGCAGGTTGATTTCAGAAATATGAGCCGCAAGGAAATCGCTAAATACATTACTGGCACAGACGTGGACGCAGATTACTTAGAAGAAATCGGTGAGAACCAGCAAATGATCTTTGTGCCCAGCGCTCACAATGGACCTTATCAGGGGATGTTTCATTACAAGAATTCCCGGGGTTTGATCTTCGGCGCCAGGCTTCCCGAAGACACCCAGGTACATGCGCCGGATCTTAGCAGAAATGAAATCACTATCCGGCTTGGCGCGCTGGCAGATGACCTGAGACTGAATATCCTGAAAGTGATTGCTGAAGAAGGAGAAATGAAGTCCCAGGAAATCATGGACAAACTGGAACTGAGTCAGTCCGCAGCCTCAAGGCACTTGAAACAGCTCAGCGCAACAGGTTATTTGATTGAAAGACGCTGCTCGGGAGCGAAGTGTTATGCGCTCAATGAAGAACGGGTCCAAGATACTTTGCGGGCAGTAGCAGCATTTTTATTGTGTGAGTAGCTACCTATTGGAGGTGGAATATGGAGAACTTAAAAAGATAAACATCAACCTAACAAGTAGATGGAAAGTGTCAAATCGAAAAAACAAAAACGCTAATAGGAGAAATAAAATGAATGACTGGACCTGGAATACATATTACGTAGAAACTAAAAGGCGAGAAGATGAGATCGCCCAAGCAACGCAGGATCGTTATATTCGATCTGTAGAACAAGCATGTGAAACAAGATTAACAAAGCTAAGCATTCGGATGTTAGATGTGGTCGGATCGAAACTGGTTGAATGGGGATCCCAATTGCAGTGCCGCTGTGCTGAATTGACAATGACCAGCTCAAAACGTGCCTTCTGATGAAGATCAGATACAAAAAAAGAAAATATCCTCTTAGCTAAACCGGAGCATCCAACAGGTGCTCCGGTTTTTTTATTCTTGTTCTTGTGATTTTGGTATAAGTTGTGTTCCCGGGCCCGATACGATATAATCCCCCAATTGGTTAAATCAATAAGGAGCAATAATGGATTCATCGGCAAGCATTATCATCACCGCAGCCCTGGTTCTCTATTCTGTTGGCGTTTGGAGTGAACGCATTCAGGGGCGATTGAAACCCTGGCATCTGGCTTTTTTTGTTATGGGTTTGATCTGTGATACCTGGGGGACTGGCCTGATGCTCGATTTTGCGGGTGGGTTAACGTTTGATGTTCATGGCATCTCTGGCTTATTGGCTATTATCTTGATGTTGATCCATGCCGTTTGGGCTTTGGTAGTTTTGATCAAAAAAGATGAAAAAGCAATCACCAACTTTCATAAATTCAGTGTAATAGTCTGGTTTATCTGGCTGATCCCTTACTTCAGTCCCATGTTCTTTAACCTGGCAGGTTAAGGGAGAAATGATGATTTGGTTGAAAATTGCGATCGTGCTATTTGTTGTTCTCGAGATTGGTAATATTATGGTCCTGTATTTTATGCCGGATTCTAAATTAGCAAATGCCATGGGTTATTTTAATGCCTGGGAGAAATCGAAGAACGATCCCGATGTCCATGCAATGGTGAAATATCTGGTCAATTGGGTCGCAGGTACAAAATTGATCTTCATTCTATTACTGATCGTTTTCCTGGTTCGTGGAGATGCCCAAACCCTTCCTTTTGTGGGAATAGCAATGACCCTATCAATTGCCACCTTTTTCTGGCGTCTATTTCCCAGCATGAAGGATATGGACCAGAAAGGTCAAATAGATCCCAAGGGTTATTCAAGAACTTTATTATGGATGATCGTGGGCATGGTTATCGTGTTTTCTGCGGCGACTTTGCTGGCAGTGATCAACTAATCAATTAAACGAGAAATCCACCGTAACTTTAATTGATTATTGACGTTAATTAAAGTGTTCTAATTCATATTAATTTGTACCAAAGGAGAAAAAATGAGACTCACACCCCCGACCAAAAATGTATTTTGGATCTCTGTTGTCGTCGCAGCAGTTGGCCTTGTTGCTAAATTTGGTGTCGTAGCCTTCTTGACGCCGTTTGCTTTCTGGCTGGTAGTGATTGCTTTTGTGCTTTTAGTTCTCGGCAACACCATGAAAGGTTTCTAGACGTTTTTCTAGCTCCTTTAGGCGAAGCCCCGGTGAAAGCCGGGGCTTCTTGTTTTAATAATTGATGTACCAACCCAGCCTGGACTGATCTTTTTTACGTATAATTAGGCATGATTTGGAAATAATAATCACAAGAGATGTCTTATAAACTTTGTTCAACTGATTTTTTCACGGGTTGGGATCTGTCTCAATCTGGTCAATCATCTGTGAGGAAACGGGGACAATATGAAAATTAGTGTACTTAATGGAAATCCCAACCCGTCGGATTTTGATAGATATCTGGGAGACCTTAGATCCAGCTTGGAAGATAAAGGTCACGTTGTGACTCAACTCGACCTGCGGGAGCTGGGATTGAAATACTGCATTGGTTGTTTTGACTGCTGGACCAAAACGCCCGGGATCTGTGATTCGGATCAAGCTTCCCATGAGATGGGGCGGGCAGTGATCAACTCGGATTTCACCCTTTGGGCTGCTCCCCTGAAGATGGGATTCCCCAGCGCCGTCCTGAAGATGGGTTTTGATAAACATCTGCCGCTGATCCATCCCTATATGGTGGTGGATCAAGGTGAAGCCCACCACCTGAAACGTTATGAAAAATACCCCCGGGTAGGAATGTTGGTGGAGCGGGAAGAGGATACAACAGACCGTGATCTTAAGATCATCACAGACCTTTTTTCCAGGACAGCGCTGAATTTTAAAACCAAACTTGAATTTTTGGAAACGACAGACCTGGGTGTGGGAGGTCTCAGTAATAAGATCCTTACTCCCAGAGTAGGCCCGCATTTATATCAGAAAAAACCAGCTCCTATTCCCGGTGAAAAAATCTCACCGCCCGAAAGAATGACTGTATTTAACGGTTCTCCTAGGGGCAAAAAAGGCAATACGCCGATTATGCTGGATGAATTGATGAAAGGGTTTGGGCGAGATTACGAAATCCATCATCTGATCATGGTGAAGGGCCTTGAGGACCAGGTTGAAGCTTTCAGAGATGCCGATTGTGTTTGGTTGGGATTTCCTTTGTACACAGACGGGATGCCAGCCGTGGTGAAGACATTCATCGAGGCCTTGGAGCCTTTCAAAGGAAGAGAGAATAATCCCCCTCTTGGATTCCTGGTCCAATCCGGTTTCCCAGAAGGATTGCACTCGCGCTATGTGGAGCGCTACCTCTCAAATCTGGCGGCAATACTTGATGCTCCTTATCTGGGCACGATCGTCAAGGGCAACGGTGAAGGCACCCGCATCATGCCAGCTGAAATGAATCAAAAGCTATTTAAAAACCTAGAAATACTCGGAAAGGGTTTAGCGGAAAATGGAGAGCTGGATCCAGAAGTTCTTTTATCAGTCGCGAAGCCAGAACGCTACCCGCTCATTCTTGGCCCGTTATTTAGGGCTTTCCTGAAGACTAAAATGTCCCACCGTTATTTTGATAACATGCTGGAAGAAAATGAGGTTTATGAACGGAGAAATGATAGACCATTATTAGAATAGGATTGTAATTAGGAAATATGAATTTGGCGAAGCGGGCGGTTTTCTCAGTTCCCCGTTTTTGTGTTTACAATACCTTTGAATGAGGTATTATTATGGGGAATGTAATTTTAATGGGAGCATTTATCCGATTATGAAACGTCTTCAATTTCTTCCTGTAATACTCTTAGCTGGATCCCTGGCTGTATTGGGGATCATGTTTGGTGTCCGCCTGGTTGGGAACCAGCGTCAGGCTGCTGCCATTATCCTGACTCAGACCGCAGTAGAGGCCCAGATCACACCCACGGCGACTATCACAATAACCCCACTGCCGTCTAACACACCTACACTTGAGCCAACTGAAGTATTACCAACTTCTACTGTGACCCCTTTCCCAACAGCAACCCCGAAACCCGGCGAAGTGATTGAGGATGGATGTCTGGAGGCCGCTTTTATAACGGATGTTACTATTCCTGACAAGACAGAATTAGATGCGGATCACAAGTTNATAAAAACNTGGCGGCTGCAAAATACCGGCACCTGTACCTGGACCACCCAGTTCAAGCTAGTTTTTCATTCCGGAACTAAAATGAACAGCCCCGACGAAACTTATGCCATCATTCTTCCCGTAGAACCGGGTAAGTTGATCGATGTTTCAGTAACGTTAAGAGCACCCTTGACCGCAGGCACGTATAAGGGATTTTGGAATCTGGAAGACCAGTATGGAAACCCCTTTGGTTTGGGCCGGGCTGGAGTACCTTTTTACGCAGAAATTGTTGTGGTTGAATAACAGGCCCTGGGATTGAGAGAAATTTACTAAAAAGCTCCCCCTTAGGGGAGCTTTTTTTGAACCTAAGTTCTGTTGGAACTATCCGAATAAATTTTAAAGGACCTCGATCACATCCAGCTTGATCAGTTCATCCACGATATTCTGGATTTCCATAGAATACTCTTCGTCAAGGGCGGCTTTGTCCATGATATCTGAGATCGCCATTGGCCTGGCCTGAGGGAAAGGTAGATGGAAGAGGAATTTTCCCTGGGGAGTGGTCAGGCTGATCTTATGCTCCTGGCGTTCCCGACCCCCTCCTTCCCAAATAGTTACTGCGCTGAAGCAGTCGCCGCTTTTAGCTACAGAAAAGTTCGCTCCGTTTTCTTTCATCTCCCGGATCAGCCGGGACAATCCCTCACCTGGATTTTCCTTTTCATAGACTGATAAGTCGAGTTTCAGGTCAATCATCGATTGGATCAGTGTATACCGGAAGTAGGGTCTTTTCTTCTCAAAGACCTCGTTCTTTTTTGTGATCTTTAATTCTGTAAGATTATCCAGAAAATCCTGGGCTGTCTTGATATGCAGGCTCAGACGGGAGGCAGCTTCTGATGCCGAGATATCCTGATAGTTCACAAGCAGTTTGAAAAAATCTTCTGCATAGTCTTTAGATAATATGGCCCCTAACAGGGCAGCATTTTCAAAATTCATCATGGCTTCCTCATTAAGCGAATGGATTTAATCGCAGTGCGTTCATGCGGTCGATGATCTTGGACTCCTGGCCTTTCTGGGATAGCTCCAGGAACTCGCTGAAGACATTTCCCAGGGACTGGCAGATCTGATCAAAATCCAAATCCATCTTGAAAAGAAGGTAATCCTTTTCAGTGATGTTGACTGTGATATTGCCGTCGTAATCCAATGCTACCCAGGTATCTTCCTGGTAGTCTTTCTTTATTCCAAACAAGTAGGGAAGGTCATTGCCTGGCAGGGTTAGCACAAAAACTACCCGATTTTCTTCCTTGAAAGGGAAGGCTATCAGATTTTTTGACATAAAATCAACAAAACGGATCATCTCGGTTTTGCTGACGGGCACCTGGCCTGCCGGGCGGGGGCGGGCTGTGAAACTATCACCAATATCTTCTACTGGCATAGCTGCCAACTCAAAGATTTCTTCTCCCCGCCAACGCAGCCTTCTATTGAAGGCTTGATAGGCTACGACCATCATCAGCGCATACATGAAAACGAGGAAAACAGGAACCAGGCCAATGTCATGTTTGTTTTCAATGGCAGGTGGCGCGCTGATGCAAACCAACCCGGCAAAGACTAGGAACATAGATACAGCCAGGTAGCTATTGTTGTGGGTTTTCAAGACGGTTGCAACGGGAAATATCGAAGCAAGGAAATAGATCCCGCCCAATGAGTAAAACGCAGGTCTTGGTCCATACAGACCGAGCAACGCTAAGAAAATTCCCACAGAAAGGGCTGGAAACCAGATGGTCTTGATAATGTTTTGTTTTTTCATCTTTCGTTCGAAGAACATTTGACACCTCGCGTTTCTACGTTGGATACTTCATTCAATATGAAGTATATCAAAATAATACTATAACGCAACAATACTTAAGGATTGTTTTATATCCTACTTTTTACGTAGCTGATCGACTGAAACTGGCTCAATATCCCTTAATTAAGCTACTCTGTCAAGCTAGATAGAACATCCCCCATCCTTATCAAGGGCATAATTTCACTCCCGAAGAATGAATTATGTTACACTGAAATTGATCTTTCAATAAACGGCTGTCCCCATTTTCTGTATCAGTGATCAAACCTGTTTTTCTGAGCGCCAAGAATATTCTGGTTGTAACATTTACGTAGTTCATTTCGTTTAGATAACAAGGAACATTATGGCTCAACCAAGCAATCCAGATCTGCAGTTGGTTCAAAAAGCAGTTAATGGCAATCGGAAAGCGTTTACTTCATTATTCAACCGCTATTTTCAATCCGTGTACAACTTTGCCCTTATGCTGTCGCATGACCCTGCTCTGGCGGAGGACTTGACCCAGGAAGCTTTCATCCGGGCCCACGCCAACCTGGAACGCCTCGGTCCGCCCTGGAATTTCCGGGCCTGGATCTTCCGTTTGACCCGCAATTATTTTATAGACCTGACCAGGAAGGATCGCGATGTAGATCCGCTAGAAGAAGACACACCACTTAGATCTAAAGGCCCTGGCCCTGAAAAAGAAACCATGTCCAGAGAAGCGGCAAACCGAGTCCAAAATACATTGAACAAACTGACCCCCCAGCATCGGGAAATCCTGGTTCTGCGCGAATTGAACCAGTTCAGCTACGCTGAGATTGGGGAGATCCTGGACATTGGCGATTCAAATGTCAAAGTATCCCTGCACCGGGCTAGAGCAGCCTTCCAGGAAAGCTATGGTATCCAACTTCTATTGGAAGATCCGGAAGGAGAATGCCAGGAAGTAACCGCACTGCTGGGTGCCCTGCATGATAATGAAGAGCTGCTTGATCGAGATCAGTTTGTCAGGGAACACCTTAAAGTGTGCCCTGAATGCCGGGAACGCAGGCAGATGTTGATTGCCCAGTCGGTTGCCCTGGGCGCTTTCATCCCCGTTATCCCGCCCAAAGCACTTGCTGAACGCATCCTTAAACAGACAGGAAGTCCACCCCTTGGACCAGCCGTTCAGAAACCAGCTTTGATAAAGGGATTATTCGGATATGGCGGCGGTGCGATCGTATTGGGGGCTTTGATCTGGATCGCCTACAGTTTGATCTTCAATACCCAATCTATCCTGCCCAATTTTCCACAGAGTGGAACTTCAACACCCACCCCGGCGGTATTGGCACCAGCCGCTCCCACTGAGGCTGCAGCTGAAGTCCCGCCACCTCCACCTCTTCTTCCTACAACTACTACTGAAGCAGCTGCTGAAGTGCCGCCACCACCACCGCCGCCTCCTCCTCCTGCTGAGGATGAGCGCTGTGGTTTATTTGAGGATATGGAGATGTCCCTGATTATCCTGAATATCATTGACGGCACCTATAACCTACCGGTATATTTAAAAATGACACCTGAAGTCCCAGGAGGAGGTAAAACAGGGGATATTGGCGAGACGTCCTTGCCTTTTAACGCCTGGCTGGGAGAGATCCCGGCCTATAAATGCGACCTGCAGGGATTCCCGGACCGACTATATTGTATGTTCACGCTCAAACCCGAGATGCCGGGAACGGAACAGTTCTTCAAGCTTGAAATGGAGGATTGTGAGGGTATGCTATATTCTCAAGCCGTAATGCTGCCAGAGATCCAGCAAGTGGGTGAGCCGGTCGGCTGCCATGCCGGCCTTGATGCCCGGGCCTGTAAAACCCTGGGAGGGGAATACAGGAAGATCAACGATACCGATTACCTGTGTTTCTGCCCGCCCTAGATTTATCTGCCTAATATTTAACAGGTTTAACGAATCAATCTTAAGGAGATGTTGTTCTCTGGCATGAGGTTTCCCACTTCATTTGTAACATTTCAGTTGGTTGGTTCGTTTATGTATTAAGGTAAGTGATCTCAATATTATGATTTGATTGGATCAAGAAATTGGTCAATTTAATCCAACTAAGGAGGATTACCAATGTCTCGCCAGAACCTATCTCGTCTTGTTTTTTCTCTTCTTTTGAGTTTGGTCATTTTATTAACTGGCTGCGATAATCCACCAGCTGGCACGATAGTTGTTGGCTGTGATGTCCAGGATCTGATCCAGGCCATCAATACCGCCAATCAAAACCCGGACCATACGGAGCTTCACCTGGGTTACTGTCTTTACACCCTTACCGAGGCTGATAACGCGGCCATGGTGGATGGTATAACTGTCTACAACGGTTTGCCAGCAATCACCACGGAAATAACCATACGCGCGGTGACCACTGCAATGATCGACATTCAGAAAGATCCCGGAGAGCCGGATTTCGGCCATTTTTTTGTTCAATCGAATGGAAAGCTCAATATTTATGATCTCTATCTAAAAAACGGCATTCGTCCACGGGGGGGGGCTGTAGTTAACAAAGGGGGGGATTTCTTTGCCTCTGATGTGACTTTTACTGATAATGCCGCCTATCCGG
>JGI24024J18818_10000098_pt1 | contig 25570 bp, 28 predicted proteins | sample Cruoilmetagenom2_FD_18818 | JGI IMG/M metagenome (IMG submission 18818) | reverse complement strand
TTATGGATTACATGGGTTAAGTTTTATTCTAATATAAATAAAGATGCATCTACAAAAACGATATAGATTAATAATTATAGGTTTCCTGTTTTTATTACTAGTGCTAGTTAGAGCCTTTGAAGATATCTTATTTTATGATCCTTTTATTGAGTATTTTAAAAACGATTATTTAAAACAACCGATACCAAATTTTAGTGGGTCATATTTATTATGGAGTATGATTTTTAGATATGCATTGAATACGATTATCTCGTTGGCAATTATTTATTTCGCTTTTGAAAATTATGATTTTTTAAAATTTTCAGTAAAGTTTTATGCAATAGCATTTCTTTTTTTAGCCTTTGCTTTTTTTGTTATTTTAAAAGGGGAATTAAGACAAGGTTATTTATTCGCTTTTTACATCCGAAGGTTTTTAATTCATCCACTTTTTGTTTTATTATTATTGCCAGCATTTTATTACAAACAATTAACATCAAAAGAGATATTTTAACATTATTTTAAAATAAAACGCTATTTTTAATATTACTTTTGATATGATGTTACAAGTGTTACATAAAATATTAGCTGTCATAATTGCTTTGGTGATTTTGTTTTCAACTTTATCTTTTACTGTTGAAAAACATGTCTGTATGGGTGAAGTTACAGATATATCTTATTTTACCGAATCTGATTCTTGTGGAATGACAACCGAAGATTGTGATTTAGATGACACTTTGGAATCGAATGTAAAAAAAGAAAATTGTTGTGATAATATTGTCGATTTGATTCCAGGTAATCAAAATGAGCAACAAGCCTTAAAAAGCTTAGAAATTGACGATGTACAATTTGTACTGGTTTTTAATTATGCTTACTTAGGTTTATTTAAAGAAAAAGAGCAACCAATTGCTTTTAATTTTTATCCTCCACCTATTGTTGATAAAGACATACATGTACTTTATCAAACTTTTCTTATTTGATTTTATACTAAAACATACGCATTCAACACACATTTTTGTGTGTAATAATTAATGTTTAGTAATGAAATCAAATTTAATGAAATCAAAAATTATTCTTATAATACTTGTCTTTTTTCCAATAATATTGGTTGCACAAAATACTATAAAAGGCAAGGTTACTGTGCAAGAAGATGGTAAAATTAACGGACTTGAAGGAGCCACTGTATATTGGTTGAATACTAATGTAGGGACTACAACTAATCAAAAAGGCTGGTTTACAATTGGATATAAATCAGAATATAAAAAAATACTAATAAGTTATATTGGTTATAGAACAGATACAGTTGAGGTAAACTCAAATAGTGAGTTAATTCATTTATTAAGAGAAGATAATGAATTGGATGAAGTGAATATTAAATCTCATAAAAAAGCTCGTTTTGTTTCGGTTTTATCTGCAGCAAATGTTTCCAAAATAAGTAGTGATGAATTACTCAAAGCTGCTTGTTGTAATTTGTCTGAAAGTTTTGCCACAAACCCATCCGTAGATGTAAATTTTTCTGACGCAGTTACAGGAACAAAACAAATTCAAATGTTGGGATTAAATAGCCCGTATATATTAATTACTCAAGAAAACATTCCAACAGTTCGAGGNGCNTCNCAAGCTTACGGATTGACATTTACCCCTGGCACTTGGGTAGAAAGTATACAAATTACAAAAGGAGCNGGAAGTGTTGTAAATGGTTATGAAAGTATTGCTGGGCAAATTAATGCCGAATTGGTTAANCCATTNACTGATAATAAATTATTTGTCAACCTTTACGGTTCAGGTAATGGAAGAATTGAATTAAATACNCATTTTAATCAAAAATTATCTGANAAATGGAGTACTGGATTATATATTCATGGGAATAATAGATCAAAGAAAATAGATAATAATGATGATAATTTTTTGGATTCCCCATTGACAAAACAAATCAATCTATTGAATCGATGGCAATACCAAAATACGGAAAAAGGNTGGGTAAGTTTTATTAATTTTAGGTATTTGAANGATGAAAAACAAGTTGGTGAAATAAATTTTGATCCTNAAAAAGACAAATTAACAACAAACGCCTGGGGAGGAAAGATTAATACAAACCGATTTGATACATCTGTAAAACTAGGTTATGTTTTTCCAGAAACNCCTTACCAAAGTTTCGGATTTCAAACAGCATATAGTAACCACAAGCAAGACTCTTATTATGGTTTGCGTATTTATGATATTGAGCATAATAGTGTATATTCAAGTTTGTTATTCAATTCAATTATAGGAGATACGCGTAGCAACTTTAAAACTGGGTTAACGTTTACCTATGATGGTTATAAAGAACTTATAAATACAACCAATTATGATAGAATAGAAAATTCTATTGGGGGATTTTTTGAATATTCGTTCGACAATTTAGATAATTTTAGTTTGATTGCAGGAATTAGAGCAGATCAACATAATAAACTTGGGTTTTTTATTACACCCCGTTTGCATTTGCGATATGTGCCTTGGGAAAAATCTGTTTTAAGAGCGTCAATAGGTAGGGGTAAGCGAAGTGCAAATATTTTTGCAGAAAATCAACAATTATTTGCTTCGAATAGAACTATAAATATTTTGGACAAGGGTGGAAAAATTTACGGTTTAGATCCAGAAATAGCTTGGAATTATGGAGTGAGTTTTTTACAAGGATTTAATTTGTTTGAAAGAAAAGGAGATATAATTTTTGATTTTTACAGAACAAATTTNATAAATCAAGTAGTNGTTGATTGGGAAACACCTCAAGAAATTATNTTTTATAATTTAGATGGTAAAAGTTATGCAAATAACTTTCAAACAGAAGTAAATTATAATATTTTTGATTTCGTAGATTTACGTTTGTCATATAAATATTATGATGTAAAAACAGAATACAATTCAGGGAGTTTGTCAAAACCACTAACACCTAAACATCGTTTTTTCGCAAATATAGGTGTAAAAACAAATGAGAATAACAATAGTTTTTGGAAATTTGACGTAACCTATAATTGGATTGATGAACAACGATTTCCAACTACAATAACAAATCCTATTGAGTATCAAAAACCTAAATATAGCAATACAACAAATTTATTGAATGCACAGGTTACTAAAGTTTTTTCTACTAAATTTGAAGTATATTTTGGTGGAGAAAATATTACAAACACCACACAAAAGAACCCTATAATTTCTGCTGATGATCCATTTGGAGAGTATTTTGACAGTACATTAATTTATGCACCAATTCAGGGTTCAAGCTACTATGCAGGGTTACGATTTAAGTTGAATTAAAAATTTAATTGAAATGAAAAAATATATATTGATTGTCGGACTATCTTTAATAGCTCTATCTGCAACAGCGCAAAAGAAAAATGCAAAAATAGAGTTCGAAGTAGCTGGAGTATGTGATATGTGTAAAGAACGGATTGAAAAAGCTGCACTTACTACAAAAGGTGTAAAATATGCAAATTGGAATGTTCAGACCCATATGCTTTCTTTAATTGTAGATGAGAGAAAAACAAGTGCAAAAAAAGTACAACATAATATAGCAGCAGTAGGGCACAGTACGAAAGAAATAGAAGCTCCCATTGAAGCATATAATAATTTGGACCCTTGTTGTAAGTATAATGATGAAGAAGTTGTGAAAGATCATGAAAAGAATGAATAAGTATTTTATATTTGAACGTAATTTAAAAAACAATTAATATGAAAAAAATATTTTTAAACAGTATGTTAGTTTTAAGTCTAGGTTTATTTGTGACCTCTTGCAATGAAACTAAAAAGGAAGCGAAAGAGCAAGTACAAGAGGTTGAAAAATCATCAGATAAAGTAAAAACAGAAACAAAAGAGCAAAATCATTCAGATGAAATGGCTATGTCAACATATCAATGCCCAATGAAATGTGAAGGAGATAAAACTTATGACAAACCAGGAACATGTCCAACATGTAAAATGGATTTGAAAAAAGTAGAAGCTTCTCATAATGATGATAAGGATAAAGGAAAGATGTCAGAAAAAGAAAATCATGATGGAAATGATCATGATTAGAAATTAAAGCGTTGACTTTGAACTGCATGTATAAAGTTGTCAATTGTTTTGACAACTTTTTTTAATTGTAATAAAAAAACAACTAAATTAGCAAACTAATTAAATTATTAACCAAATTTTATTTATTATGAAAAAAGTATTTTTACTATTAACAATTGTTGGCTTAGTTAGCTTTACTAGTTGTGATTCAACAAAATCAACAACTTCAAGTTTAGCAAGCGAAACTATGGATTATGCTGGAATGCAAGATTTATTTAATAACAGCCCTGAAATTCAAGGTAAAGTTCAAGATCAAATGTTGAACAATTCAAGTTTAAGAAATAAAGCTACTGGCTATTTAACAGACAATCCAGAATCTGCTGCAAAAGTTGGAGATTTTATGAAAGCTAACCCTGGAGCAACTAAGGGTAAATTAATGGAGTATGTTTTAGATAATCCAGAATTAACTAAAAAAGCTATGGATTGGGTAACTAGTGATCCAGCAAGGTTGAAAAAAGCTTTGAAATTGATTGGTATGTAAACCAATTCAAGAATTATAAAAAATGCCTTCATAATTTGAAGGCATTTTTTTTTAGTTCTTGTTTTTTAAACTAGCTTTAACAAAAGCAATAAATAATGGGTGTGGATTTAAAACGGTACTTTTATATTCAGGGTGATATTGAACCCCAACAAACCAAGGATGAGAAGAAATTTCAACTATTTCTACCAATCCTGTTTTTGGGTTAACTCCAGTTGGTTTAATACCTGCTTCAGTCAATTGTTTTAAATACTCATTATTATATTCATAACGATGACGATGGCGCTCACTAATCATTTCTGTATTATAAGCTTTATAAACATTTGAATCTTTATCAATTTTACAATCCCAAGAGCCCAATCGCATAGTACCGCCTTTTTTAGTAATACTTTTTTGTTCTTCCATTATATCGATTACAGGATAAGGAGTGTTTTTATCCATTTCGGTTGAATTGGCATTTTTAAGATGAAGGACATTTCTAGCAAACTCTATTACTGCCATTTGCATACCTAAACAGATTCCTAAAAATGGAATATTATTTTCTCTTACATACCTTACTGCTTCAATTTTACCTTCAATGCCTCTATCACCAAACCCTGGTGCAACAATAAGTCCGTTTAATCCTTCTAATAGATCGTTTACATTGTTCTTATTTATTCCTTCAGAATGGATTGGATGGATATTAACTTTTATTTCGTTTTGAGCTCCTGCATGATCCAAAGCTTCTAGAATAGATTTATAAGCATCCTGAAGCTCTATGTATTTTCCAACTAAACCAATTTCTATAGTTCCTTTCGGATTTTTGTATTTTTTTAAAAAATTATTCCAATCTTTTAGATTAGGTTCTATTTTACTTGACAATCCTAACTTTTTTAAAACTACTTCATCAAGTTTTTCTTTTTGCATTAAAATTGGAACATCATAGATAGTTTTGGCATCTATTGATTCAATAATTGCATCTTGAGTTACATTACAAAAAAGTGCTAATTTTCTTTTGATACCATCGGACAAATGACGCTCCGTTCGGCAAACTAAAACATCAGGACTCACACCGCTCTGCATCAATTCTTTAACAGAGTGTTGAGTTGGTTTTGTTTTTAATTCTTTAGCAGCAGCTAAATATGGAACTAAGGTTAAGTGTATAACTAAAGCATTTTCTTTGCCTAAATCCCACTGTAATTGACGAACTGCCTCCACATAGGGTAAAGATTCAATATCTCCAACTGTTCCGCCAATTTCTGTAATCACGATATCAAATTCACCAGAATCACCTAAAATTTTAACCCTACGTTTAATTTCATCCGTAATGTGAGGAATAATTTGTACGGTTTTACCTAAATAATCACCTTTCCGTTCTTTATTAATTACAGTTTGATAAATTCTTCCAGTAGTTACATTATTTGCTTGAGAAGTAGGTATATTTAAAAACCTTTCGTAATGCCCTAAATCCAAATCTGTTTCGGCACCATCATTAGTTACAAAACATTCTCCATGTTCATATGGATTTAATGTTCCGGGATCAACATTTATATAAGGATCTAATTTTTGAATGGTTACAGAAAAACCACGAGATTGTAATAGTTTTGCTAATGAAGCTGCAATAATTCCTTTTCCTAAAGAAGAAGATACTCCTCCTGTTACAAAAATATACTTTGTATTTGGCATGTGTTTAGGTTTGTGCAAAATTACAAAGTCTGTTTACTTAGGCAAGAGAAAATGATTTTATTTTTTAGATTTTACTTTATAAAATAAAAAAAATCTACTTTAAACAAATAAAGCAGATTTTCAAATTTATATAATGAATGATTGTATTAGTTTACGTCATCTACTTTGTCAGTAAATTCTTTGGATAATACAAATTCTTGATTTTCAAATTTCATGTTCTTTATAATGTATTTTTCCGAATCAACACAACTTGAACTCGATGCTCCACATGACACAAAAGATGCCGAAGCAAAAATAAAAATAAGTAAATAAGCTAACTTTTTCATAATAATTAGTTTTTTGATTAATATACTATTGTTGGGGAGCAACATACTATTAACGTAAAAAAACACTATTTATTATAAAAAGATTTAGACTAATTTATTTAAGGTATACTTAATTAAATTTTCAACGGCTAAATAGGGGTCTTTGCTAAAAGTTAGATTAGCTCTGTTGGCAATAATGGCATTCATTGAAACTGCCTGGTGACCTAATAATTTTGATAATCCGTAAATAGCAGAAGTTTCCATTTCAAGATTAGTTATTTTTATACCATTATAATCAAAACTATCAATATTTTTATTTAGGTTTGGGTCTTGAATAGCTAATCTTAAAACTCTTCCTTGAGGTCCGTAAAACCCTCCTGCTGTAGCTGTTATGCCAGAAAATATTTTATCTGACATCAATTTCTTTTCTATTGTACTACTATTTTTTACAATATAAGGTCTAGATTTTCTTGCCGAATAATTGGTATGTTCTATAAAAGCATTTTCCATTTCTTTTTCTAGAATATGCTCACAATCGTAAGCATGTAATAAGCCATCAAAACCTATCCCATATTTTGCCAAAACAAAACTATCAACAGGAATATGATTTTGTAAGGACCCTGAAGTACCTATACGAACTATGTTGAGTGAAGTATGCTCTTTTTTAATGGTTCTTGACTCTAAATCAATATTTACCAATGCATCTAATTCGTTAATAACAATATCAATATTGTCTGGACCGATTCCTGTTGAAATCACTGTGAATTTGGTATTTTTAAAAGTTCCGGTGATGGTTTTAAATTCTCTTTTTTGTGTTTCAAACTCAATTTTATCAAAATGTTTTGCAACTTTAGCAACTCTATTTTGGTCACCAACAAAGATGATATTGTTCGCAACATGTTCCGGTTTTAAATTGATGTGATATATACTACCATCTGGATTGATTATTAATTCTGAAGGCGCAATTTTATTCATAAAACAGTGTTTAATTGAGTTTTTGGTTATTCTAGTAGTTGCTTATTTGGATTCAAAAATACTAATTAAATTACAGATTAGAATTTTAAAGTGAGGTAACACTTTTTTATTAATTGTTATAAATAGATTATGTTTATTAACCTCCAACTCTTTTTACAGGGTATCCTTCATTTTGTAGGATTTTCATTATTTTATCACGGTGTTTTCCTTGGATAATAATTTCACCATCTTTTACACTTCCGCCAACACCACATTTAGTTTTAAGCAGTTTTCCTAGTGTTTTTAATTCTGAATCTGATCCTTGAAAACCACTTATAACGGTTACAGTCTTTCCGCCTCTACCTTTATTAGAAAAATGTGCCTCTAATTGTTGGTCTTTCGGGTCTAAAGTTTCTGAATTATTTTCAACGAAGCCAGAAAAATCTTCATTTTCATTAGTAGAAAAAACAAAACCACCTAAATCAGATAAACTATTTAATTTCTTTTTTGCCATTAAACCTTTTTAATCAATTTATAAATACCATAAAACAAAAATAATAAGCCTATAATAAGGACTCCTAAAAAACAATAATAGCATTGTTCTTTAATTTTTATTGAAACAAGTGCTAAAAATAAAGAGGCTAGAATCAGTTTTTGTGGACTCGAATTATTCATTTTTATTAATTTTACCCCAAGCAAGAATTATAATTGCAATAGTTTCAAATACCAAACCAGTAGCTAAAATCACTGTTGCTTGTTCCCATTTCAAAATTTTTCCAATTGCACCAACTACAATTAAAAGAAAACCAAAACTAAAAAATGATATTACTCTTTTACTCATGTTCTAAATATTATTTTCTGTACAAAGGTATTAAATAAGAAATAGTATAATTAAAACTAAATCCATTATCATTTAAATAGACTCTGTTAAAACCGGGAACATATAAATTTTTAAAATTCTCTGGTTCTTTTGAGTTAATCATTTGGTTACCTCTGAAACTAAATCCTAAAAATACATTGTGAATTATTTCAGCTTTTATACCTAAAACTAATTCTATCCATTGTGCATTAAGTCCATCATAAGATACTGGTGTTGAAATAGTTTGTGGTGGTAAGAATGGGTCGGCATTAACCGTATATTCATTTACGGTTTGATCAAATTTACTAAAGGCATATCTTAAACCAATAACAATAACATTTTCCAATCCTAACCAATTTTTGTATGCATTAAAATCTGCACCGACTTTTATGTATTGTCCATTCGTATAATAATTATAAAAATCTTCTTGATTTGTTGCTTCTGAATAACCAAACTCAGAAGCAATAAAAAAACGCTTTGATATTCTATAATCAGCAACAAATTCTAATCCTTTTTTATCCTCATCAAATATTGAATAGATGGGTTGAAAAATGTCTACTCCAACTCTTAAACCATACCTGTCTTTATATTCAGAATGATCTATCACTTTACTTTGAGAATAAAGAGTTATAGAAAACAGAAAGATAATTATGTTAATGGAATATTTTAACATGCGCTGATTTTTGATTTATGATACTTTGAGGATCTTCAACAGTTTGTATAGATTGAATCCAATTCTCATTATCATTTATTAATGTTGTAATTACATCATGGAAAATAGATTTATAACCACAAGATCGTGATACAAAAACATCTTCACGAGTATAATTAAGATCAAATACATCTTCATTGTCATTATCAAGATCATTATCACTACCGTTCAATATTAATTTGAATTTAGTAATATCGTCATTTACTTTTATTGGAATTGCTATAGAATCAGTTAATAAAGTAATGGTTTCATTATAATAATCTCCTGTAATACCTTCGATTTGTACCTTTAATGCTGCCACTTTTTTAAATTCTTCTGGTTCAGAATTATCGTAAAAACGAATAATTAAATATGGTGTTGTTTCTTCAATACAAATATCATCTTTTTCACAACTCCATAACATGGACAGAATAATTACTAAAGAGATGTAGAGAGTGTATTTTATCATTTTAATTTTTTTGGATGTAATTACATTTGAGACTAATAATTTCTATATGTACTATAATATTAAAATTGAATAAATTTACAAATAATCAGATTAACGTTTCTCTAAAAGCACTACGTTTTCAACATGATGTGTTTGTGGAAACATATCCACAGCTTGTGTTTTTATTATTTTATAAGCTTCGTTCATCAAAGCTAAATCTCTAGCTTGTGTTGCCGAATTACAACTTACATAAACTATTTTATTGGGTAAAATGTTTAGTATTTGTTCTACAACTTTTTTATGCATACCATCTCTTGGTGGATCGGTTATAATTACATCAGGTGTATCATTTTGCTTGATAAATTCTTCGGTGAAAACTTTTGCCATATCTCCAACAAAAAATTCAACATTGTCAATTTTGTTTAGTTTTGCATTTTCTTTTGCATCTGTAATTGCTTCGGGTACAGATTCTACACCAACCACTTTTTTAGCATTTTTAGCAACAAATTGTGCTATGGTTCCGGTGCCAGTATATAAATCATAAACAATTTCATCGCCAGTTAAGTTGGCAAAATCTCTTGTGATTTTATATAATTCGTGAGCCTGTTCAGAATTTGTTTGATAAAAAGATTTTGCATTGATTTTAAACTGTAAACCTTCCATATTTTCAAAAATATGATCTCTACCTTTAAATAATACCACCTCTTGATCATAAATAGTATCGTTTCCTTTTTTGTTAATCACATATTGTAATGATGTGATTTCAGGAAATTTTTCAGCTATAAATTGCATTAACAACTCTCGTTTTTCTATATCATCTTCAAAAAACTGAACCACCACCATAATTTCTCCAGTTTTGACAATACGAATCATTAGAGTACGCAACATGCCGTGTTGATTTCTAGGGTTAAAAAACGAAATATCATTTTCAACTGCAAAGTTTTTTATAGAATTTCTAATAGCATTTGAAGGATCTTCTTGTAAATGACATTTATCAATATCTAAAATTTTATCCCACATTCTAGGAATGTGAAAACCACATGCATTTTTACTATCAAAATCTTTACCGCTTTTAATTTCTTCATGGGTTAACCAACGAGAATCAGAAAATGAAAATTCCATTTTATTGCGATAAAAATAAATTTCTTTACAACCTGCAATCGGAGTTATTTCTGGTAATTCTAAATGGCCAATTCGCACAAGGTTATTGGTAACCTCCTTTTGTTTATATGCCAATTGTTGGTCATATTTCATATTTTGCCATTTACACCCACCACAAACTCCAAAATAATCACATTCAGGTTCAGTTCTTTTGTCAGAAAATTTATGAAACTTAACGGCTTTTCCTTCAAAATACGATTTTCTTTTTCTACCTGTTTGAATATCAACAATATCCCCAGGAACAGTATTCGATAAAAAAATCACTCTCCCATCAGGAGCTTTCGCCACCGATTTACCTTTAGCTGCAGTATCAATTACCTCAATATTATCAAACAGATGAGATTTCTTTTTTCTTGCCATACAGCAAAAGTAAGTCATTTTTATGATTTTTTAGATTGCTTTTTTACGCTTTTAATTAAGATATATTTTTTAAAAATATGTAGTTTTACATGGTTATGAATACAAATCAGGTTCGAAAAATAATTCATATTGATATGGATGCTTTTTATGCTTCGGTTGAACAATTGGATAATTCAGATTTATTGGGCAAACCAGTTGCAGTTGGAGGAGGAGGCGATAGAGGAGTTGTTTCAGCAGCGAGTTATGAGGCAAGAAAATTTGGTGTTCGTTCGGCTATGAGTGGAGTTGTAGCTAGAAAAAAATGTCCGCACCTTATTTTTGTTAAACCTAGATTTAGTCGGTATAAAGAAATATCTCAAAAAATAAGAAAGATTTTTTTTCAATATACGGATTTGGTTGAACCACTTTCTTTAGACGAGGCTTATTTAGATGTTACAAATAATAAACATAATATGCTTTCTGCAACATTAATAGCTAAAGAGATTAGAAATAGGATTTTTGATGAATTAGGCTTACATGCCTCTGCTGGAATATCATCAAGTAAATTTATTGCAAAAATTGCATCAGATATAAATAAGCCAAATGGTCAAAAAACAATTCCACCAGAAGAAATAATCGACTTTTTAGAAGAGTTGCCCATTGAGAAATTCTTTGGTATCGGTAAAGTGACCGCCACAAAAATGTATCAACTTGGCATTTTTACAGGTAAAGATTTAAAAAATAAGTCACTAGAATTTTTAGTGGATAATTTTAAAAAATCTGGTGAACATTACTATCAACTTGTTAGAGGAAATTACCAGAATGAAGTTATGCCAAATAGAATTCAAAAATCTGTTGCTGCAGAGCATACTTTTGCAAAAAATCTTACTTCAGAAATTTATATGTTACAACGATTAGAAATAATCGCAGAAGAGCTAGAGAATAGATTGCTAAAATCAAAAATTGCAGGAAGAACAGTAACTTTAAAAATAAAGTACAGTGATTTTACACAGCAAACACGAAGTAAAACATTAGAGTATTTTGTAAAAGATAAAACAATTTTATTGGCTACCGTCAAAGAATTATTATATCAAGAAAAGGTCAAAAATTCTGTTCGTTTATTAGGTATTTCAGTAACTAACCTTAACAATCAAACGAAAAAGAATGAAAAAGTAATGGATGTTCAATTAAAGTTTGAGTTTTAAAAAACACAAAAAAATCTGCAAAATTCATAGAACTTTGCAGATGAAAAATGAGTTTTTAATTAACCTTATAATTGAGGACCAGCTGCTACTAAAGCTTTCCCTTCATCATTATCAGTATATTTAACAAAGTTTTTAATAAATAATCCAGCTAAATTAGTTGCTTTTTTATTCCAATCTTCACTATTTTTATAAGTGTCTCTTGGGTCTAAAATATTTGTATGGACATCTTTTAATTCTGTAGGAATTTCAAAATCAAATATTGGTAATTTTTTTGTATTTGCTTTTTCAACAGAGCCATCTAAAATACGATCGATAATTGCTCTTGTGTCTTGTATTGAAATACGTTTTCCAGTTCCGTTCCAACCCGTATTAACCAAATAAGCAGTTGCCTTATGTTCTTCCATTTTTTTCACTAATTCTTCACCGTATTTTGTTGGGTGTAAGGATAGAAAAGCTTCACCAAAACAGGCTGAAAAAGTTGGGGTTGGTTCCGTAACTCCTCTTTCGGTACCAGCCAATTTTGCGGTAAACCCTGATAAGAAATGATATTTTGTTTGTTCTGGAGTTAATTTAGCCACTGGAGGCATAACTCCAAAAGCATCTGCAGTTAAGAAAATAACTTTATTTGCATGTCCAGCTCTTGATTTGGGCTTAACAATATTTTCAATATGATAAATAGGATAGGATACACGAGTATTTTGTGTTACAGAACCATCCGTAAAATCAATTTTTCCATTTTCATTAACAGTAACGTTTTCGAGAAGAGCATCTCGTTTTATTGCTCCAAAAATATCTGGTTCAGCATTTTTATCTAGATCAATGGTTTTGGCATAACAACCACCTTCAAAGTTAAATACTCCATTATCATCCCAACCATGTTCATCATCACCAATCAAAGCTCTATTAGGATCCGTTGATAAGGTAGTTTTACCAGTTCCTGATAAACCAAAGAAAATAGCAGTTTTACCATCTATACCAACGTTTGCAGAGCAATGCATAGCAGCAATTCCCTTCAAAGGGAGATAGTAATTCATCATAGCAAACATACCCTTTTTCATTTCTCCTCCATACCATGACCCGCCAATTACCTGCATTTTTTCAGTTAGATTGAAGACTGTAAAAACTTCTGAGTTTAATCCATGCTCTTTCCATTTTTTATTTTCTGTTTTCGATCCGTTTATTACAACAAAATCAGGTTCACCGTAATTTTTAAGTTCCTCTTCTGTAGGACGAATAAACATATTTTTTACAAAATGAGCCTGCCAGGCAACTTCGACTATAAATCTGACTTTTATCCTTGTATTTTCATTTGCACCTGAAAAAGTATCTACTACAAAAAGTTTTTTACCCGAAAGCTCGTCTATAACGGTCTTTTTTAAATCTTTCCAAACTTCAACCGTTGTAGGTTTATTGTCGTTAGGTGATTTTTTAGAAGTCCACCAAATCGTATCCCGTGTAATATCGTCTTCAACAATAAACTTGTCTTTTGGCGAACGACCGGTGAATATTCCTGTCATTACATTTACAGCCCCCATTTCTGTAAGCTGCCCTTTTTCAAAACCTTTTAGCTCTGATTTCAATTCCTCATCGAAAAGACGTTCATACGAAGGATTGTAAATTACTTCTTTAATGTTTTTTATTCCTAATTCATCTAAAGATGTCAATATTGATTTTTTAAGAATTTCCATTATTTATGTTGTATGATGATTAATATTTGCACTAGATTACTATAAAACAAAATTAGTAAAAACTAAAATGAAATACTTATGATAATTATCACTTAAATAGATCTTTTTAGTTTTTTTAAATGAACAATTAAAAAAAATTTATTCTTCTATTCTTTTTACGAAATCGTTTTCGTTTTTCGTTAAAAAAATATTTTAATTTTTAAAAGAATAAAACAAAAGTATATTTAAATGTTTAGCTCTGCAAGCTTTTTAAATTGATTTTTTTAAATGATTTTACTCTTTTTTAAAGAAGATTATAGCTAAGGCTATCCAACCACTCATTAAGAATAAACCTCCTAGCGGAGTTATAAACCAGATATTTTTTGCTGAAACTCCTCCTGTTGAAATTGCAAAAATAGATCCTGAAAAAAATAATATTCCAATAAAAAACAAGTAACTGATTAGATTTTTAGTTTTTATTGAAAACCTACTATAGGTATTCACAAAAAGAAGAACTATAACATGATACATTAAAAAACGTACACCTGTTTCAAAACTTTTTAGTGAATTAGGATCTATTTTGTCTTTTAAAGCATGGGCTCCAAATGCTCCTAAAACAATTGTTAAAAAACCAAGTGTAGCAGTAATAGTTAAATTTTTTCTCATTTTATTATAATTAATAATTGTGTTTACAAACTTAGTATATTGTTGATTAATAGTTTAAGTAATCAACAATAAAATAGGTTTTAAGAAACCCTAAATTCTTATATAAAAATTCATAATTTGTTTCTGTTATTTAATTGAATTAATTAGTTTTGATGGTTGTAATTTTAAGAAAAAAAAATGAGAAATATTTTGATTATTGGAGCAGGTAGATCTGCATCATCATTGGTTAAATTTTTATTAGATAGTTCAGATAAAGAAAATATAAAAGTAATAATTGCAGATATTTCTATAGAAAATGCTAATAAATTAGCTCAGAATCATCCAAATAGTAAAGTGTTAAAACTCGATATTTTTAATGAAGTTGATAGAAAAAAAGAGATTAAAAATGCCGATATAGTAATTTCTATGTTACCAGCTAGATTTCATATGGATGTGGCTAAAGATTGTGTTGAATTTGAAAAAAGTTTAGTTACTGCTTCTTATATATCAGATGAGTTAAAAGCGTTAAATGATGAGGTAATTGAAAAGGGTTTGGTTTTTATGAATGAGATTGGTTTAGACCCTGGTGTTGACCATATGAGTGCTATGCAGGTTATTGATAGAATTAAAGATCAGGGAGGGAAAATGATAATGTTTGAATCGTTTACCGGAGGTTTGGTTGCTCCTGAAAGTGATACAAACTTATGGCATTATAAATTTACTTGGAACCCTAGAAATGTTGTAGTAGCAGGTCAAGGTGGTGTTGCAAAATTTATCCAAGAAGGTAAGTATAAATATATTCCGTATAATAAATTATTTAGACGAACAGAGTTTTTAGAGGTTGAAAATTACGGAAGATTTGAAGCTTTAGCGAATAGAGATTCATTAAAATATAGAGATATTTACGGATTAGAAAATATAAAAACGCTCTATAGAGGAACAATTAGAAGAGTTGGTTTTAGTAGAGCCTGGAATATTTTTGTTCAATTAGGAATGACTGATGATAGCTATGTAATGGAAGGTTCAGAAAACATGAGTTACCGCGATTTTACAAACTCTTTTTTACCTTATAAACCAACAGATTCGGTAGAATTGAAGTTACGTCATTGTTTAAAAATTGACCAAGATGATATTATATGGGATAAGCTTTTAGAATTAGATATATTTAATCCCAAGAAGATAGTTGGTTTAAAAGATGCAACTCCTGCTCAAATATTACAAAAAATATTAATGGAAAGCTGGACACTAGAGAAAGAAGATAAAGATATGATTGTGATGTATCATAAATTTGGATATGAATTAGATGGAAAGAAAAAGCAAATAGAGTCAAATATGGTAGTTGTTGGAGATGACCAGACTTATACTGCCATGGCAAAAACAGTTGGATTGCCTGTCGCTATTGCTACCTTAAAAATTTTAAATGGTGAAATTAAAACTCCAGGCGTACAACTACCTATTTCTAAAGAAGTATATGAGCCAATTTTGAAAGAATTGGAGAGTCATGGTATCAACTTTAAAGAAAAAGAAGTTGAATATTTGGGTTATAACCCTTTTAATTTATAAACATTGACTTTATAAAAAGTCAATGGTGACTGCGAATTTTTTTTATTGCAAAAAACACTAAAACTATGAGTAAAGCGATAAAAAATGCTGTTGTTGTCAAACTCTTAATTATTGTAAAACTACTATTCATTTTAACTTCTAATTCTGAAATATTTGGGTAATTGTTTAACAGGTTTATAGTCCCAAAATTTTCCATATAATCAAAAAAAGCTGCTATTAAAGGTAATAGGCTGAGGTATATTAAAGGGGAATCAAATTTGTTGATCTTTTTTAAGAAATAGGCTAGCACTAGACAATATGTAATTCCAAATAAGAATGGATATATCATATCAATAGGAATTTGCTTGTACAAATAAAAGTTTCTTCCATTTGATCCGAGTTCTAAAAACAAATTATTAACATATTCGAAATCATATCCAAACGGTAACATGTCCAAAACTTTAATACCATTTGAGAAATTCATAATTTTTGGTATGGTTACGAGTACCATTAATAAATAAACCAAATTGGTTACAATAAATAAGACCACCACCTTTTGGCCTTGAATATTTTTAGATAAAATGTTTTTTAGGAAATTCATATTTTACTATTTGTTATTGGACTTAATTAAAAATAAATATTACATTTTTAAATAGAAATCTTTTACCAATTTTAAATATTCTTTGGTGTAAATATGTCGATCAATTTCAATCGACAGTTCTTCAATTTTTGGAGTTGAAGAAGAGAAACTTAATTGCAAAAGAGAACGTTTAAAGGTTGTTTTAATATTTCCTTTAACTCGAGTAATTCTTTGAGGATATAGCTTATTGGATTTAGCTGTTTTCAAGAAATTTTCTTCCTCTTTATAGGGGACAATAAATGCACATGTTCCATTTAAAGATAATAGTTTTGATGTAGCCGAAAGTAATTCTGAAAAAGACAAATTTTTAGTATGCCTAGCCAAAGCTCTATTCTTCTCTAATTCTTTAAAAGAGTCATTATAATATGGTGGGTTTGAAATGATCAAATCATATTTGTCGTCAATTTCATCTACAAAATTTTGAATAGATGCATGATAACAAAATAATCGATCTCCCCAATCTGAATTTTCAAAATTTTCAACAGACTGTTCGTAAGCATTTGGTTCAATTTCAAGAGCGTCAATAGTTTCAATTGAACTTCTTTGAGCAATTTGCAAAGCAATTAATCCAGTACCTGTTCCAATATCTAAGGCGCTGTTTATATGCTCATCCAATTCAACCCATGCTCCTAGCAAAACTCCATCTGTTCCAACTTTCATAGCAGTTTTATCTTGCTTGATGGTAAATTCTTTAAAATGAAATGGTTTGCTCATATAAAATAGTTGGCTATTGGCGATTCATTTCAATTAATCCTTCGGGAGTTTCAACAATAACTTTTTTATTTTTTCTATCTATTTTTTTAATAAAGTCATCAATCATTGGAATCAATATTTCAACATTTTCTTTTTCTATAACAAAAAGATCTTGTGCTGTTTTATCGTTGATGGAAGTAATAATACCAACTTCACCATAATTTATATCTTCTAGTTTAAATCCAATGATTTCATGGAAATAGAATTGATCTCCGATTAGTTTAGGGAGTAAATTTAAGGGCAAGTAAACATCTGTTTTTAAAATTCCATCAGCATCACTTTCATTATTTATATCTTCAAAACGAATTCGTAATTGATTGCCTTTTTGAAGTAGGCTTGTTTTTATAAAAAAAGGCAATAAATTTTTACCTAGATCCAGAAAAACAGCATCTAAATTTTCATATATATCAGGTTCATCTGTATCTAGTTTTAAAATTACCTCGCCTTTAAAACTATACTTTTTTACAATTTTACCTAAATAAAAACAGTCTTCCTTACGCATAAAATAATTAATCTTTTTATGGCAAATTTATTCTTAAATAACACATAAACAAAGTTTATTTAAAAATAGCATTTTAAAAAATAAGGTACTATTGAAATTAATGATAAATGTCAACAAATAACTACTAAAATATTTATAAATTTAGCCTAAATAAGAATTAAATCAATGTGAAACGAAACATTCACGACTAAAATATAGTCACAAACGGAAGTGATTATATGAATTTTACCGATTAAAAATCAATAATTATAAACAGATGAAACAACAGCTAAAATTAAAACAGATTAAACTATTAGGGTTCTTGGTATTGTTTACTTTTATTAGTAATGCTCAAAACTATAGTAACGATGAAATTGAAAAAGCAATGAATGAAAATGTATTTTTAAAAGAATGGAAAGGTACATATGATGGAGTTCCGGCTTTCGACCAAATGAAAGTTAGTGAATTGAAGCAAGCAATGGAAATAGGAATGCAATTGAATTTAGATGAAATTGATGCCATTGCTAATAATCCAAAACCAGCAACCTTTGATAATACTATAGTAGAAATGGAAAGAACAGGAAAAGCTTTAGATAGAGTGTTTCCTTATTATGGGATATTAAGAAGTAATATGTCAACCGATGAGGCAAGGAAAATACAGGCAGAATTAGCGCCTAAAATTTCGGAGTTTTCTTCAAAAATTTCTCAAAATAAAAAACTGTTTGAACGTGTTAAAGCTGTTTATGAAGCATCATTAAAAACCCCATTAGAGGCAGATCAACAGCGCGTAGTAGAATTGACTTATAAAGGTTTTGAAATGCAAGGTGCAGAACTGGGTGCTGAAAAGAAAAAACGTTATGCGGCAATAAATAAAGAACTATCAATGCTTTATACAAAATTTTCAAATAACGTATTGCATGATGAAGAGAATTATGTTACTTATTTAACTGATGATAAGTTGAGTGGTTTATCAGATTCTTATGTAAAATCTGCGGATAAAATTGCTACTGACAAAGGGCATGTAGGAGCTTATGCCGTAACAAATACACGATCTTCTATGGATCCATTTTTGACCTATTCAAATGAAAGAGAGTTGCGTAAAAAAGTTTGGACAAATTATTATGCTCGTGGTGACAACGGAGATGAATATGACAATAATAAGATTATAGCTGAAATCTTAAAATTAAGAAGAGAGCGTGTAGAGTTATTAGGATATAAAAATTATGCTGAATGGCGTTTACAAAACAGAATGGCAAAGAACCCGGAAAATGTAATGAAATTGCTAACTACAGTTTGGTCGGCATCTATTGCAAGAGTTGATGAAGAAGTTGCTGATATGCAAGAAATAGCAGATGACAATGGAGATAATATTACCATTGAACCTTGGGATTATCGTTATTATGCGGAGAAAGTTAGAAAAAAGAAATACGATCTAGATTCAGAAGAAGTTAAACAATACTTGCAATTAGATAAACTTACTGATGCAATGTTTTATGTGGCAGGAAGATTATTTAATTATGATTTTCAACCTGTACCAGAAGGAAGTGTACCTGTTTTTCAGGAAGATGTTAAAGTTTGGGAAGTAACTGATAAAGATTCTGGAAAACATATTGGGTTATGGTATTTAGATCCTTATGCACGAACAGGTAAACGTTCTGGTGCTTGGGCTACAACCTATAGAAGTCACACAACATTTGATGGAAAGAAAACGGTATTAGCTTCAAATAATTCTAATTTTGTAAAGCCGGCACCAGGAGAAGCTGTTCTAGTTTCTTGGGATGATGCTACTACTTTTTTCCACGAATTTGGACACGCCTTGCATTTCTTTTCATCTAATGTAAGATACCCAACTTTAAATGGTGGTGTAAGAGATTATACTGAATTTCAATCTCAATTATTAGAAAGATGGTTGTCAACGGATGAGGTGATCAATCAGTATTTAGTGCACTATAAAACTGGTAATCCAATGCCAAAAGAGTTAGTAGAGAAGATTAAAAAAGCTGCAACTTTTAATCAAGGATTTGCAACTACTGAATATTTAGCATCTGCAATAATGGACATGAAATTACATTTGGCAGATCCAACAAATATTGATGTTGATGATTTTGAAAAAGAAACTTTACAAGAACTTAGATTGCCTAAAGAATTAGTAATGCGTCACCGTACACCGCAATTTGGCCATGTATTTTCAGGTGAAGGATATGCGACTGCATATTATGGATATATGTGGGCAGATGTTTTAACAGCAGATGCAGCAGAAGCATTTAAAGAATCAAAAGGAGGTTTTTATGATAAGGAAATGTCTGACAAATTAGTGGAATATTTATTTGCTCCTAGAAATTCAATTGATCCAGCAGATGCTTATAGATTGTTTAGAGGTCGTGATGCAAAAATGGAAGCTTTAATGAGAGATAGAGGTTTTCCTGTTGACAACTAATAATCTGACTTACCTTAAATGTAAAAAATAAGAGCATAAAAAAACCTGATAAGTGATTATCAGGTTTTTTGGAATATTATAAAAAGGAAAAATTTACGATTCTTCTTTTTTACCTTCGTCTTTTGCTTCAGCAGCTACATCATCAATTGTTTGAGGGCCTTTATCTTCAGGTGCTTCTTCTGCTTTTGCAGCAGCATCCTTAGCAGCTTTCGCATCAGCTTCTGCTTTTACAGCTTCATTTTCAACTTCAGCAGCACTAGCTTTACGTTTAGCATTAACTTCTTTTTCAACTTCTAAAGCTTTTGCTTTAATATCTTCAGCAGCTTTTGTTAATTTTGTTGCTTGATCAGAAACTTTTGATTCCTTTTCTTCAATCCAAGCTTGAAATTTTTCTTCAGCTTGCTCTTCTGTCAAAGCTCCTTTTCTAACTCCACCTACTAAATGATTTTTTAACATAGCACCTTTATAAGATAAAATTGCTCTCGCAGTATCTGTTGGTTGGGCACCATTTTGTAACCATTTTACAGTAGTATCAACATCTAATTCAATAGTTGCCGGGTTTGTGTTCGGATTGTAAGTTCCTAATTTTTCTAATGACCTACCATCACGTTTTGAACGAGCATCTGCAGCAACCACCCAATAAAATGGTTTACCTTTTCGTCCGTGTCTTTGTAATCTAATTTTTACTGACATAATTGTTTAAATTTTTAGGTTCACGACCTAAGTTATTAATGATTAAATTCTACTTTCTCGAAGTAGGGCGCAAAAGTAATAATATTAATTTGAATGTTAGCTATTTAAGGTGAATTTGTTTTTGGGTGTTTTTGTCATTTCCTCGGAAGTGAAAATCTTATTAATTTATAAGTGAATCAAGCTAATAAAAACAATTATATTTGTGTTATAAATAACAATTTAAATGAAAGTTTTAGGAATTATTCCAGCTCGTTATGGGTCTTCTAGATTAGAGGGAAAACCTTTGGTTGATATTTGTGGTAAACCTATGATTCAAAGGGTATATGAACAAGCCAAAAAAGCTTTGGATTTTGTTTTAATTGCTACAGATGATAAACGCATTGAAAAAGTNGTTAAAGCTTTTGGAGGTTATGTTATAATGACTTCAATTGATCATACTACTGGGACGAACCGATGCTTAGAAGCATATAATTTATTTTTAAAAGAAAAGGATTTTGAATTTGATGTTGTTTTAAACATTCAAGGCGATGAGCCTTTATTGGAACCTGAACAAATAAAATCATTAGTAAGTTGTTTTAATGTTTCAGGTACCCAAATGGCAACTTTAGTAATTCCTACAAAGCCAAAAGATAAATTAAATTCTGGTGTATTTGTTGTATTCGATAAAAATATGGATGCTTTGTATTTTAGTAGATCAATTATTCCTTTTGTTCGTGATAAAGATAAAGATGACTGGACTAATAATAGCACTTTTTATAAACATATTGGAATGTATGGTTTTACACCCAAAGCTTTAAAGGAATTCTCTAATTTAGAAGAAACTTCTTTGGAAAAAAATGAAAAACTGGAACAATTACGATGGTTAGAAAACGGAAATAAAATTAAAGTAGCAATTACCAATCATGAATCCGTTGCAATTGATACTGCTCATGATTTGGAAAAGGTAAGAAAAATTATCAGTGGTGATATGTTATAGAATTAATCAAAATCCTCAATCGCCAGAATTGTAAATCGATTCTTTCTGAATCTAGGTCACTACAAGAATTAATTATCTTTTATACTAAGCCCGTAAAACCTAAAAATGCTAAGGATAAAAGTCCGGCTACCAATAAATTAATTGGAACACCTTTCATCTTTTCAGGAATATTTGCAAGTTCTAATTGCTCTCTGATACTCGCAAAAACTATCAAAGCCAATGCAAAACCAATAGAGTTAGCAACTGCAAAAAATACAGATTTTAACAAGCTACCATTTTCTAATCCTAATGCCAAAATTGCTACACCTAAGACTGCGCAGTTAGTTGTAATTAATGGTAAAAACACACCTAACGCCTGATATAAAGGCGGACTCACTCTCTTTAAAATAATTTCAACCATTTGTACCAAAGCAGCAATTACTAAAATAAAGGTAATTGTTCTTAAATAATCTAAACCCATCGGAACCAGAATATATTGATACAATAAATAGGTCGCCATTGTAGCAATTGTCATTACAAACAATACTGCACCGGACATGCCTATTGAAGTTGATACTTTGTTTGAAACACCTAAAAATGGACATATTCCTAAAAATTGAGATAGCACAATATTGTTAACAAAAACAGCGGCAATTAATATGAGGATATAATCCATTAGTTAGAAATTAAAAGTTAATAATTGAAAATATGTTTGTTTTAGATTTGATATTTTTGATTTCATTGGTTTAGGTTTTGATTGAAACTTTATTGAAGATTACTGTTAAATATGCCAATGCTATGAAGGCTCCTGGAGGTAATATAAACAGGATGAAAGTATTTGCATCTTCTGGAACAAATTTTATTTCAAAAATACTACCACTGCCTAACATTTCTCTAGTTGCACCAAGCACAGTTAAAGCCAAAACAAATCCTAATCCCATTCCCAATGCATCTATAACAGAAGAAATTAAATTTCTTTTTGAAGCAAATGCTTCTGCTCTACCCAATATTAAACAGTTCACAACAATTAGCGGAATAAAAATTCCTAATTGCTCATATAAAAAAGGAATAAATGCTTCTAACATCATTTCAACCACTGTTACAAATGAAGCGATAATAATAATAAAGGCAGGAATTCGAACCTTTGATGGGATTTGAGATTTCACCAAAGAAACAACAATATTTGACATTAATAATACAAATAAGGTGGCTATACCCATTCCCAATCCATTGAAAGCAGAAGATGTGACACCTAAAGTTGGGCACATTCCTAATAACATAACAAAAACCGGATTTTCCTTTACGATTCCTTTTATGAAATTTTGTTTTTGATCAATAGTATCAGCCATAATTTTTAATTTTCAGATTTTTTAATGGAATCAATATTTTTTATATACGCATCATATGCCACTTGAACAGCTTCACTAAATGCTCTTGAGCTAATGGTTGCACCTGTTAAGGCATCTACTTCTCCTCCATCTTTTGTAACTTTTAAGTTAAATGAGGAGGGGTTTTTGTTAATATAATGTTGAATAAATTTCACATCCTTAATTTTTGTACCTAATCCAGGTGTTTCTTTTTGGTCCAATACTACAATATTTATAATCTTTCCATTTGGATCAAAACCAACCATAACTTTTATTAAACCACTAAACCCTTTTTCTGTGGAACCAACAATAGCCACTCCAGCAAATTCACTCTTAAAAAAAGCTGGATATATTTCAATACTGTCCTTGGCTTGTTCCGATCTTACTAATTTTAATTCTTCAACGGGATTATTATCAAATTTTGGTAACACTAATTTCAACGCATTTATCTTGCGTTCTAATTTGGCCTTGGCTATTGGGCCAATCGTTAGATCGTGTACAAAGCCTAGTGCAATTCCTGAGATTAATGTAATCACAAGAAGTGACACCATCATATTAATAAAAGTTGACTTCTTTTTGCGCATGACTAAATTATTTTTGATTTAATTTTAGCACCAAACCTGCGTGGTTTAAAATACTTATTGATCAGTGGCACAAATGCATTCATTATTATAATTGCAAAAGAAACACCTTCAGGATACGCACCAAACAACCTAATGACAACTGTAATTAATCCGATGCCCACGGCGAAAATCACCATCCCTTTTTTAGTCATAGGGCTTGTTACCAGATCAGTAGCCATGAAAAATGCACCTAGAATTGCACCACCGGATAGAATATGAATTAACGGATTAGCATATTGTTGCGGGTCTATCCTCCAAAAAATACCAGTAATTACAACAATCGTTAAAATCATAACCACCGGAATATGCCATGTTACAACTTTTCTTAATATTAAAAACAAGCCTCCAAAAATTAAAGCAAGTGAAGACATTTCACCTAAGGAGCCACCGGTTATACCCAATAGCATATCTAAAGTTGAAGGAATTTTAGTACTTATCTCAGTCATTGTTTCTCCAAACATTAAACCTTCTTTAATAATTCCTAAAGGAGTAGCTCCTGTAACTGCATCAAAAATAGTGGTTTGATTATCAATAGAAGTAGGCCACGTTGTCATTTGCACAGGAAATGAAATTAACAAAAATACTCGTCCTACCAAGGCAGGATTAAATATATTAAACCCAAGTCCACCAAAAGAAAATTTTGCAATACCTATAGCCACCAAACTTCCAACAATAATCATCCAAATTGGAAAACCGGAAGGTAAATTAAATGCCAATAGAATACCAGTTATTAATGCAGAACCATCACTAATAGTTACCTCAGTTTTTAATAAATATTTTTGAATTAAGTATTCAAATAGCAAGCAAGAAAATACGGCAACTGAAGTAACAATTAAGGCTCCAATACCAAAAATATACAATGAAACCAAAAAAGCAGGAATTAGTGCTAGAACTACATCATACATTATTTTTTTTGATGTTCTATCAGAATGTATGTGAGGTGATCCAGATATTATAATTGAAGGTGTATTCATTTCTAATTTTTTACTGTTTCTAACTTTCTAGCAATATTTTTTCCAAATCGGATGTAATCTAACAAAGGGCGGTTAGAAGGACACACATAACTGCATGAACCACATTCAATACAGGTCATAATATCTTCAATAGAAGCCCTTTTATACATTCCTCTTTCACATAAATTCATTAATAAAAAAGGTTCAAGCCCCATGGGGCATACAAAAATACATTCACCACAGCGGATACAATTTTCTACTTCTTTTCTACTAGCCTCTTCTTCCGAGATAACCAAAATACCTGAAGTTCCTTTAGTTACCGGCATATCTGTATTCTTAATAGCTTTCCCCATCATAGGTCCACCATTAACAATTTTACGGGTTTCTTCGGGTACCCCGCCAACTTCTTCGATAAGATCTTTAATAGGCGTTCCAATTTTTACCCAGTAGTTGGAAGGGTTTTTAAGCTTTTTACCTGTAACAGTTACAACACGTTCTATCAGTGGTTTATTATATTGAATGGCTTCATAAATAGCAAAAACAGTACCTACATTATGTACAATAACGCCTACATCAAGAGGTAATCCATTTTTTGGAACCTCTCGTTTTAATATGGCTTTTACCAATTGTTTTTCACTTCCCTG
>JGI24024J18818_10000097_pt1 | contig 25577 bp, 26 predicted proteins | sample Cruoilmetagenom2_FD_18818 | JGI IMG/M metagenome (IMG submission 18818) | reverse complement strand
TCGTAGGAAACTGCCTGTCCTTCTTCTAGTGTTCTGAAACCGTCTGAAGCAATCGCAGAGAAATGTACGAATACATCTGCACTGCCATCATCTGGAGTAATAAAGCCAAAACCTTTCGAATTGTTAAACCACTTTACGGTGCCTGTAGCCATATGTAAAAAACCTCAAAAAATAAATAATAAACATTACAAATGTTACTTGCACAACAGCGTGGGCCGTTACTGGTCTACTGAAAACGTGCTCAACAATATTGTAATTCTTTTCAATACGGGAAAGATGCAACTGCAGTCATTCCAATATTTCGATCGAGTATATAAGAACAAATTATCATATACAACAGTAAACTTATGATAAAAAATATGTGTTTTATTAACTACATAGCCAGCCACTCGTGGGCCATGATGGTAGAATAATTACCTGGTTAATACTGGTTAGATACGAATCTATGGCGCAGAAAGCAACGATCTACAAAGCTGAGTTACAAGTAGCCGATATGGATCGCAACCATTACCGTAACTATTCGCTGACTGTAGCACGCCACCCCTCAGAAACGGATATCCGTATGATGGTGCGGCTGCTGACCTTTGCGCTAAACGCCAGTGATGAGCTGAAGTTTACCAAAGGCATCAGCACTGATGATGAACCCGACATCTGGAAAAAAAGCCTGACCGATGACATCATTCTGTGGGTAGACCTCGGCCAGCCGGATGAAAAACGCCTGCGTAAGGCATGCGGTCGCGCTGAAGAAGTTATTGTTTATTGCTATCAACAGCGCAGCGCGGAGCTGTGGTGGAAACAATTTGAAGACAGCAGCCAGCGTTTTGAAAATCTCAGGGTCTTCAGTATTAAAGAAGATACCTGTAAATCACTAACACAGTTCGTAAATCGCAACATGCAATTACAATGTACCATACAGGATGGAGAATGCTGGATGACCGATGGCAACACAAGTATTCACGTGATACCGGATCAATGGAAGTAAGGCTGCCTCTATGACCGAAACCAACGCCAAAGAAGCCTTTGCACAACTAACGCCCGACCATATGCTCGATGCCATTGAATCACTGGGCCTAAGATGTGACGGTCGTTTCCTGGCCCTTAATAGTTATGAAAACCGGGTGTATCAGATTGGAATTGAAGATCAGCCCCCACTGGTGGCAAAATTCTACCGGCCTGGCCGATGGACAGACCAGGCGATCATAGAGGAACACGAATACACACAGGCGCTGGCAGCACTGGAAATACCGGTCATCGCACCAGATAAAGATGATAAAGGGAACAGCCTGCACCAGTACGGGCCCTATCGCTTTGCCCTATACCCCTGCCGTGGCGGTAGAGCGCCGGAGTTGGACAATCCGGAGCATCTTGAACAGCTGGGACGTTTTATTGCACGCATCCACGCCGAGGGGGCAACAAAAAAATTCGAATACCGGCCTGAACTGGATATTGAAAGTTTTGCTGTAGAACCAAGGAAGTATCTTCTGAACAATGACTTTATTCCGGCGCATCTTATTGAGGCCTATCAGAGCCTGACGGCAGACCTTATCATACAGATACAGCAATGCTTTGATCGTGCTGGAGAGATACACAACATTCGCTTACATGGTGACTGCCATCCGGGTAATATTTTATGGACAGACGATGGGCCGCATATTGTTGATTTTGATGATGCCCGTACTGGTCCTGCGATACAGGACCTATGGATGTTCCTGTCGGGTGATCGTGCTTATATGACGGCACGGCTTGCCGACCTGCTGCAAGGCTATACGCAGTTTTACGACTTCAACCCCGCAGAGTTACATCTGCTTGAAGCACTACGAACTATGCGCCTGATTCACTACGCAGCATGGCTGGCACGACGCTGGGATGACCCGGCCTTTCCTCTGGCCTTCCCCTGGTTTAACAGCATGAACTACTGGGAGGAGCAGGTACTTATCCTGCGTGAGCAGGCTTCCCTGATGAATGAACCGGTGTTGGTTTGGGATTAAAAGCAGAGGAAAGGGAAAAGTTTTTAAAGACCTTCGCCGCGAGGGCGCGCCTCCCACAGTAAAATTTTTAATGTGGTCAAAGCAAGCTGTGGGAGGCGCGCCCTCGCGGCGAATAAGATTTTAAGATTGTTGCCAGCACAATTATTACAGATAATCGCGCCGACGATGTGCATGAATGCACAAGTTTCATGAGAGGCAGGATGCCGGAGTNATGCGATGCTCCTACAATCCATCCACCAAACCCTGTACCCATACCTCAAGCTGCTGCATTAGTTTCAGTCTACCTTCATCGAGTTCTTCATCATAGATTTCACGCATTCTCTGGTTAAAGGCATCCAGGGTAAGAGTACTGCCGAAATCACCTTCCAGCAACCTGACTCTGCAAAAGTCTCTCCACCATTTCTGGTCATCTTCAGATAACAGATGCGGCCAGTTGCGTGCGCGATAACGGGGGAAAAGCTGCTGCAGCCTCTGGTCCTCAAAATCCGGCTGCCAGTCCATCAGATCTTCAGCTTTGGAATTCAGTATTTTGTTACTTAAACGGCGGTCAGCTTCACCGAGAAACCCCCCGTATAATGCAGAATCAACATCCCCCGGCTCCATTGGTGTACGTCCTTCATACACTTCTCTTATGCGCTTCGCAAAACCCTTATCCGCTAATAACTGATCGCGATGCCTTCTTATGGCCGTGAGATCGATCTGCCAGCGCCTGGCTTCAGCACCCCGCAGGGTGGCGATGGGCGCTACAGCGGGTGACTTGTTGATATGCAGACTCTTCACACCGACCCGTTCTACACCTTCCGGCAGGTCTTCTTTACGGGTAAACAAATTCTGACCAATCTCCTTTGATGACATGGAAAGCAGCTTTTTGGGGTCCTGCCTGAGGTCTATCACCACTATTTCATTTTTATTCAGGTTATTCCTGAGCAGTGGCATTACCGGCGCAATACGTCCAGACTCTATCGGATACATACCCGACACATGCAGTATCGGTGTTGCATCTTTAAAGTCTTTGATAATCTTCAGCACTTCATTCTTGCGTCGCAGCTTTAAATAATAGTTAAAAAGGTCCGGCTGCTTCTGTTTGATCAGGCGGGCAAGTCCGATCGTTGCATGCACATCAGACAATGCATCATGCGCACCGACGTGAGGGATGTCATTCGCAACAGTCATGTCCTCGAGTCGAAAACTGGGCACGCCATCATCCCGTGTTGGCCAGTTGATGCCTTCCGGTCGCAGGGCATAGGTCATGCGTACCAGATCAATNATGTCCCAGCGGCTGTTGCCNTTTTTCCATTCACGCTCGTAAGGATCATAAAAATTTCGATAGAANCCAAAGCGTGTCACTTCATCATCAAAACGCAGNCTGTTATAGCCTGCGCCGCAGGTGCCGGGTTGCGAAAAGTGCTTATGTATCTGCTGAAAGAATTCGGCTTCGGGAATGCCTTTTTCATTAGCCACTTGCGGCAACAGACTAGTAATCATTACTGAGTCAGGATGCGGTATAAAATCCCCACTGGGACGGCAATATATCATCACCTCTTCGCCAATGATTTCCAGTTCTTCGTTGGTACGGATACCAGCAAACTGAGAGGGTCGATCAGCACGAGGGTTCAGCCCCCAGGTTTCGTAGTCATGCCAGAAAAATGTCATCTCAGACATAGAAAAATCCTTTATTATTTATCGTCGCGTAATGATATAGCTTGCATAGAATAAGTGACAGCTTTAAAAAAAAGTTCCAAGTTCCAAGTTCCAAGTTCCAAGGCAGAAAATCAAAAACTTTAATTCCTTTACCGCAAAGTAAAAAGAACGAGTAAACCAAAATATAATTTTATACAGGCATAGGATTCCTTTGCGTCCTGGCGTCTTTGCGGTTTAATTTCTTGGAACTTGGAACTTGGAACTTGGAACTTGGAACTTGGAACTTGGAACTTCACTTTTTTAACTCCTTCAGATATTGAAACAACAATCGGGCGGATTTTGGCGGCTTTTCCTGCTGACGTTCTTTACGTGCATTTCGTACCAGCTGCCTGAGGTGCTGGCGATCTGCTTCCTGAAACCTGCTGACTGCCTGATTTATGGCTTCATCATCACCATCCAGCAACTTATCGCGCCATTGTTCAATTTCATGAAAGGCCATTACCTCGTCCCGTTGCGGCTGTGATATCTGGTTTAGCAACTGGCGTATTGCAGCATCATCTTCTTCACGCAGCAGCTTGCCTATATGCTGCAATTGCCTGCGCAACGCCTCACGCTTTAAACCCTGTGCCAGGACAATTGAATCCAGCAGAGTGTCAGAAAAGTCGAACTTTCTAAGTGAAACCAGAGGAAGATCAACCAGTTCCCTGCCAAGGTCACGTAAGGCCTGCATTTCGCGTTTCACCTGCGATTTACTTATTATTAGTTCTTCATTTTCTTCTGTCATTTTGACTCTTCCATCTGCAAAAACATCTCCACCAACTCCAGCATCGGAGAGGCATCCAGGTAGTCGATAGCCACTGGCCACACCGAATCACCCGCTTTAAATACCAGACTCGGGAAACTGTCAGCATGCAGTTCTCTTGAAAACCGAATCTCATCCATCAGGGTCTGCTGTGTACGTGCTGCTGACAGGTCGTGCCTGAAACGATGCTGATCAAGACCGAGATCACTTGCCAGTTCAACCAGTGTATTGATATCCGACGGGTTTCTCGCTTCTTTATAATAGGCCTGCTGAATTCGAGCCGTCATGGCTTCATCATATTCATTGCCCTGCAAACGAGCAGCAATGACAGCTCTGCAGGCAGGATAGGTCGAACGTCTCGGCTGGCACAGATGCCAGAAATCAAAATTAAACTTCACTCCGGGAATTTTATTTTCTATACGTATCCAGTTTTCCTGAATGCTCTTTTGCAACTCTACCGACATAGGCTGCTCATCATCTGCCGCCAGTCCACCGAGCAGACGGTGGATCGTCACCGTCGCAGGAAGAGAATTAAACAACTGCTTTGCCACCCCTGCGAATCCCCAGCACCAGCTGCACATGGGGTCATGTATATAAAACAGTTCAGTTTTATTCCAAATCACGGGTTAACAGGTGCTCCCACAACAATTGTGCGTTATTATAAAGGATTATCATCGCACAACACGCAGAAGGAAGCTCCAATGTCTGAAAAAACGAAAATCATCGGCAAACGTGCCTACGAAAAGGCCTTATTTGACCTGCAGCTGGAGCTGGTGAAATTACAGGCGTGGGTTCAACACGCAGGCCTTAAAGTTGTCGTGATATTCGAGGGACGAGATGCGGCAGGAAAAGGGGGTGTTATCAAACGCATCACACAGCACCTGAATCCTCGCATTGCCCGAGTAGTGGCCCTGCCGGCACCGACAGAAAGAGAAAAAACTCAATGGTATTTCCAGCGCTATTCATCACATCTGCCTGCAGAGGGTGAAATTGTCCTGTTAGACCGTAGTTGGTATAACCGCGCGGGTGTTGAGAAGGTGATGGGATTTTGTACAGAGGAGGAACACCAGGAATTCCTGCGTTCCTGCCCGGGATTTGAGCGAATGCTTGTTCGCTCTGGCATCATTCTCATCAAGTACTGGTTCTCTGTTTCAGACGAGGTACAGGAAAGTCGCTTTAAAGCACGCCTGAAAGAGCCTCACAAACGCTGGAAACTGAGCCCTATGGACCTTGAGTCCCTCTCTCGCTGGGAAGAATACTCGAAAGCAAAGGACCAGATGTTTGCCCACACCGACATCAAACAGGCTCCCTGGTATGTTGTCAATTCTGACGTTAAGAAGCATGCCCGCCTGAACTGTATCTCACACCTGCTAAGCCTTGTACCGTACAAAGATCTGACTCCTGAAAAAATTGTACTTCCTAAACGAAAAGAGACAGTTGGCTATGTCCGCCCACCCATGTCTGACCAGACATTTATACCGGAGATTTACCCAAAAGATGAACAGGATTAACGCTTAAGCAGAAGTTCCTTAAATTCTGATCTAAATCAAGGTATGGAATAACGTACTACCTTATAATTAATAGATATAAAATGAGTTTCTTCGAAACATGCGATTGAGGCTCTGCAGTAAACGAACGACACAGGAATAATTCGATGATTGACGAGACCACAGCAGTTAAGGAAGAGGGCGAGGAAACGACAACAGAAAGTGACGTTTCTGAAACACCTGACTCTCCATTGGCAGAAGGAAGTATTCCAGAACCACAGGCAACTGCTTTCAAAAAACTAAAGAAAAAGGCCTTACGTCGCTACCTCCGCGAAGAGGAACTCAAACCCTACCAGGCTGAACTGATCAAAATGCAACAGCATCTTGAGCAAACTGGCAAGCGCATGATCATCCTGTTTGAGGGACGTGATGCGTCTGGCAAGGGTGGCACCATCCGTCGTGTTACCCGCTATATGAATGAAAAACACTATCGTGTAGTGGCTCTGGGTAAACCTACCGAGCATGAAAAGACCCAGTGGTTTTTCCAGAAATACGTTCGTCAATTCCCTCGTGGCGGCGAAGTCGTTCTGTTTGACAGGAGCTGGTATAACCGTGCCATGGTAGAACCCGTCTTCGGTTTCTGCAGTGAAAAGGAATACAAGAATTTTATGCGCGGTGTCGGTGGCTTTGAAAAAGACCTGGTACGACAGGGAACCATTGTAATAAAGCTATATTTCAGCGTTACCAAGGAAGAACAGGAGCGTCGCTTTGAACGCCGCCAGCATGACACTCTAAGACAATGGAAACTCAGCGAGGTCGATGTACAGGCCCAGGAACGCTGGGATGATTTCACTAATGTGAAATATGAAATGTTGAAAAAGACCCATACAACACATTCTCCGTGGAAAATTATTCGCTCAAATGATAAACATCTGGCCAGGATCAATGCGATGAAAGTGATTCTGAATTCTGTGCCCTATGAACGCCTCGATGGCGAACTGGATTTTGTGCCGGATTCTGAAATTGTCATCTCGGGTTCAAGGGAACTGGAATATATGGAAGCTCAAAGACTACGCAGCGGGAAATTTCTCGACTGATACAGTTTTTTGTTGCATCAACTTTAATGCTCGATAGAAAAAAGGTTTTACAGGTCAAAACAGATAAATGGCGTAGGTGGATAGGCATTCATCTTTTAGCTTCCTGCTTTCTTCATCCTCATTCGCCGCGATGGCGCGCCTCCCACAAGAGCCCCTGTAAGCAATGAATTAGTTTTAGTTGTGGGAGGCGCGCCATCGCGGCGAAAACTCTTCACGAAACCTGAGCACTATATATTTTTCTCCCATTCTGGCTTGCCGAGATGCGAAGGTTTAGGCGGATATCCTGGGATGTGCTATGTGAGAGATTTCACCTCAGCGTAACCGTGTGACATCTGCCTCTATGACAATATCGTCTAAGTTGTTACCCCAGGCATTGCGGACATAGCTGGCGATTACCGCAAGCTCTTCATCAGACAATGAAGCAGAAAAGGCGGGCATGGATGATCCTTTTTTGCTCTTTAGAACTTGCAAAATCAAATCAGACTTCTGCCCCAGGGCCAGAGGACTTCCGCTCAGAGCCGGTGCCCCGATCTGATTGTCGCCTTTCCCATCGCGTGCATGACAGGCACTGCAATTTTCACGATAGCGTTTTTCACCCTGGTACAGAGTATTTAATTCTGCTTCTGTCCATATTTTTTCCGCTCTGTTCCATTTTTGTGCCGCTGCTTCAGCATTGAAAACCTCCGATTCACCCTGGCCACAGGCGGCTAGAATGAGGGCTGGAACTAGCAGGCTTAAGCGGTAAAATATCATCAAAATCCCTTATAGAAACTATGGTTAAACTGTAGTTTTTCAGTAAATTAGCTCTATTTGGCCCTGCTTTGAGATGAATGGACAAGTTATACCGACGAACTGCACCTCCCCTTCATAGCAATTTAAGAATAACACTCTACACTTATTACAAAACCTGATAGTGCACATGTCGAGGAAACAAATGTTTGGTCGTAGCAGCAAAGAATCCACTACTACTGTAAGTGAGTATATTGAGAAAAAAAGTAAACTCATACAGAAGAAAAACAAGATTTTCCGAGCGAAAGTCAATCACGCCATTCATGGTGAGCACCGGCACTACTTCAGCAAGAAGGATGTGGCTGCTCAGGACATGAATGCGCGATGCAAGGTTTGTGGCATGTTGCTCTCTGAATTCAGGGTACAGCGCAGGTTTGAAAACTGGACGCCAAATTTGAAATCTGGCAAAAAAACTCAACAGCAGTTAGCCGATAATGATCAAGTAAAGGAAGTCCTTGCCGATGCCAGTTAGTCACGGCCGATCTTCAGCCAGCCACGGTTAAATCCACGACAGTCTTCACATCACTACATGGCGGGAAAATGAAGCGCTGATCACCCTCCTGCCATACCGGAAGCTTCTGCATAATTGAATCAAATAAATCTGAATCCATGAACGCCCGCAGCCATGCCTGAAGTTTTGGGTAATCAGCACGATCAAACCACTGTATATCGACACAGGCGAACTGCCGAATAAAAGGGAAAATAGCAATATCAGCGGCAGACATTTTCTGACCCAGCAAATATCTCGATTCACATAACGCTTCCTCCAGGTCCTGTAAATACTCTTCACCCTGAGAGCGGTAATGTTCAGCTGGATACTCCGGGTAACGATCTGCATACTTGTAGTGATCAAGATCTGTCTTGAATGAGTAATCATTTATTTCAAGCAGCATCTCAACATCAGATACCAGGGTTTCATTCTCCCCCAGCCAGAAATCATGGTCATTTTGCCGGATTGCCCACAACATTATCTGCCAGCTTTCATCAATTACCTCACCACCCGGTAATACCAGTAAAGGCACTGTAGCATCTCTGTTAATGGCAAGCAGACTTTCAGGCTTGTTCTTTAACAGCACCTCGCGTAGTTCAACTTTTACGCCACTATACTGCAGTGCCATGCGTGCGCGCATGGCATAGGGGCAACGACGAAATGAATAGAATATGGGCAACATTGCCAGCGCAAACCTAGTGCAGGTTAAACTCCACGGCTACCTGGTTGGAATATTCATTCTCATAATCGAATTCGATGGAAACTTCCCCATCATGCTCAGTAATCTTTATCTGCTTCAAATCAGGCATTCGGAGCGCAAGATAACTGCACATAGCACCGGCCACCTGCTCATTGTCTGTTTTTAATGCATGGACAAGATTCCCTACGACAAACTGGGCACGCTGATTGATATCAGGGTCCTTTATTTCTTCATCCCCAATAGTGATGCCCTGGGCCATTTTCTGGTCCATCTTGTCCAGGTAAGCCTCCTGGTGATCGGGCAACAGCTTTTCCCTGTCATATTCCAGTTGAGCGACACCGTCTAGTAGTACACCCATTACATTACTCATAATTCAAAACCTGCCTGTATTTGTAAAGGTCACATCTATTTATTTGACCACGAATTCTAACCTTACTACTTGAATTCATCACCCTTTGTTCGTCAGGGCATCTCAATCAATCATTGTTCACTCTACTTAGTGATTCACTCCAGTAAGTCGCTTCGGTCTCACCCAAACGTAGATATTTACCAAGCTCATTTTCATACCAGCCATGGTCGTTCCTGAGTGGCTCAACCGAATATCCCCACCATACACCACTTTCATCCTGAGCTATCCAGTTGACCCACCCAGGGATTATAAAAGGCAATGCTTCTTTCACTGAGCTATTTGATTTTTTGTCTGCCATGAGTAGATTTATGGGCATCTCTGTTAGTTCATGAATAATCATATCGGATCTAAACAGGTATCCAAAGGTTTTCATCCAGACATGATAGAGTGCAAACAAATAAACACGATGCTGAGACTAAGCTGAAACCACAGTCATAATGAATAAAGCCAACAATGCCTTAAGTACATGGTTGATTATTACCATAGCATTATTATCGATGATTGGTCCGTTCAGCATCGACACCTACCTGCCCTCCTTCCCAGCTCTTGAATCCGAATTCTCTATCAATAGAGGCATCCTGCTGCAAAGCATTGGTTTTTATTTAATTGCTTCAGCAATATCCACACTGTTCTGGGGACCATTATCTGACCGCCTGGGCCGCAGGATTGTAATCATTAGCACCTTGTTGCTTTATATGATCGCTTCTCTCGGCTGTGCAATGAGTCAGGACTTTGACAGCTTTCTACTTTTTCGAATATTACAGGGCATCAGTGCCAGTGGTGGAATGGTTGCTGGCCGTGCAATGATACGTGATGCACATGACGAGCATGAAGCGCATCGCGCAATGGCCTACGTGATGATGTTATTTGCGCTGGCACCGGCCATAGCTCCAATTATAGGCAGCTGGCTGCACCAGGCATACGGCTGGCGAAGCGTCTTCTATTTTCTGGCTCTCTATGGCGGGATCATCATTTTAATGGCCATATATTATCTACCAGAAACATTAGCAAAAGATCAGCGCCAGTCTTTCCACCCTCTGCATGTAGCAAAAGTGTATTGCCGCACTATGAAAAATGGCCGCTTTCTTTTTTTTGTTTTGTCGCTTGCAACAGGTTTTTCAGGTCTGTTTCTATATATAGCCGGTTCACCAACAATCATATTTGATTTTCTAGGGCTCGACAGCAGCTACTTTGCGATTCAATTTGTTCCTATGACAGCAGGCATTATTGCCGGCTCATACTTGTCTGCAAAGTTATCCCACAGATTTCAGTCAAAGAATATTGTAATACTTGCTCTGACCATCATGATGATAGCATCCATATTGAATGTTCTGCTTATGATGTCTGATGAAATTTCAGTGCTTAACCTCATACTGCCACTGGTACTGTATTCATTCGGTATAGCATTAGGAATACCGGGTATTAGCATCTTATCTCTGGATTGTTTTCCACATAATCGCGGTACGGCTTCTGCAGTACAAAGCTTCATGCAAGTGCTATTTTCTGCACTGGCTGCAATCCTGCTGGTGCCGCTACTCACCGCCAGTCCTTTGCACTACGCCCTGGCTCAATGGGTTTGTATTTTTTTAGCTATATTTTTCTGGTTGGCTGGAAATATGTTTAAACTTGAGGGCACCCGCAATGTACAGGCCCACAGGACATTATGATGACAAACAGCATCAGAAATTTTTTTAAACCCGCTGATGAATATCGGCTTACCAGCTGGCTATTTCTGAAACTTCTGGCATTAATCTATTTTGTCGCATTTCTATCTCTTGCGGTTCAAATCAGCGGCCTCGCCGGCCATAACGGCCTGCTGCCCTTTCACGAATTTCTCACCAATACTTACCGTGATACAGGACCGAATGCATGGTGGCAAATGCCTAATGTATTCTGGCTGAATGCCTCAGATACGGCGCTGACCGGCGCAGCCTATGCNGGAGTGGTTCTCGCTGTACTTTTATTCATCGGACGTTTTAANTTTTTTTCGCTGGCCGGCATGTTTGTTCTGTATCTCTCTTTGTTCCATGCCAGCGGCATCTTTCTCGGTTTTCAATGGGATACATTGCTGCTTGAAACCGGGTTCCTGGCAATCTTTCTGGTACGAAGTCCAACGGGCCTTATCATCTTTCTTTATCACTGGCTGTTATTCCGTTTTCGCTTCATGTCGGGTTTTTTCAAACTGGAAAGTGGCGACCCGGTCTGGTCAGGCCTGACTGCACTGAATACCTACTTTGAGACACAGCCCTTACCACATATAGGCAGCTGGTATATGCACCAGTTGCCGGAGATTATTCTGAAAGCGGGCGTTTTACTGACCTTTGCCACGGAACTGATCATTCCTTTTTTTATATTTCTACCACGCCGATACAGACTCTTTGCTGCAGGCATAACCATTTTCATGCAGTTGCTCATCATTGCAACCAGTAATCACAATTTTGTCAATCTGCTGATTATCCTGTTATGTCTGTTCCTGCTGGATGATCGGATTGTGTCTCGTATCTTGCCGAAAAACCTTCAACAACGGATAATCAATCAGGATAAATCACCCGGTATTTTATCAAAATCACTACTTAGCCTGTCAGCCATATTGATACTTGGAGGCAGCCTCATCACTTTCTACTGGCGTACAACAGGAAACCCGGTTCCTGATTTTCTCGCCCGATCGATCACTCTCACCCACCGATATGGCATAGGTCATGTTTTTCATATATTTCCTACTATGCAAACAGAAAGGCAGGAACTGGAAATCCAGGGTTCTTATGATGGCAAAAACTGGCAAAGCTATGTTTTCAAATATAAACCCGGACCAGTAGGTCGAGCTCCCCGTTTTAATGTGCCCCATCAACCACGGCTGGACTGGATGATGTGGTTCATCCCGCCGCAAACAAGCATGGATGATTACTGGTTCCAGCAGTTATTAAGACGACTGCATGAAGGTTCTCCACAGGTACTGGCATTACTGGCTCATAACCCATTTCCTGACAAACCACCGCGGTATCTGCGGGTGCTGGCATATCAATATCGCTTCACCACACCGGAACAGCGTACTCAGACAGGAAACTGGTGGACACGTGAATATCTTGGTGTCTTTCCTTACGTCAAACCACGGCGACCCTGAGAAGTATCACCCCGCCTGTGCATTAAAAGCCTGCAAGTGATTGTATGACCCCTGCAGCAGATTTTCATAGGCACGAATCAGGTCGTCATGTGTCGACTCTGAAATTGCCTTTTGCAGATCAGCAATATCTGTCTCTTCGATGAAGATACCGACCTGAATGGCTTCGGATGCACTTGTACTTCCTCGTGCTACCAGCTGCTCATACAGTGATGCAAGCACAGGGTTTGTGAAACTGCCCGTAGCATCGCTGGTTACCGGATCTGCAATACCGTAGGTGGCCAGCATCCCGGCCATGGTATCCATATGTGCCTGCTCAGACGCGGAAATATTATTGAAGATTGACAGATTCCATCTGTTAAATAAGGTTCTATACACATCCCGTGCCAGCTTTTCTTCTTCGCGCATAAATACCAGGCTTTCGGTTTCTGCAGCACTTAAGGTTGACGTTGTTCCGCCGCCAGAGGAAGTTGATGACCCGGAATCCGAGCATCCCGTCAGGAATAAAGTTGATAGAAACAGAACAGTAAATAATTTTTTCATGACTCTTACCTCTTTATATTAGATATGACTAATATATCAACAGGCAATGCCCATATCAGTGACATTGTCACTATCCCATATTTTTTATACTGGATTTCCCTATGGCCGCCAATATCACAGAAATCGTCTATACTTAATTTTGTAGTGTTTATTTACCGACGCACAAATAATTACTAAAGATATAAATTTTTTGAGGATGTCAGACATCAGTTTTCGCGGCATACATAACAGTTCAATATCCCGCCTGGTTCTACTGAGTATCGTACTGGTATCGCTGTTACCGGTAGGGATTATAGCGCCCTATCTTTACAGAACGGCATGGGATCATCAGCGTCAGCAGCTAATTGAAAAACATCAGCTGCTGGCTCAGAACCTATCTGAACCACTTAAAATGTACGTCAATAGTCACCGCCAGTCCCTGCAGATACTGGCCAGTACATTCAATCAGCTGGAATACCCTTTTTTAAACCAGTACCAGGAACTGGTCGATCAATCTGTCCATTATCTGGAAGGATTCAACGCCATAGCTGTGCTTGATATAGATGGGAGCCTGAAAGCGCTCTCCGTCAACGACAGCATCCAGGACTACAACCCTGCACCAGACTACAGCCAGCACCCCTGTTTCGGACATATTCTGCTGGATAAAAAAACTTCTGATGTCTCAAAGGTACATCGTAGCTTCATCACCGGTGAGCCGGTCATCGTAATGAGTCAGGCTGTGCAGGATTCCAGCGGCCAGCTTAAAGCCGTACTTTTCGCTGAACTTGACATACATCCACTGCATGTTATCCGCAGCAAAGTAGCGTTCGGCATAAAGGGGCATAGTGCCATTGTCGATAGCAAGGGCCAGGTACTTGCACACCCGAATCCGGAGTGGGTAAAGGAAATACGCGACATCTCTGACTGGCCTATCGTACAGAAAATGATCAGGGGTGAAACCGGTGTTATGGAGTTTTATTCCAGTTTCATGAAAGCAGATATGGTGGCTGGCTACGCCGGTATCAAAGACCTGGGCTGGGGTGTTATGGTGCCTCAACCAAAGTCCGAAATTGAAACCGCCGTCAATGCAATGATGGCTAAAGTACTGCCCTGGTCAGTGTTTGGAATTATTATTGCCATCCTGGCGGCCTATTTTCTGACTCGATGGATCACCAGGCCGATCAACACGCTTGCTGCCAATGCCAGCAGGCTGGAGCTGCAATCAGCAGAGGGAATACTGGGCAAAGTACCAGAACATAGTCCAATGGAAGTCCGTCAACTCTGGGAATCTTTATCCATGTTGATCAATCGCCTTCGCTCATCCAACAATGAGATTGTCGAACTTAACGACTCGTTGAAGAAGAAGGTTGAAGAGGCAACAGCTGAATTGAGAAATGCCAACGCACGCCTGCAGGAATTAAGTGCAAAAGATTACCTGACAGAAATTGGTAACAGGCGATATTTTGAAAACGCCCTCAATGAAGCGCTAAGCAAACCTCGTGCAGAGGACATTGGCATCATGCTGCTGGATGTTGATAATTTCAAACTGATTAATGACAATTATGGGCACGCTGCCGGTGATTATGTTTTGACAAGGGTGGCAGAAGAATTATACAAATCCACACGACCCGGCGACATTGTAGCGCGCTATGGTGGAGATGAATTTGTCGCACATTTTCTCTGTGATGAGGAAACACTGCTCAGGCGAGCTGAACACCTGAGACGATCGGTGGAAAAAGCCCCTTTTATATGGAACGGAAAGGAAATACACGTTACTCTTTCAATTGGAGTTATGAGTCAGAAGTATAATTCCAGCATAAGCATCGATGAACTGATGAGCGCTGCTGACCACGCCATGTATCAGTCCAAGCAGACGGGTAGAAATAAGGTTTCAAAATACCACTAAATTGCCATAGTTGAGTAAAAGTCCCCCTGCTATCATGCTATAGAATAAGTTAGACTCTTAAAATCTAGTTTTTATCGGCTTTTGAAAAACCAAGTATTCCTAATGAAAAAAATAATCTTCTTCTTATCTGCCCTTCCACTCCTCTGCACTACCGCTCAGGCAGAGGATACGGCTCTGTATGAATCGATACAGGTCGCAAAGTTAGGTAATGACAGCCTGGCTCGAAGAGCGGCTGTAACCATGAGGTGGCGTGCCCTAAACCCGAAAAAATTAAAACTCAAGTCGGCATCAGCCCTGGTCGTCGATATTTATGGGAATGATGTCTATATCAAGGATGCCGACAAGACCCGTCCAATCGCCTCCATCACGAAACTGATGACAGCAATGGTCACACTGGATGCAAAATTGCCACTGGAGCAAAAAATTACCATCAGCAAAGCAGACAGGGATCGTATACGTGGCACGGGCTCACGTTTAAAATACGGGGCAAGATTAAGCAGGAAGGATATGATCACACTCGCTCTGATGTCATCTGAAAATCGCGCTGCTGCCGCACTCGGACGCACCTATCCCGGTGGAATGCAGGCTTTTATCAGGGCAATGAATAAAAAGGCAAAATCTCTCGGTATGCAAAACAGCCACTTTGCTGGTCCAGTTGGGCTTAAATCAGGCAATGTAGCCTCGGCCAGAGACCTGGCTACCATGGTACATGCCGCGCTAAAGTACCCACTCATCAGAAAAGCAACCACAACACGTAAAATGACAGTCTATCCTTACAAAGGGCGCGGCCCACTCCGTTACGGTAACACCAATCGTCTACTTAAAAGTAAAGACTGGGAGATACGCCTCAGCAAAACAGGCTATATCAATGAGGCAGGCCGTTGTCTGACCATGCAGGCGGAGATCGCTCGCCAGCCTTTAGTGATTGTTTTACTGAATTCCTATGGCAAGCTAACACCTACTGGCGATTCAAACCGTATCCGCAAGTGGATTGAAAACGGCATCAGTCTATAGGGTATAACGGCCATCTCAACAGGCAATCGTACACTAGGTTCCCTAGCTTGATGGCTGCAAAAAGGGAGTGTCTGTACGCTACCATAATAAAAGCTCTACAAATTTAGAAATCTCATAGATTCTTTCCCGCGGCCGTCTATACTTGATCTATAAATAAATATAGTGGGGTGTAGAATGAATCGCGAACAAGCTGTCGAATACCTGAATAATCTTCTCAAAATAATGTTAAGCAAGGAGGCTTCTGACCTTTTTATATCAGAGAACTTTCCTCCATCAATAAAAGTCCACGGAGAAATGACAGCGGTCTCTGAGCAGCGATTAAGCTCAACACATACCCGCGCCATTGCTCATGCCGCAATGAATGATAAACAGTGTGCAGAATTTGAAGAGGAACTGGAATGTAACTTTGCTATACATCCCCAGGGTATCGGTCGCTTTCGTGTCAACATTTATCAGCAACAAGGCCATATTGGCATTGTGATGCGTACAATTACGACAGATATCCCAAAATTTGACAGCCTGAAGCTGCCAAAAGTCCTGAAAGATGTCTGTATGAGCAAGCGAGGTCTGGTCATCGTAGTGGGTGGAACAGGCTCAGGAAAGTCTACTTCTCTTGCCGCGATGATTGACCATCGAAATGAAAACTCCAACGGTCATATTATTACCATTGAAGACCCGGTTGAATATGTCCATAGCAACAAAAACTGTCTGGTTACCCAGCGAGAGGTGGGTGTCGATACAAAGAACTGGTTTGCTGCTTTAAAGAATACTCTGCGCCAGGCACCTGATGTCATCTTGATTGGTGAAATACGTGATCAGGAAACGATGGAATACGCCATTGCATTTGCCGAAACCGGACATCTATGCATGGCTACATTACATGCCAACAGTGCCAACCAGGCAATGGACCGAATCATCAACTTTTTTCCAGAAGCAAAACGACAGCAATTACTGATGGATTTATCACTAAATATGAGATGCATCATGTCACAACGACTACTGCCCACGATTGATAAGAAAGGCCGTTGTGCCGCAATCGAAATACTTATGAATACACCAATGGTGCAGTCTTTAATATTCAAAGGACATGTCCATGAGCTTAAGGAACAAATGCAAAAAGGTGCCAAACATGGTATGCGCACCTTTGATCAGGCACTGTTTGAATTATATGAATCAGAAAAAATATCTATTGAGGATGCGCTACGGAATGCCGATTCTTTGAATGAACTTAAACTGTATATTAAGTTAAACAGTAAACGAGATGATGGTGCTGAAAATTCCAGGCCAAAAGTGGAACTCAGCATTCTTGGCGAGGAAGAAAAAGAAGACGATGATGACGGTGTTGCAAACTTCATGCGTAAAGAAGAGACTCCACCTGCCGAGGTAGGAGCCCGGTAAACAAACACCTGAATAATCTCACTGTATGTTGTATGAGTTTGAATCACAGCTGCCCCATAAAGATTCTGTAGGTTCGACAAATTCGAACAAATCCTGTGCGAATGAATTCGCACCTACAAAAACCTGCCTATAACGGCAGGATTGATGTACCCAATACTTCTATTAGTATGTCTCTATATTTCATGTTTAACATTCATTGAGAACAGGGCAATCTAAATTTATTCAATACCTTAATGGAATTGCCTGTTATTTTTATGGGACATCAATGAGTTTGAATATAAGCTAACTATGCTGAATTCAGCCTTTGATTGCAGTTGGCAATTCTACTGAAGCAGAAGAAAGAGCTCCGGCATGTCTTGGCTAGATGAAAAAGTCGTTTTCAGTTTTCAGAAAAAGCTTTTCACCACTAGGGCGATAGAGGGTAAAGAAATACGGGAAATTATATTGTATTAGTTCAGATCTAATCGGACTTCTTTTTCATCAGCGCCTTGATCATTTCAACAATCTCTGGCTTGTCCCAGTGTATCCCTCCTTTAACCCCGTAAACTATCTTTCCATCAGGCGCAATAACAAAGGTCGAAGGAAATACCAGTACATTCCATTGTGCTGATACTTTTCCGCTGCTATCTAACAGCACTGGAAAATCTACATCAACTTCCTGCATGAATTTCAAAATAACGGATTTATCTTCAGCATAATCGACAGAAATAAGTTCAAAGGGCCTGCCTTTCATTTGTTCCCGCAAACGATTTAACGATGGAATTTCCTCAATACAGGGGCGACACCAGCTTGCCCAAAAGTTCACAATTGTCACCTTCCCCAGGTAATCATTATGAATTGCTCTATCACCATGTACACTATAAAGATTCAGGCTCGGTGGTACAGGGTTACCCTTAAATGGCTTTAGTGTCATATCCAGCATTCCGGCTGATATTATTTTTTTCTCTAACAAAGGAGGTGCCTTTACGGGTGTTGGGAGACGAGATAATAAATGACTGGCACGCTCTATTTCACCAGGCAGTGATTTGATTAGAGCCAGCGTTTCCGGTGCGACATCCTCACCGTAAAAAACACCTGCCACACCCGGAAATATTTTTGAGAAAACCTGTGCACCGCCTTTTTGCAGTTCTGTAATCAGGTTCTCCAGCTGCCAGCGATTACCACGGCTGCCGCTTTGGAAGATCACTACCGGTATATTGCTTGCCGAGCTTACTGGATCAAAAACTGGGTCCAGTCCCAGATCAGGCACCTCTATGTAAAGGTCTGGTGATAACAGAATCAAACCATTTAAATAGATGCTGTTTGATTCAGATGACAGGGAAGAATGCTGTAACTGCCATTTTCGTATGCCACGCAATGCCGGGAGAGAAGCATAGGCATGCGCCATCACCGTCACATTTTTTCCGGTGAGCTTGTGCGCCTTATCAATCAGTCCGGCAACAAAACTTCCGTCTAATGCCCGAAATGTACTGGTGGATTTAGGTAAAAAAAGACTTTCAGCGAGGTCTACATGCCAGAATTCTATACCAAGATCAGCCACCCCGGCAGAAATATTCCTGACTCTTTCAGGCAAGCCCATTCCAGCAGAAATAAATAACAGCAACTGATCACCTTTTGCCATATAGCGGTCAACTGACAGCTCTTCATCCTGAACTTCTACCGACAAGCTGGTATTTGCATTTGCCTTAAACACCATCAGACTGAGCAACATTAGTAAATATGCTCTATATCGATATCTCACTATGCCCCCCTGGTTTTCGTTTATTTAAAGAATAGCTGAAAAAATATAAGACTCGAATAGTATTTATTTACTTACGCGATTACGGCCTTTTTTCTTTGCGCGATAAAGGGCCTTGTCTGAAATCTTTAACACCTCTTTGCCCGTACTCCCGGCACCCTTATTGTCTGCTACACCAATACTCACGGTAACATTAATACCATTCTTCGAAAGCCTGGATTTTTTACCTGATGAATTATTTTTCCCGGCAGGCTTATTTCGCGGCCTGCCCTTGCCTCGGACAATAAAAGTCTCATCGGCAATCGAATTTCTCAATGATTCCAGGCATGGCAATACATCCTTTACAGATCTACCGGGAAAAACAAGCGTAAACTCCTCCCCGCCATAACGATAGGCTTTGCTGCTACAGCCAGCCCTGGCTATTTTCACTGCAACCATTTTAAGCACCTGGTCACCCGTATCATGACCGTAGCGGTCATTGAATTTCTTGAAAAAATCGACATCGATCATAGCAATGCTGTAAAGGCTACCAAGCTTATTCATCTGCTCACGCAGCGAGCGTCTACCGGCAAGGCCGGTCAACTCATCCCGATAGGCCAGATAAAAACTGTTTCGAAGAATAAACACCAGTACAGCCAGCAGTGCCATTAAAAATATAAATTCTACGCGTGCCATTTCGGGAAAAAAATACAGTGCCAGTCCCGCTCCTGAAAGCAATGCAAAAAAACTACTTTCTACCAGCTCTGAGCGAAACCATAATGTTAAAAGCACTATTGCCATAGCGAGAATATATAGTGCAACTGTGACATCGGATAGAGGCAAAAACTGACTTATTTCCTGTGGGAAAATGGTGAGACTGAGCCAGCTTGTACTGATAAATGGCGGTTCCATCGCCAGAAAAAGAGGGATCAGGGGTAGCGCAGTACATAAAAGCAGCCGAAGCACCCCCTTTACCGTTAATACACCGCGCTCTTGCACAAAAAGAAAGAATACCAGTGTTACAAGATAAACCAGAAAAACCAGCTGAATGAATTTATACTCGTCTATTCTGGAAAAATAGGCAGGCGGGTTCAGATCACCCAGTATCAACAGAAGAAATATAGCCGTGAGGTACAGGACAAAAAATAAGCGCGTCTGATTAAAAAGCAAGCTAAGTATCATCGTGATGACTAATACAGGATAGGGCGCGTAATGCCTGATCAGCCCTATGCCAGCGGGTACATTTTCAGCCCATGGAAGCACCAGCAATGCAAAGGCTAATATTCCTGTCGTTATAGACAGGGTCGAAATAAAGGCCTTGTTCATTACCCCTGGGAACCTCCTGCAAAGTGACAACTGAGACTCGGGCTATACTCAGTAAACGTAGCTTACCCGGGATATTCTGAAAAGACAGGCAGATCACCAGCCGGACACGACCATTTAACACGTGAGTCCCAGAAAATGCGCTGTTGCGGCAAATCTGGCAATTCATCGTCTATCGATCCTGCAGGGACAAGCACCGCATCCAGTTCTTTTACCTCTCTGGGCATAGGGCTGCCACATTTCGCACAAAAACAATTATAGAACCTGTTCGCCTCCGGCACTTTATAGCGTACCAGCAATGACTCACCACTCGTCCAGGACAAACTGGAAATCGGGGTAATCAGAATATTGCTGGCATGCCCGGTGCCTGTTGCCTTGCGGCATCTTTGACAATGGCAATGAGAAAATCGCACCATTTCACCGGCTATTTCATATTTCACCGAGCCACAGAGACAACTTCCGCTAAACTTTATATCAGACATGATTTCTACCTCTTCTTAGATATGACAGCAATAACATCTTCCATCCTGCCCTGATCGACCATCGCCAGCAAGGGTGTAGTTCCCAGAAACACAACTCCCTGCGGATCCAGTGCGCCATTGCTGCTGTATCTCCGCAAAACTGCTTATCCAGAAGGGCATATAAATGCGTAAACCGCTTTGCCCGACACAATACTTGAGGGTTTTCCCCCAACAATAATTCCAGTTGCATAGAGTCAGAAACATCTTAAGGGCACCTCTATCAATTATGGATAGATCAGATTGCATGCAAAATTGTTCATATCAAGGCAAGGATCGCACGTAATAGCTAGCTATTGCGAAGATTCTTAACGCCGAGATGGACGATTTTGCATGTGAAATGAATATTCATTGATTAATAGGGTGCCCTTAACACTTCAAACAGAGTATGCGAGCCAGCTCCGCACGATACATTCCGAGCGCATCTACCGCATGATTGACTTCAGCGGTCAGAGGAAGCCGGGCTGCCATGGCTATGCACAATTAAGGGGTCATGGCCGGCACGCCGGCGTAGCCAGTTAATTGACTTCAGCACCGGACCACGCTCAACTATCCATCGTTCCAGCTTATATTTACCGGGAAAATTCATCATCATAATACCAACAACCATGGTAAACAGGCCCTGCCCTGGCAGCACCAGCATTAATATACCTGCCAGCACTAATACCAGACCCATTAGATTCTTGAGAATCAGGACTATTATCCGGATTACAGGTGGGTATTTTTCCGGTCTCTTTGTATGTCGTTTCTTATATGAGAAATAATCAGCTGGAATGCGTACAATCAGCATCGGGACTAGAATCAGCGATACAATAAAAGTAGCTGCTGATGATGCAACCAGCCACCAGACTATTGTCTCATTGCTATGTATCCATTCGATCATTTTCTGAACAGCTCCATCATTTATCTAATGTAGCAACACATATTGTCGGGGATCATAGCAAGGTAATAATTGTATAAATCAAGGATGTTTAACTGCTATCAGGTTTCACAGTGCGGTCTATCTGCTTGATATTCTCCATCGCTTCGAGGGTGGATAAATATCGAGCAATTGTTTCTTTTTCTGCATCTTTATCCGCATGTAGCATAAAGCGCCTGATTTCCTCCAGGGCTTCGTCTATTTCCTTTAACTGCCATAGTGCATTAAACAATGCGATTGAATACAGACCAGTACCGGGACTAATTTTAATCAATTGCTGAAATACCAGCTTCGCTTCTTTAAAGTTATTTTCCTCATAATAAGAACCACCCAGCATGAGCAGCGCAGCAATATTTTCCGGTTTGTCTTTTAGTAGATTCAGCAGGCACATCCGTGCCTCCTCCTTCTTCCCTTCCTCAGTCAGAGACCGGGTCTGTTTCAGTATTTTTTCAGCTTCTATATCCATAATGCTTCAAGAGTCGGTATTTGTCTCAGCCTGTTCACTTAAAGGTGAGTTATAGGGTTCTACAGTACTACTGGCATGTTCAAAACAGGCACGATATTTATCATGTTTTTCCACATCAAGTTCCTGATACGAATCAGGGATATCCTCATAGTGAAATGCGAAGAAAGTTTTTTTCTCATCCTTTATATCATTACACTGCTCATAAATACGAACATTGAATACATCAAACTCCCGGAAGCTATGAGTGTTGTTTCTGTAATAATGAAGGGAAATCAATGTTTCATACGGTGATACACGCCGGGAAGGCAGATAGGCCGCCGCATATTTCATTTTCAATCTGCCCTTATTATCATACACAAACAAATCAATCATATGAATGTTGTCCGGGTTCTTTTTCTCCCATTTAATTGTACTCAGCAGTCGCTTACTCTTGCTGTCATAGTAATTTACTTTATTATAGAACTCGAGGTCATTGGTTAAGCCGCCATAGCCTCCGACTTCTTCTGTTATATAAAACTCTCGACCTTCCAGTCTTTTCTTGTGCAATACATAAAGATCATTAACGAAACTATTCAGCCCCTTATACATTTTCTCTAAATCAGGTGATAATGTTATCCCCTTTTCAGCCTTGGTTTGACAGCCTGTAATCAGAGATAATAATACCGTCAGTACAATTACACTGAAAAATGATTTTCCTGTTTTCATTTCATCTTCCACAATTGGTACCTCAACCCGCTGCCAGGAAGGCACATAAACGGCGTTAATAATCGATCACAGTTGGAATAAATGCAAGGGAACCTCTGATTAATTATGGGTTCCCGAGAGGATACAGCTAGAAGAAAGTGAAAATACCTGGCAGCTTTATGCCGCCTTCAGACGTTCAGGCCTCTCAATTAGATAGCCCTGTACATAATCAATACCAATATCATTGAGCGTTGCCAGCTGTTGTTTACTCTCCACGCCCTCTGCAACCGTTTTCATACCGAAACCATGGGCAATGGTATTTATTGCCTCGATAATAGCTCTATTTGCCGTATCACTATCAATGTTCTGGATAAAATGAGCATCAATTTTAATCATATCCAGTGGTAAAGATTTCAGATAGCCAAATGATGACATGCCTGTGCCGAAATCATCAAGAAAGAAGTGGCAACCAAGGCCATGCAGTACATTCATAAATTGAACTGCAGACGTATGGTTTCGAATAGCTGCAGTTTCTGTAATCTCGAAGCAGACACGTTCCGGGTCAACGCCATTTGAATCAATTTCAGAAATTATTAAATCAAGTAGATCACGGTTACCCAGACTTATACCGGAAAGATTTATGGAAAAGCTCTGCTTATTTACATCAGTGGACATAAATTCAAGTGTTTTGCGCACAACATAAAAGTCAAGATCGGTAATCAGGTTATAACGTTCAGCTGCCGGGATGAAACGTGCTGCGGAAATAATCTCACCATTGTCAGCTTCATAGCGAACAAGAATCTCTCTATGTGCCACACCATTTCCCAGTGATTTTATCCCCTGGCTGAACAGTACCAGCTTTTCTTCTTTTATTGCATGACGTAAACGTGACGTCCAGTCCATACCTTCCCTTCGCTGCCTCGTTTCCTTGCTGGATTCCATCCACATCTGTACACGGTCACCCCCTCTTTCCTTTGCAATATCACAGGCAAGATATGCATCTGACCAGATTGACTCAATCTCAGCCCAGCCAGCTGTGACCAGCACAATACCCAGGCTGGCCGTTATGTCATAACTTTTATCAGACCACTCAAAGCGTTTTCTGGCAATGCTATCCAACAACTGACGTGCCAGATGTTTTACTTCATCGACCTCCTGGTTCCTTAACAAAATTACAAACTGGTCGTTTCCTACCCGGCCAATCGCCGTTTCATCACCGATAGTCTCAAGCAGAAGAATTGCCAGCTGCCGTAGCAATTCATCACCGGCAGCCTGTCCGGAGGTATTATTAATGATATTGAATTGATCAACATCGAGATAAAGCAGAGCATGTTGTGCATTATGCTGGTTTGCGTCTTCAATCAGTGCAGTTAGCCGCGCTTCGGCTTCGTAGCGATTTCCCAGGCCCGTCAGCGGGTCATGGCAGGCCTGCCACATTAAGCGACGAGTGTGGCGAGAATCTATACGATAAGCCAGCCAGGCAATACCAATTCCGATAAAGATGGCAATAGCAAACAACCAGATCAGCGCTGTGCGATAACGGCTCATCAACTGCATCGCGGCCTGTGTTGAGATATTTGACGATTCTACGAGTAATTCCCGCATCTTCATCATGTCAGGGTAGATCATCTCACGGTTCGGCCCGAGCTCAGTGGCAATTAGCTCAAGAGCCTCGTCACGCCGCTCTGTAGTTGCCAGCTTGATTATCTGTTGCTGAACAGCATAGCCATTACTATTCAGCTCAATAATATGATCAAGGATCTTGCGCTCTTCTTCATTTAACGGCTGCTCCGCTAACTCGTTTCTGGCCGACAGATAATGACCTGCTAGTGCGCTGTGTACCTGAGTTATTTCATCCTGATCAAACGGGTCAATAGCTATGACCAGGTCACGCAATAATACCGAACGCTGACGGGAGTGGTGAACCATCTCATCAAGCAGGCGAAGCTTCTCAACCTTAACCAGTGTTTCCTGCAGGAACTCCTGCTCAATCCGCTGCAGGCTGATAATGCCCAACGATGTAATCAGCGCTATTAGTCCAAGCAGGACAATAAATGCCCAGGTGACCGGGCGCAGATACCAGTGGCGAGGGATAACTCTGTGTTGATTCAGCTGTCTTTCCATCGAAACATGCGACCTACACGTGAACTTCTTATCCTCGGGAACGACTACCTGTAATTGGTAGACAACCGGAGTATTTATCTAATCTATAGTTATAACTATAGTTTAGCGCCACAATGAAACTTCGTGTCAGCATTTTCATACCGTTGGTCAGGCACTATTCTTCCTTTCTTTTTGATGAGCCCTTACATCGACCACAATTTTTGCAAGCATGACGAGCAGCAAAGCCAGACAGGAATCGCCAGGGAAAACCATCAGCCCTGTCCTCAGAAAGCAGGTGCAGGCAACACCCTGTTCATCAAGTGAACCATTGGCATATTTCAATGCAGACAAGCTATGTCACATTCATCATTATTTGTTAGAAAATATCACGTAAACACAGAAGATGCGATTTGAACCATCTAAAAACTACTGCCACTCATAATTCCCAGGCTGTGTTCGTCACTCATCTTAAGACCTGGGACCTGG